>Ga0308169_10005459_pt1 | contig 11548 bp, 8 predicted proteins | sample PhyBR1_2_FD_202139 | JGI IMG/M metagenome (GOLD analysis project Ga0308169, IMG submission 202139) | Phyllosphere microbial communities from UC Gill Tract Community Farm, Albany, California, United States - DLSLSB.R1 | ecosystem: Host-associated > Plants > Phyllosphere > Unclassified | place... | reverse complement strand
GAGAATTTATCTGCAAGTTTCCTCCTCTTCAAACTCTCACTCTCATTCCTCCTAACACTTTCGGATATGCTCACAGGGTCCTCGATTAGCGCAAGCCTTCAACTGGGAGGTGAGTAGATCATGTTTACTTCTTCTCGCGTCCTTCTCCCAAGAGAGAGAGAGAGGGAGGGAATTTTCATTCAACCCCCGCTTACTTTCCCTCTCACTTCTTTTGTTTCGATCCCTTTGCGCGCAGACTGGAGGAGGTTGGGATAATGGAGGGATTCCATTATATGTCAACTCTGTAACTGCGAGGAGGAACAACATGTGGACTATTCCTTCGACTGGTCAGAATATCTTTAGGGTGAGTCAGACGCCCAATGTCGACCCGTATAGGATGAGTACGAGGATCAGTTCGAAGAAGAGTTATTCAGGTGGTGGGTTGTTCGTGTTTGATGTGAGTTTCAAATCTCTACTTTTCTTTTTTCGCAGTCCCGCTGATTTCAACGCGGGTTTTAATCGGTAGGTCGCTCATATCCCGTCAGGGTATGGATTATGGCCTGCGCTATGGATGGTTGGAGTGCCGAATTGGCCACACATGGGAGAGGTGCGTTTCGAAACTTCTGTCCTCTTCGTTTCGCAATTCCGCACAGGTACTGATCGCTCTTTGACCTCATCCCAAATAGATCGACATTATCGAGGGAGTACACACGACAACACAAAACACTCAATCCTTCCACACCGGACCGAATTGCACGATGCAAAAAGATGGATTCTCGAATACTTTCACCAGTCAGTCTCTCGCGTCCGCTGCCTCCTTTTTGGCAAGTTACGAGATTGATCGTGCATACGTTCGACAGTGACCTACGACCCTAATAACCTCAAGTACACCTGCGATGCCTACGCTGCGGATAACCAAGGTTGTTCGACGAGAGATGGGAATCAGCGATCATAGTGAGTTACTCAATCTCTGCAGGATCCATCAGCGCGCACTGAGCAACCTCCATAAATCACAGTGGCTCGCCCTTCAACCAGCAAGGAGGCGGAGTCTTCGTCGTTCAATGGGATTTCGACGTACTTCCCCCCTTTCTCTCCCTACCTCAGTATGCTTCATTAATTTGAACTGACGCTTTGTCCGACCTCAACTTCCTTTGGGCAGGGTATCGCTATGTACTCATTCCCTCGAGGCAAGGTTCCCGCCGATATCACAGCTGGTGTACCGAGGAACGCAAATTGGGGAACTCCCACAGCTTAGTAAGTCCGGGGTTCCTTTCCGCTGTATGGTCGATAGCTCAGACACTGACAGTGCTTGTGATGTTCAGCCTCGCCAACACAAACTGTTCGATCTTTGACAATTTCTACGGAATGAAAATGGTAAGCTCCCTTCACTCTATCCTATTCGATACCTCGCTGACGTCGCTTCCTCGCTTAGGTTATCAACACGAACCTGTGTGGAGCTTGGGCTGGAGGAGTTTGGAAAGATGGTGAGTTTCTCCCTTATGCTTTCGATGCGAAGCTCGGAGCTCAAGCTCACTACTTGCGTTTGCTCTCATCTCGCAGATCTATGGTATGCCGGAGCTCCTGGATCGCCCGCTGCAAAGACTGGCTACGCCGATTGCAACACCTATATGAAGAGAGGAGGAGCAGCAGCTCTTCGTCAAGCTTACTGGACGATCAACTCGATCAAGATCTACAATCAAACTATTGAGTGGGTACCCGTACCTGTCTCGACGTCGCCACTACCGATACCTACTCTCATTGGGTGAACTGGGAGAGTAGATGAAGAGACGAGATACCCTTAACTTATTTTATCGATAGACTATTTTATACATAATTTCTGTACTTTGTTCCTTTTATCTGTTTGCTCATGGAATCATCAAGCTGCTTTGCGCTTATCTTGAGTGCAACTTTGGAGAGAACGATAGAAAGGTTTGGGCGAAATTTGCTTTCTTTCTCTTTCTCTTCACTTTCGATTCCACAGCTTCGATTCCTCTCGATCTCACAACATCACACCGCATTCCAGCATGTCGACCTCGAAAGCTACCCCTCACGATTGCGCTGTCTGTTCGAGGCAAACTACGATTGTTTGCAGCAAGTGTCGAGATGTTTACTATTGCTCGACAAGATGTCAAAAGCTCGTGCGTCGCCTTAAGCCTACTCGATCCTCAGAGCTGACCAGGTCGAGAGTTCTCACCAGCTCCACCCTACTCACCGATTCCTCTGCGGAAAGGACGTTTCAGGTTTCTTCCTTCCTCCTCTCTCGCCTGATGAACTTGAACAACTCGACGAATACAAGTACAACCTTTTCGTTGATGGTACACAATGTTACGTTGGGAATCAGCGAAAAGATCTCCTTCAGCATCTCGCTCAAATTGGTTTCTATAACGGTGATTGGCAATAAGTCGTCTCTGTCTTTTCCTCTTCTTCCTGTCGTAGCCTGACACTCTCTTCGTCGGCAATATCTACAGGTTTTTTCGATGGTATCAGCAAAGGGAGCTCGCATCCACTCGAAGAGCCTCGTTTAACTGCTTGCCTTTCTCTCGCACGAGCTCACATCGCCTACTCTGGCCCTCCGAAACGATACAACACCGATCTCGCCGATTTACCTTCGACAGTATGGACCTGTCTGGGAATGGCGCTCTGCCCCTTCCTCGCGATGAGTCACTACAAGCAACACTTCGCCTTTCCAAACTCTGTTACGAATCCTCTCCGTCGATTCGCAACTTACTTCCGAGCGATCCTGGTCTGCGAGACCTTGATCAGCCACATGACTATTCAACCCGAGTTCGAAACCCCCAGAGACCTGGAGCTTTCGCTTGAGCGCTTACAGAAACAAGCTGTGAAATTGGGAGATGTCGACGAATACACGAAGCAACAGGTAGAGGGAGCTCGTGTCAGGTTTGAAGAGACGCTCAAAGATATCAAGGGAAGCCTTCGTGTAGGCATCAGAGCAGAATGAAGGGTGTAGCTGCAGCCCAAGCAAAATGAAACAGCTTGCCGAAATCGATCTTCAAATCCTCCTTTCCATCTTCGAGCGTTCCGCTGATCGATGTGAGACATCTGAGCGAGACGTTATAGAACACTTCCGGAGCGAGAGTGAGGTAAGAAGGACGAACGAGGTATGGATGAGATTCAGCACCATTGTCGAAGGCGAAATTTGCACTTCGTTGCTCAAGCAAGCGAAGCGTTGCTGCTCCTGAGCGCCTCACCAGGCGAGCGATATGCGAAGCTGACCGGAGAGAGAATCGGGAGTACACAGAGCAAGTGTGAGATATGGTCAAGACTAGAGCCGAGTTTCTTGCGAATGTAGAAACGAAACGTCGTCCTGTTTGTTCACAAGCCCTTGAGCTCGCCAGCTCCTTTTCTCCGTAGTTCGTTGTCCCTAATCTCTTTGCGCCCTAGTCTCCTCATCACCTAGCTTCGATTCACCCATCGCTTCTCCTTTCAAAATATCTACCTCGACACCGTGGTCCCGCACTCACTCGCGATGAGCCATGCTCTTCCCCAATAGCAAATGGAACATCTCGTAGTACTCCTGTAGGAGACCAATAGCGATCGCTTGCGTTGTTGGCGAGAGAATCGACTTGTTTGATGAAGGAGGAAAAGCGAGAGAGAGGATGCAAGGGAGAAGCTCGCTGTAATCGAGAAGAGCTCGAGCGAGTAATATGGGCTGTGGGAGGTAGTCTGAGTTGTTCACAAGCAGTCGACGGGTTTGTAGCGACAAGCAAGAGCGAAAGAATCGGAAGATTTCTTCCTACTCCCTACACCTCACTCGATAATCTCAATCGAGGACTACGAGGACAAGTCTCCCGGAGGATCCATAACCTTCAGAAAGAGCTATCAGATCTAGGCTATACGGTACGGCTTGCTTCTTCGCTTATTTGTGAGGTTCTTGGCTCATCTCTACTTTATCTCTAGGAAACCTCGTCTGCTCGAATCGCACTCCACTCTGCCTACGACTTGATCTGTCCTTTAGAATTCGACCGTACTAAGCCTGCCCCTGGGAGTCACGTGGTCTCCCTTACCTCTCGCTCAACTCGTCGACAAAACACCTCCTCGATGCCGTCGCAGCTCTCCACACTTCCTCCCACCCTTTTCCAGTCGAAAATCGTCACCTTCCGCCTGAAATCCTGAGTCTCATTCACGACCGTCTGCTTTCGGAGGAGGAAGACGATCCGATTCGAGTTCGAGCGACTCAGATGGCACTTTCCGCGACTTCAGTCACTTGGCGCAACGTCTCTTACCCTCGATCGAACATCCACATCGAGTCTGTCGATCGATTGGACCGCTGGTGCAGCCACCAAGAACGTCTCCTTGCCGGCAATCCCATCCGAAACAACGCCCAACTCGGGCGATTCTGCATTCAACTCTCGGAGGATCTATCGGATTTTGACTGGTTCGAGCATTGGCGAAATCAAGCCGCTGAATATTACTTCGTCGATGCGAAACGCCTGGAGCTGAACTTTGATGGGCCTGTTCCGCACGATTACGACAAATACGAGAAGTTCTGCTCGGAGCTCAGCGAATCCCTCTCGTGTCGCGACCAGTTCTCCGTGAGGATCAGATATCAACCTAAGGAGGATCTGTACACCAGCTTCGACTTGTTCACGACATCATGCGATACCCGGCAGTCGAGGACGAGATTCGAGCTTTACCTCGGCGATCCGGAGGTTCCCTGTCTGCCTCGAGCATCCGATACACAGGCATGGTTCGACCTACGCGCGGAGCAGGACGAGCCACCGGTCAACTTCACCAAGTTCCGAATATTGGCGATACCCTGGCACATCTTTACGATTCCTCAATTCCTCGGCACGACCTATCCTATCCAGACCGATCTCTCCGATTCTCGCCTCCTCCGACTGGAACTCACTCTCGAAATTGACGCCCAAGAACGAGACGACACCCTCGATCAAGTTCAATCATTCTTCGAGACGATTTCTCCGAGGATTCAATATCTCGCGATTCGACTTCGCCTTCGGACCGATCACGAAGATCGCGCCGACGAGTTGACGTTCACTCAAGCCTTTGTCAATGGTCTCGCCTCTTGTCGTCGCCTCAAACACCTCGAAATTGGAGGTTCCGGTTTCTCCCCCGATCTACCCCGTCATCTCGCCATTCTTCCCCTCACTTCACTCGTCTTACGACATGTTCACGAACTTCCTTCCGCGGCAGACCTCTTCCAACTCATCTCACCGTCGGCGGTGTCCTCGAGGACTCTCAAGCAAGTCAGAATGCCTCAATACTGGACCAATTTGATAGAGGATATCAGCAAGAAGTTTGAAGAGAGGGGAAATCACGCCTTATTGCACGAGGGAAAGCGCGAAGGAGACTATCTCATGAGGGCTAGGATCATTAGCGGATTAGTTCATTTCGAGTGACTGGAACATGAAATATCGTCGCGTGATCTTTCCTCTCTGTCCTTCTCGCATTGATGCAGTCAGGAGAGTCCGAGAGATGATACCCCGAGCTCGCTCCAATCTAGCACTAACTCGTTGACAAGGTTTCGTTGCAAGCCAGACGAGGCTACCAAGGGAGCCGCCCGTAATCCCGTCGCTTTGCTGCTTTCATATCTTCCTCCCATCCTTCGAGATCTCGAATCGTCTTTGTTCCATCTACTTCCTTGATCCACTGAATACCTTTCGCTACTTTCCCCTCTCGCTCTCGCTGAACTTCATCCCTCCACCAATTCCTCCACCTCGTGCTCATCTTCCCTTGACCAGGCACTGAGCCAGCTCTCAGCCAGTTCAATAGTTCTAGAGCTCTGAGTTCGAAAGTCGTGAAGCGAGAGGAAGGGGCGTCGTCGAGATAATCTTCGAATTGATAAGAGACTCCCCAAATCCCTCGAGCGTAACCTTGAGTCGAAGAATGGATTCTGACTGTATTGAAGAGATACGTGATCAACGTAAGACCTCGAACGTTCGCGAAAGGAAGAGAAATTGCTCACTGAGTGCTAGTAGAGGAAGAGGAACACTTTCGACAAACCAGAGGTACTCCTCAAAATGCAGCTTCTTCCCATAGATCCATTCCAAAACTTTACGAATTCCTTCCCAGTCGGAATGGTCCTTCTCGGCTTGAGTCAACTTCGAGTTTGAGCGTTTCAAAGGGTAACGTTGACGAATGTGGACAAAGTTCGGTTCAAGATTCATCACTTTCTCCGAGAGGGTTGGCCAAGACGGATGCTTGAAGATTTTGGACCCGACTCGTTTCGACCAATTGACGAAAGATGATACCAAAGTGAAGAATTCGATTTGATTGCGATAGAAAGAGAGTGAGAATATCGGTTCGATCGCTTGTTGCGTCAAGAACGGCTCGTAATCTTCGAAGGTGTGCGGATTTGTTCTTGCAGGACTACGATTGGTGTACCGAGCATGTCGTTCGCTGAACGAAGTGGAATGATTGGTGGAGTAGGAGATCGACGAAGAGGAGGGAGTGCAGGTTGAGACGATAGCCAAGGATGCGATTGACGAGCTCGAGTTGATCGCTTCTTCTTGCGGATGTTGGGTCGCGATGAATGAGAGTAGCCTTGCGATGGTTTCAGGTCGGAAAAGGCGGGAGGCGAAGGGTGTCGACGAGAGACGTTTCGCGAATTCGAAGAAATCGAAACATCGTCCGGTTCGCACATCACTGAATCTTCTTCACTCCTCGGTCCTCCATACGACTCCTCCTCCCAATAATCCTGTGATGCTGGTGCTGTAGCGCTCAATCTCCTCCTCTTATTTCTCTTGTCCATCTCCCTCGAGTCCTCCTTGATCGTCAACTGAGCGCTTCCCGTTATCGTACATCCCCACCACCCTTCTTTGAGTCTGATGATGCTCCTACGCGTTCGTTGAGAGCAGTCTGAAGCGTGTATCGATCGAGGTTTCGAGTCGTCGTTTGATGAAGAGTCGGAGAAAGGGAACGGAAGAGGGAGCTTGTCAGCCGGGTCCATGATCTCCTATAGGTTCTTGATCAGGTAGAAGTGACTGTCAAGCTATGTCGAGGTGAGGTGGAGAAAGGAAAGAGGGAAAGGACTGAGTTTGAACATTCTCGAGTTATCACGGAACATGAGCGATACCTATAGATTGCAGTGCCGCTGGTGATTGGACCTCTCTGATAGTTGTGTCGAGGTGGCTCGTTAAGATTCAGCGGTTTCCTCTTCCTTGACTCGCATCGAATCCTTCGCAAATTTCTCTCTTCTCGCTTTCGTAGCTCAAATCGTCGGATGCAGCTGTCACTCCGCGACGAGCATATCAACACATATGCAGCTCGCTCATAACCTGGGTCGCGAGTCGAATCGTGTACATCGGCAGAGAGTTGCGACTTTCGATCAAGAGACGAAGATTTTTCGTTTCAACGCATCCGCCATTTCCCTTGAGCTTTGCGACCATCCACCCATTCCTCAAGATCCTTGAGAGTCCTCCAACCCTTTACATCATCGAGCCAGCGTCGTCCCTTTAGCTCTCTGCCCTCACGATCTCTCTTGACTTCGTCCCCCCACCAATTCCTCCATCTCTGTCCTTTCTCTCCACCAAACCCTGTTCTCAGCCAGTCAACCAGGTCTCTTGCTCGTTTCTCGTTTGTCGATTGCTGCGAAGATCTCTGTTCGCGGAGGAATCGAGCAAAGTCGAAGGACGCACTCGAAACTCCTCGAGAGTATCGTAAAGTGATGGCAGCAATACGAGCTAGACCACGATCCCAGTCAGTTACTACATCAGAGAAGGGTTGAATTCGAAAGACTAGGGCTCACCTATCGCCAGCAAGGGTTGAGGAGCATGTTCGACAAACCAAAGGATTTCGTCCATCTTCACTCTCATCCCATAAAGCCAATCCAGTACGTCGCCCAATTCACCCCAAATCCAGTCCTTCTTGTCGATCTGACGGATTTGATAGGTTGAAGTATCGAGAGGGTATCGTTTGCGGATGTATTCGAAATTCGGTTGCAAGCTCATGATTCGTGCTTGTAGAGGGAGAAAGTTGGGCTTTACGAACACGCTAGATTGCGGCTTGTTTGACCAGTTGTTCGGATTCGATATTGAAGTTAAGAACTCGATTTGCATCCGATAGAAAGCGAAAGATTTGAGAGGATCGATCGATTTGTCCGTCAGGAATGGCTCGAAATCGGAGAGACCGAGTCCGACCTGAACGGAGGGTACCGATAGAGTGAGTAGAGTAGTTGCTGGTCGGAGTGGAAGAGAATCGCGAGGAGAAGATCGTGTAGGTGAGCGAGGTCGAGAGCGAGGAGATATTCGGTGCGGGGAGGAGATCAACTGCGTCTGTTCAGCTGCTTCAGCCTGACTTGAAGCGAACTCGAGTGACGAGGCTCTTGCGTGCTCGCGGGATAATCCAGAGATTGAGGACGCTTCTTGAGGGCGATCTTGCGATTTCGACGAAATCTCCTTTTCGATCCTTGGGAAACCTCCAACACTTCCGCTACTGTCCAGCTTCGGCGACTTCTTTTCCGATCGAGACGTCTCCTTCGTCGAGCCTTCGACAGCGTGCCTAGCCGACTTCCTCCTCTTGCTTTCCCTCGTTTCCTCGCCTTTCTCGACTTTATTCTCCAAACTTCGATCGAACCCAGCTTTTGAAGGTCCCCACCATTCTTCCTTGAGCTTGATATGGCTCTTCTGTGATCGTAGTGAGCAGTTTGCTGCGTGGATTGGTCGAATCTCCGAGTCGATGAGGGAGGAAGACGGGAAGAGCGAGAAGGGGAGAGGGATCGGTTCTGATATCGCAATCATCCTTAGAGAGTGTGGTTGAATGCCGAGAGTGACTCTTGGATACGTTCGAGGTTGAGGGAGGGACGAAGGAAAGAAGAGTGTTTTGAGTCAGGGGTAAAAGTGAAGGGAAGAAAGGGGAGAGAGAGGAAGGGGAACGAGGGAGTGCTTGGTTTCGTTCGTTGTTCCTCTCCAAATGCGGACAATCTCAGTCGATAGTTTAGTCGAACCCATAGCCCTCCTTCGCTCAGGCCCTCTCCCTCTCCTTCGATGACTTCACCTTCTCCTCTTCTCCTCTTCTCCTCTTCTCTCCTTCTCTCACTTCTGCTTTAGCTCTGTTGACCGTCAACTCAACAACAAGGAGGACGGGATCTCGTCAGATGCTCAATAGTTGGACTTATGCCTGGTTTGGACAACCTGCATCGAATCAAACTCAGGCTGTTCAGAAATCACAAGATCAGTCTCACCTTCAACCCGTACAAGCAGGTCGTTCATCTCAGCAACTAAATCAGCAACATACAAGACCGACGACACGAGTTGGACTACTGGAGGGGAGCGAATGGAAAGGAAATGGAGAAGATGAGAATTCACAGGTCAGCGCAGATAGCTTCAGGACTGCTCTAGATGTCGATAGAACAACTCGAGCGAACGGTCATCATCATTTGCGTTTCGAAGAAGCGTCGTCGAATCGTCCACTCCAAGCCAGTCGGAACGAGATGCCTGGAAATCCTCCTCACACTCCCTTTCGACCTCCTCTCCGAGCTCCAACCATCTCCTCAAACACGCTGAACCGACTCAAGGCTCAACTATCATCGAGATCTCTTCCTCCGAAATCACCTCCGCTTCAATCGATTCCTGATCAACCGAAGAACATGAATCGAGCAGAGTTTCACGATGTTTGGCCCTCTCCCCAACCTCAGCACTTACCTCGTCCTCCGCTCAATACCGTTGACCGGAGTATATCGAAGTCTGGAAGCTATGGAGAGGCTGGAATGAATACAGGCGATGAAGCGAGGGAGCGACATCGAGACGGCAGAAAGGAATGGCAAGACAATCGCAAGTCAGTCCTGCTCTCGTCCGCTAGCAACGTTACAGTCCAATTTCTGACTTCTGCCTCGACTCATAGATCTCCGCCTTACAGCAGTTATCGACACCAGAATCGAAAAGATCCTTACCTTTCCGATCCATCTTCACACTTTCCTCATCAACTCGACTACTCTCAGTTCGATCCTACTCGTTCCCAACTTGTTCCAACTCAACCTCATCTCAATCTTATCGACTCTCAAGACAGACTCGGGCTACACCATCCATTCGAGTTCGACGGTCAATCTCAGTTCTTCGATCATCAAGATTCACCTTCGTTCCCATTTCCCGCTAACGAACCCGCATTCCCTTCGCACGACAGATACTCTCCTCCTGTTCGACGGCCGTCGTCGATGCCCAGCGAAGCGACACTTCACGAAGCCTCTCGTTTCTCGCCCAATCGCCCAGTTTCCACTCCTCACCAGCTCACTTCGACAATCCCCTTCCCTCATCAGTCCCGTCACACGCTGAATCCACATGGAACGAATGATCGAGGCAGTGATCGACACCTCGAAGAACATCGGCGAACGGCGGGAGATTGGGAAAGGAGCGTCGAAGAAGAGGTGAGGAAACGGATTGAGCTGGAGAAGAGACTTGGAGGGTTCGGAAGGCACAAGGAATCGCCCGAGGGCCCTGCAAGACTGACCTCGCGAGGTCAGGAGGAACCTGAGCGCATAGAAGGATCCTCTGAGAACCCGTCTCGGTCGTCAAGATCAACAGGCTCGATCGGATTCTTTCCGGAACTTCCACCTCAGCCTGAGATCTTCCTTTTCGAGGTGAGCGATACCAGTCATCCACTTTCACACCTCATAGGCTTATTGGATTGTAGTGCTCACCAACAGGGCCTTCTCCTCGTCCCACCTCTAAACTTCACCTCCCTCACCGAGATCGCGAAACTCCATCGTTCTCACTGGATTCCCTATCACGCGATTTTGACGACTCGTTCACTTCACTTCCTCGTCAACTCGGATCCCTCGACTCAAACACCGATTCTCATTCTCGACTTTGAACGTTGCAAATCGCTCAACAAGCCTCGCGAGCTTCGGGATAGAGAGCAGCTGTTCTCGTTTGTGGCGGAGATAGAGAATGGGAAGAAACGATACTTTGCTTGCGAATCTGCGAGGGATTGGACGACTTGGTCGAACAAGATTCGGCGAGTGCCTCGTATCATTCGCTGTCTCCGTCGGTCCATCTGCTGATGGGACGAGTAACTTGACAGCGAGCTCATCGATCTCACTCATGGAAGAGCTCCGCCGACTCTCGAGAACGATTTCGATTCCAACTCGAATTCGAACGACTCCAATCGAACTCCCTCTGGTCTCCTCTCACGTCCTTCTATCTCCCAACCTGCTGCTCCTACTTCAGCTTCGCCTACTCGCTCAGTACGTATCAGACATCGTCTCGACGCTCTGGAGCAAATCTTCAGAACGCTCGATCACAGTGCGCAGAGACTCCACGCTCGAAACGACACGAAGGGAAATCAACCACAAAGCATCGATCCGCAACGAAATCAACGGTATCAAGGGTCAAATGAGGACTGGATGAAGAGGTTCAACGAGGATTTACAGATCAGCGCATTCGTGGAGAATCCGACCGACGCTCGTCGAGATGAATGGCGTTCCTCGCTTTCTCCGTTTCCTCCGTTCCCTCCCGCTTCTCCAAGTCCTCACCCTCATCAAGATCCTCCTCGTCGATTGCGTAAACCTCGGCCACGTTCTCGGTCGATCGGAATCACTCCTCGAGAATTCGACCTTGCTCGATCAATCTTCAAGGATCTGTCAAGAAAGAACGCT
>Ga0308169_10005457_pt1 | contig 11549 bp, 16 predicted proteins | sample PhyBR1_2_FD_202139 | JGI IMG/M metagenome (GOLD analysis project Ga0308169, IMG submission 202139) | Phyllosphere microbial communities from UC Gill Tract Community Farm, Albany, California, United States - DLSLSB.R1 | ecosystem: Host-associated > Plants > Phyllosphere > Unclassified | place... | reverse complement strand
ACCGTAGCACTTGAGCGCAGGGTGCAGATCACAGATCAAAGTAAAACGGGCGATGAATTCTCAAAAGTGCTCTCGAGCTGAGACAGCGACCAGCCTCACGTCCGGGAACATTGAGATTGTCGCGGACTTGATTTCCAGGTCACACCGGGCAAATCACCAGCTTTGGAACAGAAGCACGCGCCTCACCGCCTGGGACGAATGACACATCGAGTGGCTGAAATGCAACCTCAGAGCCTGTAAACTAGCCGTCACGTCCAGCCCCGCGGCTCGAAGAGGAATATGCATTGTCCGTCCGACCATACAAAGTACGATGCTAATCTCGAGGGTATGGAAGATGACCGACTCGGTCCACCTCGGCCCTCGCTTCCTTTTTGTCTGCTAGCCATTCGTTTAGCGCACCGACAGCTCCCATCAGCAGCCGACTGCCGACGGCGGTGCCATCAGCACCAAAGCTGGTGATCCCCGCTGATCTCGCAGTTCTCTCCGCCATCGAAGCGATAATCAAGATCCAGGCGACGATATAGGGAAGTTGCGAGTCGTTTTCCAAGTAGCCGGTTCCGTGTTTTTTGACGAGGTAATCGTGGGCCGTGGCCTGTACCTTCTTGAGCACCCGGATGCAGCGCAGATGCATGGCGACGTAGTCGAACCGTAAAGCCGTTGTTTCGGTGTCAAGACCCGCTTCGATGATCGCGAGCAGCTGGACGATGGAGAATTTGGGAGATTTGTGTTTGCGCGTGCGACGCAGCTGCTTTTTCTTTTTTCCAACCCCGCGCACGTTTCGCCCGCCGGTGACCTCCTGATTCGGCTGGTTGCTACTCCCCGCATCTCGGTCCAGGTCGCTCAACAGAGTCTGAATCGCCTTGATGTCGAGCTTGGTGCGGAAAGCCGAGTCAGCGAGGTATCGTTGCCGAAAGATGGGAATGATTTGGGTGTGATCCACCAGCCCCTTGACCGGACCGCCGTTAGATATCTTGGTCGATAAGGCCTTACGACGATGTCGAGATATGAGCAATTCGGAACCCGCAACACCGGCCCGGATCGACTTGCACACGTCCTCATCATAGCCCATCATCTTCAGGTGCGCCGCCAGGGCGTCCTCTACTTTTTCGACCTTCAATCCTCCGCATATATCGTCCTTACCGTGGAGATCGAGCACTAGGTCCATGTCCGGCCAAGTCCCGAATGGTTTCTGTCTGGGGTGCTTGTCGTAAAGCCGGCACGCAAGGTAGAGGTGAGCCGTCGACGCAATGATAGCCCAAGCGTTGGCGAGAGCGAGCGACAAGTGCTGGTACTGCAGCCGGATGCGGAATAGCACCAACCCACACAGCATCGGAGAGCGCTGCATGAAGGTGTTTTCGGAGACGGCGAAGCTCTTTCGCGCCACCTTTTTCGAGACCTCGACCGGGTCCGACTTGAACCAGAACTCGATCTCCTCGCGTAAAGCTTCCATCATTTGTTCGTTCTCCTTTGGCCATGTCTCCGGGGGAATGGGCGATTCCGTCGATTTACGCTGTGACAGGGATGTACGCATCCCGGAAAGCGCCTTCTTCATCTCCTTGTGCCCCCTGGCAGCCTCCGAACCGAGGACAATGTTGATGTCAAGGAAGATTTGCGAATACACCAAGAGAAGAAGCGATATCTGCTTTGTCTTCCGCCGGAACGACTCCATCTCGCAGGCGATCTCGTCAATGTAGAACATGTTTGCGTCGACTGGGCCCTCGACCGGCTCGTCGAATAATGCTGGAGAAGGCGGCACGACCTTTTGCCCGAAGTCGAGGAGGTACAGATACTCGACGAAAGTTTCGCACAATAACACCATCGACGATTTCCATCTTCCTGAAAAGTTGCGGCCGGTGTCTAGACCATTCGCTGTGCCAGAACCGAAAGTCGGGTCATACTTGCCGTAGTGACCGGGTTTGTAAAAGGGCAACGTCTCGCTGGTAATCACCTTCGCGAAGCCCATGATGATCTGGCAGTTCGGCACCAGTAGGTAGTCGTATAGACTGGTCAGGAGGTCATCGCTGTCGTCGACTTGCGTAAAGAGAGGTAGAGGCGCGATGATGGGCCGACCATTGAGCGCAGCGAGGAAATTGTACAGGATCAGCTGCAAGTGCGGAATTTCGTCGGTGATGACGGGAATCATCGTCTGTCGCAGGTCATCGTGCGGATCGCGCAGCAACTCGAGAGCCGTGTTGGTCGTGACCGACACCGTGATGAGGTCGACCTCGCCAGTGGTGTACGCGGTCCAGAGCTCTCGGACGTAATTCCTGACCCGGATAACGTCGGTGAAGAAGTCCAGTATCGCCCAGATAGCATCGTCTCGCGATACCTCCGGCACAAACGTAGCTTTCGAGCCGGTAGCGGACGGTGCTGTGGCTGCCTGCGCCGGCTCGGGGAGGAATATATCCGCCTGGTCTTCGTCGTTGTCCGCTGATTCCTCGATGTGAAGGGTCGAGAAGCGATTGGTCGCAGAGGAAACGCTCTCCTGTCGGTTGGCGGCAGGCGTCGTGGCCGTCCCGGCCACGGCGGAGCGTATGATCTGTTCCACTTCGCCTAGGACAGCAATAAAATGCTGATGCGTAGCGCTGGCTTCGGTATCCGGCGCGAAACGTTTCTGCGTGTCGCTACGGGCGCTGATACAGCGCCTCACAAGCCGGAGGAATTCGATGGGAACGGCGACGTGCTTGTCGACAAGGTGTTGAGCGAGCTGCTTGAACTGGGGGATGGTGAGGAGGTAGTGGCCCGATACTATGTGTCAATTGGTCATGAGCAACACAACTGCAAACGTGCCGCTCTTCCAGCTACATTCACCGAGCCCCTCCCATCACCGCCTGCCACGGCATTTCGCCCGCACCCTCACACGGTCACCTTGTCCCCAAACCGGATTGGTGAATGTCCGTCCGAGCTCCACAACTCCGTCGACGAGGTCTATGAAGAGTCTGCCTGAAGACTCTGCCCTCAAGACTCACCAGGCTGTGCAGAGCTCCCTGACGCATTCCCGTTCTGGTCATTGCTCGACGGCTTATCCGCCTGATGATCCCCAGTCTCCGCAGGCAAGGCGGTCTCGCTGGGTACGCTTCCCTCATCGCCTCGTCCCTTCGCCTTCGCCTTCTTCTTGGCGCTCTTCTTAGCGTTCTTCAACTGCTGCGCTGTCTTTCCTTCTTCGGCCGAGTCGACGGCTGAGTTGACGGGCTGGGGTGCCGAGGCGAAATTTGACAGAGGGAAGCCATAGTTGATGGCCGTCAATGCAAGCCAGGTGGATAGCTGCTGTGTGTCCTGCTTGTACTGCTGGTATTTTGATCTGATGAACCGCGGCATGGTATAAAGAAGATGACTACATCAGACAAATAGGCACGCAGATGATGGGATCGACGAAGACGAGCGACGGAGAGGCAAGGAAGGTTAAAGGTAAACGCGTCGAAGGCGGGGCAGAGGTCACGTGACCATGCTGGCGGCGTAGCCGTCGATCGAGGCGTGTTCTGGTGCTCATGTGGATACGAGTGCCGCAGCTCAGCCGTTGGTTGCCCGGATGGAATCACCATGCACACATAGACACATAGATCTGTCGTCACTCGTGTGAAGCTTACCTGATTACGCTACACCGCCTGCCGCTTATGCTGGCGCAGCCGCGGCGACTCCAAATCGCTCGCCCAACACCACCCATTGCGCCACCATGACCAATACCCTCCACGCCCAGATCGTCGTGCCGTCATTGACTGCTCCACTGGCACTGAAAGCCGTGTCCCATAAAGTCCGTACCGAATCCCATCGGACGAAGCCTAGTCGCCCGACCTTATCGCTTGTCACCAGGCGAGACAGCAGCTGATGTATGGGGCCGCCGACAGGATAGGTTGTCGGCGCCGTATACGCATGCTTCGTCCGGGCATACACTTCTTCGGTGACGAACGGTTTGACCGCTTCTCGAAGAGCATACTTCTCCACATACGTCGTCGTTCCATCCTGCATCCGTTCTCGAATCTTCATCCCTGGAGGCAGCGAGTTGACGTACTCGGTCGTGACGTGGTCCAGGAAGGGCGTCCGGGCTTCGACCGAGTGAGCCATCTCGACCCGGTCGCCCAGGCCGGAGAGGAACTGATTGGCGAGGTGGCCTTTCTGCCACACGTACTGCGCCGAATGAAGCGGGTGCCATTGGTGGCGGATGGCTTGTTGGATGTGAGGCGGAACATTTCTCGCGATGCAATCCAACGGCGACAAGGTCGAGAGGGGTACGAAGAGGGACTCAGGAGGTGTGAAGGACGACATGGCAGCCGGCGTCAGGATGGGGAGCGGCTGATCCTTGCCAAAGACTGTTGTGTCCGCACCTATAACGTCGTAGGACTGCTTGATTTGTGCCTCCCAGGCACCAACATCATTCCTCCCAGCTGTCCCTTTCGTCCCGGAACTCGTCTGCAGCTGACCTCGTAGGAAGTCGGGCAAGAACAGAGGGTATCCACCAAACTGCTCGTCCGCGCCTTCGCCTGTCAGAACTACCTTGTACCCATTCTCCCGTGGCAGGGACGATAGGACGTATTTGCCGATGTAATTGAGATCGTGGGAATGGTGTTCGATATGATAGGTGGCTTCTTCGAAGGCGGCTGCCAGTGCAGCCTCGTCCATGTGCGTTTTCAAATACCTGACGCCAAGGTGATCCGCCGTCCTCTGCGCGATGTCTGCAGTCAGCCTGGTGCTCGGTATGTAGACGAGTAGTGCAATTGGACAGCCAAAAAGTCACAGCTCCAGGCTCGCTTTCATCCCCAACCCATACCGGCCTTTAAATCGCACTCCAGCCAACACACCGATGTCTCCCACTCAGCGGCCCTTTGAAGCCTTGGCTTCGTTGCCCCTAGGATAGTGTTGCCCGCAGCCCTCATGATGCACTCGAGAGACTCACCGCTCTCGTCAAAACCGCTCTCGGTATCAAACCCAATGCTGAAACAGCATATCGCGTGCTCCGGCTCCATACTGCCCATTCTGACTCCTTCCTTCCGTACGAGATGGTTGGCGATGCCAGCCAATGCGGATGAGTCGATACCGCCGGAGAGGTAGATGCCCACAGGCACGTCTGCCTTGAGACGAAGCCGTACAGAGTCGAGTAAATGAGCGCGCAGGGTGGAAATCATCTCCGCTTCTGACCGATTGTCGATGACCTCCTATCATTGAGTGATTGCGACAGACGCCTGCCCGTACCGGTACGGCTCACCTTGGCGGGGTAAGAGATATCCCAATACTGCCTGATCTCCGGCTCTCCTCCGCCTTGACATATCATATAGTGTCCCGGTCGCAGCTGGGCATAAGCGCCGCGGGGTGCGACAGTCCGGGGGGCCACTCACCTTCTGGACGCCCTTAAACACTGTCCTCGTATCTTGGCCCCAACCGCCGTCCATGATCGCCTGCACGTCCCATTCTGGCGTCCATCCTGCTCCCAAGAACGCCTTGATCTCTGCGCCAAGCCATATGCTGCCCGATTCCCTCCTCCAAAACAGCGGCTTGATCCCATAGCGATCTCGTGCAGCGATGAAGATGTCCCGTTGCGAGTCATACAAGGCAAGGGCGAACTCGCCGCGAAGGTGGGACAAGAAGTCGAGACCATGGGCTTCGTAAAGTGCGAGAACCAGCTCCGAATCGCTATGCCCCGTGAAAGTGTATGACAGAGTGCCCCGGATCCGTTCGTGGTCGTAGATCTCCCCATTGACGACAGCGTGGACCGTGTTCGAAGGGGAGTGAAGCGGCTGTGACCCAGCCGTTGAGAGGTCGTTGATCGACAAACGACAATGGCCAAGAGCTTTAATCAGCACAATGGTAGACTTGTGGGCGATGGGAAGCACTTACCGCATCTGCCCCCCCCTTCGTCTAGCCATACACCGAATCCGTCTGGGCCCCGATGTTTGATGCGATCGAGCCCATCGCGGACCCGTTGACGGGTTGAGTCGCTGTCGGCAGATGCGCCGAGCATATTCAAGCAGGCAAGAATACCGCACATGTCTGGCCTCTGCACAACGTCTTGTAAGTACAACGCCCGCTTCAAAGTCACGGCAACATGGCCGTTGTGGCTCATAACTCATGGTTGCCAGCAACAATGTTGGTGGTGCGATGATGTCAAACGACAAACTTGGTTGTCGGCCCGATCCGACCCTGACTAGGTCTCATCGATCATCGAGCATCAACTGACGCCGTTGGCGGATAAGCCCAACAGGATTGTCAATTGCATCCTGCTTGTGCGGCCCCCCTGTTGAAACAAAGGATGCATATACAGTGCGGGAGGGAGTTACCTTGTCCCGTGCGGAACTGGAACCCAGACCGACCCTCCCACCATGTGCGACGATCAGTGCCGATGCACCTCGCCAACTGCGCCCTCTCGCCCCGTTCAGTGCACTGCACCGGTGACACAACACACCGTCTGCGGGCGCGCTCGATCGCACGACGGTAAGATCCAGGGATTGACCCCTGGTCGCCCCTGGCCGACCCTCGCAGCAGGGTCTGGGTTGATCTCCAAAGCCGTTCTTCTGGTCGTCCGGACGCTCTTTCCCAGCTTGTCTACGCTTCTGCCCTGACCACCCACAGTGGATCCACTCTATACCGCTCACTCTCATTCCGTCCAATAGCCCTAGCTTCCGCCAGGGTCAGTTCCGCGGTGCCATCACTGAGCTCGACGATTTCCACTTTTTTCCACCCCGCGAAATATAGATAGTCTCCAACCATATCCAACCTCGACTGCTCGCTAATCTCAAGCCATCTCCGTATGGCCTTTGTCGGGAAGCACCGGTTGGATACGGCGAGATGCACCTGTCCGCCCGGTTTCATTCTCTCCCTCAACGATGTCAGGACGTCCCTGGGCCGCGTGAGGTAGTCGATCGAGACAACGCAGGTGGCTGCGTCCAGCGGAGGACCTTCCGGTATGCTCGGCTCGACATTGAGATCACGTATGATGCGTTGACGAAGAATGGGGTTGCAGTCGAGCTCGTGCTGATTCATGCCCAAACCAATGACCTCGAGTCCGTCCTCCTCGGTTGCTCTGTCCGCCAGCTCTGGCGGAAAATGCGAGATCCAGCTTGAGCAGAAGTCGAGGATCCGCCCTTGTTTGGGCAGCGCTGTCGAATAGTAGGTCTGTAGGGCGGCGATGGCATGGTCATCGATGTGTGTCACGAGCCTCGGGTGAACGTAAAACTGACTGTCTGACGAGGGGTCGTAACGCTCAAAGTCGGCGGGCCGGTACGGCCATGTCGTGTGCAGCGATAAATACTGTCGGATGTTGTACATGCTCTGAGTCGTAGGACCCGTCCAAGCGTATCGACAACTCATGTAGGTCCGCACAAAGCAAGATCGAGATGGTTCCGAAGAAGTCCCATGAATTGGGACAATACGACGAGACTGGTGGTGAGGATGTAGGCTAAACATCCCCGATCGATCGGCTAGGTCGGCTTGATCGGCCAGCAGCCGATTCCAAGGTGACTGGGGAGCCCCTCATCTCCAGGCGTCCATGAGCAACACAAGAGGCTACGGGGGAGGGCGGGATCAGCAGCGCCCTATGCATGTGCGGGATCTGGTCTGCTGCTCGGCTTCCGCAGACCATTCAGGTCAACCTGCAGTGCATCGCGAGGTGCTCCGTCAAGACCATCATCGATCGTACACCTGCCTAACATCAACACCTATAGGCACGTGAGTCAGAGATTGCTTCGATGGTGAGAAGACCGCCTGCCGGTTGTCCAAGGACAAAGATAGCAGCAGCATGTGCATTGAGTCGGCCGGCACACTCATCTCCTGTGAGGGCGGACGCAGCGTTCGGGCTGTCCCGATTCCTCGGTTTCGCGCTTGTCCTCGCCGAAGAGACGATGGCTCGACAATGCACAACTGGCCGACTTGGTGAATCTGCTCGCTCACTTCCGAGCGATATTGGAAGGCTATTGGAAGGCTATCTGTTATCGGGTAGTTTGCTCACCATCTCCTCTGCGACCCCTCAATTGCTTCGGTGTGTGATCTCCTTCTCGAGGAAACCGACCGAACGGTCGCACCATCTGATGCCGCGTATCGCGCTATCATTCCGACCGATGCTCGCTGAGAACAGGACAACGTCTGCGCATGCTGATCTCGGCAATCAACGGAGCGAGGGTCATCAGATTTGGGCGCTCATTGCTTCGTCGCGGTCACGGATCATCGGTTGGCATCCGGATCGCGATGGCGGCAGGGTCATAAAACTTGCCGTCTCCAAGTATCGGTCGTTTCTTGACTTCGCTTAGGCCCGAGCAAGACACGCTCCGCGCAACCCGGAGCCTGGCCGCTGCCTGACTTCAGGCACGCTGGGTCTGCACGATATTGGGTCCGCGCTCAAGCGTTCTGAGCTGGATTGCCGCATTGGGCGTGGGATCGATCCAATTCCAGATCTCAGAGCGACAGTCAGGCACATACGACTCTTCAGCCAAAACTACCGAGGCGGGTCCCACTGGTCCGCCGGGGCGGCTGCCGCAACGCCTGGACATCGGCAGAATAGAGACGTATGATGTTACCGGTCCAGGCATCCGGGGCACGACCAATCGCAAGGGAGGTTTTGCGGGTCACATCCGGGGCAGCCAGATGGACGGCATGAAGGTATATAACGCTCGAAGCGAAACCCTGTGATCGTGTCTCACCCCCAACAGCCCCATTGCAACCCTTCAACTCACTCCAGTTGTATCACCCCATCTGTATTACCAGCCAGCACCTATCTCGATATCGAGAGCAAACATGTCGCACATCTCTCCTGTGATCCACGACGAGGACCTGAAGGAGAAAGATGTCGGTCTCGAGCATCACGAACACGTCGTGCACGACGCGAACCGTGCGGGCCTCACCAGCGCCATCGCGGCAGAAGACCAGGAGCACATGTCGGTGCTGAAAGCGCTCAAGCTGTTCCCCAAGGCCACTTTCTGGTCTTTCATGGTGTCCTTTATGATCGTGAGCGGGCCGCTGGGGTGCAGCCTTAGTCAAGCTGACGGCAGATCATGGAGGCGTATGACAACGCCTTGATCGGCAACATGATGGCTCAACCAGCCTTCCAGAAGCATTTTGGAGAACAACTCGCCGACGGCTCGTACCAGGTCCCGCCGGCCTGGCAGTCCGCCTGCTCCTACGCTTCGACCGCCGGAGCCTTCATCGGCATTCTCGCATGCGGTGCCCTGCAGCCCAAGTTCGGTTACAAGAAGCTCATGATCGGCTCCCTTTTCGCCATGATCGCTTTCATCTTCATTCCATTCTTCGCCGAGACGCTCCCGATCATGATGGTCGGCCAACTCATGTGTGGTATTCCATGGGGCTTCTACAACGCCATCGCTCAGGCCTACGCTTCCGAGGTCGCGCCCCTGCCGTTGCGAGGCATCTTCACCATGTACAACCAGAGCTGCTGGTGCACTGGCCAGCTGATCACGGCAGGCATCCTCTACGGCTTCAGGAACGGAACCACCAAGGTGAGTCTGCAGGGGAGGTCGTTCGATTGGGCTTTGTCGCTGACGGCTAGTGGTCTTACAAGATCCCTTTCGCAATTCAGTGGGCGTGGCCTATCCCCCTACTCGCCATTCTCTGGTTCGCGCCCGAGTCTCCCTGGTGGCTGGTCCGGAACGGCAAGCTGGAGGCTGCCGCTCGATCTATCACTCGACTTGAAGGACGTGGCATGAGCCGATCCCCCGCCGATGTCATTGCCATGATGCAGCGAACGATCGAGATCGAGGACAAGGAAACCGAGGGAGCTACCTATGCGGCGGTTTTCCGAGGCGTTGACGCGAAGCGAACTCTGTATGTGAAGATAGCACTTCCCCTCGGCCCCAGCTGACCACCAGTACCGCTTCGGTCCTCTTCGCGGCACAGATGTGGTCTGGCCTGCAGATCGGTAATCAGGCGACCTACTTCTACACGGTAGCCGGCATGGGCTCGGACAAGGCCTTCGCACTCGGACTCGGAACGGCGGCTATTCAGTGGACTGCAGTTGTCGTCGCTTTCTGGTTCGTTGCGAAGATCGGCCGTCGAAGGCTGTACCTGTCCGGCGTCGCGTTCCAAGGCACTCTTCTCATGCTCATCGGCATTGCCGCCGTCGCCTCAAAGTCTGCCGCCTCGTTCTGGGTTCAAGCCACCTTCTTGATGCTCATCTTTGCCTCGTACGGCGCGACCATCGGCCCGATCACCTTCACGATCGTGGCCGAAGTCAGCTCTGTCAAGCTGCGAACCCAGACTTGCGCCATCGCCCGAGCCACCTACTACCTGTTCGCCATCCCCATGGGCTACATCACCGCCTACTCGCTAAACCCGACGGCTTGGAACTTGCAAGGCAAATCGGCGTTCATCTGGTTCGCGACGGCCGTGGGGGTGTTCCTCTTTGCCTACTTCATGGTTCCGGAGACCAAGGACAGGTCGTTCCGAGAGCTCGATGTCCTGTACCACCGACGCGTCCCGCCCAGAAAGTTCAGGCAGACCGTTGTCGACAAGGACGAGGACGAGTAGCCGGCGTTGCTAAGAGAAGGCCGGCGCGGCGATCCGGGTTTGGGGCCATGTCTAGACGGATGTCCTTGTAGGGTTGTTCGGGCCATTCCGGCTGTACAGATAGTATACATTCTACATTCTAAACGGTAGTGAGCGTGAGGTAATTACATGCTCTACAAATGTGCATCGTAGTTCAGTGAACCCGACGGCGCAGTCCCTTGCCCTGGGTCCGCCCTTTGGACCTCGGACAAGGCCGCAATTGCCCATGGCGTCTGTTTATCCTTTGTTGTGAGACACATGCAACGCGCAATCATGACCAAAAGCATCACACTTGAGGCCTACTATGGCGTCTCGTCCCCTTGGGCATATCTCGGCCATCCGACACTGCTGCGTATCGCTCGAGAGAATGGCTTGACAATTCACTTGAAGCCGATTACCGTGATCTTGGAAAACGGAGGTTTGCCGGTATGTGCAAACGCCGATCAAGCTCGCATCGCCCTAGCTGAACTTTCAGTTGGCTACCCGGTCCGACGCATATAGAGCATATCATTCGTTAGACCTCGAACGCACAGCCAAGTACCTCAACGTACCATTCCGGGGGGTGCCTAAACAGTACTACCCGCAAAAGCCCGGAGACATCCAACTCGCCGCGCAAATCATCATTCGCATTCAGCGCAAATACGGCGTTGGGTCGGAAGAAGCTTTGCGTTACACGTTTGCTGTTCAGGAGACGATCTGGTACACGGAGGAGGCGGACCACTGCGATCTAGAGTTCCTGCGGAGGCTGGCGCGGAGGATTGGGCTGCCGGAAGAGGATGTGAAAACACTGGTGGTGGACAAGCGGGACGATGCGGATGATCCCGCGGTGAAAGAGTGGGACCAGAACTACACAGAGGCTATAGATCTTGGTGAGCACTCTCGTTTGGTACGACAAAAATCTCGTGAGCGGAGGTCTGACGCACCAGGCATTATCGGCACACCCAACTACGTGGTTAATGGTGAGGTCTACTGGGGTCAAGATAGGCTGAACCTCGTCGAGGCGCGGATCAAGGAGCTCTTGCAGGAAGGCGCTGTCCCTTACAAGTATGCATGAGCGCGCGTACGGC
>Ga0308169_10005456_pt1 | contig 11554 bp, 16 predicted proteins | sample PhyBR1_2_FD_202139 | JGI IMG/M metagenome (GOLD analysis project Ga0308169, IMG submission 202139) | Phyllosphere microbial communities from UC Gill Tract Community Farm, Albany, California, United States - DLSLSB.R1 | ecosystem: Host-associated > Plants > Phyllosphere > Unclassified | place... | reverse complement strand
TTGAAAGGCACTCACGAGCCCAGATCAGCTTCCAACTTCCCCAATCCGACGTGACATTGCCGATGATGTGGTGGTCGGAGCCGATGGCGATACCGGATATGATGCCGAGCAGAGGGGCAGCTCCGAGAGCGGTCATGAGGAAGCCTCGGGTCCTGGGACCCAGCACTTCCGAAATGTATCCCGCCGAGATTGCGATGAAGAGACCCATCGGCTGGTGCGTCAGCGCTGCACCCTAGGTTGTTCCTGGACATCGACACGCACGATACCGTTCAAAAGCTTGCCAATCACGATCATGACATTGTTGACGGCGAACACTTGCAGGAAGATGACACCGATGGAGAAGACGCATGCACCAAACTGGGTGTTTCGGTATCCGAATCGATCGGTGAGGGCCCCAGTTCCGAAAGATCCTATGGCGTTGCCGAGCGATGTCATGGCATTGAAGAGGCCAAGCTTGATGTAAGTCCGGCACGATCGGCCTTGGCTCTCGGCTTACCCAAAGCGATGGCATGTACAAACTCTTTGTCGTAGTGTTGAAAGCCCCAAACTTGATCAAGAACTGGTGTCAGGCAAAAGCGCTTTTAAGCAAGGCTTCCGGCTCACTGAGGGCATGTTGCTGCCATCAGCCAGCGGTCTATACATATGCAGCTCCGCACACTCACACGGCGATGTTGGCAGCTCCGTTATCGAAGCCTTGAGCCATCGCCGGGAAGACGTAGGCCAGACAGAACAAAACTCCCCAGATCTCCGCCTTGAAAGCCGTCGACGCAGACTTTGTCTTCTCCCCCTCGGAGAGCTCAACCGCCTTGGCTAGCAAAGCTCCACTCGGCGCCATAGGCATGGCCGCGAGAGTTGCCGAGCTGTGCGCAATAGGCACATCATTGTGCGTGTACTTCTCGATGGACTCGACATGCTCGAGGTTGCGTTTATCGGTCGGATCGTCGCTATGGTTCGGGTAGGACATGTTGCGCAAAGTCGGTAATTATGGATCGGGCTGACTGCACTAACGATGCGGGGTCCAGGGGTGTGGTGACCCACATCGACCCATAATTATGGGTTATAAGTAGCATGCATGATGATAGGAAACAGAGACATGCGTTGCGGACGCTCTCTGGGGTACCGGAGTGGATGGTGGACGGACGGATTGGGCGGACGGGCGGTTGGTGGACGGGTACATGTGGACTCACGTGACGGGTCATGTACGTGCCGTGTGAGCGCAATCGTTATGCGCCGAGCACATACGATGATACACAGAGTCAGTGCAGAGCCATCAGGAAGAGCTCCAGCCTCACCCCGTCCAGCGGACGGAGGGTGCCGGGACAGAATCGGTCCATTTACCTCGAGTAACGTCGCGGGATGGGATCTGGCAAGACGATTCTCTCGGTTGACGGTAGAGCCGACTGGCGGGCGGGCCACGGCCATACTCTCTACAGAAACAGTATTGGCAAAGGAAGATTCCCTCCGGGTAGCTATCCGCCACGGCAGGAGCCGGTCACCCAGACTCGACAGGACAACAAAGGGAGTGTACGCCAAACAGATGCATTTGGTCTCGGCGCTATAAACGCCTTGGGCGTTAGGGACCTCCCTCGCGAGTGCCCGTCCATACGACATCTCGGAAATACGCCGCATTGCGACAAGGCCATCCTGCTGTGCCCTGCGCGAACAAGCCGAAATGAGTGCCAACGTTCCGAGAATCGGAAGGCCTATTCCGGACAATGCACTGAGCCGGGACAGCCTGAATCCGCCGCCATGTACCTTGCTCGGATGTTGCCGAGAAGATGTATTCAGACGGTGTGGCCTCCACCTGCAGCGAGATCTCCTCAACGGTTGACAGGGGATAGATTGATGTCTGAAATAAGCTCAGTGCAGGGTAAACGATGTCCCAGGCAACTCACCGAGAACACATCGCTGTCGGCTTCACACCACTTGACCTGCAAATGGGCCGAGCCTCCAGCCTGACCAATGATACTCAGGGAGGCGTAGGCACGCCGGGACCACCAGACAACCACCCCCGCTTCATCGCCCTCCTGCGCACCGAAATCGAGATTGAACGTCCAGGTGCCTGAAAAGGCGGTCTGTTTGCGGAGGACAGCAGCTGGACACTCATCGATGTCGAGGGTGTATGGTGTACCGTATAGTGTGAGCGATCCAGGTCGATCATCCAGCGACCAATCCTTTGTCATAGGCGTCCTCAGATGGTACCATCCAGCCGGGAGTCCTGAAGCTTTAGAGATAGCGCGCCCAGCCGATCTGCACGTCCACTCACGAGTCGCAGGCTCAAACGTATACCTCTCAATCACACTCTCCTCGATTCGCAAGAGCGAAGCGTTCTTTGAACCATTGATCTCGACTCTCTCCCCACTGTTCACTTTTGGCCATCCGTCCACCCATTCCACAGGCGACAGGAACGTTTCCCGCCCAAGTTGGCTCCACCCGCCTTTCTCGTATCGCCCTCCCCGGACCGCCAGGTACACGGCCCACCACTGTCCGCTCGGACTCTCCACCATGTCCATGTGCCCGGTCTGCTGTATCTGCTCACTGTCGCCATTGTGAAGGATTGGGTTGACCCCTGCAGGCGGGTCCTCGTACGGCCCAAGTGGACCCGTCGAGCTGCGGAAAATCCACTGCTGGTGATCCTTCTCCGTTCCGCCCTCGGCAATCGATACGTAGTAAAACCCGTCTTTCTTGAAGATATGCGGACCCTCAGCTACAGATGCGCCGTGAGGGGAATGACGTATAAGCGTTGGCGCCGAGACGGCTTTGCCGGACTGCAGGTCGATCTCCATCACGTAGACGCCGATAGCGAATCCCTGCGGAACGATCGATGTGGGGAGGATGGTTGCAAGGGAAAGATAGACTCTGTCATCGTCATCGAAGAACAGCTACAGGTCAGCCTTCAAGGTGAAAACCTCCGGACATTGATAACGCACGTCTTGATCGATCCCCACCGTGTCGAAGTAGACGGGATCGCTCCAGTTTCCTCCACGAATGTCGTCGGTCCATACGTAGAAGCCGCGAGGAGGCACCATACCCTGTTTGGTCAGCTTGAGGAAACCTTGGCAGGATGTGCCTTGATAGAACCCCGGAACACTCACGTTGGTGAAGTTCTCCATGTTCGGCACGCGATACATGGCCGTGCATGCAATATAGAACCTTCCCTTCCACCTTCTCAAGCTGGGCGCGAAGATCCCTCCGCCCGTCTCGACTGTCCTCATGTGCAGCTGGGAAGGTCTATCTAGTGCATGACCGATTAGATTCCAGTTGGCCAAGTCTCGAGTCTGGTATATCGGCAGACCGGGAAAGTACTCGAACGTGGACGTGACGAGAAAATAGTCCTCGCCATCGCGGATGATGGTTGGATCAGGGTTGTGTCCTGGTATGATTGGGTTTCTGAGCGCCATGTCGAGCTTCGATGTTGTTTTCGCAGTGCATAGCTATCATGGTATGGATGTGTAGCTTTATATGCATCCGGATGACGTCCGAGTGGACCATGCTTTCTGGCTGCACGTCCACTTCGCCCCAATGCATCGCCGTCCGTCGGGGAAGTCCGAGAATCCGCCGACGCGACTGACTATTGGCGGGCTCGTTGCCCTCACACCCCTCGACCTTGCTCCATCATCTTGGCCAGTACTAGTGCTAATGCACCGCCGATCCGCCATTCTTTGCACCCACTCAAGTACCGCACCCCGGCCTTCATGATTTGATTTGAAGTTGGCTTTTCGTTCCCGTACACTTCCGCCATGATAATTGCCGAAGGTCCCTGTTCTCCTGGAGCTGGCAGCAGTTGCGACCTAAGCGACACGTATGCCCACAAGCATAACGTGCCGACAAATACACTGATCGGGGCGTATATCGACGAAGACGGCCTGGGAAAATCGAGCACCTTGAGTAACCGCATCGCGTGGGAGGCGGCTTTTGACCCGGATTGACTGTTCGCCCAATTGCGGAGAGGTTTCATGGCCCGTTGAGCTTGGTCTGGCCCAGATTCTCTCGTCAGCCACGGTCATCTGGCGGCATAGACGGGACGCTCACTCCCTGACGCCGCGAAGAGGTCTTTCAGGTTGGTGTTGAGTGCGATGTACCCCAGATGACACAATGCCCGCCCGCCTAAGCTCAGACAATCCATCCTCGATTCATTGTAGTACTCTTGGTACCACAGGTCGAGCGCTCCCTCCAGCCACTGTCGGTCAGCTCATGAGGATCTCATGATGACGCACATTCTTGCGACCCTCGAAACCGTCGCGCATGTCTCTCGGCTCATTCTCCGGGTCCTTCTCCCAGAAGGGCACAGTGACGCCAAGCGAGAAATACACCGACAACTGTGACCTGAACTCCCATATATGGTGGTACAACGCGTTGATCACGCAGATCGCAGCGAGTGGATTCAGGTGCTGCACAGGTCCTGGTGGGTTCTGGGCGTATTTGGGGATGAGCAGTCCGGTCACGCTAATGTCAGACTGACTCGAATGCGGTAAGCGGAACTCACCCGAGAACGAAGTATGGTGCTGGCGGAATCGGCGCGACTCCAAGTTGGGCTTGCCAGACTTGATAGTTTGGTGCATTCCAGAAACGATCGTCGCAAGGCAGTACGGTGTGAATCATCTCTCCTTGCGACAAGTACGACGGCATGTCGAGGAAAGCCGGGAAAAGCGCGTCGAACAGGAAGATTGCAAGGCCCAGACGCTTCCGGCTTTCTGCTGCCACCCATGTCTGCCACCGTGACGAGATGCTTTCGGCACTGGTCGGGAACACCGGTCCGTTGTCATCCGTACTCTCCAGCAGCCGAGTTCGTCGACAGAGCTGCAACGTCAGGTCAAGCTCCACCCCACATGGACTCGCACTGACGTTGATTAACATGCCCCGAGACAGTTCGGCAAGCTCGAACGATCTTTGATGGCCTGACCACAAGCCGGCGAAGGATGTCAAAAGTGAGACGTGGAGCAGGTCAGCATTTCTCAACTGGGAGTCAGCAACGGTGATGGGAGACAGCAGCAGTACGCGCACGTTACTGCTGTCCATCTCGAATAGGTCCGCAATTGTCCGCCTGATGACCTCGATCAAGTCGACGCAGAATGCCCTCGCACCCTTCAGAGTTGTCTGGCAGGCCCCGATCATCATGAAAGCAGCGATGAGCAGTGGTGGTGCGGATGTGATCTGAAATGTCCTTTGTGTCAGGTCATGACTGAAGAGCCGGATACTCGTACGGTAAGTGAAGTATCGGCAGTTGCGGCAAGAACTTGTCAAAGTAGTCTACAGTCAGCTTCAGTTGGATTTATCGGGGCACGCACAAGAGATCAAGGTGTTCACAGTATACAGTGATTTGGGCATTCTGAAAGCTTCCGCGTTAGGCATTCTTCGAGCCGAGGCTGGACGTCAACTCCAGCCTGCGTGTAGCGCTCAATATCAGGCCTACTCACTCAAGCTGGCGATGACCTTGAAGTAGGTGGATTCGTCCAGCCAAAAACGGGACCATCTTTGGAGCTCAAGCACAGTTGACGGATCGACGGTGACCTCTTGTAGATGACCTGACAGGCCGATGAGGAAAGGTCTTTTCGGCTGATAGTTGGTGGCTGTCCATCAGATAGTGTCCTGACTTAGCCTCAACGACCTACGCCACTTGTCCTCCTCGTTCTGGTCTATCGGTGGTGTCGCAGCCCGACTGGGAGGCACAGAGACTGGCGCAGGCCCGCTAGCCTGCGCATCGACATCACGGACATCTTGCGGCGAGATGCCGAATGCCGCCCAGTCAAAGTTATTCAGCGGTCCCGCGTCTTGTGTGCTCCATAGCGAACCGGCGTCTGCTTTGAGCTAGAAAACAACAGTAGCACATACCCCAGGCAAGGTTGCCGTCTCCCGTGTTGAGATTGGCGAAAAGATCGAAGTCAAATCCGCTGTTACCTAGCGAGCTGGAAGTCGATATTGGCTGAACGGCGGTTAAAAGACCATTAAAAGCGCTGAGGGTATCATTGAGCTGCGCTGTGGGGGCCGATGCGGGAGCAGGAAAGGACCAGCTCGAGTTGTTGGAGGTGGAATCGATCTGCGCAAACGGGTCGACCGAGCCGACCGTTGGCCCCGCTCCGGTTGTGGGGGTCTGCAACGAGGGGTTCCAAAGTATGTCATCCGTGGCATTCGCAACACCAGGCAAGCCGCCCTGGTTCGTCATCTGGCTCGTGGTGATCTGCGGCACCTGCTGCGATCCCAACAGTGATGATGATGGGTCAGGACCAGAGTCGGATGTGGTTGACCTATTCATGGCAGGTATGTCGCCGACGAGGTGCCCCTCGTGGGTCTTCGCATGTCTTGACAGTACATCCACGCGCGAGAAGGCTCTACCACACGTGTCGCAGACATGAGCCTGACCGCGTCAGCTCAAACAGCTCTTGGTTCAATCAATCAACCAACAGCTCTGTTCGTATCTTTCGTGAGCTCAACTGTGTCGAACCGGATGTGGACCTACGCGTCCGCTCGTGCCGCCTTAGATTCTCGACTCGGGTGAACTTCTTGCTGCAGTGCGCGCACGTAAATTCGCCGTCTGACCGAGGTGCGGACGCACCATCGATCATGGTCGATTTAGGCTCAAAGTCCGATGAACGGAAAGGAGCAAAGTCCACACGATCAAAGATGAAGTGGAGGAAGTGGAGGACGGAGGCTGGGCGGGTAAAGGTGTACCGAGCAGCAGTGGTTAGCGGGCTGAAGCGTCTGTGCGTCCACGAGGCCATATGGACGGTGAAATTACCACAACAAGCAATTTGAGAGTAGTCCGTCCGCTCCGGCTACTGCTTAAGCCGAGCATCTCCCTTCCCACATTGCCCAAGGCAGGCTTGGACGTCCTCAACAAGAAGTGCAAGGCAAAAGACAACAATAATGCATCATCGGACCGGCTCTACGGAACAAAGGTGTTGGTGATAGGTGGTAGGAAGTGTGGCCTAGACACCGTCGGTGGGAAACGCTTATCCGCCTGCCATGCCATCGAAAATGTATGTTGTCCCGAACCGACAATTGCTGTCGGCGATTCTGGCAAATCCACCACCGCAGAACAATTTGGCGGTATCTGCACCTCGACTTTCAGCGTGTCGCGCACGATGGCCCACCCACACGAGACCTTCCCGTATGGTGACACGTGCGAGACCGAGGCCGAGGTGATCGTTCCTCCTGGTCTCGGCTTTACCAATATCTTCCTCCATCCGGGCTCGAGGGGCGCGATCCCTCCGACGACCTTGTGCAGGAACTGGGCAACTGATCCCAGAGCATAGTGGTTGAAAGAGACCATATCGTCGGGGTTGATCGATCCATCTTGGAGCATGCTGTCCCATCTCTCCCATATCGTCGTCGCGCCCAATAGTACTGGTGACAGCCACGATGGGCTGTCTTTGGCCTGGAGCATGCGGTAGGCGTGGTGCAGGAGGCCATTCTCCGCAAGGACATGTAAGATGATCGGGGTGCCTGCGAACCCGGTCGCGACTTGCCAGAGACACTTCGTGACGAGCTTCTCGAGTCTTTGGACGAGGACCTGGCGTTGTTCAGGCTGGTCGGGGTGAATCAGGTCGAAATGGAGGATGAGGGCAATGGCTGCTTGAGTATCGGAGACGGTTCGATGCCGGGCCGTGATGTATGTATCCTGGAACACCGCCAAGAGAGCCTCGGCTTCCGCCTCGAACCGCTGTTGATCGTCTCTGTACCCGAGCAGGCCGGCGACGTGCGCGACCACACGCGTAACGTGTACCAGATACGCGTCGGCGACCAGGTGCGGGTCCGTAATTCCGTTCGACCCCTCCACCTGAGGTGCTAGCCAATCTCCAAACTGCATGTCTCGAGGATCCCACAGTTGTGTTGCCGGGTCCCGCTTGACCCCTCGTTCCAGCCAATCCACCATCGGCGCGTACATGTTCGCCAAGATCCGAGCGTCGCCTGTGAATCGGTGCAGAACGGCGGGTAGAAGCGCAACAACGTCTCCCCACACGGCGGAGGGTAGGTTGAAATGGTCATCGACCGATGGCACCACGATTGGGACGACTCCCTTCGCCACCGATTGCTCGTATGCGAGATCCTTGAGCCAGCCGTCCAGCATCCCGGTCCCGTCGAAGAGGAAGGACAGGGTGGGCGCGAAGACTTGGACATCGCCTGTCCAGCCGAGTCGCTCATCTCGTTGCGGACAGTCGGTCGGGAGCGAGATGCAGTTGGCGATGGTTGACCAGACGACATTCTCGTGCAGGCGATTGAGCAGCTTGTGAGACGAAGAGAAATGACCGACGCGTTCCATGTCAGTTGAGACGACAATACCGACGATGTCGTCTGCCTTGATGTCGTTCCATCCGTTGACGTGGACGTATCTGCTGGTCATCCTGTGAACCTCTGGACTACTGCCCACCCACCTGAAGCCATGGAAGGTGAACTTTGGCTTGTAGCCCTTCCAGGAGCCACGATTATATACCACGTCCCGACATTTTGCCGTCCGCAGTGGCCGCATGTTGACTTCGCCGTGCTCTAGAACTTCAAAGTGGGTGAGCTCAATGGTGCCCGCCGATGGAGGGGTACCAAGCAGCTCGGCATAGCCTCCGAAGTTTTGGCCAAAGTCGACAATAATCTTGCCCGATGGCGTAGTGATGATCTCGACAGGCTTGATGTTCTGAATCTCGCGTATCGGCGGAGACTGTGTAGCGCAAGGCAAGACGTCGGGGAAGTCGAGTGTTTCAACCGGGTTCCAGCTGTCGTCCCATTTCCAGTCATCCTCGATCCCTGTGTCGCAAATCTCTCCGTCGTAAATCGATGATTCGAGAAGACTCCCGTACTTCCACCTCCATGACTCATCTGTTCGCGCAATGACCTTTCCGTCCACCTCGAGTTGCGCCAAAAGAGCAGGTCTCGATCCCCAGATATTCCTCCTACCCCCGCCGAAGCCCAGCCGGCCGGCGTACCAACCTTCGCCCACCCATGCTCCTATCCAATTCTCGCCGGGTCGTAGGTGAGCCGAGATGTCGTGAGTGCGGTAGACGAGTTGTGTGTTGTACTGCGTCCATCCAGGTGCGAGCACTTCATCTCCGACTCGTTTTCCGTTGACGTAGATCTCGTATGCGCCAAGCGCCGTGACGTACAGGCGAGCTCGTTGAGCGTTATCCGGCACATGGAAAGCTGACAATAGGCGGAAAGGGCGTTTCGCCTTATCGAAAGGCTGCTGCTCGCAGGTTACGACCTGGGCTTGCCAGTCGCTGCGGTCAAGCAGACCCCCCTCCACCTCAAGAACTGAGCTCCATCCGGTGGACACTGACTTGCCGTGAGCCTGGACCTTGACGCGCGTGCGGGAACGGGAGCCTAGCGGTGCGAATGGCCAAGGGACCAGGACAGACTCTCCAGAGTCTACGTGTACCGTCTCTATCTCCCCGCCATCGTCGTCGACTCGACGGATGTCGTACGCTTGCTGATACCAATCACGAGCCGAGCCCTCGAAACGCCAACTTAGGCGCGGAGCCGTCTCTCCGACACCGAGCGCGGTTCGATGATGCTCGACGCTCAAGCGAGTAATGTCAACCGACATGTCGTGATTGCACGGCGGGAAAGTGCTAAAGAGCAAGGCGGCCTGGTGGTACTACATCTTGATGTCAACAACGGGGGACTCGATGAGGAAGGGCGGTACAATCATTGCCCGAGCGAGACACCAAAGGCCAGAGACATCGGGCGCGGCGGTCATCACCACCGTCCACTTCCGTCCACGTCCGTCCACTCACGTCCACTCCTCGCCCCACTCTTCCACTTCGTCGTTCCATTCGCACTCACTCTGCCTGCCAGGGATGCACATCCGGGCCGCGGGACTGGTATGAGGCCCCCTGCATGCGCGATCAGAAGATGGAACATACATATACCCGCCCGGATAGTCCTGTAGCCCCACACAATGTCGCCAATCGCCCTCGAAGCCCTTTCGATCAACTCGACGGATGTTCAGACCTTGAAACAGTCAGCCCAACGAGCAGATGCTCCAAACTTGATCGAGGCCCTCACACTCGAAGAGAAGGTCTCTTTACTATCCGGCAGGAGCTTTTGCGATACACCAGACATTTCACGCCTCGGCATACCTTCCATAAAGGTCTCGGATGGGCCCGCGGGTATGTGCGCCTGAGATCCTCGAAGGCTCGAAAAACATTGCTAACGCCAAGGATGTCGAGGAGAGCTCTCGCATGATGGACCGGCCTCGGCTGTGTTCCCGAACGCATCGTGTCTCGCTTCTTCCTTCGATCCGGCCTTGGTTGAGCGTATCGGCGCGGAAATCGGCAAGGAATGCCAGCTGAAGAGCACGCAGCTGCTCATGGGTCCGACGATAAATCTCCACCGAGATCCGCGAGGTGGGCGGAACTTTGAGTGTTTCTCCGAAGACCCGGTCTTGACCGGTCTGATGGGCAGCGCGTACGTAAAGGGTGAGTCCTGCGACCGAGGCTGCATTGCCTGTTCCTCATCTCAGAAGATAGACTCACTGGCAGGGCTTCAGAGCCAGCGCGTAGGCGCGTGCCTCAAGCATCTTGTCTGCAATGAGAGGGAAACGAAGCGAAAGGCATACGACGTCAAGGTTTCGGACAAGACACTGCGAGAAGTCTACCTCCGGCCTTTCGAGATGATCATCAACGATGCTAAGCCGTATTCGATCATGACTGCTTACAACGACATCGTGCGTTGCTTTGGCCATACGGGATGCTGACTTTAGAATGGTCACCCGAGCTCACATAGCAATGCGGTCCTTGATATCGTTAGGAACGAGTTCGGCCACGACGGATTGATCATGAGTGACTGGTTCGGCACCAAGTGGGTCTACAGTTGCTGTCACGAACACTGCGGAATCACTCATAGCAGAGACGGCATTGCATCCCTGAAAGCCGGTGTCGATCTTGAAATGCCCTTCCCGGTCATGCGCTCCAGGCGCGTCATCGACCAAGTCCGGTCAGGTGAGCTCGACGAGCGATATGTCGACACGGCCGTCAGGAGGATGATCGAAACCGCCTCCAAGACAGCCGCTCCCCTCGCGAGACTCCCTGAGAGGGCTTTTGATAACGACCGGGGACGATCCCTGATCTGCCGACAAGCAGCCGCTGAGGGCATGGTCCTGCTTCGCAATGATGAGCAATTACTCCCTCTCAGAGCCGACGCAAACATCCTCGTAGTGGGCGAACACGCCGACCGTCCCTCCATCAGCGGAGGAGGAAGCGCCCTTCTAAACCCCCCGTATGTCTCCGCGCCTCTCGATGCTATCCAACGAGCAACCTCGGGCAAGGTCGCGTATCATCCCGGCATTCCTACCTGGCGACTTGTGCCGGAGCTGGACACCCGCTTCACCGAGGAAGTTAGTATATCGCTCACGAACGCCGGAGAAGAAGCGCCGCTCTGGAAGGATCGTCGGCCGAAGGCTTCAATCAGTCTGCTCGATCAACGTATCCCCGGTCTTGGACCCGACTTTACCACTACTCTCGAAGCCCAGATCACTCCCGTCGAGAGCGGTACGCACACTCTGTCTGTGTTCTGTGTCGCCGAAACGCACGTCTACCTTGACGATGCGCTCCTTGCCACCTTCAAA
>Ga0308169_10005451_pt1 | contig 11557 bp, 8 predicted proteins | sample PhyBR1_2_FD_202139 | JGI IMG/M metagenome (GOLD analysis project Ga0308169, IMG submission 202139) | Phyllosphere microbial communities from UC Gill Tract Community Farm, Albany, California, United States - DLSLSB.R1 | ecosystem: Host-associated > Plants > Phyllosphere > Unclassified | place... | reverse complement strand
AAAATCAAACAGCAAAAAACCAAATATAGACTTTGATCACTACCTCTATCGTCTAAGGCATCTTGTTGAAAATGCCTTTGCCCGATTAAAGCATTTTCGTGGTATTGCCACTCGTTTTGAAAAGTTGCCTCGTAATTATAAGTCCATGTTGTTCTTGGCTTGTTTGTTTATTTGGTGCAAAGCCAAATGAGGACACGCCCTAACCATTTATCCAGATTCTCTTGTTTTTGGAATGAGGTAAAGTTTATTATTTGATTTTGTCACAAAATCAAATAATGGATAAGTCATGAGCAATAATCGTGGGGGAAGCCGAGAGGGTTCCGGTAGAAAGCTAAAATATAACGAGCCTACAAAAACTGTAAGAGTACCTGTATCCAAGATCATAGAAATCAAGAATTATCTCAACGAAGCAGAGAAACAATGCTTTAATGATGTTGCTTCAATCTCTCCTGTAGAGCCGTTCACTCACATGCAAATTCCTCTGGCTTCCGAGAAAGTTGCTGCTGGTTTTCCTTCCCCTGCTCAAGACTATGTAGATAAAACTCTAGACATGAATGAACACCTCATCAGCAATGAGGCAACAACATTCATTGTCAAAGTAGCCTCTCTTTCAATGAGAGATGCTGGCATCGACATTAATGATGAACTTGTCGTTGATCGTAGTCTTGAAGCCAAACATGCAGACATCGTTATTGCCCTAATCGACAATGACTTCACTGTTAAACGTCTGATGATCGAAGGTGATCATCGTTGGCTTAAAGCTGAGAATCCGGATTGTTCTGACATTCATCTTAATGATGGGCAAGAGATGGTGATTTGGGGTGTAGTGACATTTGTCATCAAACCGTTCCGGAAACGCAAGTAACTCTACTTTATTGGTTTCATCACATGGAATGTACAAACAAGGTGTTTGCTCTAGTGGACATCAACAACTGTTATGTCAGTTGTGAGCGTATCTTCAATCCAAGTCTGAATAACAAGCCTGTCATTGTTCTCTCCAACAATGATGGTTGTGCTGTTGCACGCTCTCAGGAAGCCAAGGACTTAGGTATCAAGATGGGAGTTCCCTTCTTTCAGATTAAAGACATCGTAGAGCAGCATAAAGTCCAAGTGCTCTCAAGTAACTATGCTTTATATGCAGAGATGTCTCGCAGATTCATGAAAGTCCTTTCAGACTTTGTCGCTCCTGACGAGCAAGAAGTCTATTCGATTGATGAATGCTTCCTTGATCTGACCGCTCCTTCAGAGAAGGATGATCTAACCGATTATGCTCAACAGATTCGTCAGCGTATCTTCACCTGGCTTGGTTTGCCTGTGTGTATTGGCTTAGGTCGAACGAAAACTGAAGCAAAGATAGCCAATCACATTGCCAAGAAGAATGCTTACTTGAATGGTGTATGCAACTTGGTTGCAATGGATTACTGCTCTACCGAGACTCTGTACCAATCCATCGAGGTAAGTGAGATTTGGGGTGTAGGACGTAAACATACGTACAAGCTCAACAGTATGGGCATCCATTCTGTAATGAATTTTGTCATGGCTTCCCCACTGATGATCCGAGAGCAATTCTCTATCGTCATGCATCGAACTTTATTAGAGCTGCATGGAGTTGCTTGTATTGAGTTAGAGCATACTCAAGCCCCTAGAAAACAAATTGTTGCGAGTCGTTCGTTTGGTCAAAGGATTTACCATATTGACGATCTGAAAGAGGCCATGAGCCTGTATGTACAAGATGCGGTAGCTCGCTTAAGAGGTGAGAATATGTTGTGTGGTTACATGATGGCTTTTGTACAATCGAATCCATTTGATACGCATAAACCGTATTACAGCAAGTCTGCAGCAATCACTTTACCTGAACCCTCTGACAATGTATTAACGCTGTGTAAAGTTGCCATCAAAATGATAGATGATTTATATCAGAAGGATGTAGGCTTCAAGAAGTGTGGCGTGATACTGACTTGTCTGGAGCCAAAAGCCAGGCATACTTATGACCTTTTCACAGACATGAAGCAAGTTGGCTTAGACAATATCTTGATGGATTCACTTGAGGAAATCCATCATAAGTTTGGTAAAACCAAACTCGCTCTTGGTGCAAGTATGTTACCGAACAGAACCTGGAATATGTCACGTAACCAACTCACTCAAAATTACTTCAAGTGGGATCAATTGCTTTGTGTGAAGTAATTTTTATTGATTACTTCACAACATAATTTATTTTTTCTTCTTTAAAAACTCTTTTAAAGTTTCCTCAGTAATACCCACAAAATTGTTTCTTTTTAGAAAGTCTAGTACTTCTCCGGTTGTTGCACCAAGACCAAAGAGTTGAAGTAAAGTTTTCTTATGCTGAGTAAGCAATTGATTCCGTGTAATGGTCTTTTCATTCAATTCTTTTATATAACAAAGAAGAATATTTTCAAAGTTTTTAGAATCATTTTTGCTATATATTTTTTGATTCTTCTCAACAAGTTTTGAAGGCTTAGAATTACTTTCTTGAGGAGCTTCAAAAGAATTATCTGTTGAGAATTCAGAATTTATATTATCCGAATTTTCACTATCGAATTTTAAAATATTCTGATCTTGCATCATATTTCTTCCTTAAGAATAAATTTATAAGCTCATTATTCGAAATATTTACTCTCATAAAAATGGCAAAATATGACCCTTTTTTGATTTTTAAATTACTGAAAAATGTAACTTTTTGCGCTAAGAAAAAAAAGGGAAAACAAGCATGATTTTCATCATCTTCAGTTCATTCACTGACCGCTAAAAATATACAGGATGGGACGAGTAATATACATCGTCCAAAATCACAAATCTCGAGCTCGCTCCGCTCGGTCTCAATTTGCATATAGTAGAAAAAAATGAAAGACAAAACATTGAGAAACAAAAAAATCATTATTCGCTTTACAGCAGATGAACATCAACAAATTAGTGCTGCCTGTGCGGCATTACATATGGCTCAATCTAACTATCTACGTTTGAAGATTTTCTCGGATACCCAGTTCAGTATTTCAGATCAACAGGACATTCATACTGTGAGAATCATGGGAATTTTACTGACAAAAATTTTGGAAAAACTCAAAGATACAGGACTCATTCTTCATGAATTGGATGAAATAGAACAGCTCATCCCGGAGATCAAAATGACTGTGCGTAGACTCAATGATAGATTGGATAAAGTATGATTATTAAAGTCATTGCGAATACGATCGGGTCTTCAGTAGAAGAACGTGTGACTGGATTATCGGATTATATTCATCATCCGAAGCAGACACGTGCTCACCATTTGTCTGAATATATTCATCAGCTTCATCCTGGTTTTGATGAAGACTTACTCTCTGAAAAATGTGTCTATTCAAACTTTAGAAACTTTTTAGATGATGATCCTCATTATCAAAAAATAGAAATGTCACAAACTGCCAGTTTGAACTCTCGTGTGATTGACCCGATCGTACACATGGTCGGAAGTTTTAAAAAATTTGAGGTTCCAACCACTGAGCAATTAGAACAACAAATTGATATTTTAGCGAAACATCTCAGTGCAGAAGAACTACAAATGCAATATGCAATGCACATGGATACAGACAATGTTCACTTTCATTTAATCGTCAATAAAGTTCATCCATTCAAAAAAAATAAACACAATGAAAATAAAGTGATCGATCTTGGAGATGGCTGGATTTATAATGCTGTACATCGGGCTGCAGCAGAAATTGAAGCAAAACAGGGCTGGGAACCAGAGCCTAATCCAATGTTTATCTATAAGCATGACACGGGACATTGTGAAAAAAATCCAGATTATATACCTCAGCCTGATGCTGAAAAAATTTATTCAAAAATTCGAGATCAAGAACATCGACATCAACAAAAAAGTCGAATGAGCAGTGAAAGCGAATCAGGCAAAGACTACCAACGCTATATTGGACATTGCGTTAATCAAGTACTGAAAAACGCTGAAAATTGGCAAGACTGGCATAAAGAATTAGCTCAACATGGCATTCTTTATGAGAAAAAGCGAAACGGTAGTACTTTTAAAATTAAGACAAGCGAAGAGCAAGAACTCACGTTTAAAGCCTCTTTATTTTGTAATAAACAAGCGACTCTCAAAAACTTAGAAAAAAAATGGGGAGATTTTACGGCTAAAGATAGTGATATTAAAACTATCCCTCTTATAAAACTAAATGAAACATCTCGGCACTCTCAATCAGCAGAAACAACTGTACATTCTTACCATTTATTTAAAAATGAAGATTTTTTAGTTACTAATCTTCATGATGTTTATCTAAAAATAAAGGCAGAAAAGGATTCAATCAGTAAAAATCGTAAAAATGGATACCAAGAAATTTCTCTTAAAAATGAAAATTATAAGCATGATAAAAATAATTTTTTAAAACAATGGCAGCAGAAATTTCCAGAGCAATCATCTGATGTCATTTTTACTCTGCTGCATTACCAGCACTCTGCTGATCAAATAAATTCAAGAGCATTGCAAAGAAAAGAATATAACGATCAACATAAAAGCTTGGGTAAAAAGACCTCTAAAACACTGCAAGAAAGCTTTCCATTTTCTTCAAGCTTTGATTCCTCGAAAATAACGTCTTACGCAGATTTTTTAAAGTTTTTCCCCCCCTCACATCACTTGCTTATGCAACAACAATTTTTATTTGATCAACGTCAATCTAAAAATTTTATTTGCCAAGATAACCCTAGGATTGAAAAAGCAAAAATCCTCTTTGATCAGAATGAACCGATAGCCATTCAAAATAGATATGGGATCCTGGTGTTCAGTAATTATTCCGTGACCCGACTACAACAATGTATAAAAGCACTTGATTCTAAAAAGAAAGGAACGCTCAGGGGTACGTCGGAATTTAAAGAATTGTTCCACGCCACTGTAAAAGATCTCAAAGAAAAAGAACAGATTATCGACACAAACCATGAGAGAGTATTACCAAGTTTCGAACGTCTTTCTCAAAACAATATCGAGTCGTGTTTTACTGAACTCTTTAAAAAATTTAGATCCACGCACACAAATCAAAGTACAGCCATTATTAAAACTTGTTTGCTCTTAAATTGTTGCGGTTTACCAATGGAGTCACTGCAATCAACATTAAAAAAATGTGTTGATGAAAAGAAATTGCCTGATATTAATAAGCAAGATCAGGATCTCCTCATGCTTAGGATCCAAAATCTGATTTATACTCAGCATAAAGAACTAAATAAGCAATATTTCAATTCATCTGAGATTGAACAATGTTGGCAACTTTATTTTAATCTACATATTTCTCCACTCAAGCAGCCAAAAGAACACAAGCACAACTCTCAGTCTTCATCTTCAACACTAGAATTAGAGCTCGTGCCTAAGGTTGAGAAGAAAAGAACAATCAAACTTCCTGAAAATTTAGCTGAATCTGAGTTTGAGCAAATGCTGCAATACTTTGAATACACTCGAAGACTCAAGCTTCAGAAAAAACAAGAAGGAGAACGCTTGAATACATTAGAATCTTCAAAGAAAATGTCTATACCTCATCAGCAATCCCAAATGACATCTCTTTTTAGAAAAGACTATGTAATCGAATACAAATTTGGACAAAAATTTTATCTGGACCAAAAAAAAGTTGCATTTTTTGAAACGAAAAATACATCAGAAATTACAGTTGTTAGTCATCAACATGAGCATATCCGTGATGCTTTATTCCTGGCAAGAGCCAAGTTTGGTGTTGTTTTAGTTTTTGGAACAGATGAGTTTAAAAAACAAGTACAACAAATTGCTGATTCAGAAGATATCAAAATTGAATTTAAAACCACTGCTCAGCAAAAAGTGAATGCTGCAATTGAGAATAGTCCAATTGGTAATTCAGCTGCTAAAAATGACAGTGCTGAACCAAAACCGCCAAGGAGAGAATTAAGTTTGGAACCTAAAGATCCTAGTATAATAAATAAGGAAGATAGAGCTGATAATTTCTATAAAAATCAATCTGTGACATCACGTAATAGTCGTAAAGAGTCCACGCAAGAAAATAGTTACGATTACGGACCTGGTTTTTAAAACAATTGCTTAATCGAATTTTTATGCAGCTTGAAATATGGTTTTAAGAATAGCCTAAGAATTATACTTAGGCTAATTCAAAAAAAATTTCAAGCGAATTAACATTTTCTATCTTCGATGAGTTACGAGTTAGAATTCAAAGAAAAAACTCTGAAGAATTTTGACAAATTTAGTTGTAATAAGAGTGATTGTAAATAAATAATCTATTGTGCTTAAGCTAATTTCTTTTCTACATTTACAACTTTAAGTTAGCGAAGATCTGTTGAACTGAGTCCTGAAAATGTGAATAGGCTTGCTGCCATGATATTTGTTTGTCCCCGAACACCATAGGAACAACAAAATTATTAAACCTGGCTTTATAGAGTGGATTACGACTTAATTCATTTAAACCAAATAACAATTCAGCAATCGGGTCTTCAACCATAAGAGTATGCTGACGACCATAACGCTCAATATCAGTTTTTATAACTTTAGTAGCTAAGTGCCCTAAATAAACAAAATCTTGTGGTTTACCATAGGTAATTTTAAAGTAGTCATACACATGTCGAACTAATGATTCATCATCAGCTCTTTCAGCATTTCTAGCAAAGGCCGCTGTACGCCTTAAAATTGCTATCAGCTTCTCGATACTGGTACTGACAATTGTGACGGAGGGAAAAGCATCGACTGGCTTCCCTTTCTTAGCCAAGTCATACACAAACGAGGTGATACTTCTAGATTCAAAAGGCTCAAGTAAGTCTGTTTCAACTAATTCCAATTTAATGAATGGTCGTAAACAGGGAGCTTGGTTGAAATGCTGAGGATATCGAATTAATAATTCCATATAACGATATTCATCCCAGACAACTGGTTCCTCTTCAATTGTAAAGAAATCAGATTGAGAGATTTTGTCTTGTACTTGATGAAGCAATTGTTTACGTACAACTTTAGCTTTAGAGCGACTTAATGCAATATTTGGTTTTGGAACTATTTTAATGTCCACATCTTCAGACATCCGATTTAACTGAATATTTGCTTTAGCTAAAGAAGTTCCACCAGCAAAAACCAAGTCATGCGTTTCAAATTCTAGAGACTGTAATAGTCTCAATAACTCGACAACATAGTAATCTTTTTCAACAATAGAAGTTGCACCAATACCAAGTGCATCAGCGACATCTGCAAACACATTTTTTATATCAGGCATTAATTTGGCTACGACCTACAGACAATTGGCGTGTAAAACGACGCGGGGTTTTAATTTGAGTAAAGGCTGGAATCTGGGTGGATTGACCAGATAAATATTTTTCCGTAGCCTCTCCTAACGTAACCTGCACATCCAATCTTTTTAATGCCTCTAAGATCACTGCATCCGCGCCTTCTGGACAGGCTGGCATTACTTTGCCGGTAATTTGATTTTTTCTTGCTTTGGTATAAATACCATAACCAACTTTAATTAGCTCACCTTCTTGAACTAAGTTTCGCAGAACTCTTCCAATTTGGTCATAATTCGCAATGTCATTAAAATCATCACGCATAAAAACATAACGTTTTGAGCGTTTGATGCGCATTTGCATTTTCGCTTTAGTTGTCATCGCATCTCCCTTATACATCAGTTTTCACATACCTTTAAACTAGCAAAAATACGACATTTTGTCGAGCAAAAATACGACATTATACTAGATGAGACTGTAGATAAATTACTCAGGAAGACAACTTTGTCTGATCTGACAGTTCTTGGTTGAGTTGCAGAATTCTATTACTCTATTACATTAAACAGCTGTAGATAACTACTTATGATCCAGAATTGGTTATCAAGCACCCTGATTACATAATAATCATAAGTTATACAACTTACACAATTTATGTGTCAGGAACCTGTCCACTTATGTACCTCTAAACACGTACGTGTTTTTATCACATTTGCTCTATAGCTCACAGCTTTTCGTTGTTGAGCTTTTTGAGTAGGTGATTGCTTATATTTTATCGTTTGTTTTGCTGTTTCAATAACTGTATCAATAGCTGTATTGGAAAAGATGCTTTGAAGGATCTGCGTTGCTTCCAGGACATTACTGATCAATTTGGATTGGTATATCAAGTCATGGAGAATAAAGTTGTTGTTCTGGTTCTAGATGTTGATAGACGAGGTACGGTCTATAAAGGCCTACAATCAAATTAGCTCACGGCTTTTGGTTGTTGAGCTTTTTGAGTAGGTGATTGCTTATATTTTATCGTTTGTTTTGCTGTTTCAATAACTGTATTAGCTGTCTGATTCATTACAATAGAGTTGTGTAAGTTTCTTTATGCTACGTATTGCATACTGACTAATTTCAATGCCTTGAGCATGCAAGTACTTGGTCAACCGAATATAACCATAGCTTTCATTGGTTTCTTCATGAGCTATTTTGACCAATATCGTCTGTTGGTTTCTTTGAATAGCACTTTTGCTCAAGCCACACTTCAACCAGTCATAAAATCTTGAAACTGAAACATGAAGTAGGCGAGCCATCATAGCTATTGGGTATATATGTCTTTGCAGTTTCATATATGCGTACCTTACTGACTTTCTTTTGCAAAGTACGCTGCTGCTTTTTTTAGAAATGCTTTTTCCATTTCAGCATTTTTGAGTTGTTGCTTCAGCTTCTTGTTTTCTTCAAGCAGGGCTACAAGATCTGGAGAATATTGTTATGTACCAACTAATGTTCCAGATTTAGCTTTATTGTACCAATTTGAAAGTGTTTGCATGGAGCTGCCTTGCTGTTTCTGAGATATTGCCCTTATTTTCTTCAATTACTTTTATGGCTTCAGCTTTAAATTCTGACGTGTAAAAATTTTGCTTTTTTTCTCATGGTAAACTCCTGATGAGTAAGTATAGTTTACCAAGTTAAAGTCTCCGCTTTTTTCAGCACATATCAGGTAGTACACAATACAGATCAAGGCTTTAATACTGACTGTTAAGGGTAAAAGCATGTCTGTGTCCAATAGAATACAGACATGCTTTTAAACTGTTACTTCTATTTCTACAAAATTAATAAATGATTATTGATGTTCTTTAGAACATGAATATGAATGGGAAAGAGTTTTATAGATGGTTAATGAGTTCTAAGGCTCGTCAGAGCTTTAGAAGGAATGTTAATTAATATTAATTTTTATAATTCTTCTTTTAAGATAAAAGTTTTTAACCAATTGATTACTATTATATTTATATCTAACTCAAGACAAGCTTTTGTCTTGGGACTATGTTTTACTATTTTAAAAGAACTCTTTGAATTTATAATTGTTGATAACTGCCTAAGCTCTTACACAATTTATTGTATAATATAAAGGGCTGTGGGAAAAAAAGTGTAAAATATTTCTTGTAAACGATTGTTTTTATAGTAAATGTATATTTTACTTTCATTTCTAAAAAAAGTGTAAAATAATTATCTAATCAATCACATCTTATTAGCTCGAAACTTTGCGAGCGTATAGCTAAATGCGCTAGCATTTTGATATACCGAGTAATAGTTTGAGCAAACAAACGACTGAACCAGTTTACTATCGAATGAGAGTAACAGAGTGCGTTAGTTGATCTCAAGAGAAAATGCCATGCCCAAGAGAAGACCTTACACTTTTCTATCTTAGATAAGGGGGGTATGCTTAAAAAAGTGTATAGTTTGATTTTACACTTTTTTATATTGAAATATTATCAATCAAATACTTAAAAAGAGTAGACAAGGGACTTGTGTGAAATAAAGTGTTGACATTGATTTATAATTTTGATACTGTTAACCACATAGGATAGAGGAGTATCCCTCACTACTTCATATCCTGACAACATATAAATGACACTAAAAAATTAAGACCTATTTAGGTAATCCGATAAATGAATTTACAAGATTTAGTAATAAATAATGCAGTAAAAATAAAGCAAGATGCTCAATTAAATACAATAACAATTATAGCTAGTGATAGCTCCGAAAAACTTTCAAATCTAATTAAGGATTTTCCAGACAACTGTTATGTAAATAAACAAATTACAGGTTGTGGTGGTACAACATTAGTTATCCGTAATGCACAAAATTATGTAGTTCTCGTTCCTTACATTAACCTACTTAAATCCAAATTAGCAGACAACCAAGGAATTGTTGATTTAATTGGCGTGTATGGTGATACCGAGAAAGAAGAAATAACAGAATATTTAAAAGACACTTCCAGTTCTAGAAAAATTGTTTGTACTTTTGACTCATTACCAAAACTCCTAACAACACCAGGCTTCAATCCAAAAGCATTTAAATTACTGATTGATGAAGCACATACACTTGTGAATTTAGGTAGTTTCAAAGCAGCTACTTGTGAATACGTACTTCAAAACTATAACAAGTTTGGTTCGTACGTTTTCTTAACAGCGACACCAACAAAACGTGAATATTTTCCTTCAGCACTCGAACATTTACCACTATGTACAATCGAGTGGGGTGATGTTAGACCGGTTAAATTTAACCTTCAAAAAATTGAACATGGCGTAGGGGTAAACAATGCTTTGTTTGGATTGTGCTATGATTATTTGATGGGAACAATTGAAGGCAATGCTCATATTTTCTATAACTCAGTGACAGAAATTGCATCTATCCTAAGTAAGTTGAAAGCCTTAGTTGATAAGGAAACAGGTAAGAATCTGTTTAATCCTGACGATATTAGAGTTGTATGTTCAAAATCGAATTCAAACCAAAAAACATTTAATAGTAAGCTTGGCTTGAAATGGGCAAAGATCAGTGACATCACTTCAGCCCCTGCAAAGATCAATCTGTATACTTCAACTGCTTTTGAAGGTGCAGACATCTTCGATGAAGAAGGACAAACCTACATCATCATTAATGGACTCCGTGATGCTACAAAAGTAGATTTTCACGTACTTGTACCTCAAATTTGTGGTCGTATTCGAAACACAAAATATAATGAACACATTAATCTATTAGTTGGAAATCTACCTGAAGCTGCAAGTTGTACAAAAGAAGAATGGATGCAGGAAGTTCAGAAACGTATCCAAGACAGCGAAGACGTTTTGAATGATATCAAAGAAGGTAAAATGTCAGATGCAGGACGTGAACAATTAAGAAAAGCTGCTGAAGATGACAAGTACACATTCAAAGATGAAAAAGGTGAACTGTATGTTTCAGACGTTGCATTGAAAGCTGAATTACAGGCATACGAAGCACTAGAAGCAACTTATGTGGTACGTGTTGTTGCAGGTGCTGAAGTTAATGAAGATGGATATTCTGCCTCATTTAGAGCTTTACTGACTGATGAAACAAAACATAAAGCATTCGCTCATAAACCTGAAGGCGTAGCTAAATTTTTATCAGGTCATAGCCAGTGCTTTTATGAAACGATGAAAGAATATTGTGAAGCAAGAGATGCAGATAATTCTAAAATTTATAAATTGGTTGATGCAAAGGATGACTATTTCAAAACTGCTTATGATGTTTTGACGCACGACACGATTAGAAAATTTGAATATAGAAAGTTACCAATTGAAAGAGCATTAAAGAT
>Ga0308169_10005449_pt1 | contig 11560 bp, 22 predicted proteins | sample PhyBR1_2_FD_202139 | JGI IMG/M metagenome (GOLD analysis project Ga0308169, IMG submission 202139) | Phyllosphere microbial communities from UC Gill Tract Community Farm, Albany, California, United States - DLSLSB.R1 | ecosystem: Host-associated > Plants > Phyllosphere > Unclassified | place... | reverse complement strand
TGGCCGCGACTCGCGTGTTGACTTGGTCCTCCCAGTCGTCCGACAGGATCCCCGTTCGGCTCGTCTCATCTTGAATCGAGTCTAGGGGTCAGCTTTGCATCAGGCCCTCGGCCACGCTTGTCGGGCGGGCGGCAGTCGAAGCCGAGTTGGAATACTTACGGGCAATCTCCTCGTACTCAAAGGTAGCTATTAACCGATAATCATTGCCGACTACGTTTGGTAACGAGACCAACCATCGAGCGGATTCAAACACACGGCTCCGATGGGGATAATGCGGCGGGCGACCTGTAGCGACTGACGAGCTTGGCGTCAGCTTTCCCGCCGGATGCTCACGTCTTTCTCTAGCTTACTAGTAGTCCTGGATCGCAATCGAGATCCACAGCCTGATCCTCTTCACATCCTCAGAGCTCGGATTCGCCTTGTCCGGCAGAAGGTCGTAAGTGCGATGAATGTCCAGCTCATACGCCATGTCCACAACGTGGCCTTTTATGAGTGCCTTCATACTCTCAACGCCAGGTCAGGCTCACCTATCGGCCTGACGGGGGCCAACCACTTATTCCACACCATGGCCCCGCATAGATCCCAGTAATTCGCCCGCGGTCCGCCAAGCGTCTGCCGGAGCAACTCCATCGTGTTCTCCTGCGCGGATAAGAACGTATCGTACAGTTCCAGGGTTTCGCGTGCGCCGGTAGCGACCACCGCCCAGAACAGAAGGGGCGATCTGTCACGAATGGATTCGGGAGTAAAATCCGGTTCTTGCGGGTCGAAGAAGTTGATGGAGGGAAGGCACCGGACGGTGAAGCTGTGCGTGAGCTCGGCTCAACACACGTTCTGAGGGTCGGAGAGGATAGATGGTCCTTGAGGCTTGACCGCCTCGCTCGTACTGCCTTGAGTGGATACGTACATGGTAAAGGCTATACGCCACGAATCGCGCTCGTCCTCGGTCCTCTTCCGCTTGCCCGGTCTCGCACTCGCCGAGCGCCTATACACCCTCACGTCCGAAAGCAGTCTCGTCGAATTCAGGTCGGCCGCTTCGAAATCGTGAACGACGTCCTCTTCCCGCCTGCTGGTATCGTGATTCCGCTCCTGATCCCTGTCCTGGGGTGTTCCGCCCGGGCGGATCGATCCCGTGGTCTGTACCGGTGAAGGCGTAAACAGCTCATTTGGCGTCGACGAACTCGGCGGGCGAGGGTACGAGAACGCCGCGGGCGAGCGAAGAGGGGGACGAAGGGTCAGGTCGCTGGGCGCGACGTACGATGCAGATGTCCCTGCTAGGGCGTGGTACTTCGCCTCAAGGGAGGCGAGGCGGCCGGGTAGATCGGCTAGGTGGGCGAGGTGCGACTGGATGTCCTGCAGCTGGCCAGCTAGATCGGACAGAGATGCCTCTTGTCGTGACAGCTTGCTTCCGTCAGTGCTCACACGGCGAAATGCCATATTCAGATCTAGTAGTTGTAGCGTGACTCACGAGGAGAGAGTGGGGATGGGGACCGGGCGTTGTTTCTCTACCAAGATACATTCCGAGCTGCCATCAGCCCTCTTCGAATCTAAAAGCGGCTAGTCCTAGCGTGCATGCCTCCATCCACTCACGCGCTATCCTCACATCGGGCACAGGGGTAATTCCCGCTCCGTCCTGGCTTACAAGCCAACTTTTGCTGTCGACATCGCGTACAAGCCCTTGCAAAGCGTGCGGGAGATCCTCCCTCTTTGCTGGTACTGCCGGGATCAGGACTGTCGCTGCCCTTGCGCACAATATGAGCCGGAACAGCGCTTGGTCGCCTGTCCGAGGCGGATGAAGTGGACATGTGGGACATTTTGGTCCGACGATCGCAGCCTAGAAAGTCGCGTGCCCCGCCCCTAGAGACGGAGATTGAGGGCTGCCGGAACGGATTAGGCGAAGGTGATAACCCCCGATCGATAAGGAGTACTCAGGTGTTGTTGTCGATGCGAACCAATCCGGCAAAGGGGATACGGCTGATAGCCCTCGGGACTCGGACCGGTTGATCACCGAGCGCTAGCAGCCGGGAAATGTCACGTGACACTGACGGGCCTATCATCCGCTCTTCGATGTATCAACGGTCCACTCACATAGGTAAGCTCAACGTGAGCGGTCCACTGATGGTTGCTCTTACAGCAGGGCGGGTGCCCCTCGAGCATTTTTCTTGCTAGCTTTGTCGACCTGTTATCGGTCTGACGAAGCGGTGATGTGTGGGTGGTGGCGAGCCGTTTGATGTGCGTCATCGGCAACGGCCGAAAATTCAGAGCCGATATCGATCTCGTCTTTGACTCTCTCCATCCTGCATCAAGGCTATCATACGATGTCTAGGACGTTTGTAGCACCTCTTCGAGTAGCCCGATCGGGCTCAACGATCTCTCCCGTCTGTCGTTTCCGGCCCATCGCCATCGTCTCGCCTCGCTACTCCTCCTCTGCCTCGTCGTCTACTTCCCCCACCCGGCCCTGCCCCAAATGCCAAACCCCCCTCCCACTCCCTACGACGCCCTGCCCCTCCTGCTCCACCCTCCTACCGATTCCTGACGGCCTCTCACATCACTCCCTTCTCGGCCTCTCGTCGCCCATACCTGCCTCCCCGGCATTCTCGACGCAGTTCGACCTCCCCGCAGAGTTGTCGACTTTACCGGCTCACGGGTTCTCGGTGGACGTCCGAGCACTGCGTGGGCAGATGTTGAAGTCGCAGACGCAGCTCCACCCGGACCGTTATGGGTCACAGGGTGAGAGGGTGGTCAGTCTGGCGAGAGAGCTCAGTGGGCGGGTGAACGAGGCCTATGCGACGCTGGCGGACCCGCTCAAGCGTGCAGAGTACATCGTGAGCGGTTTCATGCGATCTTGTGAGGCCGTGCTGACTGTAGCTGGGCGCACATGCTCAGGCGACCGAGGAGACGGACTCGATAACCGACCCGATGCTCCTGGCTGACATCCTGGAAGCGAGAGAGGAGCTAGAGTCCGCGACGACGGAGGATGAGGTGGCTGCAATCCGGGAAGCCAATCACGGTACGTTTTGGTTCTTCCTCCCCGCTCTCTCGGGCATTCCGCGTGCAGTCTACTTGTGTGGAAGTCGCATGAACCGGGCGCAGCTGACCCGCAGCCAAGGTGGAAGCAACAATACAGAGCTTGACCGAGGCATTCTCGTCTGATCCGCCTAATCTTACCGAAGCGAAGAACCTGGCCGTCCAGCTCAAGTACTGGCAGGGTCTGGAGAACGCCGCAAAGGAGTGGACTGCCCCGTCATAGACTTCACTGGTATTGGCAGCGTCATCTGCAGACGCGTGCGCGCAGGTCGCTGATATCGCACGGGTCAACAGGTGTCGTGTCAGCCAGGCGTAGATGCAGTATCTGGCTTCGTCCACCTGGCAAGCCTAAGTACAGTTCCCGGACCGCATGTACCCAATCGCATTGCTATGCTACATGATGCCATCGAGGATCACTTCTAGTGAACGTTTCGGCCGTAACATTCTCGTCAAGCTCGTTATAAGTCCGACCCACCGCACGCCTTCACCCTTCCTTCATCCTCCATCCCCCGGTCCCACGACTCGTGCTACGACCTGCGGCTCCCTCTATCTACCATCGAGCTGGAATCCGCTCATTGCTCATACACGCTTCGAACCCTGTCCCGAGTACCAGCCCTCAACTCTCCAAATTTATCCTTCGATCCATTCCGGAGATGCGCACTCGGTATGCGCGGCACCGGCGGCGGCGTGCTGTTTCCAAAGACCGGTACGCTGATCGGCCGTCCCGGTGTACGTGCTCCTCCGCTCGCCGGTGCAGGGATGCCTGTCGGCGGCAAAGCCGCCTCGGCGGGACCAAGGGACGATCGCCGGCTTGATCTCCGCAGGCCTGGCGTGTTGGGACCAACGCTTGCGCTGAGGTTCGTCGTAGGACCCGGTGACGCCGGGAACGCCTTGGTCGCGGGCGGCGGGTGACCTCTGCCCAGCGTGCGATGCGCCGTGCGTGATGCGGAACGGGACGAGGTAGCCGATGTCGAAGCAGATAGAGCTTGGCCGAAGGTAGGCGTGGGAGAACGCATGTATGACCGCGTCGTGGACGGCTGTGGGAGAAGGCTGGGCGACATTGGTCTGCTCTCTGCGCGCGAAGCTGGGCGGGTACTGAATGCACTACCGGGCCCGCGGGACGGCGGTCTCGTGCTGGCCTCGGAGTTGGCGCCGCTTATTTCTGCAGCCCGCTTCGAGGGTGTTGCACGCTCGTGTAATCGGGACGAGGTCGTTGAACGCCGCAGTTCCGCTACCAGCGGGGATGGAATGCCTGGACGGGTGGGCAAGGGTTTGTTCGCGCCGCTGCTGCTCGTCCCGCTCTTGGCACTCCGACCCGAAGCGGCCGAGGCCGAGCGGAAGTTGGGCTCAAGGGGGCTGTGGGGTTCCGCCTGTCGCAGACCCGAGGTGCTCGCATTGGGCGTATCCTCCCCGTCGCTGACCAAGACCCACCCGTTGGGGCTGAGGAATGTTGCGCCAGACCTATCGGCATCCATCGGGGTGGACTCCTTTCGAGCTGGGACGGCAGTTCGGGCCGAAGGTGTCTGCTCGTCCACCTTCGGCCTCGCCGTCGATACAGCCCTACGGGTGATACCGAGAGGCAGTCCTCCTGATACCAATCGCTTGGGAGCTCTAGCGCCGAGCTTGTCGTCCGTGGCCTTCAACCTAGCCTGCAGATCGTGCAACAGCCTGAAGCCTTTCGTCTTTGCCGCAAGGTTCGGGTTGGTTGGCCGACCAAGGGGCTGGCGAGCAGGTGATGGACCCATCGTGTTCCTACTTCGCGCGAGTGACGGCGAAGCGGCGCTTTGCGCAAGGTTGCGTGAAGTGGTCGACCGCGCAAGAGTCGACAGGCCACTTGGCGAGTCAACCAGTCGGGCAGAGTACCGCTTGACAGCCGGTGACAAAGTCGGAATGGAGGATGAAGTATTGCTTCGAACAACAGCGGCCGAAGTACGCAGAGGCGGTTCTGGCGTAGAGGCTTGAGGTCGCATTTTGGGTTCGTCTAGGTGGACAGGTGGGATGTCGCCATTCGTGAGCTCGCGGGAGGCCTCGTGCACTGGTGACATATTGACGGAGATGGACGAAGGAGGGGTGGGTACAGTCCGCGTCAGCTGATCGCGCAATATGCCAATCTCGATATTGGCGTCTGGTATGAGCTGTTGTGTAGTTTGCATGTCCAGAGGACACACCCCGAATGTCGTCCTTGAGCCGCTGACACTCCTCCTCTAGCTCCTGGCGTTGAATGACCTCTTGCTCCAGCAGCGTCTTCTCCTCGATGGCGCGGTTGTACTTGCTCTCCAAGTCTAGAAGCGATGACACGGCAACTCTGCGGGTCAGTCTCATGCCAGTTTGAAGTGTCGTCCAGCTGCACCTTTCATTCCGCTCCAGCTCGTCATTGCCCATTTCAAGATCACGCAACGCTATGAGCGTTTTATCTCGTTCCGACCGCAGATTATCCATCTCCCGCTGACTGTCAGCTCAACAACGCCAGGCGAGATCCTGAAAGCTCGCCTGCATCGCACTGGTTGTCGAGCTGTGCAGCTTCTGCAAAGCGACATGCTTTGCCTGCAAAGTCAACATGTGTCCGTGAAATCGTTCCAACATCGCGGTTGGTCCTACTTACCTTCCATTCGTCCTTCTCGATCTCGAGCCTTGCAATCTTCTCCTTCAGCTCCAGCTTCTCCTTCTCGGTTGCCTGCAGATCTTTCTCTAGTTCCTCTTCTAGTTCTCTGCTGGACTGCTGGAACTCATCTGCCGTTAGCCAACGCTTTGCAACCCTACCCGGCGACACGGAGTCAATCAGTAACTCTGCGCCGCATGGGAGCTTCGGGTGGACTTACCCAGCTCTGCTCGCGTCTCATCCAGCGTGTCAAGTATCCGCCTATACTTTTCACGGTAATGCGCCGCTTCTTCCTGAGGCGAGTCAAAAGAGGGTGTGTCATCGTCTTCATCGCTGTTGCTGTTGCCCATCATGTTTCCAGGCATTTTAGGGATCGACGCCGAGTGTTGCCCGATATGCGACGAAGCCCGCGATCCCGGCAGGTCGAGCATCGGCACACTCGCCGACATGTCGACCGGTGAGTGAGATCAGCGATGAACGAGGGTATATAGGCGACGATGGGTCGAAAGAGAGCAGTGCGGATACGGCCTGATGTGTTGTCAACAACTTGAAACGAGTGCGGCTGTTGACGCGAGTGGCGAATCTCACACACCGCCGCCACACGCCGCCTGAATACAAATATGCCGAATTTAAATGTGTGACCCGCTAACAGATGGTATTTGTGGTATGGAATGCCTGTTGTAGACGAGACGAGCGAATTGCTCGATTTCAAGCTACATTGATCACGCACCCTTTTCTTTCTCCTCCTTTTCCCATCACTTACCTCATCACACCGCGGCAGCATCCCAGGATTCATCACGAAATAGCACAGAGGTACTTTCAAGATGAATGCAGACCTCAAGAGGGTCAGAGGGGAGGGATCCGACGAGTTGTCGCCAAGTGCCAAAAGACGAGCGTTGAGTTTGCATGCCAGTCCGCCGCCGTCTGATACCGTCGGGGACGGTATGGAGGAATGGCAAAAGGTTGTCGAGGTGAGCATCATTCTTTGTCATATGGTCTGGACGTCGTTGTAATCTCCTCCATCGCACAATCGCGAGCGGGGTGTCCCGTTCTTGGTCAGACGACCATTGATCCTCGGCTTGGCGACATCACTGGACATGTGCTCAATCGAAGTGGTACGGTGCATGTCCTGACACCACAGGTGAAGCGCAAAGAAGCGATATATCGCCAAATGCTCGAATACCGGCGGATGCATACGCAAGAACAACGGAGGGCGAACGAGCTGGAAGCGCAGACCAAAGTCCTCGAGGCCAGCATGCAGGCCGTTGAGATTTGCTGGTCGCAGCTCGTCTCGGCAATACAAGACCTTGCGGGTCAGGCCGATCTCGGCGCAGAGGTTGCGTCTGACGAGCGTGAGTATTGCAAGCTCCCCCTTGTGTCGATCCTGGCTGTTCGGCTCGGGCTGTGACAAGTGGATCGGCATTTGCTCGTGCTGACGAAGCAGGGTCAATAGATGTGCCATCTGCCGGACCGCAGCTCGAGAAAGCACTGCAAGCCCGGTTACCGAGGACCAAGCAGATGGTCAAGACCTTTGTCGATTTGACGACCAAAAATGGCGTGTCGCCTGCTATAGCAGACTTGCACTCGAAATGCGGAAAGCTACAAGCCGAGGTCAGCTTCCTTACTCTCAAGACATGATCCAGCTAACGGTCAGTCTCAAACGTTACGGACAACGAACCAGTCTCTACAGGCACAAATAACAGGTCTGACGGATTCTCGGGATACTCTTCAGCGGGACCTGCAAAAAGCGCAAAAAGCACTAGACCGCCAACGGATGGAACACTCGAAAGCGGAGGAGAGCTGGAAAGAGCGGGACAAAGATCGGGAACGGGATAGAGGGTCTGCGACGCCTGGGCCGAGAGGCGCAAATGGGTCGGGACGTGCTACGCCGAATGGGGTGGAGGAGAAACCGGCGGCGAATGGCCCGACGGGGATGGGGCAGTTACTGGACGATACGGTGGACATGGAGAACAAGGCCGAGTCGCGGTTAAAAGCCCTCGAGGCGTTGCGGGCGGAACATACGGCGCTGCAGCAAGAGCACGATCTGCTCAATGCGGCAGTAAGTCTCCATGGGGGTTTCAGTGCCGTTCGCGAGCTAAAGGCAGTCTGCCCAGCCATCCGAGACAGTCTTACGAGATTCACCGTGGTTCCAGATTTACCTGCAACAACTGTCCACGCACGTCACCCGCGCAAATGACCTGCAAACTCGCCTGGAGATGTCTGAGAAGAAGCTGGACGAATTACGGAGCCATAACCTCGAGTTCAAGGAGTCGATCTTGGCCGAGTCGAAGGCGGAGGGCGATGCGCTCCGGCAGCAAATAACGTTGAAGAACCAGGACTTGACGCGGCTGAGGGGCCAGCGGGACGAGATGAACGCCGAGTTGCTCGAGCGGCGGTCACGGGAAGCGGAGAAGATGCGATTCGTGGAGGAAGTCGAGGTCCTTGCGAAGGCGCGGGAAGACCGGATAGGATATCTCATTGGCGAGGTGAAGCTGTTGAGGAGCTCTGCGGCGGCACGGGACGGGAGCACGGGGTATTTGGCCTGGCTGAAAAGGGAGGAGGGCGTCGATGGGGACTACATCAAGGACTTGGAGGCCAAGTACCGGTCAGTCTCGAACATGGGTGAGGATCAGCCAGTGCTGACGAGCAGCGACACTCAAATCCGCCTGGAGGCCTACATCGCCGAACAGCAGAACGCTAAAGCTGCGAATGGAGATGTGAAGGGGGGCAGCGCGGCATGCGATGTTGGCAGCGTCAAGGCAGATCTGGAGGTGACCAAGGCGGCGTTGGACAAGTACGAGCGGGTGTTTGGCCCGAATCCGAGCGTTGCCGAGGACGTGAAGCAGCTGGCGCAGAAGCTACGGGTGGCAGAGGACGAGCGGGAGAGGCTGAAGCTGGAGCTGTCCACGGCAGAGGACGTGAGTGATCCGGCTCAAAGGCAAGACCCGTACTGATTTCAGGCGACAAATGCTTTGTACACCGAAGTGGAGAACTTGTCTGAGCTGTGGCAAGGTCTTGAGACGACGATGAAGAGTCGGGTGTATGAGCTGAAAGATGGCGAGCTGAAAATCAACCGACTTGCGACCGAGGTGAGTTGCGGATCCGATGTTTCCTGTGTGCGCGTGGACGGTCTTGGCTCGGAGCTAATTGGCAGAAAGCGAAAGCCAATAACAAATACTTCGCCGCAATGCAATCAAAGGAGACGCTCGAGAACGAAGCCCGCGCTATCCAGCGTACGGTTGAGAAACAGCTTTTGCTGCTGCAGAAATCGCAAGAGACGGAGAAACTGCTCAATGGCCAAATCGTACGTGCCATCGTAACTTGTTCGAGTGCATGACTGACAGCAGTCGTTACATGAGAAGGGCCTGACTCAGCTCAAGAGCGCCTCGATGGACCTTCAAAAGCAGCTCGCGCAGGCAACGGCGGACAAGTCACTCCTCGAAGCGAAGCTCGCTCAGACTCAATCGTCTCTGGCCGATGTGAGTCCATCGAATCGCGAAAGATACGAGGGACTGACCATTAGGCCCACAAGATCATGCATCAGCGAGTCGCGGACCACGCATCAGAAAAGTCTGCGCGGGAGAGAGCGGAGGAGGATCTGGCGAGCGCGCAGCAGAAGTACAAGAAATTGAAAGAAAGGCAGGATGCGGCTGCAGCCAGTGGAGGCACGCATACGGCTCTGGAGCTCGAGGCGGTTGCGGAGCGGAACAAGCTTCAGGTAAGTACTAGCGCTGCTCGGAGCGGGAGCAGAGAGCTGGGTAGAGTCGGGCCCGTTCGAGGTACAGGGCTGACGGACAGGCCATTTTGCGATGCTCATGTTGTCAGCAGGGATTCAAGCAGCAGGTCATCACGAGATGTTTCCACAGTGAGTAGTCTGGACCTACAATTCCCGACCATTCTTCCTCCCCCGACCATTCATATCCGATCCAGTGCCCTCCTCATCTTGCGTACTCAGTGCAACGTTGACGCCGCAGCCTTCTGCAAAGACTGCCTCGACGCCCGAATTGCTTCGCGTCAACGGAAATGCCCGGCATGCGGTGTCGCGTTCTCAAAGGAAGAAGTTCAGACGTTGTACTGGCAGTAGATCCGCCGCGGCAAGGACACAAGGACAGTCTACCACATCGACCGGCGGATGTAACCTATCGAATGATTAGCGGTCCTTGCCATTTTCTCGATTGTATAGCCGCGAGGACGATCATGTGCTTGATGGCGGATACGGTGCCGATTCACCGGTATCACTTTGTCGCGGGGTTTGCGGTGGACGGCCGGGCTTGCGGTAGATAATCGGACGGGGCCAACGCTGATCCGGATCAGAATGTTTACCAACCAACGATGTATTGTATCAGTAGAGAAGTAGAAGGAGGTCATCGTTTATACAGTCGTTGTATATCAAGCATGCATCGCAGCACCTCCCCTCGAGTCTCAGTACGTCGTCTAAGTCTGACGCCCGACAGATATCGCCGAACGCTTCTCATCCAAAGTGCCATTGGCCTCCACCGGGCGCTCATCGACGCAGCCTTCGGTTGGGCTGCGTTCATCCTTCTAGACGGCGTATATTCGACCTTCATACGGACGCATAGCGATGGGGCGTTCGCCTTGACCAGTTGGGACTTGTGATGAGGTACCGCACAGGAGCTTGAGCGACGAGATGTGGGCGGGCGGCTCGAAGGTGGCCTCCGTTTCCGCAAAGTTGAGCACGACCAACCTGTTCCCGGCCCGGAGGTACGCGAAGATGGTGGGATGACCATGAGAGAGGTATTCGAATGAGCCGTACACCTATGGTCAGATCCGCATGGCCAAAGCGGTGCCAGCCAGGTATGCTCACCCATATGTCCTCCTGCTCCTTGCGCATAAGGATCATGGTCTTGTAGAAATGCCAGATCGAGCTGGGGTCCGACACCTGTGCTTTCGCATTGCATATGCGATAGTCGTCGTTGGCCCTCATCCAGGGTGTGCCGTTCGTGAAGCCGCCATGAGACTCGGCTGTCCACTATCTCGTCAGCTGCCGCGATCTCACCCACGGTGGCGATGGCCCACCTGCATGGGGGATCTCCCGTTATCTCGGGCTTTCTCGAACACCTTGATGGTCTGCGCGTCCACGTCGATTCCTCGGGCGCGGATACTGGAATCAGCGTCCAGGACCAAAAAAAGACAGCTTGCTCACTTGTTGACGACGTTCTTGGTCTTGACATCCGCCCAGTATTCCAGCGGCCAGTCGGTCGGCAAGTTGATCATGCCAATCTCCTGTCCTTGATGGAGGAAGACTGTGCCCCACAGAGTCAGATTCAACATCGCCAGCATCTTGCCACTGGCTTCGCGCCACTGCGGAGAATCGTTCGCATACCGAGATATGCTGCGCGGCTTCGTCCGTCAGCATACAGCGACTGCTTGTGAACACCGACTCGAATGCGGCTCACCTGATCGTGGTTCTCGAAATAAGACGCATGCCATCCGCCTCGCTTCTGCAGAGCCTGCCAGCGGACTATCGAGTCCTTGAACTGCTCCAACGTCCAGTCGCCGACGATCGCCTGGTCGCCGCCCGTGAGATCAAGGCCAAGGTTGACATGGTCAAATGAGAACCCCATGTTGATCTCCCGACGCTCGGGGTCGATGTAACGCAGCATCTGATCCGGGGTGGTGAAATTGAGCTCGCCCACCGACATGCAGTCGTACTCTGATCTGTCAGCTCGCTCATAGTGTTAAGGAGCGTGTGAACGCACTTGACAAAACCTCGTCGTTCATCTCGCGCAGGAACTCGTGGATGCGAGGCCTGGTCTCAGCTCGACGACCTATATGACTTCCTGAGCGACCGCCGTACCCTTCGAGATGCCTCGGCATCGGCTGCCACTTGGCGCTGCGGTCCACTATGGGGGTGTCGGGGAAGCGGTGATCCTAGGCAATCAGTGACTCTCAGAGCGGATCCCGCTTGGCTAACCT
>Ga0308169_10005448_pt1 | contig 11560 bp, 17 predicted proteins | sample PhyBR1_2_FD_202139 | JGI IMG/M metagenome (GOLD analysis project Ga0308169, IMG submission 202139) | Phyllosphere microbial communities from UC Gill Tract Community Farm, Albany, California, United States - DLSLSB.R1 | ecosystem: Host-associated > Plants > Phyllosphere > Unclassified | place... | reverse complement strand
GACCGTCAACGGCGTCCCATCCAGCACATGCGAGCATATCCCTGCGTGTAAGCCCCACACCATGCATCTTCCACCTCCTATTCAGCCCGCGCTCCACCTGCATCGCGATGCAAGATCGATCCGGCAATGAGGAGTGAGGCGCCAACTAACGTTTATGTTCCGCTGCAGCCCACTCCATACTCGGCTTGCCGCACCTCGTGCACTTCACCAGGCCCCTCCCTGGCTCGCGCTGTCCAGCGAGGGGCATTGTGCCGAACATGTTCATGTCCCGCTCCGGGATGAAATCGGCTGGAGGGCGCGGAGGGGGCGGATCATTATCGAGAGGCCGAGGCGAAGGAGGGCCGGGAGAGAAGGTGAACGGTGGCAGAGGCTCTGCGGTTTTCACGCGCAGCGGCATGGCGTGCGGGTACTGTGTGCTGCTTTCTGCAACGATGTCTCGCCAAGGGTAAGTGAGATGCGTCTGGATGGGCGGGACAAAAGGCAGGATAGGGGTAGTTAGTAGCTGGTGGTGGTTGAGCGAGGTGTATCGAGCCCAGCCTCGCTTCGCCGGACTTGTCCGAAATCTCCTTCCTGACCATCTGCACCCTCAAGGCATCGTTTGCAGGGGATCAAGCCACGCATGCAGTATTGCAGACCAGCCTGGCACCTGGCATGACGGTACATGTGCATACTCGTACAGATGGATCGGCGATTCTGAGCCCACAAATGCCCGCTAAAAACACATAAACTCGCCAATCACTCATCAACGTCCATCGCGTCCGCAGGCTTCTCGGCCTCTTTGGGTGCTTCAGCCGCTGCCGCCTCGGCTTCAAGCTGCGCTTGTGCCGCGGCAGCTTCCGAAGCGGCCAGACTGCGTCGTGACGTTCTCGTCGAGGTACGTTGCGGAGTCACCTGGCCATCAGCGTGCGAGTGGAAATGACGTTGGCAAACGCACGATCGTGGGCGTGGCTGGTGTCTGCCTCTTATGGCTCCTCTTGGCTGAAGCAGGCGCGGCCGCGGGTTCCGAGGAAACAGGTGCCTTGACTGGTGACGACGAAGCAGCGGGGGCAGCTGCTGGCTCTGGCGCTGCGGTCTCTGGCGCTGGTTTGGGCTTGACCGATGTCTTGGCGTGGGTGTTGGGTGGTCGTCGGACGATAGCGTTGGGGAACAAGGGGTTGGTCGAGAGGGCCAAAGGTGGGTAGTCGTCATGTTGCCCCTCGCCGGGGACGATTGGCGAGTCTTCGTGCATCGATGGGTTCTCGTCGAGCGATACTGTGCGTGAGAAACACATTGATTCTGACCGCGCATTTGCTCACCCTTCTGTTTCCGCAGTTCGAGGGCTTCGGACATGGGCATAGGCATTGGGATGACGTCTAGCATGAGCACGATGTCAATTGCAAAAATAGAATCAGAATCAGGAGTGAGCGGGTCAGAGAGAAGATTACGCGTCCTGTGACCGCTTGATAAGAGCGGTCTCCGAGCATAAGGATACGGTTGATTGCATCATACGAAAAGGAGGGGGGCAGTGTCGGGTTCGCAAGCAGAACTCACCACGCAAGAAGTCGAACTCGTCCGATCGAGAAACCACGGTGGCTGGCGTGAGTTGCGAATTGACTCTCGGACTTCGATCAGCGCACCGATATCCTTGTACGTGACCAGCTTGCGGCGGTCCAGCCGGGCTTTCGTGTACCCCTCCTCCATGAAATGCTTGATGAAGTATTCCTGTCCATCAGCTCTAGCCGACAACGCTGTGATGATCCGTACCGTCGCAACGCCGACCATGAAGACCGCCTCAGAGGTCATCATGTCCAGATCCTTGTCCGCCTTGATGATCTTCTTGATGCGCGACGTGGGAAACATGGTCGTTCCGGGCTGCTTCTCCGAGAGAGACTGCCGTTGCTTGATTATTCGCTTGGGCTTGTTCGGCTTCGCCGCTGGGGGTCAGTTGCGATCCTTCGGCAGGAAGCGATCACAATTAAGATACGCGGGCACGCTGCACAAGCTCTGCCCGGTGCAGAAGACCGACCGCACTCACCCCCGCTCTCTGGGACCTCTTCCTCTTCCTCTTCATCGTCGGAGGCCTCGAAGCCCTGATGAGACAGGACTTGCATCCCGTTCGGCGGCGGAGGCATAGAGATGGTGTCTTCATACTCGACCTGCATGGCGAAGGGGGTACGGTGCGGTGCTGTGTGAGAGAAGGCGAGGTGTAAAGACGGGCAGGAGGAAATGGATGGAAAGAGTTGGGTGACTTTCATGTTCAAGGCGCGACGCGTCGGACCAAAGCGGTCATCGCCGCCGTTTTGACCCGAGGTCCTCGTGCTTCAGTGAGTTGGGTTACAGGCTCATCCGGAGAATGAGGTTGCAGGCTAATGGACGCTGAGGCGGATTTGAGCCCACTGCTAGCTACCTCCCTACAAGAGGCTGATAAGCTAAAGCCTATTCGCAGGACTGCTCGCAGTGATCAAAGTCAAACGCGATGTGTCTCGTTCTAAATAGAAGCGCGCGGATACGCTGAGAGAGTCTCTCCTTTGCCAGCAAGGACAGCAAGAGCTCTCCGCACTCTCATCACCTGCAACGAGGCCTGCCATCGGGTGGTCTGAGCACTTTCCAACACTGATGCTCGAAGCGGTCAACGTGGTAACCCAACCCTTCTCGCCACCGCCATCGCCACCACCTGAATCTCTCCCCTTGCCCGGAAATCTGATTCCGTCCTTGTTTCAGGTTGAAAAGGCTCACACGAGATCATCTTCCGGCTTGCCGCTTGCGCTCGTGGTTCTTCTGCGTCATGTCATCTGCATTGCTTATTATACTCGACTTGACGAAACATGGGCGCTAATGGACGATCATCTGCGTCGCTTGGCTGGGCGAGGGGACAAGAAGACCTACTCAGCAGATCAGGGGCGAGCTGTTTGGGACATGGGTGCGAAGAGGGCCTGGAACGATCGGTCGACGGCACTGTGTCGATGTATAAGAGAGGATTGCCTTGGGAACATTGTGGCTTCTTTCTCTTGCCTACATCCACTGTCACTGCTCAATCGTCCGTATAGACGTCGCTTCAATGAGTAACAAGGCACGCTCATTGACCTTCACGTACCGGTCTTGTCACGTTGAGCGACTTTCTACAGCTCACAGCGTCTTCGACCTACAGCACTAGATACCAAATCGCTCGCAGACTGACGCTTCGGATCTCTATCAGCATCTCGACGACGACAACATGCCCGACGAGCCGACGCGCTTCAAGTCTCGCTTCTCGCTCATATCCCTCCTGCCCCTCCGGCACCCGCCTCTCCAGCCCGACCCACCATCCGTTCCACCCCTACCCGCCAAACAACGCCTTCCGCCTACTCGGCAAGTCCCAGCTCGCCATCCTACAGTGATATCGCTAGACAGCAACCTGTACTCGCCCGTTCACTCCGTGTGCCCCTCATCAGTCTACTCCCCGCCTATTCTACCACCTGCTCCGGCCTTCTGTTCATCATCTCGCGCTGGGTCGTCCAGGCCGCCCTTCTCCGCGGCCAGCTCATACAGCTCCAAAGCGTCGAAGTCTTCCCACCGCCCCCCGCCACTGGATCTGAGACGAACGAAGGAGGTGTATCCCGGCGTGCCGGGCGTTGTTCCCACCGCGGGACCGATCGCTTCGCCGGGTACCGAGGTGGCGTCATTTCAGACGCAAGTTAGGAGTATGAAGCACAGAGCGGAGATGTCGAAGGAAGTCAAGCCGGAGTCTGAGAAGCAGATGGAGAAGGAGAAGCCGAAAAGGAGGAAGTTTACTGTAGCCGAGGACGACGACCCCTTCGATGTGGCGGAGGTCGAGCCGGGTCACCGGTACGCCTCCTGGCTGGGAGGGACGAGAGTGTCCATTAAACCAGGTCAAATGCTACCTCGCGTCGACGATCATGAGCCGGTCATACGCGGTATCGACCCACCGACGCGCACGTCCAGCCGCGCAGCCGCGCCGGACCGGAAGGACAACAACCAATACCTCGCTACCCCTGTGCACGATTCGGTGCTGCACGACGTGCTACTCACGCCGACCTACCTACGCCGCTCGCCCTCTGCACCGCTTACGCCGAGTCCACGCTCACCTCAAGGCGACTGGCCGAGCCGGTCCAGGCGTAGGAAAACGCTACTTGAGGCGGTCAAACGTGGCTCACGGATGTTCAATAAGCGGGACGATTCTTTTGGTCCCGATCGGTCGGTGCGCGAGATGCGCGAACGTGAGGCGAGGGAGATGGACCGCTTTCGCATGGCTGCGCGACATGTCAGAATCGCAGATGAAGATGACTCGAGGGGTTATTCGACCCATACGCCCAAGGTACATGCCGAATACCCTGGTACCGATCTGTATGCACGGAAGAGCCCGGGGAAGCGCGAGTGGGGAGTGGGAGTCCCGTGGTGTGGCGGTAAAGGACCTGGGAAAAGGGACGACGATGCCCGCATGTGGCGGAAGAAGGAGGAGGAGGATGAGAAGAGGAGAAAGCGGCGCATGTGGAAGGTGAGTTCGTGACACGATTGTGCAGAGTGCTGACGGTAGCTGCTGGTGCTGGTAGTGTTTGTCTGCCTCGCGGCGCTCGCGATCGGCCTGTGCACATCGCTGTTGACTAAGAAGTCAAGGACGACCGAAACTCCAGCTTCTACGGCTCCGTCCAGCAGTGTCGGCGAGAATGTCAGTGCGGTCTCCGAAGAGGGCCCGACTTCCGCTCTGCCTACACCATCATCCGCGCCCTCGCGTACGCTCTCGACGTGCCTCGAGCTCTTTGCGACTTCAGCACCTACTTCGCCTCTGTCTTACCCTTGTTCTGACTGCGTCCCGCTGCTTTCCTCGACCGATAACGACTACTTCAACCCCCTTTCGAACGCCAATTCCACGGGTGTGGGTGCTGCATTGCAGTTCTGCGCTTTGAACGATATCTTCCGCTCCACAGAGGGCAATGGGCTGCACGAAGATGGGTGGATGAAGGATGGTAGTCCATGCACTTGGGCAGGCATCAATTGCGATGATCGCGGTCAGGTCACACAACTGTATGTTGTTCTCCGGTTGACCGCATATGAGAAAGCTGACCGGTAGGGAGATGAAGTACCCGGACATTCCCTCGGCGGTCTCGCCGTCGCTTTCCCACTTGGTGGGGCTGCGGACGCTACGCCTCATGGGCAACACGACCGTGCCTTGTGAGCTGACCTTGTCTCTGACTCTCTGCGCTGACGTGCAGCTGGAGACATGCCAGCTTCGGTCTTCTCGCTTGCGAATCTGACTACGCTTGATATCGAATACACCGCTCTGAGCGGCTCCCTTGCCCAGATGGATCTCAGCAAAGCCAGTCGGCTGGACAGCTTGGTCCTAGTCAACAACCTACAGCTGGGCCCTGGCTTACCGAGGCTGAACAGTAACACGCAGCTGCGCACGCTGTAAGCCCAGAGCCCGGTGTCGGTATCCAGAGCTAATATTCAGCGCCGTCACCGGACAAGGGTTGGCGAGTGTCGTTGAGCAGGACTTGCCGTCTTCCTTGACTTACTTGTGGGCGACACTTTGTGCGGTCATTGTCTTCACTGATCTCAGGGACCTCTCCTACAATGCTCTGTCCGGCAGCGTTCCGTCACTCGCTTCGTTGTCGTCTCTGCAAACCCTGTGAGCATGGGCAAGGACCGGTTTCATGGTGTAGCGGCTGACTCCCAGGTATCTAACCAACAACAAGTACTCCACCGCCCCGGCATCTCTGCCTGGTTCCCTAACGTCGCTGTCACTAACTTCCAACCCCGAGCTGGCAGGCCCGATGCCGCTCGCCGTATGCGCATCAATGACGCTCACATCGTGCGACTTGCGATCGACAAAGCTTAGCGGCTCCGACGTCGTGGCCGGCGCATTTGGCACCTCATCAGCCACAAGCGGTGCACAATCCACCTCCACTGCAACAGCTGCTGTCTCCGTCGGAACGGGCAAAGTATGCGGGTCATGTCAATACAGCTAGACGGAATTGGGGCAGGTCTGATACGAGTGGCGGGTAGGTTGATGTTTTATAAGGTGACAAAACTGGACATTTTCGCTTGAATACGCTTCTTAGATGGATTGATCGGTGTAGCAGCACATGGAGCATATGCCTTCGGTGCAGGCAAATTCAATACGTCTACGAGCATTTGTGAACAAGTCGCCCAGCCCATGCGCGAGTGGCAAAGGCGTGATAATGTGTTCGAACGCCACTCCACCGCCGGGAAAGCTAAGTCGAGCAACAAGTGCCAGTCAACCTTTTCCAGCCTCGGCTATCCTTCACACCTGATCCTTCAAAGCGACCTTTGCGTACCCCATCAGTGCATATACTTCACAGCTAGACCACCTCAAATCGCTTGTACAAGCCGTACCCGTCTTGTTTTCTTGTCGACCCGGTCGGAACAAGGCACAAACAATCCCCGGAAACCTCACACCCCACCACCGGACCGCCCTCCACCATGTCCGGCAACACAACCACCGACCTGCGCAAGAAAGACTGGGCGGACGAGTCTGACGGGGACGACGACCCGGAAGAGCTGCGTCGGCAATTCGGAAGCCCATCCAGACCGAAATCAGGCCAAGATGAAGAGCCGAGTGAGTGACGGTCCCATGCTGTAGATCCGGATCGTCACAACACTTGATTTCGTCATCACGCCCATCCCTTTGACGCCCGGCTCGAGCGCATTGATCGCCCTCGTCACATCCAGTCACGCATTCATCAAATCACGCACTGACCATCCCCGCCTCGTGTTTGCCGCCCACATCCTCGACCTCCCCCGCCTTTTCCCCCTTCGCAATCTGCGCCCCTTGATCTTTTGCGTCCGCATGCTCATCTCAGAACCCAACACAGACGATAAACCTGTCGCATCCCTTCTCAGCCGTATAGGTGGACTCTCTACCGAAGACAGCGACGCATCCCCGACCGCTGCCCCGCCTCAAACCACTCAACAACCACCCCCCGCCCCGGCCTCCCGACCGAAGCCCAACACCTCGAACCCTCTCTTTGGTCGAGCTCTTGCCGGCGTCAAGTCCGATCGAGCTGCTACGAAGCCGAAGGAGGCCACGCCAGAGGCGAAGGAGGAGCCAAAGAGCCAGAGCGACAGGGGCAAGGAATTGATCAGCGAGAAGAGTGAGGGCAAAGACAAAATGGCATCGAGCAGCATCATTGACAACGACGGTATGCCCCCAACGAGGATCACAGGATGACGCTCACATCAGACGGGTGGGGATCAAGTTCAGCACCAGCGCTATCAAGCGCCAACCAGGACGACGGCGGATGGGGCGGCCCACCTGAAGCTGCTTCGGCGAACGGTAACAACGCGAACAACAGCAGCGACGATTGGGGCAACGGCGCCTCGAGCAATGCCCAGCCGCAGCAGACAGGGCTCGGAGGCGACAATGGGGCGGAGGAGGAAGACGCGAAGACGACCAGCGGCCTCATCTCCAACGATTTCCAGGTCGAGGTGGGTGCTAGAGCGTTGCGACCAGAAGTCGTGCGCTGACGAGTAGGTCAAACTCGCCGACTTGCAAGCCGATATCAACAGCCCCCTGTACAGTGCAAAGACGTTCGAAGAGCTGCCTCTGTGAGCTGGCACGATGCCACATTTGCCAGAACAGCTCGCTGAGACCAGACACGATGACCTGAAGAAGGGAATTTATGCGTCCGGGTTCAAGAAGCCATCGAAGATCCAGGAGAGGGCCTTGCCCATGCTTCTGATGAACCCGTGAGCTATCAGATCCCACATGCGTCATTTACTCACGCACAGCCCACGAAATCTCATCGGTCAGTCGCAGTCAGGTACCGGAAAGACCGCTGCCTTCACACTCAACATGCTCTCACGGGTCGACCCGGGCATAATGGCTCCGCAGGTGAGCTGGGCTGTCCGATGCGGTCAAATTACTCACGGCAGGCCATCTGTCTCGCGCCGTCGCGAGAGCTCGCGCGACAGATTCAAGAGGTTGTGGACAAGATCGGCCAGTTCACCGACGTCAAGACTTTCCTGGCCGTCCCACAGAACTGGAAGCGAGGCGTCAAGATTCAGCAGCACGTCCTCATTGGTACTCCCGGTACCTTGCTGGATATGATGTCGCGAGGGACGACTATCTTCGACCCGAAGCTCATTCGGGTGTTCGTCCTGGACGAGGCGGACGAGATGATCGCGCAGCAGGACAGGGGTGCGGGGCTGGGAGATCAGACACTGCGGATCAAGCGGTCAGTTGGGAACCGCGCTCTCATCATGAACCGAGCTGACGGTCAGAAACCTGCCACGAGGATGCCAGATCGTGCTCTTCTCTGCTACCTTCCCGGATAACGTCCGAGACTTCGCCGAGATGATTGCGCCGGAAGCGAACCAGATCTACTTGAAGCACGAGGAGGTCACTGTGGACGCAATCAAGCAGCTTTGGCTGGAGTGCGAGAGCGAAGAGGCCAAGATGGAGGCGCTGTCGTTGTTGTATGATTTGATGACGATCGGGCAGAGTATCGTCTTCTGTCGAGTGGGTCTCGGTTGCTCGCCGTTACTGTTAAGCTCACGTCCAGCGCAAAGACACGGCCGACATGATCGCCGACCGACTCACCGACGAAGGCCACTCCGTCGCGTCGCTCCACGCCGGCAAAGAGACCACGAACCGAGACGATGTCCTCGATTCCTTCCGAAACGGAAAGACCAAGGTTTTGATCACAACGAACGTCGTCGCGCGAGGTATCGACATCTCGCAGGTGAACATGGTTGTCAACTACGACGTCCCGCTCACCCAAAATGGCATCGATCTGGAGAGCTACATCCACCGAATCGGTGAGTAACCCTGCCGCATCTGCTCTTCCTAGTCGCCTTGTGGCGACTGTTCACTTGCAGGTTAGCTCACAATCAGGTCGAACCGGGCGATTCGGCCGAAAGGGATGTTCCGTCATCTTCGCTCACGACGCGCGATCCAGGCGGGACATCGAGGAGATCCAGCGTAGACTGGGCGGCAAGCCGATGAAGAAGATCGACGCGAGGAGCAGCGGAGACATTGAGCAGCTCGAGACGGTGAGTCTGGTAGCTCGTGATTTGATCAAATGCCAGTGGCTGATGCACAGGCGCTCAAAGCTGCACTCAAGGGGCCGGCTTAGAGGACTGAGATGGATGGGCCATACAAGGACGATCAGCGGTCTGGCGGGGCCGCACAACATCATCAAAGTCGAGGGCTCGACAACAGAGATATAGTACGGGGCGACTTCCGTAGTCATCTATGCGATGTATCCACATATGATCACAGCCACGGTCCACGTCGAAGTCATCGCTGGTGGTCCCACAAGATGAGAAGTCGTTGCATGTCGTGTCATAATGCGCGTCTAAAGAGCATGTTCCCCACGCACGCAAACCCGTGGTCGCGCCTCTGCGAAGCCGCCGCTTCCCATGTCACCCCACAGAAACCTTCCGCGCTCGTCTTGTCCACACCTCCCGACGCTTTCTCGTACTCTGCAAGGCTCGAGTGAAGCCCATATAAGGCTTGGCCGACCAGTCTGAGCTACAGTTTCCTCCCTTACCCCAAGAACCGCCTCCACAGCTCCCGGCTCGCTTCGCCCACCACCCGCCCATCGCCCCTCTCGACGATTTCGCCGATGATGCCGCCCGGCGCCCAGCCGACGGGCCGCGCAGTGTGGATCATGTCCCACGTGTTGCGGAGTACGTCGCTGACGTGCGTCGCGGAGATGACCGGCGGGGAGACGGGCGAGAAGGATGTGAGATTGATGAGGAGGATGAGCGCATGCGCGAGGATGGGGCGGTAGAGGGTGTATGAGTAGACTATCGTACGTCCGATTTCCGGCTGGGATGAGTGATTGTGCTCTGACAGGCCCGAGTCGCGGGAGATGTTGCGACATACCGAGCAGACGGCTGCCGCGACCGCGAAAGCGGCATCTCGCGCGCGTTCAAGCAAAGCCCGACCTTCCGCTTCGCGAAGCAAGACCTCCCAGATCCCCTCGCGCGCGAAGAAGAGCGGGGAGGTCGTGTACAAGATGGCAAAGTTGAAGTGCAAGTTGAGAATCCTGGCATTGGCTCCCTGTCGCGACATGATGCTGCGCAAGAGTCCACTCACAGATCGGCGCGCGCGCTCCATGCACCGGCCCATGCTTCCCAGCGGCTGCCGAGGCGCCGCCAGACGTCCACGAGCGCTTCGGCCGCACGAGCGTCGACGTTTCCCGCGGATTCCTCGCGAGCAACGTCGCGGCGTATGGTAGACAGAGAGGATTGGACTGAACGTCAGCTCATCGCCCTGCTGCGCCAAACGGCGAGAAATGATGCCAGCATCGGCGAAAGGAACGGCGAGGACTTGCGGACTCACCCTCAGCAAGCATCTCGGCGTACTCGAGCCACGCCAACAACTTGTGATCTCGATCGCGGACCGCAGGCTCTTGCTGCGTCTGATCCAGAGCAGTCAATTTCTCGCGCCAGGCAGCAGCCAGCGGCTCCCGGGTGAGCGGCGGGTTCAGGTCGACGAGGTTGGTCCTTTTGTTTCAGCCGTCCGTCGTCATATGGATGGATGCCTCCATGTCGCGGTCCGGGTGGCAAACCTCAACTTACAAGTACTCCATGATCGACAGATAGATCCACTCTCGCCATTCGTCGTTCGTCTTGCGGCCATTCCATATCCGATCCAACCCGAGTATACGCCCATGCGCCACAGTGAGAGCTACCAGCGTGGGGTCGTCAACCCAAGTCCTGATATCGGTAAAGCACTACCACTCCCACACATGGACTCACGCAAAGACGCCTATGGCCCGAATGTCTTCCTTCTGCCATGGTGGATCTTTCATCCCAAGCTTGATGAGCCCGCGCCTGACTCGCTTGGCCGCTTCTTCCACCAGCGCCCTGCCATTTTCCGCTTTGTCGACGAGCGCTCGTCTGCCGAGGTAGTCCACTACCAACCCCGACACGCCGGTAGGATCCCGCATGCCCACCAGCCAAGGCGTGAGTGGCCAAGCCCGCGTTCGGTAGTCCTCCCAGACCTGCTCGGGCACTTCGGTCGCTGCCGAAGGCCCAGTGGCAGCGTGCAGGACTTCCACTGAACTCTGCAACAGTCCCAGGCTTTGCTGTATGCCCGACAGCGCAGCGGGCACGTCCCTCAAGCCCCGCATCGTTCCTTCCAGCGATCGTAACCGCGATTCCGAGGATGGAGCTTGAGGAGGCGATCGCGGACGCCCATGAGACGCGCTCGGTGCGGGCGGTGCGTATCCAGGAGCGAGCGGTGGCGGGTGAGGGTGGTATACAGGCGGATGTTGAACCTGCATCAAAGGAGGCGGTGTGGCTCTGCCTGGACCGGGGGCAGCCGAGACGATCCCCAGCCCGACCGGCCCGGACGACGTGGGACGGGTAGCCGGGGCTGCAGGTCCGGCATAGGCGCTCGTGAGAGCGCCGATGGAAGAGTTCATGGGCGGGGGCATCGGTTCTCGGGTGGATCGGAGAGCATACGGCTCGGTCATTTGCTGGCGAGACAGCGCCGGTGGCGCTGGCAGACCGCTAGCGGGGTAAAATCCAACCGAGCTGATCCCACTTGGCGTTTGCGGTCGTCCGCTCGAACCTGGTCCTATACCTGAGCCGGAGCCCAGAGCGGTGG
>Ga0308169_10005445_pt1 | contig 11560 bp, 10 predicted proteins | sample PhyBR1_2_FD_202139 | JGI IMG/M metagenome (GOLD analysis project Ga0308169, IMG submission 202139) | Phyllosphere microbial communities from UC Gill Tract Community Farm, Albany, California, United States - DLSLSB.R1 | ecosystem: Host-associated > Plants > Phyllosphere > Unclassified | place... | reverse complement strand
GTCGGCCTCGGCGAGGGCCCCGACGACCTGGCGCCGTTCAGCCCCGAGGCGTTCGTCGACGCGCTGCTGGGCTGAACCGCAGACGTAACAGTCCCGAAGGAGCTGTTACATCCCTGCAACATTCGGCGTGTGACGTCGAAATCTGGTGGCCCCAGGGTTGCTCCCAGTTCATCAGAGCCCGGCGCCGCGACAACGCGGTCGCGGCCCCGGGCCTCTGTCTCAAGCTGTGAGTCCCTGGAGGTCCAATGGACGGCTACTACGCCTTCATGCTGGTGGCGACGGCCCTTGTCCTGATGATGACCGTTCCCGCGCTGGCGCTGTTCTACGGCGGCATGACGCGTTCGAAGTCGGTCCTCAACATGATGATGATGTCGTTCGTCTCGTTCGGTATCGCGTCGATCGTGTTCGTACTGTGGGGCTGGTCGGAGGGGTGGGGCGCCGACGGTGCCGGCAACCTCAACGGCAAGCTGATCGCCAACCCGTTCCACATGTGGGGCCTCCACGGGGTCTCGTCGAGCAACTTCATCTACGTGCTCTTCCAGCTGACGTTCGCCGCCATCACGGTCGCACTGATCAGCGGTGCGGTCGCCGACCGCGTCAAGCTCTCGGCCTGGGTCGTCTTCGTCCCCATCTGGCTGACGCTGTGCTACTTCCCGATCGCGCACAACGTGTGGGGCGGCGGTTGGCTCTCGACCCACTGGGTCGCGCAGGACTACGCCGGCGGCACGGTCGTGCACATCAACGCCGGTATCGCCGGCGGCATCCTCGCGCTCGTCATCGGCAAGCGCGTCGGCTGGCCGCGTGAGGTCAACCGCCCGCACAACCTGACCCTCACCATGATCGGCGCGGGCATGCTGTGGTTCGGCTGGTACGGCTTCAACGTCGGCTCGATCGTCTTCTCCGAGGACTCCCTGAGCGACCCGAAGAAGTTCTCCGCCCAGTTCATGAGCGACACCGGCGCGACCTTCATGAACACCACGATCGCGACCGCCGCGGCCATGCTGGCCTGGCTCCTGGTCGAGCGGATCACGCACGGCAAGGCCACCTCGCTCGGCGCCGCCTCCGGCATCGTCGCCGGTCTGGTCGCCATCACCCCGGCCTGTGGCTCGGTCAGCCTCACCGGTGCGATCATCGTCGGCGCGATCGCCGGCGGTCTGTGCGCCCTCGCGGTCGGCCTCAAGTACAAGCTGGGCCTCGACGACTCGCTCGACGTCGTCGGCGTCCACCTCGTCGGCGGTCTCGTCGGCACCCTGCTGATCGGCTTCCTGTCGACCAAGTCGGCGCCCCTCGGTGTGGACGGCCTCTTCTACGGCGGCGGCCTCGGCTCGCTCGGCGACCAGACGATGGCTGCCCTCTTCACCCTGGTGTGGACCGGCGTCCTGACCACGATCATCGCCCTGGCGATCAAGTACACGCTCGGCTGGCGGGTCACCGCCGAGGCCGAGGTCGACGGCATCGACGCCGACCAGCATGGCGAGTCGGCCTACGACCTCGCCCAGGCCAAGGGACTGCTCGCGTGATCCGTCCCCACGGGGGCACGCAGCACGTCGACACCAGCACGGGGCATCATGTGATGCACCCACTCGTCGGAGGAGAGAAATGAAGCTCGTCACCGCAGTCATCAAGCCGCACAAGTGGGAGGACGTCCGCGTCGCCCTCGAGGCCATCGGCGTCACCGGCATGACCGTGTCCGAGGTCAGCGGCTACGGCCGCCAGAAGGGCCACACCGAGGTCTACCGCGGCGCCGAGTACGACGTCGCCCTGGTCCCGAAGATCCGACTCGAGATCGCGATCGCCGAGGAGGACGTCGAGAGCGTCATCACCGCGATCGAGCGCGCCGCCCGCACCGAGCGGATCGGCGACGGCAAGATCTGGGTCTCGCCGCTGGAGACGGTCCTGAGGGTCCGTACCGGCGAGCGCGACGACGCGGCCATCTGATCAGTGATCTGAGTCCCGACACACCATGACGGAATCCGACCGCGGCCGGCGTACGGCGGAGGCAGACGAGATCTGCGCGAAGGCGTACGCCGGTGCGGGCGGTCCGGAGACCGGTGCGGCACTGATCGCCGTCGGCGGCTACGGCCGGCGCGAGCTGGCGCCGTACTCGGACTGGGACGTCGTCCTGGTCCACGAGGCGGACGTCGATCTCGGCGAGACCGCCTCCGCGATCTGGTACCCCCTGTGGGACCAGGGTGCCAAGATCGACCACGCCGTGCGCTCGGTGCCCGAGATGCTGGCCACCGCGGAGGGCGACATCCGGGTCGCGCTCGGGCTGCTCGACCTGCGCCACCTCGCCGGTGACGCCAACCTGACGCTCCAGCTGCGCACCACGATGCTGGCGCACTGGCGCAAGCACGCCGTGGCCCAGCTGCCCGCGCTGCGCGAGCTCACCCACAAGCGGCACGAGCTGCTCGGCGAGCTCGCCCATGCCAGCGTCCCCGACCTCAAGGAGATGGAGGGCGGGTTGCGTGACGCCACCGTCCTCAACGCCGTGGTCGCCACCTGGATGGTCGATGTGCCGCACGCCGACCTGGAGCGCTGCCGCAAGTCCCTGCTCGACGTGCGCGACATCGTCCAGGAGATCTCAGGGCGTGCCAGCGACCGGATCGTCCCGGAGATGTGGGACGACCTCGCGGACCGGCTCGAGCTCGACGACGCGGGGGCCGCGCAGCGGTTCGTCCGCGAGATCGGGCGTCGCATCACCCATCTGTCCAACCTCAGCTGGCGCCGGGTAGACGGCTATCTGACCCGCCGTCGCGTCGCGTCACCGCGCGCGCCCCAGCTCACCCCGCTGGCCCACGGCGTCGCCCTCTCGTCCAACGAGGTCGTCCTCGACAAGACGGCGCGGCCCGCCCAGGACCCCATGCTGCTGCTGCGCGCTGCGGCCCACGCCGCCGAGCACGACGTCGTACTGGCGCCGGCCACCGCCGCGCGGCTGTCCCGCGACGTTGCACCCCTGCCCACGCCGTGGCCCACCGAGGCCAGGCAGCTCTTCGTACGCCTGCTCGCCGCAGGCGGCGGGCTCCTCGACGTGTGGGAGACCCTGGAGGAGACCGGCGCGCTGCAGCGCATCCTGCCCGAATGGGAGCGAGTCCGGCTGCTCCCGCACGCCTCGGTCATCCACCGCTTCACCGTCGATCGGCACTCCGTCGAGACCTGTATCGAGGCCGCTGCGCTGATCCGCTCGGTCGGACGCGCCGATGTCCTGCTGGTGAGTGCGCTGCTGCACGACATCGGGAAGGGCTCCCTTGTCGAGCACTCGGTGGCCGGTGAGCCGGTCGCGCGCGCGATCGCCGAGCGGATGGGCTTCGACCCCCGCGGCATCGACCTGGTCGCGACCCTCGTGCGCTGGCATCTGCTGCTGGTGACCACCGCCACCACCCGCGATCCGGAGGATCCCGCCACGGTGGACGTGATCCTCGAGCACATCCACGACGAGGAGACGCTGGGACTCCTGCTGGCGCTCACCGAGGCGGACGCCAAGGCGACCAGCCCGAAGGCGTGGACCTCCTGGCGCGCGCGGCAGGTGCGCGATCTGGCCGACCGGGCGCAGCGGCGGCTGGCCAGCGGCTCGGGCACGGCCCATGCGAACCCGTACGAGCCTGTCGCCATCCCCGAGGAGGCCCGCCGCGGGGGTGTCTCCATCATCGTCGACCCCCTTCCGGACGGATCGCGGGTCACGGTCGTCGCGCCGGATCGGGTCGGTCTGCTCGCCGACATGGCGGCGACCTTCGGGCTGCAGCGGGTCGCCGTCCGCACGGCGCGGGTGTGGCCGCAGGAGCCCTACGGCGTGACCGTGTGGGAGGTCGCCGAGCCGGCGCTCGACCCGCGGGTGCTGCGCGAGCGGTTCACCGCGGTCAGCGAGGGCCGGCTCGATCCGTCGATCCGACTCAAGCCCGCCGCCTCGCGGGGTCTGGCCCCGGCGGTGGTGATCCGGCCCGAGGCGGGCACGCACGCCACCGTGCTGGAGGTCCGTACGGACGACCGGCCGGGCGTGGTCTATCTCGTCACCGCCACGCTCGCGCGACTGGGGATCACGGTGCGTAGCGCCCACGTCGACACGCTCGGTCCGCAGGCCGTCGACGTCTTCTACCTGCAGGAGGCCTCGGCGGGTGCGCTCGCCGAGGAGCGGGCAGCGAGCGCCGCCGGAGCGGTCAGAGCGGCGCTGGCGGGGGAGTAGTGGGCACCTCCCGTTAGGCTTGCGCCCGACGATCCACCTGCTTGATTGAGAAGGACCTGATGTTCGCCACGCTCTCCGACCGGCTCGCTGACACCTTCAAGAACCTCCGGGGGAAGGGTCGCCTCAGCGAGGCGGACATCGACGCCACGGCGCGCGAGATCCGCATCGCGCTGCTCGAGGCCGATGTCGCGCTGCCGGTGGTGCGCGAGTTCGTCGCGAACGTCAAGGAGCGCGCTCGCGGCTCCGAGGTGAGCCAGGCGCTCAACCCCGCCCAGCAGATCATCAAGATCGTCAACGAGGAGCTCGTCGCGATCCTCGGCGGCGAGACCCGTCGCCTCCGGTACGCCAAGTCCGGGCCGACCGTCATCATGCTCGCCGGACTCCAGGGCGCCGGCAAGACCACGCTGGCGGCCAAGCTCGCGCTGTGGCTCAAGGAGCAGGGCAAGTCCCCGCTGCTGGTCGCCTGCGACCTGCAGCGCCCCAACGCGGTCAACCAGCTCCAGGTCAACGGCGAGCGGGTCGGCGTGCCGGTGTACGCCCCGGAGCCCGGCAACGCCGGCGGGATCGAGCACGGTGGCGACCCGGTGCGCGTCGCGCAGGCCTCGATCGAGGAGGCCAAGCGCAAGCTGCACGACGTCGTCATCGTCGACACCGCCGGACGTCTCGGCATCGACCAGGAGCTGATGCAGCAGGCCGCGGACATCCGCGACGCGGTCAACCCCGACGAGGTGCTCTTCGTCGTCGACGCCATGATCGGTCAGGACGCGGTCACCACCGCGCAGGCCTTCCTCGACGGCGTCGGGTACGACGGCGTCGTCCTGACCAAGCTCGACGGTGACGCCCGCGGTGGCGCGGCGCTCTCCATCGTCAGCCTCACCGGCAAGCCGGTCATCTTCGCCTCCAACGGCGAGAAGATGACCGACTTCGACCTGTTCCACCCCGACCGGATGGCCTCGCGCATCCTCGACATGGGCGACGTCATGACGCTCATCGAGCAGGCCGAGAAGGCGTTCGACGCCGAGGAGTCGGCCAAGGCGGCCGAGAAGCTCGCCGGTGGCGACTTCACCCTCGATGACTTCCTCAAGCAGATGCAGCAGATCCGCAAGCTCGGCTCGATGTCGAAGCTGATGGGCATGCTGCCCGGCATGGGTCAGTTCCGTGACCAGCTCGCCAACTTCGACGACCGCGAGATCGACCGGATCCAGGCCATCATCCAGTCGATGACGCCGGCCGAGCGGGCCGACCCCAAGATCATCGACGGCTCGCGTCGCGCCCGGATCGCCAAGGGCTCGGGCCGCCAGACCTCCGACGTCAACCAGCTGGTCGACCGGTTCACCGAGGCTCGCAAGATGATGCAGCAGCTCGCCAGCGGTGGCGGGATGCCGGGCATGCCCGGGATGCCCGGTGCCGGCTTCGGCAAGCGCGCCGGCGCCAAGCAGGCCCCCCAGGCCAAGAAGGGCAAGGGTGCTCGCAAGTCGGGCAACCCGGCCAAGGCCGCGCAGGAGGCGAAGGCGGCGGCCGCCGCCGAGGCCGCGAGGCCCAAGGCGAACCCGTTCGCCCAGCCGGGTGCCGACGAGATCGACTACGAGGCCGCCGCCGCGCAGCTCAACCTCCCGAGTGACTTCTCCAAGTTCTTGAAGTGAGCTCTCGGGACCAAACGGTCACGGTGACCCTTTGCGGCGAGGGTGACCGCTCGCAACGGTCACGCTCGGCCCGAACGGTCACGGTGACCCTTTGCGGCGAGGGTGACCGCTCGCAACGGTCACGCTCGGCCCAAACGGTCACCGTGACCCTTTGCCGGGCGCGATGACCACCGTCCTGGTCGTCGACGCCGCCAATGTCGTGGGAGCGCGCCCCGACGCCTGGTGGAAGGACCGCGCGAAGGCGGCGCTGCGCCTGTACGACGAGATCTGCGCGGCGGATCTCGCATACGACACGATCGTCCTCGTCCTCGAGGGCGAGGCCAAGAAGGGCGTCCCGTCCGTCAAGCAGCGCGGCCTCCGGGTGGTGCACGCGGCCAAGGACGGCGACTCCGCGATCATCGCCGAGGCGCGAGCCGCAGCGGCCAAGGGGCAACGCGTCACCGTCGTCACCGCCGACCGCGCGCTGCAGGCCAACGTCGCCGCGGTGGCGATGACGATGAGCCCCACCACATTGCTGGGGCGGCTCTGACTTTCTGCGTCAGAGCGTTGACGTGATCCAGGTCACATCCCTACGTTGACGGGTGAACGCGTTTCTTCCTTTTTCTCGGGCAAAGGAGTCACCCGTGCCATCTCGCACACCCATCGCCGGCCGCCGCATCCTGGCGGCCGGAGCCGCCAGCGTCCTCGCGCTCGGCCTGCTCGCCACTGGTCCGGCGACCGCGCAGTCCTCGGGTTCCGGTCACCACGGACACCACGCGCAGCACGACAAGCACCACCACAAGCACCACCACAAGCACCACGGCCACCACAAGCACCACGGTCCGCGCGTCCCGGCGTACAAGGACGCCCGTCTGCCGGTCGCCAAGCGCGTCGCCGACCTGCTCTCCCGGATGACCCTCGCCGAGAAGATCGGCCAGATGACCCAGGCCGAGCGGCAGGATCTCGCCGACCCCACCAAGGTCGCGGCCTGGAACCTCGGCAGCGTCCTGTCCGGAGGCGGTTCAGTGCCCACGCCGAACACGCCGACCGCCTTCGCCGACATGGTCGACACCTACCAGAGGGCAGCGCTGTCGACCCGGCTCGGCATCCCGATCCTGTACGGCATCGACGCGGTGCACGGCGACGGCAACATCGCCGGCTCCACCGTCTTCCCGCACAACATCGGACTCGGCGCCACGCGGGACCCGGCGCTCGTGGAGCAGGTCGAGCACATCACCGCCGAGGAGACCCGGGCCTCCGGACCGCAGTGGGCGTTCGCCCCGTGCATCTGCGTGGCCCGCGACGACCGCTGGGGGCGGACGTACGAGTCCTTCGGCGAGGATCCCGCGCTGGTGGAGTCGATGGAGACCGCGATCGACGGGTTCCAGGGCCACCGCATCAGCGATCTCGCCCACAACGACCGGGTGCTGGCCACCGCCAAGCACTTCGCGGGTGACGGTCTCACGACCTACGACGCGTCCAAGGCCGGTACGGGTTCGTACCCGATCGACCAGGGCGTCGACCAGGTCTCGAAGGCCGACTTCGCCAAGCTCGCCCTCGCGCCGTACGTCGACGCGATCAAGCGCCACGGCGTCCAGTCCGTGATGCCGTCCTTCTCCAGCGTCGACTACACCGACGACGGCCTCGGCAACCCGGTCAAGATGAGCGCCAACAGGGCCCTCATCACCGGGTGGCTCAAGGACCAACAGGACTTCCGGGGCCTGGTGATCTCCGACTGGCAGGCGATCCGGCAGCTGCCGGGGACCTACCGTGACCAGGTCGCCGCGGGCGTCAACGCCGGCATCGACATGTTCATGGAGCCGTACTCCGGCAGCACTACCGGCGCCCCCGAGTTCGAGAGCACGCTGACGTCGCTGGTCACGGCCGGCACGGTCCCGATGAGCCGGATCAACGACGCCGTCACGCGGATCCTGCGGGTGAAGTTCGAGCTCGGGCTCTTCGAGCACCCCTACACCGACCGTACGCACCTCGCGGCGGTCGGTAGCGCGGCGCACCACGCCGTCGCCCGCAAGGCGGCCGCCGAGTCGCAGGTGCTGCTCAAGAACGACGGGAGCACGCTGCCGCTCACGCCGAGCGCGCACCCGGTCTACGTCGCCGGAAGCAACGCGGACAGCATGGGCAACCAGGCCGGCGGCTGGACGCTGACCTGGCAGGGCGGATCCACCAACGTCGTCCCCGGCACGACCATCCTCGACGGCATCAAGGCCGACGCCGGCTCCAGCGCGGTGACGTACAGCGCCGACGCGTCCACGGCCGTCCCGGCCGGCGCCGACGGCATCGTGGTCGTCGGGGAGACGCCGTACGCGGAGGGCTTCGGTGACGTCGGGGGCCCGCAGTGGGCCTACGACCCGGCCGACAACAACGTGCCGCGCCAGGCCCAGACGATGCAACTGTCCGCTGCCGACACCCAGGCGATCAAGACCGTCTGCGCCGCGGCCGCGAGCTGCACCGTGGTGGTCGTCTCGGGCCGCCCGATCATCATCCCGCCGGACGTCCTCGCGATGACCGACGCGCTGGTCGCCGGCTGGCTGCCGGGCAGTGAGGGCATCGGCGTCGCCGACGACCTCTTCGGGCTGCACCGCTACACCGGCAAGCTCCCGGTCACCTGGCCCAAGAGCATCGACCAGGAGCCGATCAACGTCGGCGACGCGACCTACGACCCGCTGTTCGCGTACGGGTTCGGGTTGAAGGACTGATCGACCCGGCGATGAGGCCCTGCGCGGTCATGACCCGGGTAACGTCCGGGTCATGACCGCGCTGCGCTTCCACGGACCGGTGCTCCCCGAACGGGAGGCGAGAGACGTCTTCGTCGTCGACGGGCGGATCACCTTCGAGCCGCAGGCCGGCTCAGAGCTCGCCGCGAGCGGCTGGCTCGTGCCCGGCCTCGTCGATGCGCACTGCCACCTCGGGCTGGGCGACGACGGGGCGATCAGCGTGGAGGAGACCGAGCAGACCGCCCTCGAGGACCGCGACGCCGGAGCCCTGTTGATCCGCGACTGTGGCTCGCCGATCGACACCACCTGGATCCAGCAGCGCGAGGACCTGCCGCGGCTGATCCGGATGGGGCGCCACATCGCGCGCACCCGCCGCTACATGCGCAACTACGCCGACGAGGTCGAGCCGGCGGGCCTGGCCGAGGCGGTCGCCCGCGAGGCCCGGCGTGGCGACGGCTGGGTGAAGCTGGTCGGCGACTGGATCTCGCGCGAGGAGGGCGACCTACGCCCCTCCTTCTCCGTCGACGACTTCGCCGAGGCGATCAAGGTCGCGCACAACCACGGCGCGAAGGTGACGGCGCACTGCTTCGGCGCCGACGTGCTGCCCGGCCTGATCGAGCACGGCATCGACTGCATCGAGCACGCCACCGGCCTCACCCCCGATCTGGTCGCGAGCGTGGCCGAGAAGGGCATCGCCATCGTGCCGACAGTGATGCAGACCGAGAAGTTCCCGACCTTCGCCGAGCAGGCGGGCGGCAAGTTCCCCGCGTACGCCGCCACCATGACCGACCTCTACGCCCGCCGCCGCGAGACGATCATGACCGCGTACGAGGCGGGCGTGCCGATGTATGCCGGCTCCGACGGCGGCGGGGACCGCCGCCACGGCAACCTGCCGGGCGAGATCCGGGCCATGGTCGAGATGGGTCTGCCGGCCGACTACGCGCTCGGCGCCGCCTCGTGGAAGGCCCGCGCGTGGCTCGGCTTCGCCGGCATCGAGGAGGGCGCCTCGGCCGACTTCGTCGTCTACGACGCCGACCCGCGCGCCGACCTCGACACGCTCCTGCGACCGGTGGCCGTCGTGCTGCGCGGCAGTGTCGTCAACGGGTTCGCGGGCTGATTCGGCGTACTCCGGCTGGTTCTGGCAGAATCGTCGGCTGAGTCCTGTGCGCTCGGGACCCTCTCACCCGGCGCTGCAGGTTTCATCGAGGCTCCGAGACCGGTGTTCCCCACCTGGCGACGGAATCTCACCCACTTACGATTTCAAGGAGACACCACAACCGTGGCCGTCAAGATCCGCCTCAAGCGTCTCGGCAAGATTCGCGTCCCCCAGTACCGCATCGTCGTCGTCGACTCGCGCACCAAGCGCGACGGCCGCGTCATCGAGGAGATCGGGGTCTACCGCCCCAAGGAGGACCCGTCCTTCATCTCCGTCGTCTCTGAGCGTGCGCAGCACTGGCTCTCCGTCGGCGCGCAGCCGACCGAGGCCGTCGCCGCCATCCTCAAGGTGACCGGTGACTGGCAGAAGTTCAAGGGCCTGCCGGGCGCCGAGGGCACCCTGCGTCACGCCGCCCCGAAGCCGGACAAGCTCGAGGTCTTCAACAAGGCTCTCGCCGAGGCCCACGCGGCCCCGTCGGTCGAGGCCATCTCGAAGAAGTCCAAGAAGGCTGAGAAGGTCGAGGAGGCTCCGGCTGAGGCCGCCGAGGCTCCCGTCGAGGCCGAGGCTGCTGCCGACGCTGAGGCCGAGGCCTGAGCATGCTCGCTGAGGCCCTCGAGCACCTCGTCCGAGGTGTCGTCGATCACCCCGACGACGTCGTCGTCCGCGACAAGCAGATGCGACGTGGTGCGATCCTCGAGGTCCGGGTCAACCCCGAAGACCTCGGCAAGGTGATCGGCCGCAACGGCCGCACGGCGACCGCGTTCCGTACGGTCATCAATGCGCTCTCCGGCAAGGCCGGCGCGCGGGTTGACTTCGTGGACGTCGACCGCCGCCGCTGAGCAAGCGAGCTCGCACGAGCACTGCCTGAACGGGCGTCACCCTGGTGGGGTGGCGCCCGTTCTGCTTCGCTGGTGGCATGGCCGCATCGGTGGAACCGCTGGAAGACCCGCTCGCCGCCTACCTGGTCGCGCAGGTCGGGGCCGCGATGGAGCATCTCGAGGAGGTGCCCGAGAAGGCCGCGATCCACCAGACGCGCGTCGCGCTGCGGCGCCTGCGCAGCACGCTGCGGGTCTTCGGCGACCTCCTGGAGCTGGCCGAGGAGCGCCTCGCGTGGGCGGACGAGGAGCTCGGCTGGTTCGCCGGCCTCCTGGGCGAGGTCCGCGACCGCCAGGTCCAGCGTGCCCGCTTCATCACCGTCCTGGCCGAGATCGAGCCCGAGGACGTGGCGGACGACGTGGTCCTCAGGGTAGGCATCCGGATCGAGCTGCTCCTCCTCGCGGAGGAGCGGGCGGCGGCCCGTGTCGTCGAGGAGACGCTCGCCGGCGAGCGCTACCGCACCCTGCGAGCCTTGCTGGAGGAGTGGGGTGCGCATCCGCCAGTGGCTCGGGCCGAGTCGGCGAAGAAGCACCGGCGCGACGTGCGCGCCCTGGCGAAGGCTGCCGCGAAGAAGGCGGACAAGCGGCTCGCCGCCGCCGTCGTCGGCACCGACGACGAGCAGCTGCACCGTGCCCGCAAGGCCTCCAAGAGGGCCCGTTACGGCGCAGAGGTGCTTCGCCCACTTCACGGCGACGAGAGCGAGGGCAGGCGCAGCCACTTCAAGGGGCTGCAGGAGGTCCTCGGCGACTTCCAGGACGCCGTCGTCGCGCAGGAGACGATCCGCCGCCTCGCGGGGGCGGTCGACGACGTCGAGAGCGCCTTCGTGCTCGGGCTGCTCTACGCCCAGGCCGCGGACCAGGCCGTCCGGTCACGGCACCGGGCCCGCTCGCTGACGCGCTGAGACCGGCGTGGGGAACAATGGCCGGCGTGGAGTCCATCGAAGTCCTGATCGGTCGCATCGGCAAGCCGCACGGCATCCGGGGCCACGTCA
>Ga0308169_10005444_pt1 | contig 11561 bp, 8 predicted proteins | sample PhyBR1_2_FD_202139 | JGI IMG/M metagenome (GOLD analysis project Ga0308169, IMG submission 202139) | Phyllosphere microbial communities from UC Gill Tract Community Farm, Albany, California, United States - DLSLSB.R1 | ecosystem: Host-associated > Plants > Phyllosphere > Unclassified | place... | reverse complement strand
CAAGAACGTCGATCCGCAGCACTTGATGTGGTACGTGATCATCCACATGACCTTCGTGGTCTCGGCGTTTGCCATGGGTTACCTGGACAAGGTCACCAAGCACTGATGCCCTGCGCCAGCCTTACTGCTCCACGAAGGCGTAAGGCTGGCGATTGATCGACATCTGCTTGAACACCTTCACCGGGGTGACCAGGTCGTCGGTAGGGTCCAGCAACGCAACGTTGCCGGGCTTTGCGCTGAGGTAACTGTGCAGCTGCGCTTCCGTTTGCAGGATCGGCAAGTAGGCCTGCAGGTAGAACACGCTGGCCCCGGCGATGCGTTCGTTGGGCCGGAACAGCACCACTTCCCTGCCTTCATCCTTCAATGCCTGGACTTGGCTGATCACCGGTACGAACGAGTGGCGCACGTCGGCCTTGGGCGCAAACCAGAAGGCCGCGATCAGGTAGCAACCCACGGCCAGGGTGAACACACCGCCCACCACGGGTCTGTGGTGCTTGTGCAATGCGGGTTTGTGGGTCTTCAGCCAGTCCAGCAGTGCCCGTGCATATTCCGCGGCCAGCACGGCGGCGGCGGGCGTGAGTGCCATCAGGTACACGGTGCGTTTGCTCGACGCCAGGGTGAGCAGGGTGAACTGCGCCACCAGCCAGACGCTGAAAAACAGGTGGTAGCGGTTGCGCACCAGGCTTTTACGGAAATGCCACAGGCCCAGGTACACCAGGATATTCCAGGGCAGGAAGGCTTCGGGCAACTTGGCGATGTAGTAGTAGAACGGCTCGTAATGCCCGGCCTCGACAAATGAGCCGCTGAACCGCCCGACGCTGTTGGTCAACAGCACTTCGGCCACCGCCTGCATCCCGCCGCGTTGGTACAGGAAGCCCAGCCAGATGATCAGCGGCACCAACGCCAACAGGGTCAACAGTGCCGGCTTGAGCCAGTCGCCAATGTGCAGGCGCTTGTCCATAAGGCTTGTGCTGGCCAGGTACACAAAAATCACAATGCCCGGCATCGCCAACCCCAGCACGCCTTTACTGAGGGTGGCGATCACCATCCCCGCCGTAAACAGTGCCCATGCGCCTACGCTGGAGCCTTGACGATCCGGCCGCACGGCCTGATAGAACGCCATCAGCGCAGCGGTCACGCCGAGGGTGAGCAGTGAGTCCTCACCCACGCCGCGTACATTGCTCCAATAGCTGGCCATGGTTGCCAGGATCAAGGCCGCGCTGAACGCCAGTGTTTGCGGCCGCCCAAACCTTTGCAGCATGGCGTAGAGCAGCATCACGCTGAACAGCCCGGCAAACGCCGACGCCAGGCGCACAGCCCAGGTGGTGCCGCCGAAGAGGCGAATCGCCCCGGCGTCGATCCACAGGCTCAGGGGCGGCTTTTCCAGGAAGGGCTCCCGAAACAACTGGGGCACCACCCAGTTATTGTCCAGGTGCATGGCCATGGCGATCCCGGCGACGCGGGCTTCGGTGGAGCCTTGCAGCTCATGGTTACCCAGGGCAAAGAAGAACAACAGACCAGCAAGCAGGAGCAGCAGGGGGGCGGGACGCGTCATGAATGGGGCTACCAAGGCAGGAGGACCGTCCGGGGGGAACGGTCATTGCAATGGGCTAGTATCCGTTGGTGTTTCTGAATATTTCGTGAATGAATGTTGGATTTTTTAAGGTCGGTCAGGGAGCCATCAAGCTAGGCAGTGCGGCTTGACCTTGCGGGCTCAGCACGGGCTGCAGTTGCTCCCAAGTGAAGCTCAGCTCGTTATCGCAGCCATCGCCCTGAGCGGGTGTCGACAGTTGCAGCCCTTGGGTGTTGAAGCTCAAGTCGAACGAGGAATAGCTGGTCACGGCTGGGCAACCCTCGTCCGTGGTGGTCTGCTTGGCCAACCAGGTGCTGAAAGCGGCCGGCAGTTTGACCTGGCCCGAATAGGGCGTGTCCCATTGCTCATGGCCGCCCAGCCACGTCCAGGGGTCTACCTTTTCACCCGTTTGCAGGTTCCAACTGTGCAGGCCCCAACTGATGCCCCCGCGTCCATACCCCGCCGACCAGCGATAGAAACGCACCGTGATCCAGTGCGATGACCAGTAGAACGGCTCCACTGTGATCTCGCTGGTCGCGGTGCCGCCGCTCTGGTCCAGTGAGTTGCGCCGTTCTCGGTAGAACTCGGCCTGGCCTTGCGGGTTGATGGCCAGGCGTGCGAGGTCGCGATTGATCTTGTCGAGGGCCGCCCCGTCGCCTTCCAGTTTCAGGATGACCTGCCCACCTTGGGTCTTCACTTGATAGGCGTGCTCGGCGAAGGTTTTCCTCTCGACCTTTACCGCAGGCGGCACGGCTTCAAGCGCGTTGTTGTAGGTGTCGCTGGCGCACCCATCGGAGTCTGCACGGTTGAGCACCAACGCCAGGCTTTTACCGCCCAAGGCTTTGCTCCAGGTGCCCGTCAACGTGTCGCCCTGCGGATCGTCCAACTGCCAGAAACCCGTTTGTCCGTCTTCCACCCACGGCTCACTGGCATTGGCCTGGGTCAGCTGAATGGGCGTGAGAATACGTTGGTAGTAGTAACTTCCATTCGCACCGTGGGCCCCGTTGAAACACGCGGTGATCGCGGATTTGCCCAAGGTGCCCGTCCAGACACCGGCCAGGTCGGCGGCGGTTGCGAGCACAGGGGCGCAGGCGAGGGTGAGAACGGCGAGGGGCTTGAGCACGGGTATCGGACTTCCGGTTGTCTGATAGAGGAGAGCAGGGTAATCGCAAGTGTGGCGGGATTCCAGACGCAGAACCAAAGGCCGAGTCGCTGAACGCGTCTCGGCCTTTTTGTTACTGGAATGTTTGTGTGTCTTGGGTGAGGACCAGCACGCGCTCGACCAGCAGTTCGCCCAGCGAGATCAGTTGTTGGTTGGCGGTAGATTGTGACGGAGTGCGCCTTCGATTCGAAGGCCCGGTTGTTGGTCATACCGTTAATTAGGCTAGAGTTCGCTTGCCTTTTCTAGTCGCTACCTGGATCCATCCCCCCATTTTCAGGGATGGGGAAATACCGTTGTGAATACCAAACCGCTGCAGCTCAAAAGCCTGGAAAGACCCTGCAGGCCCGAAACCCTCGTTTTCACTGGATTCCAGCCACAAAAAAAGACGCCCTCAGGCGTCTTTTTTTGTTCAGTTGGTGGGCCGGGGTAATTTGAAACGAGTCACTATCTATTTGTTTTTTCTAGTTAATAATTTATTTGTCAACTTGCTTGGAATACCAGTTGGAACGCTGTGTGGTCTGGATTCCGATGGACGGTGCTTTTGAGCTCAAAGTTAGATTCCTATCCGTCCAGCTTCCGAAGAACCCCGGCCTACCAAAAGGTCTGCCGGGTTTTGCTTTTCAATAGCTCCTTTACTCAGCCATTAGTGCATCCGTTACCTCGAAACGCTCCATCCCGAAGACAACGCCTCGGCCTGCTGCAGCACCGTTTGCACCGCCATGTCTTGGAGGTCTGGCGGGTAGCCGTACTTGCGCAGAATGCGCTTTACCAGCACTCGCATTCTTGCGCGGGCTGAGTCCCGATGCGCCCAGTCAACCGAGACGTTCTCGCGTAAGCTCATCAGCAATTCGTGGGCGATTAGCTTGAGCTTGTCGTCACCCATCATTTGCACCGCGCTTTCATTCTCGGCCAGCGCATCGTAGAAGGCGATCTCTTCATCTGACAGACCTGACTCTTCACCACGCTGGCGTGCTGCGCGGATGTCCTTGGCCAGTTCGATTAGCTCCTGCAGCACTTCGGCGGTGGTGATGGCATTGGCGTGGTAGCGGGCCACCGCGTCCTCTAACCGCTCCGAAAACGCCTTGGTCTGCACCACGTTCGTCTTGCTGCGCGAGCGAATACCGTCGTTGATCAGCTTGCGCAAGGCTTCCAGTGCAAGGTTCTTCCTCTCCATCTGCTGCACTTCCGCGAGGAACTCGTCCGAGAGGATGGAGATGTCCGGGCTCTTGATGCCCGCGGCGGCCAGGATGTCCACGATCTCGGTCGAAACCACCGCGCGGCTGACAATTTGCTGGATCGCCAATTCGCGTTCTTGCTGAGTCACTCCGGAGCCCGTGCTGCTCTTAACCAGTGCGGCACGGATGGCCTGGAAGAAGCCGACGTCCTCGCGAATGTCGCGGGCTTGGTCGGAGGCGGACGCCAGGGCGAATGCCTTGGACAAAGCCAGCACAGCGTCCTGATAGCGGCGGTGAGCGTTCTTCTTTCCTTCTTTAGTTTCCTCTTTTTCAGCGAGCTTCTGTTGCAGGTCGAGAATCCACTCGATGGCCCCTGCCATCATCGCCAGACGCTGCTGCGGCGTGCCGTTCATTGCGGAGACGTAGTCGTAGCCGTGGTACATGTCCCGCACGATTTCGTACTTCTCCATCATCACTGCAATGGCCTGTGCTTCGTCGACGCCAGTGTTTTCCTGGTCGTTCTTGGAGTACTGCTGTAGAGCAGACTTCAGGTTTTGCGCAATGCCGATGTAGTCCACGATCAGCCCCGCAGGTTTATCGCGGAACACGCGATTCACTCGTGCAATCGCCTGCATCAGTCCATGCCCCTGCATCGGCTTGTCCACGTACATCGTATGCATGCAAGGTGCATCAAAGCCGGTCAGCCACATATCGCGCACGATGACAAGCTTGAGCGGATCTTTGGGATCACGGGCACGCTTGGCCAGCAGATCGCGTCGGGCTTTTTGGCCTATGTGCTGCTGCCATTCTTGCGGGTCGCTCGCTGCGCCCGTCATTACGATCTTGACTGCGCCCGCGTTGTCATCGGTGCTGTGCCAGTCCGGCCGCAGCTTGACGATCTCATCATAGAGCTTGACGCAAATGCGGCGGCTCATACACACCACCATCGCTTTGCCGTCGAGGGCTGCCACGCGATCCTCAAAGTGGGTGACCAAATCTTTGGCCACCAGAGCCAGACGCTTGTCGCTGCCGACTAGGGCTTCGACCGTTGACCACTTCTTCTTAAAGCGCTCCTGATCGGCCTCTGAATCTTCCTCGGTTAATTCGTTAACCTCAGTGTCGATCCTTGGCTTTTCTTCCTCGTCCAGTTCGATGCGCGCCAGCCGCGACTCGTAGTAGATCGGTACGGTCGCGCCGTCCTCGACCGCACGGCTGATGTCGTAGACATCGATGTAGTGGCCGAACACCGCCGACGTGTTGACGTCGTCAGCCTCGATGGGTGTGCCGGTAAAGCCAATGAAGGACGCGTTCGGCAGTGCGTCGCGCATGTATTTGGCAAAACCGTAGGAAATTTCACCAGTCTTCGCGTCCACTTTGGCATTGAAGCCGTATTGACTGCGGTGTGCCTCATCCGCGATAACGACTACATTGCGGCGTGTAGTGAGTGGCTCGGCGATCTCGCCGAACTTCTGCAAGGTCGTGAAAATCACGCCTCCCGATGCCCGGCTCAAGACTTTCTGCAAATCTTCTCGGCTCTCGGCCTGAATCGGAGTCTGGCGAATCAGGTCACGGCACATCGAAAAAGTCGCGAATAGCTGGTCATCGAGATCGTTGCGATCGGTCAGCACCACCAGCGTCGGGTTGGCCATAGCCGGATGTTTCACCAGTTGCCCGGCATAGAACGCCATCAGGAAACTCTTGCCGGAACCTTGGGTGTGCCAGATTACCCCGGCGCGTTTGTCACCTTGTCCCTGCGTTTTCACGCTCGGCAAACCGTAGTAGGAAGGGTCTTCTGCCACGCCCTGCACGGGGGCCGAAGCACGAATAGTCGATGCCACTGCATGACGCACCGCGTGAAACTGGTGGTAACCCGCGATGATCTTGGTCAGCCCCGAACCGGTTTCGCCAAATACAGTGAAATCGCGCAACAGGGCCAGCAGGCGGCGATGCTCGAACAAACCTTCAATCAGCGTTGAGAGTTCAGGCGCGCCTTTCGGGGCAACGTTTGTGCCGTCCGTAGTGCGCCATGGCATGAAGCGCTCTAGGTCTGCTGACAACGAACCTACCCGCGCCGCAATGCCGTCCGAGGTGACCAGCAGGGCGTTGGTGTGGAACAGCGCCGGAATCTGTTGCTTGTAGGTCTGCAGTTGGTTGAAAGCGCCCAGCAGATGCGCCCCCGCGCTGCCCGGCGCTTTCAGCTCGATCACACCCAGTGGCAAGCCGTTAACGAACACCACCACATCGGGCCGTCGTTTGTTCTGGCCGCTGATCACCACGAACTGGCTTACCGCCAACCAATCATTCATTTCCGGATGTTCGAAGTCGATGAGCGAGACCTTTCCAGCGGTCAGAGTGCCGTCGTCCGCGTAGTACTCGACGTCCACTCCTTCTGTCATCAGCTTATGGAGACGGCGGTTCTCTTCGAGCAATGAGGGCAGCTCGGACTGCGTCAGCTTTCGAACTGCATCTTGGCGGGCCTCCAATGGGAGGCCAGGGTTCAAGCGTGCTACGGCGTCCTCAAACCGCTTCTTGAGCACGACCTCATCGTGGCTCTCACGCTCTGGTCGCTTGCCTTTGGAAACTCCAGCATCGGGGCCGATGTCCTCCTCACGTTCGATGTGGTAATCAAGTGTGCGGAGCTGATCCAACAGCGCTTGCTCCACGGCGGCCTCAGATAGAAATGCCATTAAGATTCTCCTTGTTCTTCGGCAGACTACGCAGCCGGAGCCCCGCGCGCAGCGCTCAACGCTTCGACATAGGCGTCTCGATCCAGCTGATAAAGCAGACGGCTGACTTCGATATTGATGGGCAGCTCATCACCACTCGGTAGCAGAAAGCGTAGGGTCGGCGTGTCGCCATCCTCAGCGTCCACCGAAAGACCCACGTGCGCATCGATAAGTGAGTTGTCTTCTGCAAATCGCTCCCACGGCTCGCGGGAACTGATTGGGTCGAGCTGTGCGTTTAAATAGGCTTTGTGAAGAAAGGCCACGAGAGCATCAGCTGCTAGGATTGCCGCGCGCCGGTGATAGACAGTTAGGGCCTGGATGAAGCCGTCTTTTCCATGACTCAATGGCCCAGCGTCATTTCTCAGCACACGGAGTGACTCTGCCAAGCCGTTGTGGTGCTTTATCAGGTCTGCAAATTTCCTATCCCGAGCATCACCGCGTCTGAGCACCCTTGTCGCCGCAGACACCCATTCTGTAATCGAAGCGTCATCCCGAGGCTTCAGTGGCGATGTGGGATCATCGAGTTGGTCGATAACCACCCTACAGACACACTCAACCATCCCTTTCGCAGCATCAATCGAAGAGTCGCTTTCACTTTCAAGGCTTGACTGCAACGCCTCAAACGTGTGCTGAAGCATCGGCGCATCGCGCCAATGCGCGCAGGCCTCGCGAATGCCGGGGAACCAATCCAAGGTCATACCGCCACTCCAACGATGCGCTCGGCATTTGGAAAGCGCAGCTCGCCGGATATCAGCTTGGGCAGCAGAGCGTCGCGCAGTTGGGCGAGTGTCTCGGAATTCTCCTGATTTGCTGCAATGCTTTCAGAAAAAGTCTTGGTATGACTGGAAAAACGCTCCAATACCCCAGGCGTTGGAAGCAGAATTTTCAGCTCGCCTAGCTTTGTGCGTGAAAGCTCCGTCTGCCCGGTAGATCCCTCGCCCATTGCTTCAATTTCGGACTGCTTCATGCTCATGAAACAACCCAAAAACATGGGATTAATGCGAGATCCAGACCGAACCACAGTGACATGTGAGTCAACAATGGTTGTCTCTTTAAGGCAGCGTACTTGTGCCACACGCCCCAAAGTGCCAACCCCAGTGGAGTTAACTAATACGTCTCCCAACTCCAACGCACGGCCATCGACTTTTTTTTGGGTTACGTCGTGCCGCCTAGCCTTGGAAAAATCAATTGAAAAGTCCCGAATGCATTTTTGGTTCAGAACTGATACCCCACCTAGGCCAATGTATTTGGGAGATATGCCCCGATTGAGGTAGGTGCAAACCGCACCTAAAGTTGAAATTTCCCATCCCTCAGGAATCTCCCCTAAATCCGATTCGACGAGGCGGTCAGGGAAGAGGTCGTAGAGGTGCGTGGGCAGGCCAGGGAGGCATTGGCCGCGTTGCCAGCGGCCTTCCAACTTGGCGCGCACCGGTTCGAAGTCAACGAACCAGGCCTTGAATAAAGCGCGGGCCATAGCCTCTAGCGTTTCGTTCTGCTTGCAGTTTAGCTCAATCTTGTCGTCCAGCGTACCGAGGATATGAGCGATGGCGTGCTGTTCTATAAGAGGAGGGCAGTCCAGTTCAATTTTGTTGAGATTGCCTTGTGTCAGCTTCGGCATCACAGCGCCCGTGAGATAGCCGCTTATGTCCGTACCTTCGACGGCATACATTAGGAATCGTGTATCAGCCTTGTCATTACCTGTGACAATGTGCGCGTGATTGTTGACCCACGATTTTCCACGCGCCATGAAGGCAATAGGTGTCCGGCGAGTGCGTAAGTTTTCGCCGTCTTCTGCAATCAACAAGTAGTCGCCATCGAATAGATAGCCATCGACGTAATCAACGATTCCAGAAGCTCCGTAATACGGATATGGCCCGGGTCGCCTATCTGATCCCTTTACTGGCTTGCGCTTTCCATCATGGTTAACGGTCAGTTCGCTAAGCGCAGCTTTGCGCCATTTATTCGCCATACCCAAGCTCCTTCAGGTTAGCTTCAATCGCCGCATCCAGTTTGGTCGCCGCCGCGCGCTGCTCCTTCCAGAGCGCAGACAGCCGCGCCATCTTTTCTTCGAAGGGCTCGCTATCGTCCTCCAAATCCGCCGCACCCACGTAGCGTCCCGGTGTCAACACGTAGCCGTGCTTGGCGATGTCGTCCATCGAAGCGGACTTGCAGAAGCCTGCCACATCGGCGTACAAGCCAGCGCCCTCCTCACCGCGCCAGGCGTGGTAGGTATCGGTGATCATCTGCACTTCTGTGTCGGTGAGTTCGCGCCGGGTGCGATCCACCAGCACGCCCAGCTTGCGAGCGTCGATGAACAGGATCTGCCCGCGCCGGTCACGCAATCCACCGCCCGGCTGCTTGTTGCGGGCCAGGAACCACAGGCAGGCAGGGATCTGCGTGGAGTAGAAGAGCTGCCCGGGCAGAGCCACCATGCAATCCACAGTGTCGGCCTCAATCATCGCCTTGCGGATCTCGCCCTCGCCGGACTGGTTGGAGCTCATCGAGCCGTTGGCCAGCACCACGCCTGCCGTCCCGTTGGGCGCGAGGTGGTGGTAGATGTGTTGAAGCCACGCGTAGTTGGCGTTGCCCATGGGCGGCACGCCGAACTTCCAACGCACGTCTTCCCGCAGGCGATCGCCGCCCCAGTCGGAGATATTGAACGGCGGGTTGGCGAGGATGTAGTCGGCCTTGAGGTCGCGAAGTTCGTTCTTGTGGAAGCTGCCTTCGTTGTTCCAGCGGATGTCGGAGTCGATACCGCGAACGGCCAGGTTCATCTTGGCCAGCCGCCACGTAGTGTAATTCGACTCCTGTCCGTAGATCGCAATGTCGCCGATGCGGCCGCCATGCTCCTGCACGAACTTTTCCGACTGGACGAACATCCCGCCAGAGCCGCAGCAGGGGTCATAGACGCGGCCCGCCACACCTCGTGCGGGATCCGGCAGCGGCTCGAGCATCTCAACCAGCACGCGCACGACCGAGCGTGGGGTGTAGAACTCGCCGCCGCGTTTGCCCTCGGCGCCGGCGAACTGGCCGAGGAAATATTCATACACGCGCCCTAGGATATCCTTGGAGCGGTCGCGTTCCGCGCCCAGCGCTATACCGGAGATCAGGTCTATCAGCTCGCCCACCATTACCTTGTTGAGGGCGGGGCGAGCGTAGTCCTTGGGCAGCACGCCTTTGAGCGAGTCGTTGTCTTTCTCGATAGCGCGCATGGCGTCGTCGATCAAGGTGCCGATAGTGGGCAGCTTGGCATTGGCCTGCAAGTGCGACCAGCGTGCCTCCTTGGGTACCCAGAACACGTTGTCCGCGAGGTATTCGTCCTTGTCCTCGGCGGCTTGTGCGTCTTCGGCCAGCAATGCCTTGTGCTTGGCCTCGAAGGCGTCGGAGATGTACTTCAGGAAGATGAGCCCGAGAGCGACGTGCTTGTAGTCGCTTGGTTCCATGTTGCCGCGCAGCTTGTCGGCGGCCTTGAAAAGATCTGCCTCGAAACCGAGGTTGCCGCCGTTGCCGTTTTTGGCAGTGTCGTTCTGTGCCATGGTGTTCTTATCCGTAAAGTGATGTCTTGGCTGTCCCGGCGCGAGCTTTACGCTCTCAACGCCGTACAGCGCTAGTGGGTCGCTGAGGCATGGCGGGACTGGCAGTTTTGCTCAATACCAGCGCATCTGCTTGTAGCGTGATTACGGCGCAACCTCTTGCCGTTTCGCCTCATCCTCCATGGCATTGAGCTATTACGTGAGGGTTCACAAACTCCGGAAGCTGGTAGCAAGGATGACTTGCTCGTCACGCAGTTGCTGAATCTGGCTTTTGATTTGTGCCTCCTGCTCGAAGGATTTTACCAACTTGTCCATTTGCTCCGCAGACGCTATTGGAATGCTCAGCTCCTCTAGCACGGATAGCTGAACCGAGGAAACAGCGGTTCCAACTCCCTCAGCCATGCGTCGAGCAGGGCCGGTCCGACTTCTGAGGTACGTTGATAGCAAAGCAGTGGGGTCAGTGCCAGAAGCTGCATGGAGGACGAATGTTCTAGTGCACCGGTCATAGCTGTGGCCATATACAATCATGATGCCAGAATTTGAGACCCATGCGCCTCAATGATGATGGTTGTTCCCCGGAAAAAGTTGGTGCTGACTATTCTAAGCAGCATCACCGCAGGCAGTGGCTAGAGAGAAAACCGGGCAGTTATCAGCGATTGCAATTGATATTTCGAAGACTGTGGGCTTTCAGCGCCGATCCGAGAGCCGTCTGATGTCCTGCCAGGAAGGCCTGTGAGATCGATCAATTGCCGCTGCATCCGTGTGTGCCGAGCCGGTGCATAACGTGTGTTCCCGTAGGTGAATCGCCACCGGTCTCACTGATCCTCGATGACTTTTTTTGGAAGATTATTGCCCTTCGTAAAGGGCAGCTTAGATTGATTGCGGCTCGTCTCGATGGGAACTGCATCTACTCAAAGGGCGAATACCCATGATGCCCCCAAGCGTCGAACGATCAATCTAATGGTGAGCAGATAATAATATCGGGTGTCCGCACGATGCTTTTCCAAGCGACGCTTGAGAAACCAATCCAGATGCTTCTGCTTCCAACGCCCAAGGCGTCTCCCGTTGCCACCGCTCAGCGATTGCAGCCTGCATGATTTTTGCCTGTCGCACATGGCGTTGTCGGGTTGCGTGCGAGCCGGTTAGGACTCCGGCCAGGAACAACTCCATGTCGAATTGCTTACTCACGCCAACCACCAATGTAGGCCGCGACCACGTCGATCCGAGCGTGCCCCAGCTCATAGCTGATCTGTTTTCGGGCCTCACGGTACGTGTCAATGTATCTGTCGCCATACTACTGTTTTAGCAACCCATTGCGGCCCTAGCATCCGGTCGCTCTGGGTTCAGATAAACAGCTTCTGCAAGCAGCCAGTTACGTGTGTTCCCGCTCCA
>Ga0308169_10005443_pt1 | contig 11564 bp, 19 predicted proteins | sample PhyBR1_2_FD_202139 | JGI IMG/M metagenome (GOLD analysis project Ga0308169, IMG submission 202139) | Phyllosphere microbial communities from UC Gill Tract Community Farm, Albany, California, United States - DLSLSB.R1 | ecosystem: Host-associated > Plants > Phyllosphere > Unclassified | place... | reverse complement strand
TCGCTTGTCATGCTGAGCTTCTCATGCGCTCGCAGCCGTACTCGCGATGACCTCTCGGTGAAGCAGTTCATCTCCTCGCCCGATTCTCCTCGCCCGCTCGTGTTTGTACACTCCCCAATCCTGAGCCCTTTGCATTGAGCCTACATCCTATCTCACTCTATGAGCTTCTGCGAGCGAGAGAGAAAGTATGCGGAGTGGCAAAGATTGGCTCGGCGCGAAGAAGGAGCCGCAGACGAGCTGGCCTCGCTCGGCGCACGGACCTCTCCGAGCTGCTCCCCGCTCTCCTCGCTCTGACGAGCCGACGCTTCGCGCACCTCTCGTGTAAGCTAGGGAGCGCTCAGATGTCCACGAGTCTATGCAGGACGGCGAGTGCCAGAAAGAGAGAGAGAGAGAGAGAGCGCGTCTGCTCGAATCTGCGTGGAGGAGAACGGCGAGCGACAGACAGTAGCGCTCGAACGGCCCTCGAAAGCCGATGAAACTGCACAACAGCCTCGCTCTTACATCTACGCAACCAGCCCGCCGCCGCCCTTGCTGCGCAAGTCCCTCCCTCCTCACTTGCTGTCGACGGGTCCGAGCGCCATCTCCTCGTCGCCGTCGACCTGCTCAATCGAGTGCTGGTACCTCGCCGTCTTGGTGCGCCCCAGGACCTCGACGGGCTCGCCCTCGCGCGCAGGGACGATGTCGTCCTCGCCGAGCGGAATGACGGCCTGGAGCGGGACGGCGATGATGAGGGTGATGACTGCGCGCGAGGGAGGAGAGGACTCGAGTCAGCACTCGTTCCTAGATACAGGAGAGTTGCTCGTTCGTGCAGCGCGGGTGAGTGTGCGGCTGCAGGTGAGAGAGAAGGAGCGAGAGCAGCGAGAACGGCGGTAGGGCGACTTGAGAAGGTCGACGAGGACGGACGAAGCTGCGGCGGGTCCACGAGGACAACTCGAGGAGTGCAGGAGAGGGGCGAAGGAGCTGGTGCGAGGGAAGGGAGAAAGTCGACGAGGGCGGAGGGAGGGCAGGAAGAGGAGGAAGGAAGAGAAGAATCGAGAAGGGGAACGTGCACGCACGGTAGCTCTCCTCGACGATGAGCGTCAGGGCGTCAAGGAACCCGCGCAGGGCCGTGTTGGGCCCCGAGTACGTGAAGAAGTTGCTGAACCAGCTCGGCGAGCAGATGGCGGCGAACCCGAGCGAGAGCGACGCCGTCGCGATGAACCGGTTGCGGCGCGACCAGTGCACGCCCGATAGGATCTTGAGGCCGGCGACGCACACGCTCGAGAAGAGGAACGTCGTCATGCCGCCGATGACGCTCGCCGGCGCGACGACGAACAGCGCGCCGATCTTGGAGAAGATGCCGGCGAGGAGGAGGATGACGCCGCAGACGTAGCCGGCGACGCGCGACGCGTTGTTGCTCAAGGCGATGACCGAGACGTTCTGGCTGAACGTAGTCGACGGCGGGACGGTAGCGAGGCCGGCGAGGCACGCCCAGATGGCGTCGCTGAGGAGGCCGCCCTGAACGTGCGACGAGTACCGCGGGCCCTCGATCGGCAGCCGCGATATCTCGCACGTCGCCGTGATATTTCCGACCCCCTCCGAGAGAACCACAGCGAACGCAGCCAGATAGGGGAGGACGAGCTCGCCGCGGATCGAGAGAGGGAAGCGGGTGACCCAGAGGAAAGTGGCGGCGGGCGCGTTGTCGATGGTCCTGCTCGTGCGAGACGTCAGCTGCGTACGTCGAGGCGTACTTGAGATGAGGACGTACGACTGCTCGAAGTAGCCACAGGCGGCGCTGACGATGAACCCGACGATGAGGCCGAGCATGACGCTCGCGTTCTTGACGAGCGGCGGCCCGAGGAGGTCGAACGCGATGATGCTGATCCAGACGAGGAAGCCGAGCCCAATGAGACGAGGCGAGCCCCAAGGAGCAGCCATCGGCGCATTGTCGGACCTGCAGGAGAAAAGGTGGAGGTCAGGGCGACGACTCGAGGAGGCTCGAGCGGGGCGGGAGGGACGCACGGGCACAACCCGCCGCTCTCGCATCCTGAACCGCCTGCCCAGTTGGTGATGCCGCTGCCCATGAGGGAGAGACCGATCGTGAGAAGGATGGACCCGGTGACGAGAGGCGTGAAGATGCGGCGGAGGAATCGGGGCGGCGTGAAGGAGAAGAGGACGGCGACGAGGGCGACGGTCGAGGCGGTGCCGAGCATGGCGCCGAACGCCTCGGGGCACGGGAGCTTGGAGCCGTCCTCGGCGAGCTTGCAGTTGCCGCGGGCGAACTCGTTGTTCAGGAACGTTAAGCCGGTGTTGACCTGCGAGGGCAGCATCAGCAGACGTTCCTGCTCGCAGACGATGCTTCGAGAACACTCACAAAGGCGAAAGAGGTGCCGATGACGTTCTGCAGGTGCTCGAGTCAGCTGAGGGAAGGCAGGAGGAGGAGGAGGACGAGGAGGAGAACGGGACGCACGAGGACGCCCGAGCCGATGTAGTAGCCCTTCCCTATGGGGATCCGCGACACCTGCAGCAGCGTGCCGAGCCCGCACCAGATGAGGCACGCCGAGACCAAGTAGATCTGGTCGGCGGACGACAAGCCTGCGCCGGCTGCGCCGCCGAGGAGAATCGGCGGGACGACGAGACCGCCCATCTGCGTGCGAGTGTGAGGGACATGAGCCGAGGCTTCAGCGAGGATGTAGAGAGAGAGAGGAGGACGCACCATGGCGAGAGCATGCTGCAGACCGAGGATGAGGGCGAGGAGGACGGGCACCGGCTGGTTCGGGGCGAAGAACGGGATGTGCTTGTTCTTGACCGAGAGGAGCGCTGCGTAGTCCTCGAGACGATGGGACCCGGGGAAGGTGAATAGTCGGTAAGCTGTTCCTTGAGACGAGGGGGAGGGCGAGGAGGACTCACGTAGTTTCCGATCCAGAACTGGCGGCTCTTGAGCATGGCGGCGGTCGGCCGCTTCCACAGGGTGTCGCCCTGGCCATGGGTGACCTGGTCGTCGGGCGAAGGCGGGCGAGCGTCGACGTGGCTGCTCATGGTGGAGCGAGGAGGACGACGAAGGAGGGGGTGCGTGGGGCGAGGAGGGAGGCGATCCGGGAGCTAGTGAGGAGAAGGAAGGAGAGGAACGGCGTGCAGATACGGCGACAAGCGAGAGCGGAGCAGAGATAGCTGCGCGACGGCCAAAGCGGACCGGAGAGGGCGGATCTCGGGTCGAGGACCAAGTTGAGCCCGCCGTCGGCCCCGGTCCACGGCCGAGTTGCGGAGTAAAAGGGCCGCCAGAGCAGGCCAGCGTCGAGCAAGGCCTGCACCGCACAGTCCTGCTCGCCTGCGCCTCCACCGCAAGCAAGCAAGCAAGCACCCCTACCGAGCCCCACCCCGAGTCGCAGCAAGATGCTCGCCTTGACCGCCGCCTGGTCCACCGCCCTCGGCCTCCTCGGCTCTGCCGCCCTCGTGCGGGCCACTCACTATCCCGGTGCGTCCCTTCTCGACCTATCGCACGAGACCGCATGCCCTAAGCGGGGCTTGTCGAGGCGCGAGTGGTGGGTCGAGTTGGCGAGGGAGGAGGGGCGTGACGAGATGAGGGAGCGCGTGCCGGGCGCAGGCTGCAGCGCGGGCTGTCTCTGCGGCGAGCGGTTGGTTCGTAGCGGATAGTGGGCCGCGCAGCATGGGCGCACTGGCTTGGGTGGAGGAGTAGGAGCGAGCCTCGCCTCGTCGCCGCTCCGAGTCGACCTTGTTCGCTGACAGCTCTCCTCGCTCGCTACCCTCAGGCCTGGGCTTGCACAATGACGACCAGAGCGGCCTCAGCCTCAATGGCGTGCCCGCCAGCACTCGCACTAAGTGGATGAGGACGGCCCTCCAGTGCGTCGCCTCGTCCTCCTCCTCGTCGGCCCGCTCTCGCTTCGTCACACTCGGCTTACCTCTTTCCTTCCTCCTACAGCGCTGTCCCAGAGATCCTCGGCGAGCCCTGCAGCCTCTTCCCCTTCGGCGTAGCCATCGTGCGTCCTCTCTCTTCCTCACACAGCTCGCTTGTCGCGCTTCTTCGAGGTCGAGCCTGTCGCTCTCACTCCCACTGACCCGACCTTTCTCATACTTCGCAGGTTAACACTACCTCGGACGAGCTCGTGTGTGTCGCCGCCAACAAGGTCGGCGTCACCGGCAGTGCGTCCTCAGCTCTTCCACCTCGAGCTTCGACGACGGCGACGGCTCACGCCTCCTCTTTGTCTCGCAGACCCTTCGCTCCACGGCGAGATCAGCGGCTTGACACGCTGCACCGAGGTGCTCACCGAGAAGGGCCTCACGCCGCAGGAGATCCTCAAGGCGTGGCCGCAGTTCACCATGTGTGCGTCCGACTCTCTCTCGCGCTCGAGCCTCTCCAGCCTCTCTCGCTGACAGTGCCCTCTCTTCCACAGACACGAGTGCGTCCTTTCTGACATTTCGCAGCTCGATGAGAATCGAGCCCGCTCGCAACAAGAAGCTGACGCTTCTCTTCCTTCGCCTCCCTCTTCCCTCTTCTACAGCCGGCGAGCCTTGCCCGATGTGCGCATCTGCGCTTCGCTGGGCAGGCATGGGTGAGGTCGTGTGGGCTACGTCGATCGAGACCATCATCAAGGGCGGGTGCGTCTCTCGTTCCTCTTCCTCTCGAGCGCTTCCTGCGAGCGACGCACTGACCCCTTCGACCCGCTTCCTCCCTCCAGCCGCAATCAAATCTACCTCCCCTCGTCGCTCATCGTCCAGGCGTCCTACTCGCTCCCGCACACGACCCTCTGGTACGGCTCGATCCTCGCCAACGAGACGGACCCCTACTTCCAGCAGCTCAACGAGTCGGCGCCGTGCCTCGACGGCTGCACGCGCACCCTCCCCGCCGGCAGCCGCGTCTCGCAGTGCACGCCTACGCACGAGTGGAAGGACGCGTGGAGCAAGCGCGAGGGGCGGTGGGAGGCGCAGCTCATGAGCTCGAAGGGAGCCGTCGCCGACGAGTGGTACGGACACGGCGCGCACGGGCACCCTCACTCGCACGACGAGCTGTAGATCTACTCTGCGAGCGAGGGACGTAATGCATAATGTCGCTGCTCGAGTACGCACTCGAGAGCAGGTCGACGAGCGAGGTGCTGCGAGCCGAGAGCAGGAAGCGCGGGCTCGTTTTCGTGAGTCGCTCTCGCTCCTCAGCCGGTCCGCCGCCATGCTCGCCGCAGCCGTCGAGTCAAGGAGTCTTAAACACATGCACAGCGTTACAGCGTACCTCCCTCGTCCGCTCCCCCTCCTCGAGCTTCTCGACCCCGCTCAGAACAGCAAGTCCTCGAGGTCGTTCTTCCCTCCCGCTGCGGCGCCGCCGCCGTTCGTGTGGACGACCGGCACAGCCGGTGCGAGCGGCGCTGTTGGTGCCGGCGCCGAGGCGGGTGCGGGCGAGTCGAAAGAGAAGTGGGCGGCGCCGGGCGAGGGACCTGCGGATGCGCCGGCGGGAGGGGCGCCGAAGAGGCCGAGGAGGTCTGTGCGCATGTTCATGATGAGGAGTCAGTACGCCGTGCAGGTGCTGGAGGGGATGGGGAGAAAGAGGGAGAAGGGAGCGCACCGTCGAGCGGGTTCGAGCTTGCGTTGGACCCGGACGGCGGCGCGAAGAGGTCGGCCGACGCGCCGCCGGCGAGCCCGGCGCCCTCGCCTGCGGGCTCGTCATCGTCAAAGTCGAGGAGCTGCGAGCAGGGCGGCGACGAGTCAGCGGGGAGGCTCCGCTGCGGGCGAGGAGGTCCGAGCGGGCGAGACAAGGACGCACGTTCTCGGCCTTCTGGCCCTGCTGCACCGTCTTGACCGCCGCGTCCCTCCTCTCTGCGTCGCCCTTCTCCCTGCTCGCGTTGATCTGGTCGGCGCCGAGCTTGCCGCCGGCGACGAACGCCTGCACGGGCTTATGGTAGACGGCGCTCAAGGCGCCGAGCTCGCTGATGAGCTCCTCGAGAAGCGCGGGAGGGACCGAGGTGGTAGGGAGCGAGATAGGCGGGCGCGTCGCGAGGATGACCGACTGCGAGCGAGGGAGCGAGTCAGCTGTGCGCAAGAAGAACGAGGACGACAGGAGAGGGGACGCACCTTTGCGACCTCGACGTCGCTCGAGAGGAGGCGCCACTGGATGTAGGCGCGGTCGCGCAGGTCGGCCGAGTCGGCCGTCTTGGTCGCGAGCGCGAGGACGCGCTGCACGAGCTGCTGCGCCTCTTCTGGGCGGTGGAGGAAGAGCTTGACGACGGCCGTCAAGGTCTGGAGCTGGACCTGGACGGGCTCGTCGGCGTACGTGTCGAGGAACGAGCCGATGAGATCGGACGCGTTGCTGATCTTGTCGGCGTACTCGCCGAGGATCCAGATGAGCGACGCCTTGGCCTCGGGCTCGTCGAGCTCGTCGAGCGACGCGCACAGGGTCGGGATGATGCCCTCGTAGCGATGCGGGTACCGGCGGAAGATGTCCTGCGAGCGTCGGGATGAGTGTGAGCGACCGGCAAGAGGGAGGAAAGAGAGGCGAGGCGAGAGGAGGGCGCACCTTGATGACGACGATCGACTCCTGGACGACGTAGCTGACGCGCGTCGCGATGAGGTCGAGCAGGACGTTGACGCAGCGCTCTGCGGCCTCCTCGATCTTGACGGCGCACTGACCGATGGCCCGGATCGACTTGCGCACGAAGTCGACATCGACCTCGGACGCGTACCTGCGAGAGGAGGAACGCGCTCGTCAGCCTCGTCCCCGTGCGCAGGAAGTACGAGAGCGCGAGGGACGGTGGACGCACTCCTTGAGCTCGCTGAGGAACGTGTCGACGTTCTTTTCCGTGACGAGCTTGATCATGATCTCGAGCTTCTCGACCTTGACGTAGGGCGGGTCGTTGTACTTGCAGAAGAAGACGCGCATCTCGTTCGAGAGGGCGCCCGGGCGACGCTGCAGGATGAGGTTGATGTTGCGCAACGCGACCCACTGGACCTCGGGCGCCGACGAGACGAGCGTGACTGCGGGCGGGCGAGGACGGCGAGTCAGCTCGAGGTCGCGGCGAGCGAGTGAGCGAAAGGAACGTGGTGCGCACCAAGCGGAGGGGCCATCTTGCGCAGGATCGTCTGGATCAGCTCCTCGCGCCGGATGCCGTTCATGTGGATCATGATGACCTGCGGGCGCGCTCACTCGGGCGTCAGCTTGACGATCCAGGTCGGGTCGGCAGCAGGACGAGCGCAGAGGGAGCAGACGCACCTTGATGGCGGCAAGGACGACGCTGCCGTTGGCGTGCTGGAACTGCGGGATGACCCGCTCGCAGATGTGCTCCGACTCCTTCTCGTCCTCGGCCTCGTACTTGGCGACGGCGCCCAAAATCGCTATTCGGCCCCACTCGGTGCACTCACCGAGGGCGATGAGGAGCCGCGAGATGACCTGCGAGTCGAGGATGAAGATGGGCGAGTCCTCGGCCGCCTCCTGGATCTCGGTGAGGGCGACGACGGCGTTGGCGACAACCTGCGAGCAGGGCGAGAGAGTCAGCTTCTGCGGGCCGATGGAGACGCAGTGCGAGAAGGAGAGAGGAGACGCACCATGGGGTTGCTGTCGGTGACCATCTCCTGGAGCATCTCGATGAAGCCGTTGTCGATGGCGAGGCTGGGCTTCATGTCGTACAGCTTCATGACGCCGAGCGCGGCCGTCTTGCGCACGTACGGGTTCTCGTCACGGAGGCACTTGCGCAGGGGGTCGGCGATGTAGTCGAGGATCTTCTCGGCGCGCAGGCAGCCCATGGTGCGGATCGAGAGGGCGCGGATGAGCGGGTTCGGGTCCTCGGTGTCCTGCGAGGGCAAAGAGGTCGCGGTCAGCTCTGCTAGATACGGTGCAGTAGCACTGCAGAGTGTGAGCGCGGGACACACCTTGACAAAGGTGTTGACGGCGAGGATGACGAGGTCGGGTTGCTGTTGCGAGGAGGAGCTGGGTCAACACGCCGCTCGAGCGACATGGGCGGGGTCGGGCGGGACGTACCGTCTTGGCAAAGTTCATGAGGTACCTGTGTCGGGAGGGCAGAGCGAGTCAGCCATGAGCGAGAGCGGTCGCGCCGACGGACGAGAGGTCGGCGGTGGGGCGGAGAGGGGGAGAGGAGCGCACAGGTAGACGAGCTTCTTCTGCTCGAGGTCGTCGGTCTGCATGTTCTTGAGGACATCGGGGAAGAGGCCTGCACGCGAACAGGGAGCTGGGTCAGGTGCTTGTCGAGTGCGGAGGAGCGGAGGAGAGGGAGAGGAGCGGACCCGAGACGTCCTTGCCGACCGTCATCGAGGCGATGACGCGCTTGATTGCCTCCTTGCGCTGGTCGCGGTACTGGCTGTTGAGGTCTGCGCGCAGCTCGCTGCCCGAGTGGACGGCGAGGGGAGGGCGGGGTGAGCGGGAGTCGCGTGGAGCTGGAACGGCGACACCTCGCTCGAGGCGGAGGGTCGGTGGGAGAGGGGGACGCACGCGTTCTCGCCGCGAGCGCGAGCACCTCCGAAGCGTGCCCTGGTAGCCATGGTGAGGGCGGGGCTGTGTGCTGGCCGAGGGGAGGTTGACGCGCGAGATGGACGAGGCGAGGGGCAGCAGCGGCAGGCTCAGGGGAGGCCCAGGCCTTGGCGCCGACTTGAGCGTTCGTCGCTCAACTCGCTCGAAGCTCGGATGCCTTCATCTCGCCTCGCCCCTCTCCACACCGCCTCGCACGCCTCACACAGCAGCCAGTGAGCTCACGCTCGCACCACATGCTGCTCCCTCACTCTGCTCACCTCTCCCCGCCTCGTGCGCCCCTGCAGTGCCGCGAGCCACCTCGGAGCGCTTCAACCGCCAGCACGCCGCCGCGCCCTCGACCAAGTCCAAGCAGGACCGCCAGGAGAACGGAAAGGGCGCGCTCAACCCCATCTTCAAGTGCGTCCTGCCCTCCACCCGTCCCTCGCTGCGTCCGCCATGAGCTGACCTCGCTCCCCTCCTCCATCCAGCACCGCCCAGTTCGGCCAGCACATCCTCAAGAACCCGCTGTGCGTCCCACTCCTTCCTCTCGAGCGCACCTCTGATCCCCTGAGCTGACAATGCCGCATCCACTCGCAGCGTCGCACAAGGGTCAGCCTCCTACTCGTCCTCACCTCCCCGCCGCCCGCACCTCGACTGAACCCTCTTCCCCTCCCGCAGCATCGTCGACAAGGCCAACCTGCGCGCTTCCGACGTCGTCCTCGAGGTCGGTCCCGGTACGGGCAACCTGACGGTCCGCATCCTCGAGAAGTGCAAGTCGTGCACGGCCGTCGAGATGGACCCGCGCATGGCCGCCGAGTTGACCAAGCGTGTCCAGGGCAAGTGCGTCGCCTTCTCTCTCTTCCTCGTCCACACTTGCTGATCTGCTGCAAGGAGCTGACGAGCGCACCGTGCAGGCCCGAACAGCGCAAGCTCAACATCCTCGTCGGCGACTTTGTCAAGACCGACCTGCCCTACTTCGACGTCTGCATCTCCAACACGCCCTACCAGGTGCGTCCCGTCTTGCACGACATCGACACGCGTTCCTCGAGCTGACCCTGCTTCGTGCGTGCGCAGATCTCGTCGCCCATCGTGTTCAAGCTCCTGTCGCAGCGCCCGATCTTCCGGGTCGCCATCCTCATGTTCCAGCGCGAGTTCGCCATGCGCCTCGTCGCTCGCCCGGGCGACTCTCTGTGGAACCGCCTCTCGGTCAACGTCCAGCTGTACGCCAAGGTCGACCACATCATGAAGGTCGGCCGCAACAACTTCCGCCCGCCGCCCCAGGTCGAGTCGTCGGTCGTGCGCATCGTCCCACTCGACCCACCGCCGCCCGTCGCCTTCGCCGAGTTCGACGGCCTGACGCGCATCGCCTTCAGCCGCAAGAACAAGGTCATCCGCGCCAACTTTGGCGCCAAGGGCGTCGAGCAGGTCCTCGAGGCCAACTACAAGGCCTTGTGCGCTCAGCAGGAGAAGGTGCGCTCGTCGTTCGCTCTCCTCGTCGTTCCCTCCCCTGCTTGTAAGCTGACGAGCCTGTGCGCCCTTCGCTGCAGATGATCCCCGACGACTTCAACATGTCGACCCTCCTCGAGCAGGTCCTGCAGGAGAGCGGCTACGCCGACCAGCGCGCGAGCAAGATGGACGTCGACGACTTCCTCAAGTGCGTGATCCTCTCTCGAGCGGCCTCTCGAGCGTGCCGGGCAGCAGAGCTGACGTCTCGAGCACCCGCAGGCTCCTCACCGTCTTCCACAAGCACGGCCTGCACTTTGCGTGAGCGCTCGCCCGGTGGGCTCTCGTTCTTTGTCGGGGTCTTCGTTCGGCGTGTTGTAGCTGTGTCTGTTGTTACACTAGGCGTCGTTCTCTTTCTCTGTGCGCCCTCGAGGAGAGCTCCTTCGTGCGACGGACGGCGGCTCTTCCTGCGCGGCCTTCGGCTACAGGCTCATCAGAGTACGCTACCCCTGCTCAAACCTGCGCTGAGCGTGCGTGCGAGAGCCCCGCTCGAAGCTATGCGGTCCGAGCGACGAGGGAGCTCTCTCGCTCGGACAAGTCGACGTGCCCGGCTCGCCTCGCTTTTTCCCGCCGGCTGTCGGCTCTTACGAGTCGTGAGGTACCTTGCGACGGCAGACTGCTGCAGCGAGACACTGCGAGCGCGAGAGAGAGCATGCCGTGTCGAGCGAGCATGAGAGGGTCTGTGCGCACAACTCGGACCTCGTCGCCGCGTCCCTCCCCTCGCGCGTAGACCTCGCACGTGCTCAGTTGCTGTCTCGAGCCGCGGCTGAGGCGACTGCGAGCCTCTGTAGCCCGGTTGCGCGAGAGAGAGAAGATAGTCGACGAGAATGAGGGATCGCCGGGAGAGCTCGACCGATTCGACGTGCCCTCTCCGCTCCAGCTCCTGCGGCTGTGAGTTGCTCGCGGTTGTTATGTCGAGCGTGCTCGCACAGGGGAAGCAGCCGAGGGTCAAAACGACGTCCAGTGCGTGCACGTCCGCCGAAACCCGCCGCGCAGGCCGAGGCGAGTCGTGCACGGTCCTTTTGCCCGCCCGTCTCAACCCTTGTAGGTTCGCCCAGGCTCGCCGTGTTCTCGAAGCCGCCCAGGAGCTCCAGGGAGCGTCAAGGCACGCTCGAGACGGGGTCGAGGCTGCACACACTCGGCTGCGAGAGGCACGCCGAGAGCGTCGAGTCGAGGACCGGCGACTTGGGAAGGTCGACCGCCTCCTGCGTCCGGTGTTCGAGCGGGCCTGGAGAGGGTCGACTTTGGAGCGGGGACGTCAGACACGGTTGTTGTACTCACAGCGGGCGTAGCCGAGCGTCGGTAAGCGGGCCTGCCACAAACCTGGGTACATGTACAGCTGCGTTGGTCTCCCCGAATGTGGAACGCCTAATTGGTCTAGTCGCATGATACCTCATTCGGGAATTCACGGTTCCAGCTCGTCAGAGTGAGCATTGAGGTGGTCCTCGGTTCAATTCCGGGATTGGGCCCCTACCACACTTCTTTTGGCTCCTGCGCGTGCAGGGGCCGTTCTTTTTTGCCGGCGCGGCTTCCTGGACGTCGAGGACGATCAGCTCGTGTCGGGGAACGGCTGGCGAGCGGTAAGAACACTCACATGGGGAGCCAGCTCCGCCCGAAC
>Ga0308169_10005442_pt1 | contig 11565 bp, 18 predicted proteins | sample PhyBR1_2_FD_202139 | JGI IMG/M metagenome (GOLD analysis project Ga0308169, IMG submission 202139) | Phyllosphere microbial communities from UC Gill Tract Community Farm, Albany, California, United States - DLSLSB.R1 | ecosystem: Host-associated > Plants > Phyllosphere > Unclassified | place... | reverse complement strand
TCAATTGCTTTACTACAAGGTCAGTCAAGCAGCACAGGACTGTGCTCACCTCAAGAACGCCTTGACATCCGTCGTCTCGTTCATCGCCTTGACCTGCAAGAAGAGCGCCTCGAGCGGCGTACGCAGCATCTCAGGAACGGGGAAGCGGGACATCGAGTTGTTTTCCGTCCGCTTCGTGTACAGCTTGTAACACTGCTGTCAATAAAAGGCGTCGAAGAGACTTGAAAACGCACATGACCAGGCTGCGTACGACCCGCACGACCTCTTCGTTGCCTGCCCGACGCACGGCTCGTCCACCCCTCCACGAGCCGCTGCATGCCCGTGTCCGGATCGTACTCGGTCTCCTTGACACGTCCCGAGTCCACGACGTACACCACGTCCGGGATAGTCACAGACGTCTCGGCCACGTTCGTAGCTACGACGATCTTGCGGCGTGTGGTCGGCAAGAACACCATTTTCTGCTCGGCGCTGGACAGGTTCGCGTGCAATGGCAGGATCTCGACGGGTCCGAGATTTGTCGATTGCAGTTCGGCGACGCATTGGCGGATTTCCATCACTCCCGGCATGAAGACCAGGATGGCTCCCTTGTCGGACGTAGATGTGATATGCTTGAGAGTAGCAGCGACAAGGCTGTAGTCGACGCGGTCGGAGGCTGCTAGGATCTCAAGACTGCGCTGCGAGGTGGGGTCGAGACCCAGCTTGGCAAAGTCGGCTCGGATCGCCGCTTTCTGGTCTTCGGTTTGACGTGGACCAAAGCGGGATGGTTGAGGCTGGTAGTTGAGCAGCGGGATTACGTCCTCGAGGTAGCTATAGGTCAGTCACGGAAAGGATTGAAGAGTTTCCAGTACTCACTGATCAGTCACGGGATGAGTGAAGCCGGGAATGCTCAGGCTCGGGCAGCCGCCAAAGTATTCTGCCAGTCAGAGGGATGCTGAGGGATCTTTGTAATGACTCACTGATGAAGATCTGCTCTGTACAAATGTCAGCTTTATGCGTTCATCAGAAAGCCATACATACCGTTGATGGTCGCAGACATGAGGATGACCTGGCGTCAGCCTGGAACCGCCGCAACAGCTTGTGCTCACCTTGATCGTCTTGTTGCGCTCCAGCAGATCTCTCAAGAGACATATCAGCAGATCAGTATCCACCCCTCGTTCGTGCGCCTCGTCAACGACGACATGGCTGACGCCCTCAAGGTCGGGGTCGCCCGATCCGAGCCGGCGCAAAACCACTCCGGTGGTGCAGAACAGGAGCTTCGTCTGCGGTCCCGATCTCCGCTCGCCACGGATAGCGTAGCCAACCGTCCCGACATTCTTGTCGATGTCTTCCATGCGCTCATTGGCGACACGGGAGGCGACACCGATCGCGGCGACTCGTCGAGGCTGCGTGACGATGATGCTCGCGGATCCCCCTCGGTTCTGCTCGATCTCGTGGTCGAGCAGGAACTGGGGCAGCTGTGTACTGGCCGTCAGCGCGCCCGGGATATGCGGCAATTACCTTTTACCACATCCGGTCTGATGTCAGCAAACACCCGCTGCTCAGACAGAGGGCTCACCTCTCCCACAACCACTAGTACACGGTTGTTCTCGAGCGCTTCAACAATGGCGTCTTTCTCCTTCCATGCCGGAAGCTTCTCCCGGTCTCGCAGCATGGCGTCCCAGTTGGGATCCTCCTTCATTCGTCTCTGAGTCTGTAACGCCTCGTCGTGGTTGCGCTGCGTGAGGACCTTGCGCTTGCCGGGGCCGTCTAGTCTGATTGTTTGTCCGCTCGACGACCTCTGGTTTCGGAATCAAGTGCTCGGTGACGGCGCCGACATCAGGCGGTTTTGCGATCACCTCGGGCAGCGCCTGCTCGAGGAACTCGACCATACTGAGCACGGCACCACCTTGACCAGACTCCAAAATCGAGCGCAGATCCCCACGGTCCGAGTCGCGGAACTGCCGCAAAAGCAAGGCCTGGAGGTATAATCGCATGTATGACGGTACCGTAGCGGACTCGAGGTAGAAAGCCGGCGGTCTCGTCGGGTGCTGGGGCGACGGGTAAGGCGATGCGGGGTCGAGGAACACTTTGAGAGTGATCTTGTCACCGCTTGTATAGTCCTCGACTTCGACGGCGATCGCGCCGTCGTCGCGTGAAAATCGTTCGCCCATGACTGCCTCGATCGCCATTTCCTCCTCTTCCCGCGCTAAAGCTCGCTCGCCCTCGGCTTGGCCGTCGCCTGACCAAGGGACCACAGCGGCGTCTCCCCAGCCCTCATCCTCACCGACCCAGCCGCACAGCCGCCGGCTGATGATCTCCAACGCCTCACTCTCGGTCACATCCTTTTCCAGAACGCTCTCGACTGCTTTCCGTGGGAATCCAGCCTGCTTGACCATCTTGTCCGCCAGCCAGCCTCGCACCAGACCGCCCTTCTTGCTCGCACCGACAACGAAGTCGGCCGAGCTCGAGCTGGTACGATACCGTGGAGGCAGATCGTCTTCCGGCAAGTGAAGCAAAAGCCATTCGATTGCCGCTTCGAGCGGAGACAGGATCGTCAATGACAAAACAAGGGGATCGGACGTCGCGGTCGAGCTCGAGTTGAGGCGGGCGTTGGCAGAGGCGAGTGCGGTCAGCGCGGACGTGATGTGCGCAGGCCGGAAGCCTAGGGTGGCAAGCTGGGCGTTGAGCGCGGCCAGGTCGAGTGCAGGAGTAGCAGCGCCCGAAGGCAGCGTCGACGGTGTCGCTTGTGACTCCCTCGTAGCCTCCAACACTACCGAGGGGAACTGCTGCATCATCTGTTGTTAGCTTGCCACAGAGCAACACCGTACACAGCGCACCTTGCGTACAACTCCTTCGACCATCTCGCGGAGCCCAGGCGCCATGCGGACTTCGGGAGCACTGTCCCAGCTCTTCCCGCCTGGACCAGATGCTCCACCGCTGGCGGTCCCTCTTGACGCGGGCGTACTTGTCCCGCTGCCCCCGGCCGCAGCAGTCTTTTCATCCTTCTCTTTCCGCTTGTTCTGCCTCTCCTCCACCTCCTTCTTCGCGGCGAATGGGTCCGGGCTCCACTCCCAGGCTCGATGAGCTGGAGCTGCCGCTTTCTCAGCGGTGAGAGTCGACCAGTAAGGCCGGATGGAGGGGGGCAGCGTCATCGCCATGGGCAGGTGCGAGCAGAACTGGCGTGAGCTTGCTGTGTAGCCGGGCCTTTGCCTGCAGATATGCCTTATCACTCACGCGGAACATTGCATACGTCGCGGCATAATGCCTTGCCTCTGCCGCCGTTGCGATTTGCAGAGCCGGGATCGGTACCAGCCGCACCTTCTCGAGGTCGTATACGTTCTTGCTCACTCGCTTCTGCAGCGTCACGCTCCCGGTGAATGTCTGGGGATTGCTGCCAGGGTTGGCTTTCTTCCATCAGCGCGGCAATCCAAGGCGGGGGTCGCGGTAGCCCCAGTCCGCATCCTCCTCAATCTCGCTTCCAAAAACACACAGCGTGGCCTTGTTATGCTGCTTCGACCGCAGACACTCACCGTGTCGACCAAGGGCTTCTCCCACCCGGCCTTCTGGCACTTCTCATACAGCATACTCAGCGGTGTCTTGTAACCCGGCGGAAACAGCGGCGGTGGTCGAGGCGGTCCATCTGGAACGGCCTCCTCTGCCTTGGCTTTGTTCGCGGAGGGCTTTGACGAGTTGCCGGCGTTGCCTGAACGGACCACATTCTGCGGCCGTCTTTTGGGGGCCATGTACAAGTCGAGAAGGACGATCTCGGTCGTCTCTTGCTAATCCCGAGCTATGAGGAAACGGGCGATCAAGGTGATGTCGCAGTGAAAGATCGCGATGAGTCCGAAATTCAGACCGTGAGCATCTAGACATCTAGGCACGAAACCGCCAGTCGTCCATGTCTGGGACGCCTTGGCGAATGCCTGCTAAGCACACACGCATTGGACACAGCGACAGGCTGACAATGCATCGGAAAGGTTCGCAGGCGGTGCGATGTCTGCTGTCTCGTCTTCATGGTTGGTCATGCATATCTACATCGGAAAGAGCTCGCGGTGAAAACGTTCAACAGCCTACAACGCCAGGTAATCCCGCACCTCCGCCTCTGTCAGCTTCCTGAAGGTAGGCGGCAGTCTCTCGCCCGGCTTCTCCTGCATCTGCTCCCTGGTCGGCACAGTCACGACGCCGATCTCGATCGTGTTCTCCGTCATTTGACCTTCGAAACCTTCTTTGAGAGTGAGCAGGGCGGTGTGAATGGCGTCTTCGAGGGAGAGGTCGTCGTTATATCTGCATGTCAGCATATGGTCTTGGAAGCTGAGACGAGTAGGTCCGCGAAGTTCGCTGTTGTCGTCCATTGCAATGGCACCAAGCACGCAGGCGGTCACCTCGTAGAGCATGGACGAGATTTCAACCAACACTCACCGCTTCTCAAGGAACGTCTTGCCGTTAACCATGTTTTTGCCGATGGCGCTGGCTTTCCATGCCCAGTAGGAGCCCGAGGGGTCGACCTGATACAGGCTTTGCCCACGGTGCGCATCCCATCCAGCGATCAGAAGCGAGATACCGTATGGTCGGACACCACTAGGACGTCAGCTACGCTACACCCTAGAGTTCGTCGCGACTTTAGCAAAAGTGCGCACAACGAAGCAGCATTATCTGGCCACGGGACAGCGGGAAAGAGATCGAGGCCCCGACTCACCCAGACTGCGTGGCCTTCTGCATCACTCCAGCGACCTCCTGCACCAACACCTTTGTTGGCGGGTACTCTCCGTACACCTTCCAGTACGCCTGTGCAATCTTCCTAGCCTTGGCAACGAGGACACGGAAGTCTGGACCCATTCCAGAGTAGACGAACCCGATGTTGGGGCAAATTGGGGCGACCTTCTCGATCATGGATGTGTCGAGCAGGAGGGAGGGGGACTTCTTCTCGGTAGCGAGGACCACGCCAGCGACGCAAAGAGAACACAACGAGATTGCTTCTGCAGGGGGGATGCTCGAGGTCAAGACCGCTACGTACCTTTGATACCAAGGGACGTTGTCCCACCTGCGACCGCTGCCAAGGCATGTTCGATTTGGCCAAGCTTGCCTGATGGCGAGAAGGTGGTGAGGGAGAAGCTAATGTAAGCACATGCGTGTTGATGGACGTGACTGGCGTCGATACCCACGAGTAAGCGCTGCCGCTACCAGGACCGGACATGATGAAGCGGCACGGAAGAGATGTGGAGAGCTAAAGTCGAAGGGATTACTTCGCTTCCGATGCGGATTGCTGAAGGAGGGCGAGGAACAGCAGCAGGCACGAGTAGTTCCTGTAGTATGGTATCGTTCGAGTGAAAGCAAGGCGAGGACAGAGGGCAATATGAGGAAGGTATCGGTGCAGATGCAGTGGTCATCGTCACCGAACGCTGGCGGGTTGCGCGTCGTTGGTTCGCCTGGTCGTGGCTGTTTACGTAACCTTTCTGCCGGACATCAAGGTCGACTCCGCCATCTTCCTCTCGCCTCAAGAGTGCAGCAGACACCGAACGAGCTATGCATGTGTACAACGGAACATCTAATGTACCGACGTTCGACCCAGATGACACGCCCGATCTTGGAGTCCTCCTGGATCCAGAACAGCAGTCTGACTGCGAGCGCTTGCCGACGATAACGTCTCGCCTGCACTCCTGCCTTCACACCCGCGCGCGCCCTTCAATCATATCTGCCATCTCGCTCGCCCGCTCAGTTCCCAACCCCCTGAAGCCTTCGACCAGGCCCTTCCAGTCCTCTTTGCCCAGATCTTCTTGACTCAACTTGAACCTCCCCTCGATCCGATTGATGTCGATCTCGATGCCAACAATCGCCTTCTTCATGACGTCGATATACTTTGTCGGCGCCTCTGACACCGTCCACGATCCATTGTACATGTTCTCCGTCATCCCGCTCAGATCTTCTATTTGCTTCTGCAAGAAAGCGCTCGAGTCTTCGTTGTTGAGATAGTGCAGCTTGAGCTTGCCATATACCTGCACCGCCGCGTAGTTCCACGTCGGGACGATCTTGCCGTCCTTGGGCTTGGTCTCGGTGTAGAACCGGGGCGGGACGTAGTGGTGCACTGGGGCGTTGAACAGGACCTGAACGTCGTCGTCGAGTGTGACCGAATCGGTAGGACGAAGCGTGTCGATCAGAGCCTTGGTTTGCGGGTTTTGCCGAGCGATATGCCCGCGCAGGGTACCGAGGTGGCCTGGCGAACCGAGATCATCAGATGAAGCATTGTCCAGGACGAAGGGTATGTGGGAAGTCTGGATTGTGTCGTACTTGTCGTGCTTGACGGCGGTGGTGAACAGCCCAAGAGGGTGAGAGCGCACAAAGGCCTGCAGCGTAGGCACGTCAAGCTCGGCGTGCACGGGCCGGATGTACATGGTAAAGCGTTGACGGGGAGGATAAGGCAAGGTGTAGTGCAAGCGCTCTTATAGGCATCGACACATTTAAGACCAAGCCGAGTCGAGTGGATGGTGCTTGATTCGAGTCCTGAACGACTTCATTGGCAGATAATGGCGGCAGCCTGGTCATTCCAACTTCACGTGCGCCAGGGCGCGGCGCCAGGAGCAATTTCCAACAGGAACTTATCGGCCACCACGACGACGATAGTCATAACCGCCCATAATAGCAGACAGTCCGGGCAACGCCGGGACGGCGTAACGATATTTAGGCCTATCACCTTCGCCTCGGCTGGAGCTTGCTCGTGGAGCCAGGAACCACATGCAACATGCGCGCGTTGAACATACCTCAAACCTGCCCGCTGATGTCAGACGCCGCCATTGCGGCCTGTATTCGGATCTGAGCCTGAGCCATCGTCGGTGCAGTGAAACGGGCAAAGATCAATGCCGGACCAGGATGTTCCTCGCTCCAGAGCGCCTCTTATGACCCAATCAAAACACTGCCATAGGACAACCGCAATCACCTGAGCGTAATATCGCCCCATCCCGCAGGTGACCCGAATGAGACTGACCGCCCCCTCGCGCCCCCCTCGCGCCTAATATCGCAACGAGCAATTCGGCCGGGAGCGCGCGTCTAATAAAGCTCAGGCGCTGATAGCGGCCTAGTCCGGCTTCTGTTTCGGCCAGTCACACCCCTCATGACCTCCCCGGCGGCATAACGCTCCTCGCCTACAGCGTCGAGGGCCTGTATGTATAGGCCGACAAGGCCCATCGCTGACATCAACTCGCATCTTCACCTTCCTTGTACATACCATGGCGATCCAGAAGCAAACGCTGTTCATCAACGCTCGCCTTGTCGGCCGGTCCGGGATTTTCGCAGTGTTGGTAACCGATGGGCGGATCGAGAAAATTGTCGAGGGCCAGGGACCGCCTAAGGAGCTGTGGGGCGGGGTCGAGCTCGTGGATTGCAGACAGGCAGATGGATCGTCGCTGTTCATCTCTCCAGTGAGTGTTTGCTGGTGACATATATCACCCAGTCTTGCCGCGAGCTTCGACGGGCAGCTGCCCCGACGGCTATGTCAAGCCGGGGCTGACCGCAGGGGATGATCGACTGGCACACGCATCAAAAGCTCAACGCCGTCGCCGAGCACCGTCTGCCCCTCCAGTCAGCCAAGTCGGCTCAGCAGGCGCTCGACATGGTCGCCGCGGCGCTGAAGGAACCCAAATACGACCCGAAAGTCGAGTTCAATTTCGTCGGCATCAACATGCGGAATGGCGACTGGCCCGACTCGGAGAAGATGTGCCGCGCTTCGCTCGACGCCATCTCCCCCGACCGCCCCGTGTTCCTCATGTACAACGGCTACCACTCGATGTGTATCAACACGATCGGCATGAAGGTGATGAACGTCGATGTCGAGAAGTTCCCGGATGGTTTCCTGGTGGAGATGGACGCGTTCAAGATCAGCCATGATCTCAACACGGTCGGCGAGGATGTGCTCGATCAGTGGGTCTTTGAGGAGGCCAAGTATGCCGCGTGAGTTGAGTTGGTCCAGCTGGGCTGAGGTCTCCCACTGAGTCCAGCTCGCTTGGTGTGACGGAGATTGTCGATCTGGAGATGACGCACAACATCGCCCACTGGCAACGGCGGTGCGCCAAGGGTTTCGACACGCTCAAGGTGCACATTGGGTTTTATGACGAGCACCTGCAAGATGCCATCGACCTGGGACTCAAGTCTGGAGACCCGGTGCCCGGATGCAACGGCTTCGTCTACACGGGGCCGTACAAGATCGTCACGGACGGGTCGCTCGGCTCGCAGACGGCCTACTGCCACGAAGTGTACCCCGATACCGACAACCACGGCATTCTCGCCGTCCCACCACCGTCTCTCGCCGAAGTGATCAAGCGGGGCTGCGACAACGGATTCAAGATGGCCATCCACGCCATCGGCGACCACGCGAATCACCTCACTTTGAAGACGATCAGCGAGTCGCCAAAGCTGTTGCCGGGTAGCACGATCGAGCACGCGCAGCTGCTCGACTTTGACGACCTGCCGCTGTTCTCGCGCTTGGGGCTCATCGCGTCGATTCAGCCGTGTCACCTGGTGGACGACCGACAGCTGTGCCACAAGTTCTGGCCGGGACGGGAGGGTCGAGCGTATGCCTTCAAGAGCATCGTCGACGCGGGAGTGCCCATCAAGCTCGGGTCGGACACGCCCGTGGCCCCCTTGCAGCCGTGGGAGGCACTAGCGGTGGCCATCACGCGCGCGGGCAAGGGCGAGACGTCGGCGTTCTGCGCCGAGCAGATCATTGATATCGCGACTGCCTACGCGGCGTCGACTTGCGTGAGTTCCGCGTCTAGCTTACAGCAAAGACGACAGTTCGAACTGACGACAGAATGGCAAACTGCACATCGCCGAGGGCGAGACTGCCGATCTGTGCCTCGTCTCCGCCGACCCGCTTGCTTGCGACGCTACAGGCCTGCGGGCTATGAAGGTCAGCGGGACGATGTTGAACGGTAACTGGACGCACCGGCAATTGCCGTCAAAGGCGACTTCGTAGCCTGGGTACGTCGTATTACGGCTGTTCATTCTGAGTATCTCTTCGCGCGCCGTGCGAATGTATCATACCTGTCACTTTCTACATGATCCCCTCGACGCTGCGGTATGGGCATCCAGGCGTGGGTCCGGGTAACGCTGATCCGGGGCTAGCCGACATTTGCATTTGCCAACTGCCTCTGGAATTCCAGATTTCAGGATGATGCTCAATCACCTCTTACCCAGATGTCATTAGCGTCTTCTCATACGCCCTTGATGCTTGACAGCCATGCATGCTCGCAATGAAAACAACTTAAGCCTACGCAGCTGTCTCTGTGCTCGACCCGTTCACTCATTCACTAATGTGTATTCCTCCGCCCAAATGAGCCCGCAGCCGGAAGAAGGAGAGGACAAGGTTGAATTGACCGCGACGGGGAAGCTGAGGCGGAAGCGCGCTAGAACAGTAACAGGCTGTAAGACCTGTCGGACGCGCCGAGTCAAATGTGATGAGAAGCGGGTGAGTGAGGACAGATAAGCGGGCTTGGACGATGGGAGACAGACGCTGCTTCTGGTGGACGGGCATCAGATAACAGCGAAACATGACCCCGGCTAGTATTGGGCCCCCCCGCTCACGCTCAGCCCAAATGCACCAACTGCAGCCGGCATCCCCTGCGTGTGTGCGAGTACGAGTTTGACGTCGAGGCGAAGTCGCATGGCGTCTTGACGAGGCGGTCAAGCCACGATGATGTGGGTTCTCGCAGGGGTACGGCCACCACCTGGGAGGCTCATGGCCAGCCGTCAAGACCGATCGTCGACCCGTCAGCTATCGCAACGAGAACTCAATTGACACTGGGTCGTCCTGATTCTCCGCCCCGCAGCGATGTAGGGGTCGTGCGGCGCGATGCGCATCCGGGCGCTTATATCACCGCCATTGACTCGTCGACCTCACAGCGGATGATCACCAATGCACTTGACCTGGAGCTCAACACGCACGATGTACTAAGGTGGGGTAAACAAACTAGACCAATGCCCGCTTACAATCAGTCCCGGCAGCTCGACCCTCGCGGATGCGGTCATCTCGAAGGTGGGCATTCACCGGCTGCAGACGCTCACTGCAGCTCCCATTCTCCACGCTCACCGACTTTTCCTCTCTTCTCACGCTGCACCACCACCTCGTCCGGCAATGCTTCCTTGCGCTGGCGCACGACTCCGAAGCCAAGCTCCTCTGTACCGCCACGGCCATCCTCTCCTCTCAGACCTCGGTGCCCAGCGGACCTGCGCCCCTAACCCGCCGCGAAGCGCTATACCAGTCGTACCGGCACCACGTCCAGCAGAAAACCGACAACGTCATGACGGGCAAGCTCGCCGGCGTAGCGTTTACGCTGTACCTGTGGGATATACTCGAGCCGGATCCGGGCAAATGGCGTGATCGACTCCGCGTGGGCGCACAGAAGCGGTACGATCTGGGCGGACCGGGATGGATGACGGGTACGGGACCCCCTCTGCCGGGGTACAAGGGTGGACCGCTTGTGCACAAGCAGCCGGTGCTCATGTCGATGTATGTCGAGGTGACATCGGTGTTCGAGATCTACAGTGAGTTGGCTTGCGAGACTCTCGCTGACGTCAGGCTGCCTCACGGACGGGGGCATACCGCATACGTTCTTGGCGGATAGTCACCTCTGGCTGCTCTCGTCGAGGGTGATCCAAGAGACAGTCTCGCCCAACCTCCCAGATGCTATCGAGGTGATATGGGGAATACCGCGTGTGATGATCTACACATTCGCCGAGGTCGTCGCGCTGGTGTCGAGGAAGAGCCAGCTGGATACTTCGCAGGAGATGCTCCGGGACCAGCTCGATTTTGAAGCGGGGAATGTGCGCGTGCAGCTGGAACATGTCTGGCCGGCGAGGCTGGAGGCTAGGAGGGACGGCAGGCGCCTGTGGTTCGGAGGGGTGAGTGATCAGTGTGCGGGCTGGGTCGCTGCAGCTAACTCTCAGCGTTTGATGAGGCTCGCACTGCTAGTGCTGCTGTTGCAAAAGGTGCAGGGTGTGCCGACCGCCTCGAATGAGGTGAAGAACGCCGTCAATACGTTCTACGGTCTGTGTCTCGAAGCAAGTCTTGAGCTGAGGTATGCCCTGGGTCTAGAATCAGGGTAATGCTCATCGCAGACACCTGGCGGGATGGTTGTGGCCGATTTTGATTGTCGCCTGTGCGGCAAAGGACCAAGAGACGCGCGATGCTTTCTTGCGATTGTTTCCCATGGCGAAGAGTCCCATAGGGGATAAGGACAACTCGGACGTGGCCAAGCAGGTGCGTCGGGGACTGTTTCAGCTGTACCAGCTGACTGTACAGCTGCTGTTTTGGGTATGGCTTCACCACGACCTTGGAGACGCAGCGTATCATCTGCGCGAAGCTATAAGAGACGTGCCGGCTCTGGATGTCCTGATATTGTAGTCTCAATCACGTTGTACGATATAGAGTTGTATTGTGTGAATGTCGTAAGTGTGCCAGCCCGACGATACGCCTCCGTCATCACTCGTGGCCTAGATCATATTCCAAGGCTTCCTTCTACCCTTCTCCAGCTGCTCGATCCTCCTATCCTTCTCCGCCAGCTCCCTCCTCAGCCTCGCGCCGCCCTCTTTCAACGC
>Ga0308169_10005439_pt1 | contig 11567 bp, 8 predicted proteins | sample PhyBR1_2_FD_202139 | JGI IMG/M metagenome (GOLD analysis project Ga0308169, IMG submission 202139) | Phyllosphere microbial communities from UC Gill Tract Community Farm, Albany, California, United States - DLSLSB.R1 | ecosystem: Host-associated > Plants > Phyllosphere > Unclassified | place... | reverse complement strand
CGGGACCGCCGCGGCCGCCTATCGCCACTGCGCCCAAGACGTCCTCGCCGAGATCGCCCACGAACCCCGCACTTACCTCTCCGCCCACCCTGTCTCGACGTCGGTGACTCCTCCCGGAGCCCCCTGGAACGAGCACGCCAAGGGGACCGCGGTCGCACCCGGAACGCCAGCGCACCTCACGGCCATGGCCTCCTTTGCCACCACCAGCGCCCGGAAGGCCTTCGAGGAGGCGCGCGGCCTCCTGCGCGCCGCGGGACAGCAGTGGACCCTGGCCACCGTCCCGCAGCCCGGATGGGAGGCCGAAGACCACAGGCTCTGGGCCGAGATCCTGGACTGCCAGGCCAAGGACGCCCTCGGCATCGCACGGGCCCACCTCGGAGCAGCCCAACGCTTCACCGACCGAGCACGCCAGGAACCCGACAGCAACTGAAACAACCCGACGGGGGAACCCCTCCCAACAGCGACACCACCCCCGGCACCCGGCCGGGCATTCGAACAACAAAGCACCCGCCACCAAGACCCAAGGAGACCAACATGGCCAGCTGCAAGAAGTGCTCCCGCACCACCACCGACTGCCCGGGCTGCAAAGGCGGCCGAAACACCCACGGAATCGTCGGTCGCCTGACCTGCTCTCAGTGCAGCAACACCGGGCAGGTCTGTCCCGAGCACGGCCGCTTCTGGAAGTAGCACCCGCTTTTGGTCCGCCCCCGCACGATAGCGGGGGCGGACCCAGCACCCCAGCCGATCCCAATGACCCAGGAGACACGAGCACCATGGCTGACTGGAACGACGTCCTTACGGTCCTGGAACACGACCCTGACATCCGCGACTGGGAGCCCCTTCCCGGGGTCCGAGCCATGCGCACGTCAGTAGCCGTTTCCGGGCACGGACAGGTCGAAATCATCGTGGAGAACGGCGCCAACGACCTCTGGCTGCAGATTCTCGCCCCCATCTCACAGGCCTCCGACGGGCCCACATGGGAGGGGGCTGGATGGCTCCTGCGAGAGACACCAGCTATCGGCTTGGCCCAGTTCGGTGAGGGGATCGCCATCCGCCACGCTGTCCTGCTCCCGCACGCCGGCATACATGCAATCAGCAATGGCATCACCCTCACTGCCGTCGCCACATCCTCGTTCATGCGGGCCCTCGCCAATGACAGCTGACCGGCGCCACGTCAGTCAGGCCAAGACCTCGACCGCTGCCTCCCAAGGTGAACGGACCCGGGCACGGGGATTTCCACCGAGCTTCACCATGCCCCGACACCCCACGTCATCATCAGGTCGGTTTGACCTGTTCCCAGTGTTCGAATGGAAGAGGAACAGTCCTTCAGGCCAGAGGGTGGAGAAGGTCAGCAGTAGTCAGACAACCACCCCGCCCGGGGGAATCCCTCTTAAGGGCGCAGGCAACTTTGAGGCAAGGAAGAAGGATGGGCGAGCTGATGATGAAGTCGTATACGGTACTCCAGTCCGACGAAGCGTTCGACATGTACACCGAGGCGTCCAGGAGGAACCTGCCACTCGAGCTCGACCTTCTCGGGGAGGGGGAGGCCTGCCGGATAAGCTTCCGGCCTAACACCATCATCCACGACGTCGATGACTGGCGGATCCTCGGCAAGCTCGATGATGGACGGCTTGTCAATATCATTATGGGCCGCCATGCTGACGGCACCCCCTATGCGGACCGTGCCATCATCGCGCGTCGCCCCCACCGCCGCCCAGAGGAGCTTCGCGAAGGGCTGGGCTGACTGGCGCTCTACCGCTCTTAAATCTGTCTGTAATGGCCGCCGTGATGGTGGTCGAAGTTTGCTCCTGCACGTGGCAGGACGATTGCCGTCACTCCGGAAGGCCACTGGCGATCGAGGCGGCAATTCACCCTGTCCCTCGGACATCCCGCGTTTCCCCTCGGCAATCGTCGCCGCCGCCGTGAGGGCCGCGGCGTTGTCCCCGCAGAGGTTGACCTCGGCGGCCTAGACGATGATTGGGATTCCAGGCATGCACCGTCATCACCTTCCCGGCCTCTCCACACGGGGTGGTGGCATTAGCCACAACTGAGCAGGATGCGACTGCGGGGACGCCGCCGCAGGCGCCGGTATCGGGCGCACCCACGGGAGCTCTGGCTGCCTTCGTGGTCCCGACTGCTCGGCGACGCTCGACGGACCAGACCTACATGCTGTTCGCCTTAACGGTCGTCTACCCCCTCGTCCAGGGGTGGCAGGATGAAATTGACGGCCGTTCACCGGACCCCATTAATCCCCGACATCCGGACCGGTGCTACGGGCCGACGCCACTAGCGCATATCATCAGTCAAAAGATGACTCCGAGGGGGGACGGGATGGGCGGACAGCCGCCGAACGATGAGGCTCCGAAAGCGCAGCTGCCGCGGACCTTCCGTGTCATCGCACAGCAAGCCCTGGAGAGACTTCCCAAACTGTGCGGCAAGGACGACTGTGATCTGGTCCTCTTCGGAGCCAACCGGTTGTCTCTTGTCGAGGACATCGCCCAGAGGCTGGCATCCAAGGCCGCGAAGCACCTCAAGGGAGACGCTGCCCCAATGGGCATCGATGACTCCCTCGACCCAGCCACGCTTGAACGGCTGCATAAGTCGGCCAGCGAGGTGAACCAGGTCGCCCGGGAAGTCGTCGGACGGGCACGCCGCCCCGCCATGGAGGAAGCTGCCCGCAAAATTCTTCACGAAGAGGACACTCTATCCCCAGAGGATGCCGCCGCCACGGTGGTGGCGATCCACAGGAACACTCGCCGGAGCATCCCTGAAAGTAGCGACCGTACGTTCGATGACTGTGTGGACGGCCTCGTCGCGCTGTGCCGGGCTCACCTTAGCCGCGTCCGCGGCGAGCGAACGGCGTGGCAGAGCAGCGTACCTGAGAGGGACGCAGCGGGCCTCGCCAGCGCTATGCGGGCAACATTTACCCGCGCGGTTCACCCTGCCCTGTGGGATGCCGAGACCGCTGAGGCCGTCGGGTCGGCCCTGACCGAACTGACGGCCCTGGAACGCCGCGTTAAAGCTCCTGAGGCCCTAAAAGAGCAGCTGGCTGCTGAGGCTCTCCTCAACGGAGGCCAGGACGAGCAGCTGCACAACGAGATCCGTCTGCGGGCCCATTTTCCCTTCGGCCTCGTCCTGGAAAGGTCACACGCCGTCCTGGCCGCGGCCCTGTTCCTGCTGCGGGCCCAGGCGCCCGACAGCGCCGTGCGTGCCGCTACCCAGGAGCGGCCACACCCCGCGGGCCCACGGGAACTCTACTTCAGAACCCGCAACGCGATCGCTGCAGCCGTAGTCATGAAGAGCCAGCAGGACAGCCAAAATGGGTGGCACCGCCGGTTCGAGACCACCCCCGGTATGCTGGACTGTCTCCGTGCTGCGGCCTCCGTCCTGATCCAGGACCAGGTGCCCGCTTTCGCCGGTATTCCAGGCACCCAACTACTACCAGGCGTGGGCGCAGATCCGGCCCACCGACTCCTTTCCGTCGCCCTGCCCTTGAACGAGAGGACCCGTGGTGACGGGACAGTTTCCTGGGGGCAGGCCAGTTGGAACCCTCTCGGAGGTCGGCTCCTCCACATCGTCAACCGCGAGTACTACAGCCTCAGGAATAGGCGCTATTTCAATGAGAATGCATTCCAAGAGGTCGTTACCGGACTTACCCACCACGCACTCGAGGAACTTCTCAAACGGCTCCATCGAGCCGAAGGGATCGCAGCCGGGCTTCCCAACAGCAAGGAGCCGTACAACCACCGATCCCTCCTGTCACTGAACAAGTTCCTCACCCTGGCGTGGTCAACCGCTTCCGGCGAGGCGTTCGGTACCTATCGGGCGGAGATCGAACAGGTCGGTGCTTCCAAAGTTTCCAAACCGCCCTCCCCGCCTTCGGGCACCCCAGCTCCCGTCAGTCTTCCCGCCGGCGTGGTTTTGCTGTCGTCCGACGGAGTGCGTTCCGCTCTCGAGAAGCTCCTGACTGCGTCCGAACCGTACGAGTGGTCGTCGCAGATCCTCGCAGGGCAGCGGGCGATCACCGAGGAGGAAATCCGCACCGCCGCGCTCGATGCGATCCAGGTTATCGACTGGGCGGCATGGAATGAACCAGAACTGCGCGGCCATGACCTCAACGGAATCATTGAGGCGTACCGCGGCGACCAAGAGTTGGGCAACCCTCTGACCGTCTACGCTGCCGCTCGCGCCCGCGACCTGCTCTTCGACACGGTACTCACGGACGAGACCACCCGCCGCATCCTCAGCGAACTCGCCTTGGCTACCGATACCAATACCGATACCGACGAAACCGAACAGACAACCGAGGACGCAAGCGAGGACACAACCCGATGACCACGCAGCTAACAGCACAACGGCAGGATGACAGCCTCGCTATCACGGGGCCCGGGCCGAACACCGGGCTGCCGACCATCGTCCTCTGGCTAGGCCCTACTCTCACCGTGGAGATCGATCCTTCCCGGGAAGCCCCCGTTAGGATCGACACGGACGACTATGCCCGTGACCGCGGCACGTTGGCACTGCTCCTCGCGCCCGAGACCGTGCACAAACTCGATACGGCGGCCGACGGCCATTCAGTCCCGCTCGGATTCACGCCAGGCCCGGAGTGGCCCAAGGTCCACGCCTTGGCTGCACGGCAGTGGAACCTGGAATGGAGCCCCCTCCCTCACGATCCCGCCCTCCTTGCCCTGGACCTCGTTGCGGCCAAGCACGTCGTTGCCCATCTCACTAATGACACCCCCAGCCCGGCCCTTTTGGACGCCGCGTATCCCGCAGCCCAGGCGCTCCAACGTCTGTTGGACACCGGTGGCCTCTCAGCTGAAGCCCGTGCGGAGGTAGAAGCCTCGCTGCAGGCGCTCGAGGCCTGCACCCCTTTGAACTACACCCCGCCCCAGCGCCCCTATACTCTTCCCATGCCCCTGACGCGGGAAGAGATCCGAGAGATTCTTGATCCTCCTCCCGAAGACCCGGATGCCATCCTTATCGGATCCCCCGACTGGCGACTGGTGGGCAACGGGCCCGCAGCCACGGCCGAGAACACGATTATCGTCACGCATCACCCTTCTCGGCCCGGCGCCGTCACGATCACTGTGCCAGCCCAACCTCATACCGACCCGAGCACAGTCCCTTCCTACCAGGCCTTCATCACAGACCCACAGACCCACAACACCATCGCTGCGGCCACCATCGCTTACAGCCCCGCCACCAAGACGTATACCGGAAACAGCCTCCCAAGACGTCCCTTGACAGCGAGCGATCTCATCGACATCCGCCATGCCTCGATTGCCACAGCACCCCTTAGCGACAGTCGGAACCGAAAAGCCGCATATCGCACAAGGACGGCCGTCCGCGCCTATGCGGCCGCGCTGCCTGCGCCGCTTGGAAGCCTTGCTGACCTCGCCCAGAAAAATCAGATCCTGATCAAAGCAGAGGGAGTCTCGCAGGCGGATCTTGAGCTGTGGCTGATGCTCGAGGTGGCTTCCCCCACAGGGCTCCGAAGTGGCGCTGCTGCTGGTTCCTCCGTAGGCAAGCTAATGAAGCTCTCCACAAAAATCCCCCAGCTAAACGCCGAAGTGACGATCATCGGGGCCCTAGGACGAGCATGGCAGCTTCGACTCGCGGCAGCGCAGCCTCTTGGTCGTGTGAGCATCCGGATCCGCTGGCAATCGGGACAGGTGACGTCCGCACAAATCGAGCACGATCCCTTGAGTACGCGGCTGATCACCTTAGCTGAACCTCAACCCGGAGACACCCCGGTCAGCGTCCGTGTCGAACCGTCATAGCGCTAACGGATCTAGACCACAGGCTGGATCTGTGATGGTGGGAGGCGCCGGTGCCGCCAGCGATTGGTGAGAATACCGCACGGCTGCTGGATCAAGCCAATTCCTACCCGATCACTGATCCTGAGGGGACACGGCTGTGCAAGGCGCTCGAGGCGTTATACAGCACCGAGTGGCAGAGGATCATACTCCGACTGGAGCCGAACGAAGTCGCGCAGCTCCAGAATGCCGCCGCGTTCTCAGACAAGGGCAGCAGGTCTTTAGAAGAACTGACGGAAATCGCCCGGCGGGTGGCCACGATGTACGGGTTCGAAACACTCGGACCGGGGCATCTGGCGATAGCCTTGGCGGTCACGGCAGAGCTTGACAATCCTGCCGTGGAAGCCGTGGCCGAGGCTTTTGAGTTCGGGCATCTCCGTGAAGTGGGCGCCTTCCGTGATAAGTACTTCCGGCAGGGAAATCACGGCGAAAGCGAGTCAGCGCACTGGACGGAACCGGAGGTTGTGCTCACCCCCTGGGCGGCAGTGGTTAGGACAGTCGCGCCATTTCTGGACTTTGCGTTGCGCCTTGCCGCCTGCCTGTTCGTGTGCCGGATCGCGTCTCTCGAGGGTCGGCCGTGGGGGATTCTGGTGGCAGTTGCGGTCCTGCCTACATCACACGACCCCTTTGTGGGCGCCTTCCCGAGGAAACGCAAAGGCGGACCGGCCGAACGGTGGCTCGGCTATTACAGTGCCTGGTGGGACTTCCCGATGAGGTGGCCTTGGCTCGGCGTCCCGGCTGTGGCGGCGGCCGTGTTCCTCGGACCACTCGCGGCATCGGCCATCGCGTTCGAGTTCATCCTCTTGGCGCTGATCCGTGCCTCATGCAGGCGCGCCTTCGCCCGTGGTGTCATGGTCGTGAACGCGCCCCTCCGGCCGTTGGGCAGGGCCGCCATGATTGCGATCGGCATCCCAGACCGTATCGCGGCCGCAAGGCAGTTCTACGACTTCACATTTACGCTGGTCGGACTCGTCGTCTGTGTCCACTTGTCGCCCGCTCTCACCCCCACACTCTTCTTCGTCTACTGCTTCGCCGTGGCCCGAGGCTGGCTTCCCCTCGCAGCCTCGTTCATAGTCATTGGCGCTTTGGTACCACAGTCCGTACCGGTCCTGATAGCCGTTGGCGCCCTCGGGGGGGCGGTATCGGTCGTAAGAACACGCCTTCTTGCCATAGATCCATCGGGACCCCCCGGAGGACCCTGGTTTGCTCTTGTTTGGAACTGGCACTCAGCCGTCCGAATCCTCAAGGCGCAACGCCTGCTCAGAGGAGGTATGCCCCACGCAGCGGCAATGACCATTTGTCCGCCCGGAATGAAGACGACAGGGAACGAGGAATTGCTTTCGTCCTTCGCTTGGCTTGAAGCCGATGAGCCAGGCCGGGCCCGGCATCACCTTTCCCGGAGCGCGAAGCAGGGCAGCAGGCTCGGACAACTGGTGGCTTTCATGATCGAGACCGAACTGATCACTGCACGTGGTGATGCCTCGGACACTGAGCGACCCCAGTTGCCCAACCTGCAAGGTCCAGGAGTCAGCCTGAGATGGTGGGGCTCAGTAGCACTCGCTCGAAGACTAACTGTCATCTCTGCTGAGGGGATGAACGTAGACTCCACATCAAAATTGATCCTGGAAACCATTGGCCGTTCAACCGATCCCGGGCGCACAGCCCTTCTCCTGCGGCTTGCCGCAGAGGCGTGTACTAACTCCCTTCCCTGGAGCGCAGCCTTCCTAGCCCTCGTCGCCGACGAACTGCTCGAGCGGGCGACCGTTGTCGCGCGGAACACTGACTTCGCCCTCGCCACGCCACTCCGACCATTAGTCCTTGAGCAAGCCCGAAGCGGGAGGGCGTTGGGAGAGGCGTTCAACCGGTTACAAGAAAACAGCAGCAACCACGAGAAGATAAGCGAACTAGACCTTGCCCTATGGTTGCTCGAGTGCGGACGTCCGTTGGAGGGTGCCCGTGCTTTGAACCGGGTTGCTGACCGGACTGAGGGCACTGTACTGGATCACAAAGCGACCGCTCCGGATGCGAGGTTGGAGGCGATCGGGATCCTTAACAGTGTCCGCCACCGGTTCGAGGACCCGCTGGACCGATGGAGGTGGTGGCAGGAGCTTGGGGTAACGTTTGCCGCGGCCATGCGCGAGGCAGTGAAGCGCAAAGACTGGCGTACCCTGGCTGAGCTGATCGAGTCCGCGCGGCTCCAACTGGACGAGGACGCGACCGCGGTGGCTCATACTGCGCCCTTCGTCAGCGTGAGGGGAAAGTCCGCCCTGGCCGAGACCAGTTGGTACGATCCGACCACAGTTCCGCCCGTTTACTCCCTCGAAGACGGGGCGACCTGGGCCGGAGGCACCGTAGCGGCGTGGTGGAGCTCGTGGGTGGCCGAGGGCAAGCTGTACTGGGCAGTCGTTCCCCCCCACGGCTCCGTCAGCGGTGGCACGTTCGACCTCTCGGGTACAAGTTTGGGCACTGCCCTAACAGACCTCAGGCAGCACCTGCCCATCCCCCTTCCGGGAGAGGATCTGGATGACGTGGAATACCGCATGTTCGCCAGCCCCCTCGAGCAGGGCCCCTACGATGACGAACGCAGGTTCATGGAGCGCCTGTCAGTGCTGGTCCCGGAGCCCGTAATCTCGTTCCTCTGCGCGGAGAGGAACGCTGTTCTTGTTCTAGCCCCGGACCCATCCCTCGCGGCGGTCCCATGGGCCGCCCTCGTTCTGCCCGGCCAGCGCGGTGACACGCGCCTGATCGAGCGCGCCGACCTGGTCCTTGCGCCCCCGCTGTCGCTCATCGCGGCCATATCCCGCCGACCCGACACTGACAGGGATCTTCCCGTCTCGCTCGCTGTGGCCAACCCCGGAGGAGATTTGGCCGGTGCACAGGACCTGAACGAGGTGCTCAGTGAGGCGACCGCTGGAAACCCCGCCCCCGGAAGCTGGACTACTCGGCACCTCGCCAGCAGGCTTCGGCAAATCCCCCACGCATCCACTGCCGTGTTCGCCTGCCACACCCACCAGAGGGATGGCGACTCTACACCCACGGGCAGGGGTCTCCTCCTGAGTCCGACGCCTCCGAAGAACGAAGGTGACGATGCCCGGCCGGCGCCTCCCCAACAGATCGTTACTGCAGGGGACCTCATGGAGCAGGGCACCGACTACCCCATGCCAGAGCAGGTGATCCTGCTGGCGTGTGACAGCGCAGACCTCGGCCAAGCGCAGGCTGGCGAATGGCTGGTTCTGGGGCCCGCTGCCCTCGTGGCTGGGGCGCAGCGTGCACTCGTGACCACTTACCCCATGCGGGACATCGGAGCTTTGGACCAGCCTCTCATTAATGCCCTCAACCAACCCGACAGCACGCTCAGCGGAGCTCTCACCATGCTCCAACGGACCCACCTCCAGCGATGGCGCACCGGGGACACCACCGCAGCACCCGTCCACTGGGCTGGCCACGCCCTCATTGGAAACATCGCGCCCTCTCGCATTGCACTTATTCCACACCAGCTCGCCTCGCTCAAACCAGAGGTAGAACTGGCTGAAATTCTCGATCGCGCCGATCGTCTGGCGCATGGAAAAGGTCGAAGCCAAGCGGACTGGTGGGATCTAGCCGCAGCACTGTTGGGGGAAGGAGAGATCAGCGACACGTTCCGCGAGATTGTTATTTCCCTGCTCCTGAGTGTCCCGCGACGTCGCTTCCGCCCCCCGCATCCGCCGGACCCTTCGCACACTTCGCCAGAAGTCCTCGAACTCATACAGCAGGCACGCAGGATCTCCACCATCGCCCGTCACAAAGCGGTAGACACCAACCACCTCATAGTCGCCATCCTCCAGTCACCTGATCTCAAGGGAGCCATCCTGCGTCGTCTTACCCGTTTCGACACGCGGCGCCCCGAGGTCGCCAGGTTGTTCCTTCAGCGCTCTGCGGATGAAAGGTGACCGCACTGAACCAGAGCCAGGTGTCGACGCCGCTAAGCCGGTCCCTAGCCAAGAACCGGGAAACATCTTTCGGAAGGGCAGTGCTGCATAGGAGGATTCCGGGCAAAACCGGATTCGGCGGCAGCCGACTCTTGTCCCCGATTGCAGGAAGGATTCGGGGCGAGAACCTCAGTCCTCGACTGGATGTTGGGCTGGAGCACGCCCAAACTTGACGTGAAGACGGCCTGACACGGGAGGACTTGGCCGGCGCGCGGAACTCTCACTCGTTCTCCGACGCCCGCCCAGTCAAAACATGTGACTGAGCACCCACTCACAGGAGGGGGATGTTGATGAGGAATCCTTTCCGCGCAGTTGGTGTAGCCCACGCGGACTGCCCGGAGCTTACCGTCGGCATCGCCCCGGGAGTTTTTTAGCAGCCGTTTCGCTTCGGAGCTTGTTGCCGAGTAGTTCTCGTGCAGGTCCAAGGTCCAAGGTCCGCGACGTTCAGGGCGACAAGCGCGCGTTCGTGGAGGTGCTTGGGGTGACGAACTGGGCCTGTCCACCTGGCAGGACGATACCGGGTTCTGTGTGGGTCGCGGCGGCAAATTGGCCGCCGGTGGACTTGCCCTTGGGTGACGTGCTGTAGATATACACGTAATTGACGGGGCGCTGCTCTGGAGCGCTACGATCGGCCCATGGGATTTGAAGATGATATTGAGCGAAGGGTGGCTGCCAGACGCGCCGACAAAGTGTCTATCGCCGAACAGGCATCCGCGACATTCGAGGAGTGCATGCAGCGATGGATTGAGCTGGTGGACGCGGCGAGACAGTCGGCTGCTCTGCTGATAAACAGAGGTGCTCCCTTTAGTCCGGATCCATGGCTTTTCAGTACGCCACCCGGCACTTGGCCGGAGGGCTGGCGGCTCGACGCCATCTCATCGGGTCCCCATTATGCCGTCCTGACAAAGGGAGGCGATATCAAAATCGTGCACGACGATAGTGACTCATACCAACCTACAAGGGACGAGAAGGACTATCTGGAGGAGGTGAGGAATAACTTGGCGGACCGGCACTGGGCCGCAGTCAACCACCCTCACCCTTACAACGAAAGCTCCCTGCACGTGCTGGAGAGCCAGTCAAAAGCACTCACGACCTCGACCAAGGCATTGATCTTGGAGGCCCTGATGGATGAAGTGGCTGATCTTCTCTTGTGACCGAGGGTGGATCGCTCAGCATGCCGGGCCCACAAATAGCGTCCAGACACCGAGCAAGCAGCCGCGGCAAAGGGCAACCTAAGGTATCGCCCCTGCCAACGCCCTAGGTGTCAGTTCAATCCCTGTACTACTCTAAAAACTCCGACTTGTCCCCAGTTAACAATAATTCGTTGTCCGGTCAGCAAATCGGTCTCATGGTGGCTACCGCCGAAGTCACCGTGTTCTCGACGGATAAACCGGCCACGTAAACCTCTTGGCCTTGCGGTGGACTTAGCGGGCTCCAGCAGAAAAACCGGAGCCCGCTCATCGCTATCTCGTCCCCGGGCACCGGCACCCCGCTCATTGGATCTATCAACACGACCCTCGTCATGGCCGTGATCGCGCTGGCACCCGAAGGACTCTGGTTCACCGAGCTCCCCATCTCCGACCTATCTCAGTTCCAGCCCGGTATCTGCCGGTTGATGACAGCAGAGCGCGAACCTCACGTGTTGGGAATCGCGGCTAGGAGGAGTGGCGTTGAGTTAGGTCACACCCTAACCTGACTTCCGGGCGCCTGGTCACGGAGGGTTCTACCCGCCGACGGAGATCGGCTTGTGCTAAAAGGCATGGAGAGTAGCAAACAGGTG
>Ga0308169_10005436_pt1 | contig 11578 bp, 7 predicted proteins | sample PhyBR1_2_FD_202139 | JGI IMG/M metagenome (GOLD analysis project Ga0308169, IMG submission 202139) | Phyllosphere microbial communities from UC Gill Tract Community Farm, Albany, California, United States - DLSLSB.R1 | ecosystem: Host-associated > Plants > Phyllosphere > Unclassified | place... | reverse complement strand
GGCGTCGAGGCGTTCGAGGTCTTCGCCGACATCGCCCGCGTGGAGCTGCTCGTCATCGACGAGAACACCACCCGGCGCGGCTTCGCCGACCAGGTCCGCTGGAACGCCGCCTACCACCGCCTCGCTCAGGGGCTGTGACACTCCGCCGTCGCCGAGGCTCCCACCGGGCCTCGGCGACGGCGGGCCGCACCGTCCCGGGAGACGTTGCCGCGTAAGTCTGGGACGGTTTCACCGTCGGGGACCGCTCGCGCTCAGCCCTGGCCGAGTTGAGCGGCCCCCTGGGCCGGACACTGACGACCTTTGTTCCTGGGAGGCATGCGCATGCTCACCGCCACGTTGACCCTCGACCCCGCCTTCACGGTCGGGCCCGTCCGGCGCCGTACGTTCGGCTCCTTCGTCGAGCACCTCGGCCGCTGCGTCTACACCGGCATCCACGACCCGGCCCACCCGAGCGCCGACGCGGATGGATTCCGCCAGGACGTCATCGAGCTGACCCGCGAGCTCGGTGTCAGCACCGTGCGCTACCCCGGTGGCAACTTCGTCAGCGGCTACCGCTGGGAGGACGGTGTCGGCCCACGCGAGCATCGGCCGCGCAGGCCCGACCTCGCCTGGCACTGCACCGAGCCGAACTGGGTCGGCGTCGACGAGTTCGTCCGCTGGTGCCGCAAGGCCGGAGTGGAGCCGATGATGGCGGTCAACCTGGGCACCCGCGGGGTGCAGGAGGCGCTGGACCTCCTCGAGTACTGCAACGGCACCTCCGACACGCACTTCGCCAACCTTCGTCGCGCCCACGGTGCGCAGGAGCCGTACGGGATCCGGATGTGGTGCCTGGGCAACGAGATGGACGGGCCGTGGCAGATCGGGCACAAGACCGCTGAGGAGTACGGCCGGCTCGCGGCCGAGACCGCTCGAGCGATGCGGATGCTCGACCCCGGCTTGGAGCTGGTCGTGTGCGGCTCCTCAGGATCGGGGATGACGACCTTCGGCACATGGGAGAGCTCGGTCCTCGCCGAGGCCTACGAGCAGGTCGACCTGATCTCCGCACATGCCTACTACCGCGAGGAGGACGGCGACCTCGGCTCGTTCCTGGCGTCCGCGGTGGACATGGACCACATGATCGAGGCGGTCGTGGCCACCGCCGACGCTGCGCGCGCCGCCGGCAAGCACGACAAACGGATCGCGATCTCCTTCGACGAGTGGAACGTCTGGTACGTCGACCGGGCGGAGTCCCAGCCCCCATCGGGCGACGACTGGCCGGTCGCGCCGGTCCTGCTCGAGGACCGCTACTCCGTCGCCGACGCGGTCGTGGTGGGCAACCTGCTGATCTCGTTGCTGCGCCACACCGACCGGGTCCACGCCGCCTCCCTGGCACAGCTGGTGAACGTGATCGCGCCGATCATGACTGAGCCGGGCGGGCGCTCCTGGCGCCAGACCACGTTCCACCCGTTCGCGCTGACCGCCCAGCACGCGGCAGGGGAGGTGCTGCGCGCGGCGCTGCAGGCGCCGACCTACGACACCCAGCGGTACGGCGAGGTGGCTCTCGTCGACGCCGTCGCGACCCACGACTCGCGCAGCGGCGCAGTGAGCGTCCTCGCCGTCAACCGCTCCCAGACCGAGGAGGTCGAGCTCGCCGTGAGTGCGACCGCCTTCGGAGACCTGGACCTCGTCGAGGCGCTCACCTTGAGCAGTGCCGACCACAGATGGAGCGCCACCGCCGACGACGCGACGTCCGTCGTCCCGCGGGTCAACGCGACGGCGAAGGTCGGCCCAGGCGGCGCGACGATCACCATGCCACCGATCTCGTGGACAGTGCTGCGCCTCGTCCGAGGTGGGTGACCGACCGAGGCCGGCGCCGTCCTGAGGGACAGCGCCGGCCCCGGCCCTGGGACTACGAGAGCTCGAGGTAGTCGAGCTCGGCGTAACCGGTCCCGCCGGCGAAGTTCGGCGAGCCCTTCGCCAGCCGGATCACGTTGTAGCCGGCGTTCAGGCTCACCGTCACCGAGACGGTGCCGTTCGGGTTCCCCCAGCCACCAGTGGTCGCCGGGTAGGAGACCGTCGACCAGGCGCCGCCGTTGTAGGCCAGACCCTGGGTCGCGGTCGCGCCGGTGGCGTTCGCGTACTTGATCGTCATCGTGTACGAGCGAGCCGTCGGCACGTTCACCAGGAAGTCGACGTAGGAGTCGGTCCGCATGTCGGTGTTGTTGTCGATCCGGCCGACGTAGCCGCCGTTGGAGGCACCGGTGCCACCGGTGATGCGGGCGGCGTTGACGACCGTCGCGTTCTCGGCCTCGTACCGCTGTTGCCAGGTCGTCGCGCCGGACGCGGGTGTGATCAGCAGCTGGTAGGCGGCCTCCGCGCTCATGTTCGGAACGCTCACCGAGATGGAGCCGTTGGTGACGGTGTAGGTCGCGGTCGACACGACGTTGGGCGCCGACTCGTTCGTGCTGCGCCCGGTGGTGTTGGTCGAGGACAGCTGCACGCTGACCTGGCTCGAGCCGAGCGCACCGAGGCCGTTGACCACCACGGTGTTCTGCCCGCTGTCGCCGCCGAACACGACGTTGACCTGCTTGCGGCTGGCGTCGTAGGACGCGACGCCGTCGAGCCACGACTGCGGCACGGTCTGGACGATGGTGCCCGACTGGTCGCCGTACCACTTGTACGCCCAGTAGGAGGCGGTCGGCGCGTTGTTGTAGAGCAGGCCGTTCATCGTGCCGGCCTCGTACCAGTAGGCGCGCTCGGCGTCATGGATGCCGGCGCGCTCGAGCGAGGCCATGTAGTGCACGCCGATGCTCGGGGTGTCGACCTGGCTCGGGGAGGCGTACTCGTTGATCGAGATCGGGATGTGAGGGAGCCCGAGCGACGTCTCGATCGCGCGGAAGTCGCTCACGTGGCCCTCGACGTTCTGGTACGAGAAGTCGTCGAGCTCGTGCCAGACCGCCGTCGCGGGCAGCGTGTTCGTGTTCTTGGCGTTCGTCATGAACGCGAGCATCCAGTCGTGGTTGTAGGTGCACGCACCTGGCCCGACGATCGGCGTGGTGGCGTCGACCGCGCGGATGTCGCGATAGGTGCGGCTCCACATCGCGAGGTAGCTGCCCGCGTTCGGGTCGTTCTTCGTGCTGGTCGTCCAGTTGCAGTCCGGCTCGTTCCAGATCTCGTACCCGGCGATGCCCGTCGTGCCCGTCGCCGCGACCCGAGCGCTGATCATGGTCTTGATCTTCGACTCCCAGTCCGACCAGCTCACCCAGTTGTAGGGGAACGTGCTGAAGATGTCGGGCAGTCGCACGTACTGCTGACCGCCGGCGCGGGTGATCTTGTCTGCGACCTTGAGCGCGTCGCAGCAGGGCGTGGTGGCGCCGTTGCCGAGCTGCTGCGTTCCCGGTGGCGGCTGGGTGAAGCTGTTGACGTGCAGCGGATAGAGCTGGGCGAGTGGAGGCGTGGCACTGCCCGCATCGACTCCGTACAGCCCGCCGGCCGCCACATGCGTGACGGGGCGGACGGCCGTTCCCACGTTGACCGTCAGGGTGTTGCCCGCCGCATGTGCGGGCGGTGTGGCGATGAACAGCGCCACCGGAGCGGTCAGGGCGACCGCAGCGGTGGCTGCTTTGCGGAACAAAGACATGCCTACTCCTTGAGTTAGCGCTAACATGCGCTCGCATTAGATGGCATGTGATGTGGGTCACGCAATACTTTCGGCTAGAGTTTGTCGAACCGATTCGAAAGCGGGAGGTAGTCATGGTGACGATCGGCGATGTCGCCCAGGCGGCGGGCGTCTCGCGCAGCACGGCCTCCTACGCGCTCTCCGGCAAGCGGGCGATCTCCGACGAGGTCCGGCTGCGCGTCGAGGATGCCGTCCGCACCCTCGGCTACACCCCCAACGCCGGCGCCCGCGCGCTGGCGACGTCGCAGACGATGGTCCTCGCGCTGCTCGCGCAGTTCCTGCCCGACGAGTTCGCGCCCGCGATGCTGCAATACATCATGGGCGTCTCCGACACCGCCCGCGAGCTCGGTTACGACATCCTGCTGGTCACCGACGAGGAGCAGGCGAAGGCGATCGAGCGGATCACCCGGTCCCGCATGGTCGACGGGGTGGTCATGCTCAATGTCGCCGAGGCCGACGAGCGCCTGCCGCTGCTGCGCGCGGCGCGGCAGCCGGCCGCCCTGGTGGGGCTGCCGCACGACTGCAGCGGTGTCGACGTGTTCGACCTCGACTTCGAGGAGGCGGGCCGGATGATGGTCGAGCACCTCCACCGGCTGGGCCACCGCGAGCTGATCCTCATCTCCCAGCCCGAGCACGTGTTGGAGCGTGGCGGAGCCTACGTGTGGCGCCTGCAGGACGCCGCGGTCGAGCAGGCGCGGCTCCGCGGCATCACGCTCCACACCACCTTCGGCTCGGCGAAGCAGCCGGAGATCGGCCAGGAGGTCAACGACCTCCTCGACGCCCATCCCGCCGCGACCGGGCTGATGATCAACAACGAGGCGGCCGTGGCCGCGCTGCCCTCCGTGCTGCATGCGCGCGGCCTCAGCTGTCCCGATGACCTCTCCGTGATCGGGCGCTACTCCGACGAGTTCGCCCGCACCTTCTCGCTGCCATTCTCCTTCGTCGAGGGCGCGCCCGACCGGCTCGGCCGGATGGCCGTACGGCAGCTGGTCAAGCGCATCGAGAGCACCTCGGCGGCCAAGGAGCCGCACGTCGTACGGCTGCTCTCACCCGAGATCGTCGACCGCGGCAGTACGGGTGCTCCTCCGGCCGGCCCCCGTCGCCACGGCTGAGTCCGGATGGTGACCACGGGACGGTCCTGCTTCAAAGATTTAGCGAACCGATTCGACGATCACCTCTTGACATCAGGTTCGTGAGCGTCAAGAGTGTGGCTCACGTCACGCATTAGCCTCTCATATGGCCGTGATCGGTTTCGAACCGGTTCGACGATGTGCCCTATGGTCGGCTCCATCAAGGAGGAAAAGATGAACAGCAAGCGCACGTTGGCCACGGCGGCCTGCGCAGCCCTCGCGGTTGTCAGCCTCGCTGCCTGTGGCAGCGGGTCGTCGGACAACAGCGCCGGCTCCTCGGGTAGCGACAAGGCCCTCACGACCGTCACCTACTGGGACCCCTACCCGCAGTACGACGCCTCCTCCGACTGGGCCAAGTACGTCGAGGCCTGCGCTCCGGAGGGCACGACCCTCAAGCGCACCGCGGTTCCGAACGGTGACGTCCTCAACTCCCTCACCACCGCCGTCAAGGAGGGCACTGCGCCCGACGTCGTCCTCCTGGACAACCCGGCCGTCCCGGACGCCGCGGCCTCCGGCCTGCTCGTCGACGCCAAGACCGCCGGCATCGACACGAGCGGTGCGGACGCCAACCTGGCCGGTCCCGGCACCGTCGACGGTGTCTCGTACGGCGTCCCGATCGGCGCCAACACGCTCGGCCTCTACTACAACGCGGACCTCCTGAAGAAGGCCGGCGTCGACCCGGCGAGCGTCAAGGACTGGGCCTCGCTCAACGCCGCGCTCGCCAAGGTCAAGGCCGCGGGCGAGGGCGGGATCACCTTCTCCGGCATCTCGGGCGAGGAGGGCACCTTCCAGTTCCTGCCCTGGTTCTGGGGTGCCGGCGCCAAGCTCCAGGACCCGGGCTCCGACGCCGCCGTCGCGGCCGGCCAGCTGGTCTCGGACTGGATCGGCAAGGGCTACGCCCCGAAGTCGGCCGCCACCGACAACCAGTCGGCCTCGTGGGATCTCTTCCTCACCGGGAAGTACGCCTTCGCCGAGAACGGCTCCTGGTTCGCCAAGGCGGCCACCGAGCAGAAGTTCAAGGCGGTCATGATGCCGATCCCGGGCAAGGACGGCGGCGCCGCCCCAGTCCCGACCGGAGGCGAGTTCGCGGTCGCGCCGCTGCAGAAGAAGAACGCCGCCGCCCACTACGCCGCGGCCAAGCAGATCATCGACTGCCTGGTCGGCTCGGGCCACCAGGTGAAGACCGACGACCAGCTCGGCTACTTCGCCGCCAGCGCGGAGGAGCGCAAGGCCCAGATCGACTCCGACCCGATGTGGGGCCCCTGGGCCAACGCGATCACCAGCGCCCAGGGCCGCACCAGCGACCTCGGCCCGGACTACACCGCGACGTCGGGCGCGATCTCGACGGCCGAGCAGGCCGCGCTGAACGCCGCCGGCGACGCCGGCGCGGTCAAGAAGGCCTTCGAGGACGCTGCCGCGTCGCTCCAGTAAGGCCCCGTACGAACCAGCACGACCCAGCACGACCCAGCACGACCCAGCACGACCCAGCACGACCTAGCACGACCCAGCACGACCAGGGTGGTGGCGGCCGCGATCCGGCCGTCACCACCCCGCAAGCAACGGATCAGGTGGACGGATGAGCATGACCCTTCTCGAGAAGTCAGCCGCCAGGCGCACAGCGCGTACAGGTGGCGTGACGGCCCGGCGCCGCCGGCTGATGCGCCCCGGGATGCTGGCCGGCATCGGCTTCATCAGCCCGCTGGTCGTCTACATGGTGCTCTTCTACGCCTACCCGCTGTACGAGAACGTCTCGATGAGCCTGCACCGGTTCACCCGGGCGACGTACGTCACCGGCGAGGCGCCGTGGGCCGGGTCCGCGATCTACCACGAGGTGATCGCGTCCCCGCAGTTCTGGCCGACGGTCAATCACACGGCCACCTTCGTGGTTGTCTCGCTGGCCTTCCAGTACTCGATCGGCCTCGCGCTCGCAGTGTTCTTCCAGCGGCACTTCCCGCTCTCCGGCGTGCTGCGCGGCCTCTTCCTGGTGCCGTGGCTGCTGCCGATCATCGTCTCGGGCACGACGTGGCAGTGGATGATGGACGCCGACTCCGGCGTGATCAACCGCCTCATCGGGCTCGTCGGGATCGACCCGATCTGGTGGCTCAACAGCGATCACTCCCTGTGGGCGGTGATCATCGCCAACATCTGGCTGGGCGTCCCCTTCAACCTGGTCATCCTCTACTCCGGGCTGCAGAACATCTCGCCCGATCTGTACGAGGCCGCCGCGCTCGACGGCGCCGGGCCGTGGAAGCAGTTCTGGTCGATCACGTTCCCGCTGCTCAAGCCGGTCAGCGCGATCACGCTGCTCCTCGGCTTCGTCTACACGCTCAAGGTCGTCGACATCATCTGGATCATGACGCGAGGCACCGGCGCGTCGCAGACGCTCGCCACCTGGGCGTACTCGATGGCCTTCGGCAAGGGCGCCTCCGCAGTGATCAAGTACTCCGAGGCCTCCGTGGTCGGCTCGCTGCTGTTGCTCATCGCCCTGTGCATGGGCTTCGTCTACCTCTTCGTCCAGCGCAGGCAGGAGGCCTGAGATGAGCGCTCGTACGCACGACCAGCGCGCCTGGTGGAAGACCGTCATCGGCGTCGTCTTCACCGCGGTGATGCTCTTCCCGCTCTACTGGATGGTCAACGTCTCGCTGACCGATCGCAGCGCCATCCGCGATGGCGAGCTGTATCCGCGAGCCTTCACGCTCGAGCACTACTCGACGGTGCTCCACGACCAGCTGCCCTACCTCGGCACCAGCCTGGTGATCGGCCTGGCCACCGTCGCGATCACCCTGCTGATCGCGGCGCCGGCGGGCTATGCCCTGTCCAAGCTCTTCGTGCCCGGGCGGCGGTTGCTCAACTTCCTGCTGATCGTCGCCCAGATGATCCCGGCCGTGGTGATGGCGCTCGGCTTCTACAGCGTCTACAACGACCTGGGCATGCTCGACACGGTCTGGGGCCTGATCCTGGCCGACTCGACGATCGCGGTGCCGTTCGCGGTGATGCTCTTCACCGCCTTCATGAGCGGCATCCAGCGTGAGCTGCTCGAGGCCGCCCACGTCGACGGCGCCTCGTACTGGCGCACCTTCGTCGGCATCGTGCTCCCGCTCTCGCGCAACGCCGCGGTGACGGTCGGTCTCTTCGCCTTCATCTGGGCGTGGTCGGACTTCCTGTTCGCCTCCACGCTCAACCGAAGCGGCGACCGGCGCCCGATCACGATGGGCCTCTACGACTACATCGGCTCACAGAACCTCCAGTGGGGAGAGCTGATGGCGACCGCCGTGCTCGCCTCCATCCCTACCGGTCTGCTGCTGGTCATCGCCCAGCGCTACGTCGCCGCCGGCCTCACCGCCGGCGCTGTGAAGGACTGACTCATGAACCCCACCACACCGACCGGCGGCCCGGTCGGTCCCTCCCGCTATGCCCTGCGACCCCTGTCGACCGCCGAAATCTGGATCGACGGCGGCTACTGGGCCAACAAGCAGCGGCTCAACGCGGACGTGATCCTCGAGCACTGTCGCGCCTGGATGCAGCGGATCGGCTGGATCGGCAACTTCGACCGCGCCGCGGCCGGGACGATCGCCACCGAGCACGCGGGCATCGAGTTCGTCGACTCGGAGGTCTACAAGCTGCTCGAGGCGATGGCCTGGGAGCTGGACCGGCAGGCCTCGGCCACGCTGGAGGCGACCTACCTCGACCTCGTCGGCCGGGTGGCCGCCGCGCAGGAGCCCGACGGCTACCTGCACACCAGCTTCGGTCGTCCGGGACAGCCGGCTCGCTACTCCGACCTCGAATGGGGTCACGAGCTCTACTGCTTCGGTCACCTGATCCAGGCCGCCGTCGCGCGGCTCCGGACCGGCCACGACGACCTCCTGCCGGCTGTCGCACGCCGTCTCGCCGACCACCTGTACGAGGCCTTCGGGCCCGACGGACGTCCCGCGGTCTGCGGCCACCCGGAGATCGAGATGGCGCTGGTCGAGCTCGGTCGCGCCACCGGCGAGGAGCGCTACCTCGAGCTCGCCCGGCTCTTCGTCGAGCGTCGCGGTCACCGCACGCTGCGCCAGATCGAGTTCGGTCGTGAGTACTTCCAGGACACCGTCCCCGTGCGGGACGCCACCACTCTCAGCGGTCACGCCGTCCGGGCGCTGTATCTGGCCGCTGGTGCGGCTGACGTCGCGGTGGAGACCGGTGACGCGGAGCTGCTCGAGGCGGTCCGTCGCCAGGAGGCCGCGGCCCGCGCAGCCCGTACGTACGTCACCGGTGCGGTGGGCTCCCATCGCCGCGACGAGTCCTTCGGCCAGGACTTCGAGCTGCCGCCGGACCGCGCCTACGCCGAGACCTGCGCGGGGATCGCCTCGGCGATGCTCAACTGGCGGCTGCTCCTCAGCGGCGGCAGCAGCGACCACGCGGCCGCGATGGAGCGGGTGCTGCTCAACAACGTGCTCACCTCTCCGCGCGAGGACGGCCGGGCGTTCTTCTACGCCAACACCCTGCACCAGCGGGTCCCCGGCACCGAGGCCGGCGACGACCAGCTGGCCGGGCACCGCGCCGAGGGCGGCGGGATGCGCTCGCCGTGGTTCGACGTGTCGTGCTGCCCGACCAACGTGGCGCGGACCCTCGCCAGCGTGCACCTCTACTTCGCCACCGCGAGCGATCGGGGCATCCAGCTGCACCAGTACGGCGACTACCAGGTGCGCACCCAGGTCGCCGGCGGCACCGTCCACCTCCGCGTCACGAGCGGCTATCCGTACGACGGTGCCCTGCACGTCGAGGTCATCGAGGCTCCGGAGAGTCCCGTCGCTCTCGCCATCCGGGTCCCGGAGTGGGCGGGCGGCACCGCCGAGCTCTCCGGCGCGGAGGCCGCGCTGACCGACGGCTACCTGCTCCTCGACCGGGTCCTGGTGCCGGGCGAGAAGATCTCGGTCGGCTTCCCGGTCGAGGCGCGCGTGATCCACCCCGACCCGCGGATCGACGCGGTCCGCGGCACGTTCGCAGTCGAGCGCGGACCGCTCGTCCTGGCGCTGGAGTCCGTCGACCTTCCGGCCGGCTGGGACCTCAACGCGGTCACCGCCGACCCGTCGAGCGTGCGGACGACCAGCGATGGCGCTGCCATCACCGTCGAGCAGCACGTGCCCGGCGACGCCGCGTGGCCGTATGGAGCCGAGATCAGCAGTGCGGCGACCGCGCGCGTGGAGGCGGCCCTGATCCCGTATCAGCGCTGGGCCAACCGTGGACCGGCCGCGATGCGGGTCTGGATCCCGAAGGACCGAGAGTGACCGTGAGCGACCTCGATACCTTCGACATCCGAGAGATCCCCTTCTCCACCCGGGGGGCGTGGATCAACCTCTCCCCGGTGGTCGGCCTCCACACGCGGAGCGAGACCGTCCACCTGGTCTCCCACCAGAACGGCATGCACGCGGTGCTGGCCCTGCGCCCCGAGCGGGCCGGGCGTTCCGGCGACGCGGTGACGACGACCTGGACGGCGTCACCGTCGCGCTTCGCCTGGATCGCGGACGCCGACGGTGGGAGCGTCGAGGCGGCCTTCGACGGACCGACAGCCCTACGGCTCCGGGGCCACGGGCTGGGCCTGCGACTCGCCGACGCGGCGGGCGGACTCACCCCGATGACCGGCACCTACCTGGTCGTCGACCCGCTCGACGGGGCCGCGGTCTTCACCTCCTACGAGACCGGCCTGCGTTACCGCGTCACGGCGCTGAGCGGTGCGCTCGAGGTCGTGGGCGCAGAGGCGCTGGGGGTCGCGGAGCGTGCCGTCGTCCTCGGCGGGGACGGCGAGCCGTGGGAGGTCGCCGTGGAGGAGACCAGCACCGCCGCGACGCCCTACTCCTCGGCGCGCGGGTTCGAGGAGGTCGTCGGCGCCTCGGCGAGCGCGTTCGAGACCTACGTGGAGACGTTGGCACCGTGGCGCTCCGCGGCGACGCCGGCGGTCGCACGAGCTGCGTACGTGCTCTGGTCGGCGACCGTCGCCGCGGACGGCTTCATCACCCGCGAGTCCGTGCTGATGTCCAAGCACTGGATGGACAAGCTGTGGAGCTGGGACCACTGCTTCAACGCCCTCGCGCTCGCTGCGGGACATCCCGACACCGCGCTCGACCAGTTCCTCGCGCCCTTCGACCACCAGGACGCCTCCGGCGCACTGCCCGACTCGATCACGCACTCCGAGGTGCTGCGCAACTTCGTCAAGCCCCCGATCCACGGCTGGGCCTTCGGTCGGCTGCGGGCCACCCTCGGCCGCGCTCTGACCCGTGCCGAGCTCGAGGAGACGTACGACCGCCTCCTCCGCTGGACGCGCTTCTGGCTCGAGCGCCGCCGGCGGCCCGGGCACGTGCTGCCCTACTACCAGCACGGCAACGACTCCGGATGGGACAACGCGACCACCTTCGACCGCGACCGGGTCGTCGAAGCGCCCGACCTGGCCGCGTTCCTGATCCTCCAGCTCGAGACGCTCGCCGAGCTCGGCTTGGAGCTCGACCGCCCGTCGGACGAGACGGGGGAGTGGACGCTCGTCCGCGACGAGCTGTTGGGCGCGCTCATCGCCGAGCTGTGGACCGGCAGCGAGTTCATCGCCGTCGGCGCCCTCTCCGGACAGCCCAGCACCGCGACCAGCCTGCTCAACCTGCTCCCGCTCGTGCTCGGCCACCGGCTGCCGCCCGCGATCCTCGAAGGCCTCGTGGGCCGCGCCTCGGCCCATCTCACCGACTGGGGCCTGGCCACCGAGCCGACCGACTCACCGCTCTACGAGGACGACGGCTACTGGCGAGGACCGATCTGGGCGCCGTCG
>Ga0308169_10005435_pt1 | contig 11580 bp, 10 predicted proteins | sample PhyBR1_2_FD_202139 | JGI IMG/M metagenome (GOLD analysis project Ga0308169, IMG submission 202139) | Phyllosphere microbial communities from UC Gill Tract Community Farm, Albany, California, United States - DLSLSB.R1 | ecosystem: Host-associated > Plants > Phyllosphere > Unclassified | place... | reverse complement strand
TCGTCTCGACACTTGATTTTGTAGAGAACACCCATTTACCCTTGCTTTAGCTTTGAAACCCCAAATCAGTACCCTCTTCTCCCAAACCTGTTTCTCTCCTTTCAGTTTGCGAGAGTCCGCTGCTTGAACGAGAGCGATATCAACAAATAGCTGCGCCCTTCTCTTGCTCGGCGTAATCACTTTGCAACAGCGAGTGTTCAGGTTGAATGCGGGGGACGTGACTTCAGAACTTGCGAAATGTTGCGAAATCGCTTCTTTCGGCTCTGCGCCTTGTTGACGTCCGTAGCAGTTCATCTCACGTCTTGTGCAACTATGTGCACACTCAGTTCAAGCTACTTGATTGTAGTCAGAGTCGATAGCGTCGTAGCTGACAGCAGGATCAGCCATTTCGCGGTTTCGAGCGTTCTCAACTGCGCCCTTGCGACGATTGCAGTCTACCTTAGTCTGTGATACAACAGCAGCTGGCTGAAGGCGTCGATAGCCTTTCGGGATCCCTTGCGGCGGCTACTCGGAGCGTTCGACAGATACTGGACCAAAAACGAACAAAGATGACCTCGCTCGAAGAGATCATCTTCGTCTTTCTTCCGGTCGACACCGGGCGCCGCTCAGCAGAGCTTGAGCTTCCTCAAGCCCTCCCTTCTGACCCGGAAGAGAAGAGCCTTCCCTGAGCGGCGAGCTTCCTCTCCACAACGAGTTCTCGCGTTCCTCGCTTTTCGGTTTGCAAACCGTAGCTCTCGGAAATACCGAAATGATACTATAGCTCCTCTTATTACGGATATATACATAAAACAGTCTCTACGAAGCCTCTAGATCCAAGATTCCGCTGACTCGTCGTAATCTTCATCGGCTAATCGAACAGGATCGCAGAAACCCTCCATTCTAATCGGAAAGCAGCGATGTCAGTCGGTCGTCCTTAGCCTCGATAAGCGAAAAGATGAAGCTCACTCTGGTAGACTCCCTCGGGCGTTACGAAGAACGTGCTGATAACCGAAAGCGCAAAATGGTCGACGAACGATTGCGAGCACTTCTCGTCGAAGATCATCCTCGTAGGAATCCCACGTAGCAAAGTCGGAAGAACGGCGGGAGTGATACGCTTGCAAGTGCTCGTCGTGCTCGGCGATGCAGCTAGAAAAGTGCGAATTGTTTAGCGAAGAGTGAATGCGATGCGTTAGTAGGAGTCAACTCACGCAACATCGGCTAGAGGAGGAAGGTCTTGATCCGGGAGCAGGTACGAAACGAGACCCATCATCTGGAAATCGTTCAAAGTCAGTCGAGTTTCGAAGATCGAGCAGTGCGAGAGAGACTGACGTGAGGAATAGGTTGAGCTTTGAGATCCTCGTAGCGAAGAGTGTGCGTGAGCAGCGGCGCTTGTTGCCAGTAGACAGAGTGTCTCCTCCATCTTTCAGCTAGATCGAGGATCGAGTTGCGTTGTTCGGCTCCGAATTTACCGATATCGAGTTTGGCTGCAGTCGTTTCGGAGCGAATCAGCGAGTGGACTTCGACTGTTCATGAGGTAGAGAACAACGTACCTTCATGATTCTGAAAGCCTTCAGCAGTTCTCGGAGCGTGCGAGAGATGCCACCAAGAAGCGACAGCATCGAGAGGGTTGCGAACGACGTGAACGATTTGATCGAATCGAGTCCAGTAGTCTCGGAAAGCCCTTTGGTTCGGACTGATGACTCGAGGGAGAGCTGGGAAATGAGTCTGTCAGAGGATGAGATAGAGTCAGCAAACAATGCTTCAGAGATCGGGTCAGAGAGCGAGAGTCAATCCAAGAGTGACGGTGGGCTCACCTTCACGAAGAACTCCAGCTTATGATTGCACTCTCCCGTAAACGTTCGTTGGAGACCTCGATCGCAGTAGATCGACGAGGTTTGGAATCCAGTTGCTCGTTCAAGGAGACTGCGAACGTAGGAGTTTCCGCTTCTTGGGAAACTGACGAAGCCTGTCGACACAGAACTGATATAGGGGGTTGTAGTGAGGTCCGTGCGACACGTTGGACCTATCGCGCTGTGGAGCTCTTCGTCCCATCGTCCCCCCTCGACGGCGATCGAAAGGGCGGCAGCTTCCGAAGCTTCGACCGTGTTCAGAGCCTCTTCAGCAGCTTCATCAGAAGGTGTCGGCGTTTCCATAGTGTCGACGTTTCCATCCTCCAGTTCCGTCGAGCCAACGATCGAAGATAGACCGGTTGTCGAAGTGATCGCCGAATTAAGATCAATCGAAGCGTACGCTGGGTCTGTGCTGAAGCTGCTAGCATTGTGGAAGGGTCGAGAGTCGATGGAGGAGATGGAGACACTCGGCGCGAGTAAAGGTGTGATGAGAATGGCGACGACGACGGGAATCGAGACTGGCAGGAGATACTGAAGAACATCTGTAATGTACGCAAGAGGTCAGCTCGTGAGACTGACTCGAAGAATCGATGAACAACTCACATCTTTTCGATTTGCTCTGAGGCACTGCGTTCTCCTTTGGAGAAGATTCCTTCTCGAGCATACTCTGACTTTCTTCCGTAGCATCGAAGATCGTCTTTGAAGGTGCAGGTTTCTGATCGTACTTGCGGTTGATCTTGATCCAGATACCCGAAGCGACCCTATGAAGAACGAAGTTTAGTCAGTTTCTGCAATCTTTTCCTGATCAACGATTAACTCACCAGAATACTCCCATCCAACCGACACTCGACACGCTCGAGAAGTTGCCGAAGATACCGGCATTGATGAGAATCGAAAGGAATTGTCGAATAGTCATGATGAGCGAACTCGTAAGTGCGCCCTGTCGAGATTCGTCAGCTCAAGCTGTACAGGTAAGCAGCAACGAAAGCTGAACATACGAAGGATGCGATGCAGTTCAAGAGAATGATCAAGCCGATAGCACTCGCTGCTGAGAAGACGCAAACATCCCAGATCAAACTTCCGCTTGTGAGGAGCAGCTCGACATTGTTCCAGAATGAGCCAGTCGCGATTGATGCGAGCGAGATGACGAAAGCGATCAATCCGGCGAATGCGTTTGTCCAGATCATCTGATCGAGTACTGGAGATGAAGGGCCGAAAGGGTCGGAAGACGAAGGGTTCTGATGCGAGAGAGGGATTCAGCAGCTGATCAGCCCCTAATGAAGCTTTAGAAGCCAGTCATACTTTACCAAACACCTTCTCCTCTGTAGTACGTCAAGCTTGCGTAAGTAGGCGTCTCATGCAATCGATGAGCGCGAAAACGTACGAGTTGTCGAAACCAATCCATCAAAGAACAAATAACCGAGGAGGAATGCCGATCCGATCAACCCGTTATAGAAAGCATCGCTATCCTCTTGCATAGTCGTCGTCGCCGCATGTACTCCATGAGGCGTTGGAGGAGTCGAGAATAGATAAGTCGCGCAACCTGCGAGAATCACTCCTCCGGCGATCCATTCCCTCGCCAAATGCTTCTTCTGATAGACGAGAGCTCCAACAACGAGAACCGGAATCATCTTGGACGTCTTTGCGAGTGATTGAGTCGTATACGAGACATACTGAAAGGTGAGAGAGACGAGATTAGCGATCAATCTCTGGGGCTAGAGGAATTGGAATTGATACTCACTCGTAGAGCTTGGTACTGGCAAGATGTCGAAAGGAAGTTGAAGACTGCGACGCTGGCATAGGCTGCGTACGAGCTAGCAGGGCGAAGTCGCTGCGAGAATGAACCTGCTTCTGGCATACTCCGACTCTTGTAATACAAGATAGCGAGACCAACGAAGACTGAGAAGAGTCGATTCGCTACGATGAGGAGAGAGGAAGAAGTGAAGTGCTCGTCGTTCGGACCTGTTTTCGAAACGGCCGATAGAAATGTTCAGTTCAAACAACCGATTACTTCAAGAGAGAGAGCTGCAGGGCTTACCGTATGTCGAGCTCTTCATGATCTTCTCCTGTAGTACACCATAGAGCCTGTGGAAAAGACGGTTAGAGATTCAGCTCCTTTCACTGACCTCGCTTTCCTTCCCCTGACAACCCTGCGACTCACGAATAGATCACTATGAGTCCAGCTCCATGTAACATCAGACTGAATCGATTTGAACCGCCATTATCGTTGGACATCGCTGAGAAGGGGAGAAAGGGGTGAGAGAAACGTAAAAGACGTGATGCTTTTGAGGAAGGGCGGGGAGTTCGAGGGGTGTAAGAGTATGCTATATAGCTGCAGGCGCGTAACGAGCGTGATAGAAGTCCTTAAAGAGGGTGATAAGCGAGATTGAAGTCGAGGATTGAGATCGAAGCGAACAGAGCAAAGGAGGCATCTCCTTTGAGGTACCGGGCATCCGAGCGAATAGCTTGGCCTAAAACCGCAGTTCTATACTGCCGAAACCGTGCGAAAAGAGAAGGGTGGAAAGAGCAGGAAGAAGGAGAAGATTGAAAAGTTCCTGCACATTGCGGTGATCCTCCTCCTCCTTGAACGCGTATAGAAGCCATGAGATCTGCTTCAGTTGATGCTCGCTGAGAAGTGATGAGGGAGGGTGATTGAAGCTGCGAGAAAGAAAGATGGAGAAAGTCGAAAGAATCGCAGTTTCGCAAGAAGTGTGAAAGTGGGTCGAGCCGATGGCGAATCGACCAACCGTTGGGTGGAGCGAAGCGAGAAGGAGAGATGAAGAGGATCAAAAGGAAAAGAGGGAAGAAGAGAGAGCAGCAGGGAATCCTCTCTCGAGCACCTCGTGAGATTGCGAAATCTCGCAAGGCGACTGACTGAAAACTGCGTAACTTCAAGTCAAATATGGTGCACTGCGAGTCTATTCTACACTATACTACAAACATAGACTCATCCAAACTGATTCAGGGAAATGATAAGGGTTCACGATGAGAGGGCGACGAAAACGATAATAGATACAAACAGCGGAGTCTAAGCTCGTTCGCCGAACCAACCTTCCTCGAGGATGGCAGATACCACTTCTCCACTGCGAACGGCGAGAACACTGCGAGTGGAAGAACAGGAGAAGAGTTAGTTCCGCTGATGCAAAGAGAAAGGGAGAGAGCGAGAGAGACGAACCTCAACAATGAATCACTGATACCGTGAGACTTTTCGCAACTACCTTGAAGCCAGATGGTGGGCTTGAAGTTCGCAGATTTTCCGTCAACTTCGTTCGTCTTTGTCGGGATTTGAAGGCGGTAGTTTTCTCCGACAACGAAATCCGGAGGAGATTCGGCAGTAGGTTTGCGAGAACGCTCGAGGGAAGACGAAGGGGTTGAAGCAATAGAAGGAGAAGTTGAAGGAGCGGTGGATGGATTGGAAGCGCGAGTACCGAAGGAATCAGAGTCATCGACTGATGAAGCGCTCGAGCCAGTGACGGAGGCGGATCGAGTGGTGGGGAAGGAGGGAGTATTGTAGTCGTCGGAAAGACGACGCTTGAAAGCTGATACAGGGAGGTTGACGTCGAGAGGTAGTTGAGGGATAGAGGGATGAGAAGGGTTGCGAGTTTCGGAAGTCGAGGATTGCGGAGAGGAGAAGAGAGAAGAAAGGGGAACCGTGGTCGAGTCAGTCGAGTCGGTCGTCGAGGTCGGGAACAAGATATTGCGGTAAGCTTGTCGGTCGTATCCAGTTCCGCAAACGATGGCATCGTATTCTGTTGTTCGGTTCTCCTCCTTGATCGTATTCCGTAGTTCGAGCTCGACGGCGTGAGAGGAACCGATGGAAGCGGAAAGGAGGGTAGTGTAAGGAAGAATGTTGAGTTTTGGGTCGAGAAGAAGTGCAGAATTGTCCCCGTTCGTTCGACTAGTCACATCTTCTTCAACCTTTTGAGCGTACATCGCATCGTAGACCTGATTTCGCCGGGTGTAAGTAAAGCCCTCGGCAAGAATAGGGAAGAAAAAGGACGTACTGCTGAGAGAGTGACAGGATTGACAATGGAGTAGTTCGTGCTCTTCGCTTCATCGAGAATGACCTTTCGCTTCTCATCATCGAGTCCAAACATGGCGTGACTCATCGCTGGGTCGAACACCTCGTTCGAGAATGCTCCCTCGTCCGTCGGTCGAAGGGCAGCTCGTCGAATCAAGAGGTCGATTTGAGGTCGCTCAGTCAAAAGACCTTGAGCTTTGAGGAGAGGAAGGAGGGTAGAGAGTTTGTTGCGGAGAGCGAGGAAGCATTCTGTTGCTGACTGACCTCCTCCAATGACAGCGAGTCGAAGAGGTCGGGCAGGAGGGGAATTTGGCGAGGGAAGAACAGAAGCGAGGGTAGATTCGATCTTGTCGAGGAAGGTAGAGGTATGGAGGACACGCTCGCTGGCGAAAATGTCAGGGGCCTGAAGTTGAGGAGGGATTTTGGGAGAACCTCCGGCAGAAACGACGAGATTTCGTGCGAATCGGACAACGATTTCTCCATTCTCCACCTTTCGAGAAGTGACCTTGAGTAGCTTGTAGTCCTCCTTCGGGGTGTTGCTATCAGGTCGAACTGCTTCGACGGCGACGACCTCTTCTCCAAATCCTAACGTTCCTCCAGCTGCTCTAATCTCACCTTCGGCTTTTTCCGCACACCATTGAAGGTAATCGGAGAACTCCCTTCGAGTCGGAGTGAATGTTCCCAACGAGATGAAAGATACGAGGCGAGAAGGGGTGAAGGAAGCAAGGTAAGAGAGGAAAGTGTAGGAAGATTGTGGGTTTCGAAGAGTTGCGAGATCCTTCAAGAAGCTGTTCAAATGGTTCAGATTCAGCTCACAATACTTTCAAATGGGACCGATGATGAGTACATACGAGATTTGCATCCTCGATCCTTCCAACATCATTCCAGGATGCCATTTGAAACTTCGATGCCTCTCGACGAACGCAGCCTTGATCGGCCTCCTGCTAGGGGTTGGGGTGTTCTTTGATGACTCTTGTGCGGATTGCGAGAGAGGGGAAGGGTGATCATAGCCTAACGCTTGTTGTAAACCTCCCAAAGAAGTAAAGTGAGGTGCTTGAACCGGCGAACTAGAGTGAGGAGAAGGAGCGTTCGAGTTGTGTTCCGAGAGAGCGATGGCGATTGCAACAGATGCTGGACCGTAACCGATTCCTAACAAGTCGTAGACCTCGTCGGGAGAGGAGGAGGCGGGAGTAGTTGATGAGGCCATCTTTTTTTTTACTTCACTGATCTCGAAAGTGAAAGGAGAAGGATCAGAGGAGGAACAAAGAGTGGACGAGGTAAAGAAGCGTTATCCTGGCTTACCTGTCTAGCCAGATCAAGACCGATGTTGAGGTTTGTTCGGTAAGATGAATGGAAATTGCAAAAAGAGAGATCAAAGATCAGTCCGCTGAGAAAGTTCCGATGGAAAATTCGTCAACCACGCTAGTGAAAATCAGCGAATTTCAATAGCGAGGAGTTGCGCGACCAACCTTCGTGGTCTTTCCAAGCTTTGGTATGATCAAGAAAGACAGCTCAAACGCTGGCCCGTCGAAGGAAAGACCGTCTTGCAAAGTGAGCTTTCCGTCGTTTGCGCTCACGACTCAGTTACTCTCTCGTCGATGAGCGTTTCGACACTCGTAAACTTGGGAGAGAATCGGCTGCGAAGAACGACAGGGCACGTTCGCAAATTCACGATGATTTGCTCGTTGCCGGATAGTATCGTTCAGCCAGCCAGCCAATCTCAAAATGGATCGACGCGAGAGCGCCTGTACTGTAGCTCTGTTTCCCGATGGACGATTCCCAACCTCTATTCCGAAATGGTTCAAAGGTCGGCAGTCAAACTTGTAATTTGATTCTCAGTTCTCCCGTCATGAACTCGGCTTTGACGCTATTCAAGGGAGATCAGGACGAACCAATCAGCGATGCGCTATATCGACTCGAATTGGATCAAGCAGACCAGAATAGCTAGAGTTCGACAAGTGGAGGTCCGTCGCAAGTTCGAGGAGAATCAAAATTCGATGGAATGAAATGGTTATTCGACTCGCACGACGATGATCGCCATGTAGCTTCAATCATCGGTAGTCCTAGGTGGCGAAGAAGTTCTGACTGTCGCGAAGGGTCTGAGTGATGGAGTGACGAAAACGAAGGTAAACGATTTCGAGAGACAGCTTCACTCGCTCGTGAGCACCGGCAACTCCACCAGAAGAAGATGTCAATGCTTACTCTATGATTCCCTGTATTACTCTATGATTACCTCAGACGTTCTAAAATACCTACGCTTTTCCTTTCTTTCGTTCCAATTTTCTCCGCTCTCCAGAATCTCCCGAATCCATCAAACGCGTTGACTTCTCCCGCCACCTTCCAATCGCCACTCTCGGTCCATGTAGCAGGATAGCTCGGGTTCGTGGCATCAACGAGGAGATAGTCGAAGGATTCGGGTGCGGTTGCGAAGGAATGAGGAGAATCGAGTGAGGAAGATTCTGATTTGCTGTAGCTGATAGAAGAGTGTGCTTTCGCCTTGCGAGCGGGGAGATACCAGGAAGAAAATCGGGAGGAGGAGAGGGGAGAGTCGTGAAGGAGGAAGTTGGTAGCGCCAGTCATCGCGACGTGAGGCGAAACGTGAACGTTGATGTTGCCTGCAGGGTTGAGATATAAGTCAGCTTTGGGCAATGGACATACAGGGAAGTCACGGGAATCGTCCAAAACGGGGAGAGGTGAAAACGAAACTCACCAGTTCGACCACTACTCGAAACTATCGATTCGAATTTTTGTATAGCGATAGCACCGGGATAGTTGCTGCGACTTGCGACTGTGCCGAGGATGGTGAAGAAGATGTTGACCGAAAGAATGGCGAACAAGCAAGACCTTCGAAGTCGTCTCGAACCGAATCTAGACGAGCGCGGAAGACATCAGCTTCATCAGCTGTAAAGACTCATGCCAGGTACAGAGAGAGCTCACAAAGCACCAACAGCTCGAATACCGGACGCAGCGCAAACGTTCAAGGCCGGAACGACGTAAGCGATGAACCTCCATTCTTTATGCTCGAGACCGCTCAGGATTGCGATGAATACGATTGATGGAATTCCGATTCGACGAGCGCGACGATCGACGAAGAGGGAGATGAAAGTGAAAGGAAGGGCGAGGAGCAGGAGTTTCGGTAAGCTCAGGACGAAGTAGGTGTAGAATGGTGAAGTCTGTTGTCAAAAAGAGTCAGCCTATCAGCAGTCAGGAGAGTAGATGTTAGTGTTAAGACATACGCCCCAGTCCGAAGCCTTGCCTTCGACGACATTAAAGAAGAAACTCGACCCCTCAGGCCAAAACAGAGAACCTTCGGGTTTCTGCCAGAGAAAGCTGTCGACTACACTCGAGAGCGCTACGTAAAACAAGACTCGATCAGTCCCGCGTCATCAAGAGAATTGTGGAAGACGGAGGCTCACCTAGACTCATTGCTGCTGAACCGAGTCCCGTCAAAGCGAGAAGTCCGAAGCTTACAGTTCCGCGTACGAGTTGTTCGAGAGCGAGAGGAACGAGGAGAGCCGCCAGTTCGAGTCGAAAGATGACGGTTGCGAAAGTGAGAAGAGCGAAAGCGAAGAGAGGGAGTTTTGGGGTCGTTTTTGTCGGAACGAGAGTCGGAGGGACTATCAGTGAGCCAATAGCGACTTGTACTACAGGTACAAGCCATATTAGTCGACCCAGGAGAACGACGCAGAAAGAAGAAACGTACCGAGAGGGAAAGCGAGCATATTTGGCACTGTTCGAGACATCCAGAATGGGATGTGGAATTGGGTTGCAGAGATGAGGAGGAAGTAGAGAGCGAGTTTTCCTCCGAAAGCGGTCTTGACTCGACGAGATAAGAAGACGAGGGATAATGAGGATGTGAGAGCGAGGACGAGTCGAACTGTTCCGTGCGAAAGAGAAACGATAAATCAGCGAAGCATTCTCTCAATATTTGGTGAGATCGAGCTCACCCAAGATCTGCACCTCCAAGCCAGTCTCGAGTACTCCAAAGTCGTTTGCTATCCGTAAGAAAGGATACGAGGCCCCTGCTAAAAATCCGGGTGGAACGAAACTCCTAGGAACTGCTCCAGCGAATTCGACATGATCGTACTACAGGAGGGTGATCAGAGTACAGAGAAGAAGAGTCTGATGGAGTCCAGAGAAACTCACCTGAGATACAGCATCTTTTGATTTCAACAACAAATCTCGAACTGCATGAAGCGTGAATGATTCCTCGACTTTGGTATAAGGCGTGATCAAGACGTGTCCTACTGAGCTTGTGAGCAAGAGAAGCTCTGCTAAGTTGTCGAAGAGCATGCAGTCGAATGAAGGTCGTGTCGAAAGTTGAGGGAAGAAGGAGGAGGGAAAAGAAAGGGAGAGAGACGGGTGTAGCGGAACGGCTATATCTGTGTGGCTTCTTTTGATGATGTTGAGCTGATTGAATCAGGAAGACGAGGGAAGAAGAAGGAGAAGGGAAAAGAAGGGAAGAAGCGACCCCCTATCCTGATTCGACTTGGACAAGTTTCACAAATATTTGTCCGAACCTTCCCCTCTCTCTTCCTTCTCTTCCTCTCTCTCCCCTCTCAAACTTCAAACAAATCACACTCAATCTATTATGTCTCTCGGATCCTGCTGTGTTCAAGGTTTCATCGTAAGCTGCTTTCCCTCTCTCTTCCTCAGATCCCCGAATTCCAGATTTGGCTCACCTCCACTTCCGTCATCTTTTTAGCACGAAGGTAAACCCACTGGCGAGATCAAGGAAGTAGGAGGTGTCAGGACTTGTGAGTAGATCACCATTTCAACACTTCGCTCTCCTCGGAGACTCATCGTTCCCCGTCATTCCTTCTTTCCCCTCCCTTCCTGCTCTCTTCCTTCCTCCCAGACGTCTCGCTTCCGCAAGGCGACTATGACAAGTCAAAGGCTCTTCTCTTCTTCACCGAGTAAGCTCCCTGTCCCCTCGCAATCATCTAAAGTAGTTTCTAATCAGTTTCCTTCCCCTCAAATTCTAGCATCTTCGGTGTCGACACGATGCCAAACGGTCTCCTCCTCGCCGACTCATTCGCTGCGAACGGTTTCGCTACCTACGTCGTCGATTACCTCAAGGGAGATCCCGCCAGTATGGAAGGTTACCAAAAGGGAACTTTCGATCTCGGTAAATGGATTCAATCGCACTCTCCTAAGGAGGTAGCTCTTCCCCTTGTCGACAAGGTTCAAGACGCGCTCAAGGAGGATGGCGTAAAGCGATTCGGATGTGTCTCATTCTGCTACGGTGGTCGAGTCGCTGTCGACAAGGTTCTTAACGTAAGTTCTTGTTTCGTTTATTTGCGCCATTCGAAAGACACAATTAACGTATCAACTACTCGCCAGGGATCCCTCGACGTCGCTGTCACCGCTCACCCTTCTCTTCTCGAAGTTCCCAAGGATATCGAAGCTCTCAACAGCAAATCGGTTCCTTTCCTCTTCAACAACGCTTCCGAGGATGTTATGGTAAGTCTTCCGCTCTGCAATGCCATTCCTTGATCCGCAACACTGACTCGATTGAATTGACAAAGTTCAACAAGGAACAACAAGAAAAGTCTGCTGAAATCCTCAAGGACAACAAAGCTTTCACCTTCATCGACTACGAAGGTGGACACGGTTTCGCGATCCGTGGTGACCCTTCCGACCCCAAACAACGAAAGTCCGCTGATGACTGCTTCGAGAACTCGGTCAACCACCTCAAGAAACACCTCTAAACTTATCCATCATCATCAG
>Ga0308169_10005434_pt1 | contig 11580 bp, 10 predicted proteins | sample PhyBR1_2_FD_202139 | JGI IMG/M metagenome (GOLD analysis project Ga0308169, IMG submission 202139) | Phyllosphere microbial communities from UC Gill Tract Community Farm, Albany, California, United States - DLSLSB.R1 | ecosystem: Host-associated > Plants > Phyllosphere > Unclassified | place... | reverse complement strand
ACACGCTGACTAAAGCAATCAGCACAGGCACTTCCACCAATGGACCAATAATGGTGGTAAATGCCACAGGCGAAGCCAAACCGAATGTAGCAATAGCAACGGCTAAAGCCAGTTCAAAGTTATTCCCCGCTGCGGTAAAAGAAATGGCTGTGGTGCGTGGGTAGTCATTTCCCATCCATTTGCTCATAAAGAAACTGATAAAGAACATCAATACAAAGTAAATGGTCAATGGAATCGCAATACGCAATACGTCCATTGGCAAGCTAACGACATCTGCACCTTTCAGACTAAACATCGCCACAATGGTAAACAGTAGTGCAATCAAGCTGAGCGGACTAATCTTGGGAATAAATTGAGTTTGATACCACAGCAAACCTTTGGCTTTAACCAGAAATAATCGGGTTAGAAAGCCCAACAAAAATGGAATGCCCAAATAGATCAGCACCGCCTGGCTAATGGTCCAGAAACTGACATCAATCACTTGTCCGCCCACACCAAAGTAAGGCGGCAAGTAACTTAAAAACAGCCATGCATAAGTACTGAAAAACAGAATCTGGAAAATACTGTTAAATGCCACCAATGCCGCGACATACTGGTTATCGCCACAAGCCAGATTATTCCAGACCAGAACCATGGCAATACAACGCGCCAGGCCAATCAAAATCAGACCGGTCATATATTCCGGATAATTTTGCAGGAAGATCATTGCAAGACCAAACATCAAGCATGGTGCAATCAGCCAGTTTTGTACCAGAGATAAAATCAGGGTGCGTTTATCCTGAAACACCTGCGGTAAAGCGGCATAATCTACTTTGGCCAATGGCGGATACATCATTAAAATCAGACCGAATGCAATGGGTAAATTTACCGACCCTACACTCATTTGATTTAAAGCAGAGGATGCCTGGGGCAAATACACACCCATAGCAACGCCTAAAGCCATGGCAATAAAAATCCACAACGTTAGATTTCGATCAAGAAAAGACAATTTTCTAGCAGTCATAACCTTCTCGATTAGGCAATTTCAGAAATTTTTTCGATTTCTTTGCTTAATTCTTCAACAGATAAATGGGCTAAATCTAAGGCAAAAAAAGCATCAAAACGACGGTTAATATGCTCCACGGTTTGCATAAAGGCCTTCATTTTTTCATCTTCAGAAACATCTAAATGCGAAGGATCTTCCAGTCCCCAATGCGCTTTAATGGCTTTACCCAGATACAAAGGGCAAGGTTCTTGAGCTGCTGAACCGCACACGGTAATGACCACTTGCGGATTAAACTGTTCACAATCCTGCATGGTTTTACTGGATAAACCTTGCGTCGATATTCCCAAATTTTGCAGGGTTTTCAATGTTAAAGGATGAACTGTTCCAGTAGGTTTGCTACCGGCGCTACAGGCACTAAAGCCCTGCGGTGCACGGGCATTAAAAAGTGCTTCCGACAAAATACTACGGCAGCTATTTCCGGTACATAAAAAAAGAAAATTCATTATTATTCCAACTACTTATTCACAACAATTTAAAGATTCGCAGTGAGATAAATTCACAGCATTAAAACGGTCATTTTGTGCAGCAACGCTGTTTAAAACGTCCAGACACCACTGCGGTAAATCCGCTTGCAAGCTGTAATAAATCCACTGCCCTTGACGCCGATCTTGTAAAACTCCGCTGCTACGTAACAGCGCCAAATGTCGTGAAATTTTTGGCTGGCTCAAGTCCAAAGTTGCGGTTAAATCACAGACACATCGTTCGCCCTGTTTCACAATCAGCATGAGAATGTCCAGGCGTGTCTGATCGGCAAGACATTTAAAAAAATTGACTGAGTCCATAAGATATATATGCATATACGGATTACCATATATATTAATGAAAAATTGATGACATTACGATGACATGTTTGATAATTCCGAGTTTTTTACTAGGTTGAATCATTTTTTTAGTTCTCTACAATAAAGCCATAGTTTTTTTATGCCTTTAATGACATGACCATTTCACACGTAACCGAACTTCTCTCTCCTGCCGGCTCGCTGAAAAACATGCGCTATGCATTTGCCTATGGTGCCGATGCGGTCTATGCCGGACAGCCGCGTTATAGCTTACGTGTACGTAACAATGCTTTTGATCATGACAATCTAAAAATTGGCATTGCCGAAGCTCATGCTTTGGGCAAAAAATTCTATGTAGTGGTCAACATTCAGCCGCATAACTCCAAGTTGAAAAATTTCATTCGTGACCTCGAACCTGTGGTTACCATGCAACCTGATGCCCTGATTATGTCTGACCCGGGTCTGATCATGATGGTACGTGAGCATTTTCCAGACATGCCGGTACATTTGTCTGTACAAGCCAATGCAGTCAACTGGGCAACGGTAAAATTCTGGAAAAACATGGGACTCACTCGTGTCATTTTGTCACGTGAACTTTCTATAGAAGAAATTGAAGAAATTAAGAATCATGTCCCTGACATGGAAATTGAAGTTTTCGTGCATGGTGCATTATGTATGGCTTATTCCGGTCGTTGCCTGCTTTCTGGCTATATGAACAAACGTGATGCCAATCAAGGTGCGTGCACCAATGCCTGTCGCTGGGACTATAAAATTCACAAAGCAGCTGAAGATGAAACTGGAGATGTGATTCCAGTTCAACAAATTGAAGAATCGTTCCAAGAAACGTCATGCTGCAAAAACAAAGATGCCGATGAGCAACACGCCCTAGAACAACACCAATTTGGCGAGCCGGTTTTATTACAACGCAATGAAGAAGACATGTTTGCCGCTGAAGAAGACGAACATGGCACCTACTTCATGAACTCCAAAGATTTGCGTGCAGTACAGCATGTCGACCGTCTAACCAAGATGGGTATTCATTCCTTGAAGATCGAAGGTCGTACCAAGTCTTATTTCTACTGCGCGCGTACTGCCCAGATTTACCGTAAAGCGATTGATGATGCACTTGAAGGCAAACCTTTTGATCCAGCATTGATGACTCAACTGGAGGGCTTGGCAAATCGTGGTTATACCGAAGGTTTCCTGCGCCGTCATATTCATAGTGAATATCAAAATTATGAAACGGGTTCATCGCGTTTTGATCATCAACAATTTGTAGGCGAAGTATTAGAGCGTAACGGTGACTACATCAAAATTGAAGTCAAAAACCGTTTTGTGGTCGGCGATTCACTTGAGCTGATGACGACGAAAGGCAATATCACTTTTACTTTAACACAAATGAAAGATAAAAAAGGTAATCTGATTGAAGATGCCAAAGGCTCAGGCCATGTGGTGGATATTCCAGTTCCTGCAGATGTCGATATGAACTATGCCCTGCTGATTCGCAACTTACCGAATTCGACGGCTGATATTTCGGCTTCATCTTTAGCTTACCAAGCGGTTTGAATGTCCAGACAAAATGGCTTTGCTGATTACTGACAAATGTATCAACTGCGATATGTGTCTGCCGGAATGTCCGAATGATGCGATTTATGAGGGCGATAAAGTGTATGAAATTGATGTAAAGCGCTGTACAGAATGCGTTGGCTTTTATGAGCATCAAACCTGTATAGCGGTATGTCCAATTGAGTGCATTATTCCGCATCCTGAACATGTGGAAACGCAAGAACAATTGCTGCAGAAGTTTAAGGCTTTGAATTTATTTAACTCGTAATCCAACAGATGAAAGTGGAATAAAACTTGCTTGATTCAACGAAGTAACCTTGGGGAAAGAACAATAAAAAAAGCGCAAAATAAAAAATGTATAAAATTAAAATAACGAGGGAAATGGTAGCGATAAAAAAAAGAACCCAGAGTTAGCGTGCTGAGTTCCTATAAACAGGGTAAAACAAGAACTTGGGGAACTAGAGCCAAAGTGTCTATGTCTACATAGCCACTTTGGCTTTTTTTATTTATTGCCCGGAACGGATAATGTAATCAAAAGCAGACAGGGATGCTTTCGCGCCTTCACCGGTGGCAATGATGATCTGCTTGTACGGCACGGTGGTACAGTCACCTGCTGCAAATACACCCTTGACACTGGTTTCGTTGCGCTCGTTAATCACAATCTCGCCGCGGTTGGAAAGTTCCACTTTCGATGCTTTCAGGAAGTCGGTATTTGGCAACAAACCGATCTGCACAAAGATTCCCGCCAGTTCCACCGTGTGCTCTTCATCCGTGGCACGGTCTTTATATTTCAGCGCAGTCACCTGTGAACCGTCACCGACCACTTCTGTTGAAAGTGCATTCATGATCACGGTGGTATTTGGCAAGCTGTTGAGTTTGTCCTGCAAGACCTGATCCGCACGCAGTTTGGTATCAAACTCAACCAAGGTTACATGCTCGACAATCCCGGCCAGGTCAATCGCCGCTTCTACACCCGAGTTCCCGCCACCAATCACCGCCACACGTTTGCCTTTGAACAGTGGACCATCACAGTGCGGGCAGTAGGCCACACCACGGGTTTTGTATTCCTGCTCACCCGGAACATTCATCTCTCTCCAGCGTGCACCGGTCGACAGGATGATGGTTTTCGATTCTAACTTCGCACCATTTTCCAGCGTCACTTCCACCAGACCATTCGCGGTTTCATCTGCACCTTTAATCGCCGCCACTTTTTGCAGGTTCATGATGTCGACCTCATAAGCGCGGACATGCGCTTCCATTTCAGCGGCAAATTTCGGCCCTTGGGTTTTCTGCACTGAAGTGTAGTTTTCAATGTCCATGGTATCCATGACCTGACCGCCAAAGCGTTCCGCTACAATCCCGGTTTGAATGCCTTTACGCGCGGCATAGATGGCAGCAGTGTTGCCTGCAGGTCCACCGCCAATCACCAGCACATCAAACGCGCCTTTAGCATTCAGTTTTTCCGCTTCTTTGGCCGATGAACCGGTATCCAGTTTGGCCACGATTTCTTCTAAGGTCATGCGGCCCTGGCCGATATGTTCACCATTCTGGAACAGCATCGGTACCGCCATGATTTTGCGCTGTTCCACTTCGTCCTGGAAAAAGGCCCCGTCAATCATGGTCGCCGTTGCTCCCGGATTGTGAATGGCAATCAGGTTGAGGGCCTGTACCACGTCCGGACAGTTATGGCAGCTGAGCGAGACAAAGACCTCGAAATCATCAGTCAGATTCAGGCCTTTGATTTGCGCCAACATCTCATCCGATACTTTGGCTGCATAACCCGACACTTGCAACAAGGCTAAAATTAAAGAGGTAAATTCGTGTCCCATCGGCAAGCCGGCAAAGTTCACGCGTGGCTGTTCGCCGACTTTCGCCACCCCGAAGCTCGGTGCACGTTTGTTGTTGCCATCAAAACGGGCAGTCACCTGATCCGACAGCGCGGCAATTTCAGTCACCAGTTCCTTGATTTTGTCCGACTTGTCTGAAGCATCTAAAGTCGCGACCAGCTCAATCGGGCTTTCCAGACGTTCTAATAAGGTTTTCAGTTGCGCTGAAGTATTTTGGTCTAACATGGCTAACGTCTCCAAGGGAGTAAATGCTTATTTAATAAAGCTATAATAGGGGAAATAATTGAATAGGTAAAACAGTTTGTTTTTATAATTATGATCGTATTATTGAATTATTAATGTGTTCAATTTTATTTGCTCAGCTCGACTTCATTACTAAGGTCAAGAAAATCATAATGAAATAACAGTTCATAAAAAATTTAAAAGCCCTGTTAAAGGGCTTTTAACTTGCATCATTTAACTTATAAGGCGCTGTTCAACTCGCAATATTCGCCCTTTTAAATGCTGCGCTAAAACAAATAGGATGAGGCTCAAAATTGCAGATAAGATGAGCATTGCAATAATCAATATATTCACCAGACCACTAATTTGCTCTGCCTGAGTCACTTGTTTGGAAACAATTTTCGCCATTGGGGTTAAACTCTGACCATACAGCTGATGTTGCATGGTCCAGAGCTGTTCAGGTTTAAAACCATATTCAAAAAAATTCGGATCTGTTTTTTCCGCTTTAATCAGCGCCAGAACTTGAGGAATAGCAGCATCTTTATCCACCGGTTTATGCAGTAGCGCAGTTTGTGCCAGCAGATATGCCTTTACCGGTTGATCTAAATTACTTTGCTGTAAATACTGCGCTAACTCGCTTTGCTGAATATTTTTGTCGTATTGAATGACTTCTGCGTATGCATCCTGATCGTCATTTAAATCATATTGCAGATAAGTCAGGCCTGACCACAAGACGATAAATGCAATGATCCATCCAACAAACTTCAAAATAAAAGACTGAAAACGCACATAAAAGAAACGTATTTTCTTTAAAAAATGAATGACAAAAAATGCCCCGACAAAGGAAACCAATAGTTTTAGAATCAGCCAGCCAAACCAAGATAACAGGTTGCTAAAATAGTCCGTATGCTGACTGAGTTCAGCCAGGTTTGCATCTACACTCATCGGCATATGCAATTGCTTTAATTCAGTGCTAATTCCGAAAAAGCTATACACCAAATCATGCTGTAAAAATAACGCCACCACTGAGGCAATAAAAATAGTGCTGCTCGTCATACCCAACAGCATTAAATTGCGTTGCCGCTTTTTTAACGTGACCACGCCGGATTCAATCTGTTGCGGATTTACAGCATATTCATCTAAGGGAGGCAAACCTTTTCTCCTAAAGTGCAAGCAATCCAGTTAAGTTCATGCTTAAGACTTATTTACGCTACTATTACTCGATTCTAAAACCAGATGATTCAAATTTTCTTGCAGCGCACGTAACCGTGTCGTAGCTTCAGCACGTTTCTGCATGCCTTCTTTTTGCACCTGAATCACATCATTAACAGTTTTAATGAGGGTGTTTTGCACATGTTCAAGCGTTTCGATATCAATTACTGAACGTTGATTGGCTTTGGCGGTATCTACTGAGTTTTGATGCAACAAGTCCGCATTACGGCGCAACAGGTCATTGGTCGCATCATCTATGCTATTGGCCAGCTGCACACTATTTTTCTGTTCATTCAGGGAAATCGCTAAACTGATCTGGTTTTTCCATGCCGGCAAGGTAATGTTTTTAATCGCATAGAATTTATCTACCAGCATCAAGTTATTGGACTGGATAATTCGAATCATCGGCAAGGTTTGCATGGCAGATTGCTGCAAAACCTGTAAATCACTGACCCGTTTTTCCAGATTATTAGCCAAATGATTCAGGTCATAGACTTTCTGCACCGTGGTCTGATCTTGGGTTTGGCTGCTTAAAGCGGTAATTTGTTGCTGAATTTCCTGCTCTTTTAATTTCCCGGCAGCAATATAAATACCCAGCTGTTTATATTCATCTTGCACGCCCTGAAACATGCGATCTAACGTGTCAACACGGCTTTTAAGTCCAGATTGGGAAGTCTCAATTTCTTTGACCAAAACATCAATCTGTTCTTTGGTGCTATTAAAATGCTGATCAAAGTTTTGCTTGGCCCCTTTCATTTTACTGATCAAGCCGCCAAAAAAACCGGTACTTTTTTTCTTGTTTAAAATACTGCTGCTATTCAACTGTTGGGCAACCTGTACCACCTGATTTAATTTTTGACCAGTCGTGTCCAGTTCTTTATTTTGTACCAGATTCAGCAGTTCATCGGTATAACTCGATGTTTTTGTGGCAATATTTTTGCCATATTCTGCCACTGCGGTATGGTTCATTTCAGCCAGTTCTTTATGGGCATTCATCACTTCATTAAAGTCTGAATGCTGCAAACCCATTTCTTGTAAATTCAGTTGCTGAAATTTTTGCTGAACTATATCAGTGTTCACTTCAACAGGAAGATCTTTGTGTTCAAAATCGGTCATGCTTCACCTGAATAGTCTGTTTAATGTATAGGTTTCTCGAGTGATTTTCTTAAAGTATGAATTAAATTCTCTCTACTATGATCCAGTTTTTCCAATTCAATGTGTGAACTGCTTTGGTTACTTTGTTTAACATGATATTGCCAGGCAGGAATCAGTACTTGCTGTGCTTCTTTAAAACGGTCCAGCAAAGTTAAAGAAAGCTGCTGCGATAATTGCATCTGTGTAATTGCAATATCATTACTGGCTTGTAGCGTTTGTAATGAATTGATTTTTTTTGACAATCTTTCTGAAAAATTGTCCAGCGGATGTATGTTCTTAACGAAATTCGGATATTCCAGCAAAAATTCTTGTGCAGCCCGAATGTATTTCGCCATTTGTTCACGATGCCCGATTAATTGCTGAAAACGTGCCTGCGACTTTTGTATTTCAATCTGCAGTTTTTGACTTAAATGATTAGCCCGATTGAGCAGTTGATCCAGATTTTTGTAATACTCAACCTGCCCAGAACCATATTCTAGATCAATCCCCAACCATTTTTGCAGCGCATTAAACTTGCGCGTTTTTAAGTATTTTTTTGAATCGGCCAAAGCCTGAATCAGCTGTTCTATGGTGCTACTTAATTGCTGGGTCAGGTGTGGATCGACACCGTTTAATAAAACTGACTGAGCCTGAATGACTGAATCGGCATAATGATTCAGACGATATTGATCCTGAAGCAAAGGGACCAAATCATTACGCTGAATGGAAAGCAGTTCAGTCCGATTTACTTCAATATCAGCCAAATCAACAAGTAGATCTATCTGGGACATAATATTGGAAACTCAACAAAATCATTTTTATAGTACGACTTTTGTACCAAAGATCATGTAGTGTTTTGCAATTTTTCAGAACCTCACTCAGACATGTGGTGAAACAATAAAATACGATTTGGTAATTCGTCGGAAAAATAACCAGCCTCATACCAATAATTAATTGATTATTCAAATGTTTATAAAATAAAAGACGGGTTCAGATCATTTTCAGCGCATGTTTTTATCGGATTATCCGGGATTTGACTGCTGAATTCTTTATTCTATGGCTCAGCTAATACAGGAGTATTAGACCGTTATGAAAATTCAAATAAAAAATCGGTTTCATGGAGTTGAATCGGAGAATAATGATATGACAAACAAAAATCTTTTCCTTAAATGGAGTGTAAATGCATTATTTGCATCACTCGCGTTCACATCCTTAACGAGCAATGCTGCAACATCTTCAACGCCTGCCCCTGCGAATAGCCAACAGGTCTTTTTTGTAGGTAATAACTGGGATGGTACAGTGACTGTCATTCGTCCATCAGGTAATTTTGGCAAGATCGGTGTGATTAATATGGTTCCTGATCGCAAAGAGCGTTTGATGGAAATCCACCTTAATCCAATTAAACTGATTGCTTATACTTATATTCAGTCCACCGCTGGTGAAGGTAATGATCAACTGGTGGATGACATGTATTCCACCCCAGATGGCAAGTCTGTGGTGGCATCGCGTCCAAGTTTTGCCGATGTGGTTTCGATTAATATTGCGACGGGTAAAATCAACTGGCGTACGCCTGTAGAAGGTTTCCGAGCCGATCATATGGCGGTTTCTCCTGATGGTCAGCGTTTAGCAGTATCGGCTTCTTCCGGCAATGTGGTTCATGTACTGGATATCAACACCGGTAAAGAGTTGGGACGCTTTGCAACAGGCGACAAACCGCATGAAAATATTTTCTTTAACGGTGGTACAAAAATTCTAAACTCAGCCATTGGTAATGTAGAAACTTCCATGGATGCTGCATGGCAAGATTTCACCAAAGGCAAACGCGTCCTTACCATTGCTGATGCCAATACCTTTAAAGTCCTCAAAACCATTGATTTCCGTCCCGCACTTGATGCAGTGGGCCGTAAAGATTTGTCCAATGCAGTACGTCCAATCGTATTCAGTAATGATGAAAGTAAAATTTATGCTCAGGTTTCATTTTTTAACGGCTTAATCGAGTATGATCTGAACCAGAATAAAGTTACTCGAATTGGTCAATTACCAGGTAGTTCGACTATTCCATCTGACCGGACCAAATATGTAAATGACTCCCGTCATCATGGATTATCAATCAGTGGTGATGGTGAAAAACTCTGTGTGGCAGGCACCATGGATGACTATGCAACCATTGTCGACCGTTCAACTTTAAAAGCCGGAAAACTGATTGCTGCAGGCAAGCCATATTGGGCAACCCAAAGCCCCGATGGAAAAAGCTGTGTGATTTCAGAGAGTGCTACTGATGTAGTTACGGTCATTGATTTTGCAACGGGCGAAAAAGTGCTGAGCGTTCCTGTAGGTAATCACCCGCAACGTGTTCGGATTGGTTATGCACCTGCGGGCTGGTCAACACCCTAACTGTTTATTTTTATAAATCATACAGACCTGATCTTAAGATTGGGTCTGTTTTCATTTAAATATAAAAATAGGATTTTTGGCATGAATAGCAGCATACGACTTGGTCTTATCATTGGCTTTATTGTGATTGTAGTACTGATCGTTGTGGTTTATATATTTAAACCGGCTCCCTCCTCTCCCTCAAATACAGCTAAAGCAAAAGAAAAACCCACTCCAGCTGTTGTAGTAGCGCCTGTTGAAAAAAAAGCGGTATCTGTCACACCCGTTCAATCAAAAATAGTAGCCGCACCAGATCAGAAAGTATTAATTCAACAACGCGACCAACTGTATAAAGAGTTTGCAGCCATTAGCGACGCTTTAAGTCATGGACAGCAACCCGATTTACGTCAGGTGAACCAAATGTTAGAACAGCAAAAACAGCTGGTTAAAACAGGAACGGTGACTGCGGATGAAGCTCTTTCATATTGCCAGTTTTTAAAGCAGATTTTACCTGCAATGGATCATCAGATTGATCAAAGTATTATAGAGTTAGAGAAGCTTAAGCATAGCGCGACATGACAAGTGCAATAGAAGTTATTAACTTTAACAGATTATTAAACCTCAACGTTTTTTAAACCAAATCATTAAAGCTAATTAAAAGACCATAAAAAAAACCCTTAAATCACCAGATTTAAGGGTTTTTCCATCTAACTCAATCACTTGTTAAATTCTGCCAGATATAAGCAGACTTCACGCATTGATCTTTACCTAGGCAAATTTTATCTTAATTATGGATACATAATTAAAAAGTCACACGCTGATATTTACGATATTCAGGCTTCCAGAAATTCGCTTCAATAGAGCGCTGTAAAGTTTCAACATCAACTGGAGGCGCTACGCCATCCTGAATTGCTGCTTGAGCAACTTTTAAGGCAATTATCTTGGAAATTTCCTGAATCTGATCTAAATCTGGCAATAGGTTTGCTTTTGCATCCTGTAATTTAGGCGAGCAATCGGCCAACGCATTACTAGATGCCATTAACATATTATTGGTCACGCGTTTTGCTCCAGACGCAATCACGCCCAATCCGATACCCGGAAAAATATAGGAGTTATTACATTGGGAAATGTTATAAATTTCATCCTGATAATTTACCGGTGCAAATGGGCTACCGGTGGCAATTAATGCTTTACCATCGGTCCACTGAATAATATCTGCCGGTACGGCTTCCACTTTAGAGGTCGGATTAGATAAGGGGAAAATGATCGGCTGTTCAAAATTTTCAGCCATTGCCGTAATGACATCTTTACTGAACAAACCTGGCTGTCCGGAAACACCAATTAGCACGGTAGGTTTGATCGATTTCACCACATCGAGTAATGAAATGGTATTATCCGGATC
>Ga0308169_10005433_pt1 | contig 11583 bp, 10 predicted proteins | sample PhyBR1_2_FD_202139 | JGI IMG/M metagenome (GOLD analysis project Ga0308169, IMG submission 202139) | Phyllosphere microbial communities from UC Gill Tract Community Farm, Albany, California, United States - DLSLSB.R1 | ecosystem: Host-associated > Plants > Phyllosphere > Unclassified | place... | reverse complement strand
TGGGCCGGACCCTGCCCTTCATGCGCGTCGCCGAGCGGCTGCTGGTGGCCCTGCTGGCGCTGGGCGTGCTGGTGCTGACGCTGGCCTTCTGGCTGCGCTCGGTGCGCAAGGCGGTGCGCGTCCGCACAGCCGAACTCGAACGCGAGAAGGCGCTGCTGCGCACCCTGGTCGAGAGCAGTCCCGACGTGATCTGGCTGAAGGACCAGTCCGGCGCCTACCTGGCCTGCAATGCGCGTTTCGAGGAACTGGTGGGCAAGCCGCGCCAGGAAGTCATCGGCAGGCGCGACGAGGACCTGTTCCCGCCGGCCTCGGCCGAGACCATGCGCAGCACCGACCTCGCCTCCCTCGATCACGGCAAGCCGCTCGCCCACGACACGCACCTGACCTCGGCGGAGGATGCGAAAGAACATACCTACGAAACGATCAAGACCCCGATCGTCGAGGCGGACGGCAAGGCGCTGGGCGTGCTGGGCGTCGCGCGCGACGTGACCATGCGCATCGAACACGAGCGCACCATCCGCCGGCAGGAACGCCTGCTCACGGAGATGAGTTCCCTGGCGCGGATCGGCGCCTGGGAGCTCGAACCGGCGACCGGCCACCTGGAATGGACCGACGAGGTGATCCGCATCTACGAACTGCCCGCCGGCCGCCCGGTGACGCTGGAGGCCTGCCTGGCCTGCTGCGGCGTGGACGACCGGGTCCAGGCCGAGCGCGCGCTCGCCGAGGCCGACTCCGAGGGCAAGCCTTTCGACCTGGAGCTGCGGATCGTCACCCCCGCCGGCACCCGCAAATGGATACGCGTGCTGTGCAGTCCGATCATGGCGGACGGCCGCATGATCCTGAGCGGCACCGTGCAGGACGTGACCCACCAGCGCGACCTCGAAGAATCGATGCGCATGGCGAACCTGATCTACCGCACCAGTTCGGAAGCGGTGCTGGTCACCGACGAAGCCAACCGCATCGTCGACGCCAACCCCGCCTTCACGCAGCAGACCGGCTACACGCTGGACGAGGTGGCCGGCCGCGAACCCCAGCTGTTCGATTCAAGCATGCACGACCAGCGCTTCTATGGCTGCCTGCGCGAAACCCTGGCCGCCAGGGACCACTGGCAGGGCGAGATCCAGGACCGCAACAAGGACGGCAGCGTCACGCCGAAGTTCGTCAACATCCGCGTGATCCGCCATCCGGACGGCCGCGTCTACCGCCATGTGATCCAGTTCCAGGACATCGGCGAACAGAAGCAGAAGGATGAAGTCATCTGGCGCCAGACCAACTTCGATCCGCTGACCGGCCTGCCGAACCGCCGCCTCTTCCTCGACCGGCTGGAGCAGGACATGCGCAAGGCCCAGGGCGCCGGGCACCGGCTGGGCGTGCTGCTGCTCGACATCGACCGCTTCAAGGACATCAACGACGCCTACGGCTACGCCAGGGGCGACGAAGCCCTGGTCGAGCTGACCCGGCGCATGGCGCGCCGCGTCCCGGCCGACGCCAGCATCGCGCGCCTGGGCGGCGGCATGTTCGCCATCGCGCTCGGCCAGGGCGACCATCAGCTGCACCTCGAGACCGTGGCCGGTGCGCTGATCGACGCGGTGGCGGCGCCGCTCAGCCTCGGCAGCGACGAACTGGCCTACCTGTCGGCCAGCATCGGCATCAGCGTCCATCCCGACGACGCCGGCGACGCCTCCACCCTGCTGGCGAATGCCGAGCACGCGATGTACCTGGCCAAGCGCGCCGGGCGCGGCCACTTCCAGTATTTCACCGCCTCCCTGCAGCAGCAGGCTTCCTTCAAGCTCAGGCTGACCAACGAGCTGCGCATGGCGCTGGCGCGGCGCCAGCTGCAGGTGCACTACCAGCCCATCGTCGAGACCACCACCGGGCGCGTGCGCAAGGCCGAGGCCCTGCTGCGCTGGGAGCATCCGGAGTTCGGCCCGGTCAGTCCGGCCACCTTCATCCCGCTGGCCGAGGAGACCGGCCTGATCGGCGAGATCGGCGACTGGGTGCTGGGCGAAGCCATCGCCGACATCGAGCGCTGGCGCCGCAGGTACGACTGCACGATCGAGCTGAGCGTGAACATCTCGCCGCTGCAGTTCGAGCGCCAGGGCCCGCTGCCATGGCTGGAGCGCATCCTGCGGTCCGAGCTGCCGTCCTGCATTACCGTGGAGATCACCGAAGGGGTGCTGGTGAGCGACGCCGGCCAGGTCTCGCGCTGCCTGGGCGCCCTGCACGAGGCCGGCGCCAGGGTCTCGATCGACGATTTCGGCACCGGTTTTTCGTCCCTCGCCTACCTGAAGCATTTCGACGTCGACTACCTGAAGATCGACAAATCCTTCATCGACCAGCTGGCCGACGACGACGGCGACAAGGCGCTGACGGAGGCCATCGTCGGCCTCGCCCACCGCCTCGGCATCGAGGTGATCGCCGAGGGCGTCGAGACCGGCGCCCAGCGCGACCTGCTGGCCGCCTTCGGCTGCGACTACATCCAGGGCTGGTTCTACGCGAAAGCCCTGCCGCGCGAGGCCTTCGAAGACTACCTGGAACGACATATGGCGTTATCATAAGAGTATGAATCCACCTGCCAGCCAATACACCCTCCAGCAAAAAGTCTTCCTTTCCCTCCTGACCGTCGTCACCATCGGCTTCGTCTGGATCCTGACGCCCTATTCGGGCGCGGTGTTCTGGGGCGTGGTGCTGGCGATCCTGTTCATTCCCCTGTACCGCCGCCTGCTGCGCGCCACCGGCCAGAAAGCCAACCTGGCCGCCCTGCTCACGCTGGGCTCGATCGTGGTGATGGTGATCATCCCGGTAGCCCTGATCAGCGCCTCGCTGGTCCAGCAGGCGGTCGGGCTGTACAACATGGTCAGCACCGGCCACATCGACTTCGGCACCTACTTCCGCCAGATCATCGGCGTGCTGCCCGACTGGCTGACCGGCCTGCTGGAACGCTTCGACCTCACCAACCTGGCCACCATCCAGGAAAAGCTGTCGAGCGTCGCCGCCCAGGCCAGCCAGATCGCGGCCAAGTACACGCTCAACTTCGCCAGCAACACCCTCGACTTCCTGGTCAGCCTGACCATCATGCTCTACCTGCTGTTCTTCCTGCTGCGCGACGGCCATTCGCTGGCGGGCCGCATCAAGACCGCGGTGCCGCTGAGCCGCAAGTACAAGCAGCGCCTGTTCAGCAATTTCACCACCGTGATCCGCGCCACCGTGAAGGGCAACGTCCTGGTGGCGATCGCGCAGGGCGCGCTGGGCGGCCTGATCTTCTGGATCCTGCACGTGCAGGCGCCGCTGCTGTGGGCCGTGGTGATGGCCTTCCTGTCGCTGCTGCCGGCGGTCGGCGCCGCCATCGTGTGGGCGCCGGTGGCCGTCTACTTCCTGGTGACGGGCGCGATCTGGCAGGGCGTGGCGCTGATCGCCTTCGGCACCTTCGTGATCGGCCTGGTCGACAACCTGCTGCGCCCCTTATTGGTCGGCAAGGACACCAAGATGCCGGATTACGTGGTGCTGCTGTCCACGGTGGGTGGCATGGCCCTGTTCGGCCTGAACGGCTTCGTGATCGGACCGGTGATCGCGGCGCTGTTCATTGCCGCCTGGGATCTGTTCTCGACGGCCGAGGAATTTCACCAGGAATAAAAATGGGAAAGCGGGAGATGGATTTCGAAGCCGCCAAGGTGCTGTGCCGCAGTTTCGCGGGCTGTACGGAGGACATCAAATGGGGCGCTGCCGCCGGCGTGGCTTAGCGGCCGTAAGCCTTGGGCGAGGTCTTCAATCACCTGCTGGCGAAGTCTTGCGAGGTTTCGCCGGATTCCATCTCCTGCAAACGGTGCGCATCCTTCGCCTCCAGCGTCATCCCGTAGATCCGTTTCAAATCCTGGATGCGCGCCAGGCTCTCCTCGCCGAACGCGCTCTTCCCCTCGAAGGCATGCAGGACGATGCCCTCCACCAGGTCGCCGAGGCTCATGTCGTGGTATTCGGCCAGGCCCTTCAACACCTTCAGCATCCGCTTCTCGATACGCAGGCCCGTCTGGACCCGCTCCACCGTCACTTTCTCAGCCATGGTTGCCTCCGCATTGGACGAGGTCCGGCATGGCGAAGGTCTTGCGCGCGGCGCCGGAGGCCAGCAGCGCCGCCGAATAATAGCTGTCCAGCAGCCCGCGCCGGCACAGCTCCGGATGGTCGGCGATGAAGCCGTCCCAGTCGTCCGCGCCGGATGCGCGCTCGGCCACCAGTGCCATGAAGGCCACCGTCACGGTCTCGTGGTAGAGGTCCGGCTTGCCCAGCTTGCCGGCCAGCGCCTGCAGGCCGTCGCGCATCGCGATACAGGCTTCGAGGAAGGGACGTGAACGCAGCAGCAGAAAGGCGGCGCGCAGGTGAGCGCGGTGGTCGAATCCCGCCGGCGCGAGACGCCCGGCAGCGAACGCGGCGATGAATTCCTGATCGGTCATGGTTGCCCCCAAAAATGACCGATTATGTTACCAATGTACCAAAATAACGTCAATACGACGCCGGTCTGCAATATAAGTCCAACTTATAAGCATCACTGTTGTAGTTATGAGACGTTCAACTTCTTGCCTTAGGTTGCCAACTGGTAAATTCATGGAAATGCAATATTTTCCAAGGAGCCAGCACTTGAAACCCAACGCGATTCGTCAATCCCTTCTGCTCGCCTTTTACGGCAGCGCCGCCCTCGCCGCCCTGCCGTCCGGCGCGCTGGCCCAGACCACGGCGCCGGCCGCTGCCGACGCCAGCACCATCCAGAGCGTGAACATCGTCGGATCTCGCCGCGTCGGCAACACCTCGGCCACCGACACCACGGTCCCGGTCGACTACATCCCGCTGACCAAGTCCGCCGAACAAGGCGGCCAGTTCGACCTGGCCCAGACCCTGGCGAACATCTCGCCCTCGTTCAACTCGACCCGCCAGACCGGTGCCGACGGCGCCGACCTGGTCGACTCGGCAGCCCTGCGCGGCCTCGGCTCGGACCAGACCCTGGTGCTGGTGAACGGCAAGCGCCGCCACACCACCGCCCTGGTCAACCTGTTCGGCGCGCGCAACCGCGGCAATACCGGCACCGACATGAACGCGCTGCCGCTGCTGGCGATCAAGGACGTGCAGGTGCTGCGCGACGGCGCCGCTGCCCAATACGGCTCGGATGCGATCGCCGGCGTGATCAACGTCGAACTGAAGAAGAGCCTGGGCTGCGAATCGATCGCCGGCTTCGGCGAGTACTCCAAGCACGACGGCAAGAACTGGCTGGCCTCGGCCTACTGCGGCGTCGCCGTGGCGGACGGTGTGCTCGGCATCACCGGCGAATACTACGACCGCGGCCGCTCCAACCGCGCCGAACCGGACAACCCGCGCACCATCGGCGACACCAAGGTCAAGAACCAGACCGTCTACGTGAACGGCGAATTCCCGATGGGACCGGGCAAGCTCTACCTGACGGCCGGCGCCCAGACCCGCGACGCCTCCTCGGCCGCCTGGGCGCGCGGCGGCATCGGCTCCGACGACATCCCCTCGCGTAACTCGGCCGCCATGTACCCGGACGGCTTCGTCCCCTACATCAACGGCGACATCGACGACCGCTACGGCATCCTCGGCTACCGCACCCGAATCGGCGAATGGGCCGGCGACTTCTCGCAGACCTATGGCTACAACCGCATGCGCTACAACATCGCGCACACGCTGAACGCCTCGATCGCGAATCTCGACCTCACCAAGGGCGGCAAGGGCATCAGCCCCTCGCAGTTCGACGCCGGCGGCTTCTCCTTCCGCCAGCTGACCACCAACGCCGACTTCAGCCGCTACTACGCCGACGTGCTGGGCGGCCTGAACGCGGCCTTCGGCTTCGAGTACCGCGCCGAGAACTACCAGATCTTCGCCGGCGAGCCGGGTTCCTACATCGACGCCGACGGCGTGGGCGTGGGCGGCGGTGCCGGCAGCCAGGGCTTCCCGGGCTTCCAGCCGGGCGACGCCACCAACCGCGACCGCCACAGCAGCGCCGCCTACCTCGACTTCGAAGCCGACCTGAACGCCCGCACCAAGCTGCAGGCCGCCCTGCGCCACGAGCGCTACTCGGACTTCGGCTCGACCACCACCGGCAAGCTGGCCGGCTCCTTCAAGGCCACCAACGATGTCCTGCTGCGTGCCTCGGCCAGCACCGGCTTCCGCGCGCCTTCGCTGCAGCAGGTATACTTCTCGTCGACCTTCACCGACTTCATCAGCGGCGTGCCGATGGACGTGGTGCTGGCGCCGAACGGCGGCAAGGTCGCCAACGCGGCCGGCATCCCGCAGCTGAAGGAAGAGAAGTCGAAGAGCTACACCCTGGGCCTGACCTGGACCCCGAGCAAATCGGTCTCGGTGACGGCCGACCTGTACCACATCGACATCGACGGCCGCATCGTGCTGTCGGGCCGCTTCGACGCCGACAACTACCCGGCGCTGGGCGCGACGCTCCAGGCACTGGGCGTGGGCCAGGCGCAGTTCTTCGTGAACTCGGTCGACACCCGTACCCAGGGCCTGGACCTGACCGCGTCGCACCGCATGGACATCGGCGGCGGCAAGCTGGCCACCTACCTGGCGATGAACTTCAGCCGCACCGAAGTCACCGGCGTGCACGCTCCGAGCGCGCTGGCCGGCTTCGAGGACGTGCTGCTGTCCGAGCGCGAGCGCCTGTTCATCGAACAGGGCGGCCCGCGCCGCAAGGCCACCCTGGACTTCGACTATACCAAGGGCAAGCTGGAAACCGACTTCCGCATCGTCCACTACGGTCCGCAGACCCTGGGCACCTTCTCGGGCCCGCCGGTGCCGAACCAGCACTACGAAGCCAAGACCTCGGCCGACCTGTCCTTCACCTGGTCGTTCACGGACAAGACCAAGCTGACCGTCGGCGGCACGAATATCTTCAACGTGCATCCGACCGTGCAGAATCCGGACGAGACCGACAACGGCTTCAAGTACGAGAGCGTGCAGTTCGGCCTGAACGGCGCGGCTTACTTTGCGCGGGTGGCGCACAAGTTCTAAATCCATCCGACGCCCAGCGTCACACACGTCGCCCCCGCGCAGGCGGGGACCCAAGCTTGCAAGCCGCGCCATTCCGGCGCGGCTGCCTTTCACGAGTAGAATCCGTTTTCAATTCACGAACTACAAAGGCAAGCGATGAAAAAGACGGACCTGGCAAAGAGCGATGCAAAGAAATTGATGAACCAGATGGCTGCCAAGGGCGCTACGTTCGCTGGAGCCGCATCGGGACCTGCGCCCGACCGCCGCGAACAGCGCGAGCGTGAGCGCGCCCTGGGACTGGTACCTTTTGCCGTCAAGCTGAACAGCGGCCTGGTACAGCAGTTGCAGACGCTGAGCAAGGAGCGCGGTGTCGAGTTGAACCAGCTGGTGGCGGAGCTGCTGCAAAAAGGCCTGTCCGCCTGACATTCCCGGCACCCCGGCGCATCGCGCGATACCCAAGGTGGCGTCACGCTGCCTCCAGGGGAAAGCGCTGACGCCGGCGCGCAAGCCTGCCAATAATGGCTGCATTTCCCACTCCGGAAGCGCGCCATGCACTCACGTCACAGTCCCTCGCTCGTCAACGATCTCCATTCCGCGCTGAACGCGACACGGGTCGCGGGCATCCACCAGCCGGGCAGCATTGCCGACATCCGCGCCATCATTGCGGATGCGGCGCGGCGCGGCTTGCCGGTGGCGGTCTGTGGCGGGCGGCATGCGATGGGCGGCCAGCAGTTCGCCGCCGATGGCGTCCTGCTCGACATGCGGCACATGCGCCGCGTGCTGGCCTTCGACGCCGACGCCGGCCTGATCGAGGCCGAAGCCGGCATCGAGTGGCCGGAACTGATCGATTATCTCGACAGCGCATCGAAGCCCGGCGGCCCACGCTGGAGCATTCGCCAGAAGCAGACCGGCGCCGACCGGCTGTCGCTGGGCGGCTGCCTGTCCGCGAACATACACGGACGCGGCCTGCGCATGCGGCCCTTCATCGGCGACGTGGAAGCGTTCACGCTGGTCGACGCGGAAGGCACCGTAAAGCACTGCAGCCGGACCGCCAACCCCGAACTGTTCTCGCTGGCGATCGGCGGCTACGGCCTGTTCGGCATCATCGTGAGCGTGACGCTGCGCCTCGCGCCGCGCCGGAAGATGCGGCGCGACGTGAAGCTGCTCCAGCTGGACGAACTGATGCCGGCCTTTGCGGAACGCATCGCCGCCGGCTATGTCTTCGGCGACTTCCAGTTCGCCATCGACCCGGACAGCAGCGACTTCATGCAGCGCGGCGTGTTTTCCTGCTACCTGCCGGTCGACGACGACACGCCGTCCGGCGGCGCAACGGAGGAGCTGTCCGAGCAGGACTGGCGCGCGCTGCTGCTGCTGGCGCACACCGACAAGACCGCGGCCTTCGAGCACTACGCACGCCATTACCTGGCGACGGACGGCCGCTACGACTGGAGCGACCGGCTGCAGCAGAGTACCTATCTGGACGGCTACCATCACGAGATCGACGATGCGCTCGGCCATTGCGGCTCGGAGGTGATCGGCGAGATCTACGTGCCGCGCGAACGCCTGGCGGACTTCATGCGCGCCGCGGCGGCCGATTTCAGGCGCCATGGGGTCGACCTGATCTACGGGACCGTCCGCCTGATCGAGCGCGACACGGAAAGCTTCCTGCCATGGGCGCGCCAGGACTACGCCTGCGTCATCTTCAACCTGCACACGCCGCACACCGTGGACGGCATCGAGGCGACGCACCAGGCCTTCCGCCGCCTGATCGACATGGCGATCGCGCGCGACGGCAGCTTCTACCTGACTTACGCGAGAGCCGCCAGCGCGGCCCAGGTCGGCGCCTGCCATCCGCGCTTCGCGCAGTTCCTGGAAGCGAAACGCCGCTTCGACCCGCAATTGCGCTTCCAGAGCAACTGGTATCGTCATTATGCGGCGCTGTTCGGCAGCGCGCCGGCGGAGCTGGCGGCATGAAGCCGGGACGGCCCAGCAGGACCGCGGTGGTCGTCGCCGGCGGACTGCAGCTGGCCGGCGCACGCCCGGGGCTGCCCGCCGCCGCGCTGCCGCCCGCTGCGCTGCGCCACGGCGAACGCATGCTGCGCAGCGCCTATCCGCGCCTGGCCGGCCTGCTGCGCCAGGCATGGTTCCGTGGCCTGTGCGGCTTGCTCGAAGCCGCCACCCTGCCCGGCATCTGCCTGCATTTCGCGTTGCGCAAGCAGCTGCTGCGCCGGCACGCGCAGGAACTGCTGGCCGCCGGCTGCACGCAAGTGATCGTGCTCGGCGCAGGCTTCGACACACTGTGCATGGAATTGAAGGCGATCCGGCCGGACCTGTGCTGTATCGAGATCGACCAAGCGGCCACGCAATCGGCAAAGCGGACCGCGGCCGGCAGCGGCATCGGCTTCATCGCCGCCGACCTGGCGCGGGAAGAGCTGGGCGCGCTGCTGGCAAGCCACCCGGGCTTTCGCGCGGATGCCTCTACGCTGTTCGTCGCGGAAGGACTGCTGATGTACATGCCGCTCGAGGCGGTGCGCGGGCTGTTCGCGCAGATGGCGGCCGCCGCGCCGCGCAGCCGGGTGGCCTTCACCTGGCTCGATCCCTTGCCGGACGGGCGTCCTGGATTCCGCCGGCGCAGCCGCCTGGTCGACGCCTGGCTGCGATGGCGGGGCGAACCCTTCCTGTCGAGCCAGGCGCGCGGCGGCCTGGCGGACTTCCTGGCCGATGCCGGCTTCGTGCTGGAAAAGCTGAATGACAGCGGCGACCTGCTGGACGGCGCGGACATGGCCGCGCGCCCGATCGAAGGCGAGTACATCGCACTGGCCTCGGCGGCCCCGCCGGCAGGCAGGTCCTAGGCCGCCACGGTCTCCACCCGCCGCATCCCCAGCGCCTCGTACAGCGCGATCGCGGTGTGGTTGTCCGCCTCGACCTTCAGGCTCACCGCATGCGCGCCGCGCTTGCGGAAGGCCTGGCAGGCGTGGCCCATCAAGGCCGAGCCGAGGCCCAGGCGGCGGTGGACCGGCAGCACGACGAGATCCTTGATGAAGCCGGAGTTCCAGGCGATGCAGGCGGCGGCCAGGGTGGCGATCGGCGTCTCGACCAGCAGCACCAGGCGGGCGTCGAATTCCGGGTCGGTCGACAGCACGCGCCACCATTCCTCGCGCGGCGCCAGCGCGCCGCCATTGGCCGCGTAAGCCTCCCGCAGCAGCGTGTGCAGGGCCGGCACGTCGGCGGCGGACCGGAAGGTGCGCATCGTATACGGGTAGACGGAAACGGGTTCCTCGAGGGATGGGCCGAGTTCGCGGCGGTAATGATGGATTTGCATGGCGCTCACACAGGTGGGATCGGGAGCGCTGATTCTACGGTCGAAAAAAGCGGCGCGGACGGCGGCGCCGGGCTTTCCCCCATGCGTGGTGTGGCGCCGATGCCTATCGCGCGCGCCACCAGGCCGGGCCGGCTTCCGGCCGCGCGACCGCCAGGGCGGCGCCGATCTCCGGCGTCGCCAGCGGCACGCCGGCGGCCCCGGCCAGTGCCGCGATGCGCTCCAGCGGTTCGTGCCAGGGGTGGAAGGCCAGGTCGAAGGTGCCGTTATGGATGGGCATCAGCCATTTTCCCCGCAGGTCGAGGTGGGCCTGCAGGGTCTGTTCGGGCTGCATGTGGACGTCGGCCCATTGCAGGTCGTAGCCGCCGGTTTCCAGCATGGTGAGGTCGAAGGGACCGTAGCGTTCGCCGATCTCCCTGAAGCCGGCGTGGTAGCCCGTGTCGCCGCTGAAGAACAGGCGCAGGTCGCCGGCGCCGATGACCCAGGACACCCACAGGCTGCGGTCGCCGTCGCCCAGTCCGCGGCCCGAGAAATGCTGGGCCGGCACGGCCGCCAGGCGCACCCCGCCCAGCTGCGTCTCCTGCCACCAGTCGAACTGGCGCACCTTGCCCGCGTCGACGCCCCAGCGGACCAGGCGGTCGCCGACGCCCAGCGGCGCCAGGAACAGTTCCGCCTTCGGCGCCAGGCCCAGGATGGCGTCGTGGTCGAGGTGGTCGTAATGGTCGTGCGAGAGGATCACGGCACGCAGTGGCGGCAGCTCGTCGATCGCCAGCGGCGGCGCGTGGAAGCGCTTCGGCCCGGCGAAGGAAAACGGCGAGGCGCGTTCGGCGAACACCGGGTCGGTCAGCCACCAGCCGCCGTCCAGCTTGATCAGCACGGTCGAGTGGCCGAGGCGGAACAGGGTCCCGTCCGCGGCCTGCGCCAGCGTCGCGGCATCCAGGGGCCGCGCCGGGATCGGCCGCTCCGGCACCGTGGTCGCCGGCTTGGCGGTCAGCATGCGCCAGACCAGGCCCAGGGTTTTACGGAAGCCCATCGCCTGGCGCGGGACCACGTTGCGGTAGGCGCCGTCGGCACGGCGCAGCGAGCCGGCCTGCGCCGCCGCGATGGCGTCAAGGGAGGAAAGGTCGTTCATGCGGGGAAGCGTACCACGGCCTCGAGCCCGCCCAGGCGGGCCGACTCGCCCAGCGACAAGGTGGCGCCGTGGCGCTCGGCGATCGCCTTGATGATGGCCAGGCCCAGGCCGCTGCCGGCGGCCTCGCTGC
>Ga0308169_10005432_pt1 | contig 11584 bp, 9 predicted proteins | sample PhyBR1_2_FD_202139 | JGI IMG/M metagenome (GOLD analysis project Ga0308169, IMG submission 202139) | Phyllosphere microbial communities from UC Gill Tract Community Farm, Albany, California, United States - DLSLSB.R1 | ecosystem: Host-associated > Plants > Phyllosphere > Unclassified | place... | reverse complement strand
TATTATTTTCCTCCGCTTCGCCCGTTAAGGTTTCACGGTTCCAGTTGGTATAACGGGCACCGAGAATCAGGTGCAGCGGATCGGCAAGTGACAGACGGGTCGCCATGTAAGTCGATTTCTGACGGACAAGTTGGCTATCACTGGCTGGCAAACGTGGCGTCCACGCGGATTCCGGATACTGACCGTTAAAGTCATTGTAATTACCCAGTGACGCTGAAGAGATGTTCTCAAAGGTGCTGAAGTACTTGTTATCCTGACGGGTGTAATTGACGCCCACCATCAGCTCATGCTGACGCCCCAGCAGTTCATACGGTCCACTGGCAAAGGCATCCACTGCATCCACTTTGCGTTTGCCGGTGTTATAACCGGTTCCGCCCACTACCGGATAATTAGCATAGGAAGAGACACCCGCGCCGGTATTACGATCGAAATAACCATCGAGATAGATCTGCTTACTGTCCAGACGCATCTCGTTGTGCGCGCCGTTCAGGGTGATGTTCCAGCCGTTGTCGAAATCCTGCTTCAGATTCACAAAGAGTTTGCGGTTCTCTTTGTCGTTGTAGGCCCAGTCAGGCGCGGTGTTGTAGCCGCGACGGGTATGAATCTGTGTGCCGTCGGTATACCAGCGTGGTGCACCGCCCCACATGGTGGAGTCGGTATTAACCTGGCTGAACTCATAACCGACAGAGAGTGTGGCAGAGTCAGTCAGATCGGCGTCTACCACGCCGTAGATGAACTGTTTTTTCGCGCCGTAGCGTTCGATGAAGCTATTGTTGTCCTGCCAGCCAGCCACCAGGCGGCCACGCACATTGCCTGACTCACTCAGCGGCGCAGAGAGATCGGCAACATAACGCTGTTTGTTCCAGCTGCCGTAGCTGGCAGAGACGGTGCCGCCGAATTCTTTGCTGTCCGCATGTTTGCGTAACATGTTGATGGCGGCTGAAGGATTTCCCGGCCCGGTCAACAGGCCGGTCGCCCCGCGAACCACTTCAACGCGCTCATACAGCGCCATATCGGTCTGCGCATCGCCCAGATTCCAGCGTTCTGCAAACGCGGTAGGAATACCATCAACCATGTAGTTGTCGACCATAAACCCGCGCGCGTAGTAGTTGGTGCGGTCCATATCCCCACTGATGCCCCGGATGCCGGTGGTGTTTACCAGCACATCATTCAGCGACTGAAGTTGCTGATCCGCCATTCGTTGCTTACTCACAATGCTGACTGACTGCGGCACATCACGCACGGTGCCCAGCATTTTCGTGCCCGCACGGGTAACCGGAACGCTGTAATCGGCCTGAGGTGACGTTGTCACGGCATCATCGGCTGAAGCTGTCACGGTCAGTGTCTGATCATTGCTGACAGGCGTCTCTGCCGCATGAGCAATGTTATGCGTCAGCGATGAGCCGACCAAAAAAGTCAGTAAGGAGAGGCGGAATGGACGTTGAAGAGCAGAGGCGCTCTTCACCCTGGCGTGCTGAAGATCGAAAGCGTTCATTAATTCCTCAATTATCTTTATGTTTTTGAGCTGCCACTGTCACGACCCTGCGTCCTGCGAGCATTGCTACCCTGCTTAAGGTTTGAGGAATCAAAAACCTTTCCGTGAGCGCCTTCGCGCGGGTGTGATTAACATTTAAAGCAAATGAGAAATATACGCATTGCGATTATCAATGCAAGATTTTGTTAATGAATAATGCGAAATTTTTCAGGGGAATTTGTGGGCGATATCAGGTTATACAAGGCGATAACCAGAAGAAGGCATGCTTTACCTGATTATGCCTGCTGAATGAGCAAGGTCAGATGAATTTCGTTCGCTTTAATTAATTAAAAAATCCTGTAATAGCCGCTCATTTAACTGAAGTTTTCCTTCCTGATGCAACAATACCCGCCTTAATCCATTGTTTTCCTTATTTAACACCAGATATTGCAGGAATAAGTACATGCGCAAAATCTTACCTCTTAAAGCGCTGATGATGACGTCCGTTTTTAGTCTGTTTTCAGCTCATGCCGCCACGTTAATGCAGAATGTAAATGCGGGCTGGGAAAGCTTCAGTGATAACGTTGCCACGACATGGCACCAGCCAGAGGGTATCGACTTTTATTTGCCCGCCATTACCTGGCACAATCGTGCCACTTACGACCGTGAACACATCGATAAATATAATGAAAGACCCTGGGGCGCGGGCGGTGGTATCTCCCGCTACGATGAAAAAGGAAACTGGCACGGCCTCTACCTGATGGCATTTAAGGATTCTTTTAACAAATGGGAACCCTTTGGTGGCTATGGCTGGGTGGCAACCTGGCGACCGCTGGCCGACCAGAATTTTCACTGGGGCGCAGGTTACACAGTGGGCGTCACTGCCAGGCATAACTGGGACTATATGCCGGTACCTGCCGTCCTGCCGCTGGCCTCCATCGGCTATGGCGATCTCGACTTCCAGATGACCTATATTCCGGGCACCCACAACAACGGGAATGTTTATTTTGCCTGGCTTCGCTATCACTTCTGATCGTTATTTAGCGCGACATCGCCATGACAGAGAGATCGTTCAGGGAGAGAGTCTCACCCTCATAGCGATGTCGCAGAAGATGATAACTGTCGCACTCAATAATCTGCTCAACCGCATCTGAAAAGATGTTCATCGCGCTGCGCATCTGGCTCAGATAGTCATGAGTGTCGTAAACCCTGTCGATGCCTTCCAGCGCATGGTTCATGATTTTTCGGGCAACGTCATTCGGCGTATCGAGGGCGGAAAGTTTGGACCGCGCGGTGCGACGCAGGTCGCGAGGAGTAAAAGCCTCCAGCCCCAGCCCTCTTGGCGCGCGGATCATCCGGCGCAGTGCCTGATTCAGCGCGCCTTTTGACAGCGGTTGTTGGGGATCGCGGGGCGCGGGAACGAGCCAGGGTGAGTCGGGATCGGCGGCGCGCAGCAACGCTTCAATGCACTGACGCATCAGGGGTGAAATCGGCAGCACATGCTCGCGCTGCGATTTATTGCGTGTACCCTGCATCCACAATCCTAACGGCAGATCAAACTCGGCTTTCTGCGCCTGAACAATCTCATCCGGCCGTCGGGCGCTGACCAGACATAAACGCAGCGCCCAGCGCGCCTGCTCCGATAACGCCCAGTTATCCAGTCCGTGCCAGAAAACCCAGATTTCCGCGTCAGTGAGTTGCCGACTACGCGGCGGCGTAGCTCGACCCGCAACATCCCGTTTTTTCATGGAAGCGAGGGGTGAATGTTCGAGATAGCCCTGCATCTCCGCCCAAGCGAGGAACTGTTTGGTCAGTGCAAATACCCGACGCGCCTCCTCTTTTTTACCGTCAGCGATCAGGATGTTGTAAAGCCGGTTGAGGCGGAGACGGTTTAGCGTTTTGAGTGGCTGCGAACCGATGTTGGGCAGGACATGTTTCAGCAGAGAAGAGATGGCGATCTCAGGCCGTCGCCGGCTGATCAGCAAAGACAGTTTTACCCAGACCTTCATCACCTGCTCTACCGTGCCTTCATCACCAAAATTATCCAGCTCGCCAAGCGAAGCGGTCTTCACCTGCTTCAGCCAGATCATGACATGGCGCCCGACATGCGCAGAATGGTCGTCGGTGTGAGTTAAATCTGTCGTCATTTTGATGCCTGTTTACTACATGTGAAGCGGGCCATTCTAACGACACTTTATCTGTGACTCCAGACCTAATAAGTCTGGAGTCATAAAGATGCTTTTTGATGAAATCTGAGGGCGTTTACGGGGTTCGATGCTGGTGTTTTAGGGCGGTTTTCTCAAGGAATTGCGCACGGCTGGAAGGGCGTTTACTCACTGAAACCTGAACGTTTTGTTCTGGTTCTCTGTACTTCTATCTGATTACCCTCCATGGCGGAAAGGAAGTTATGCTTTTCCGGAAAGCAGCTCAGGAGCGCTGCCGTGAACGATTACCTGAAATCGACCTGCATCAGTTCAGCAATCGTTGGATCATGCGTCGTTATTACGCAGCAATCCCGATAATCAGCGAACCGGCAGGATTTGGGTTCGTCATACCAGGTGAATGGAGACTCATCAAGCCAGAATGTCAGTGAGCCCAGATTGACACGGGTATTAATGTTGACGTTCGCAGTGGTGATGTTTGACTTTTGCTTTGCCAGGGGATGCCGCTACATTGCAGCCAGTATATCCAACATGACTTCAGTGATGGTTAAAGTTAATTAATCACCGGGGGCTGTCGTAAAATCAATAACGTGGGGAACAGGAATTTCAGCGTTTTCGTGTCAATATTTGTCAGCGATCCCTAAATTAACGTTAAACCAAATTCACATTGCACCCATCATGCGAGTGAAATATATACTCACAATCTGTTAAAAAATTGCTTCCAAATACAAAAAAAATCTTCCTTTATTATTAATAACTCCTTGTTAAATCTGATCTTAAATTTTTAAAATGCTGCAAAATTGATCGTCAATCACGATTAATCAGGCATACCAGATAGGCCAGATCTATCAATATTTGAGAATCGATCGTTTTAATTAATTAGCACTTACGTTGTCTCTCGATTAAAAATAGGCCTGGTTTATGAGTCTTATCATAAATAACGGAAGTTTATTTTCATTAAATTTCAGTTCAGGATGACCTGTTAATGGAGAGTTTTTTCATGAAGAAAAAAGTATTAATTGCTGCATTAATTCCTCTGGCATTTAAGCTGTCACACAACACATTTGCTGAAGAAGTCGATTAGCCTTCAGCAGTAACCCCGATGACGGTGTCAGGCTGCATCATTCAATTTACCGGTTCCATCACTGATGCCTCCTGCATTGTGAATGCCAGCGCGGACGTGCAGACAGTGGCGCTCGGTCAGTACGGTACAGCAGACTTCACCAGTTCCCCCCAAAACTTCAACATCAAACTCAAAAACTGCGCAGTTTATGTCGGCACAAAAACAATGTGAAAGCCGGCGGTTTAAGCATCGTGGTGAATATGACGTTTGATTATCAACAGTGAATAAGATATGAAAAAGCTCGGAACCTTAACAGTCGCAATGTTACTGGGACATCTATCGGTGAGTAACGCGACAACCATTTCCGCAGTCACTCCGATAACAGGCAAACTAGCGACGAACCACACTCAAGGGCGTAACTATTTTGATTATCTGTTCGGAGTGATTGAGTTAGAAGGAGAAGAAATATCAGCCATGAGCGGGACATACTGTATGTATTGGCGAGAAACGGACAGCAAATACCCCTCCCAGGAACCGTCCTGTGGAGCACTGACAGGTGCCTCTTCCCAACGCACAGAAGCGAAATCCCCGACCTCCTATGCCATCGCGAACCTGGAAGTCACTTATCGATACAGCGGATCCAAGCCAGTAAGGATGACTGTCTCGGTCAGGAATACTAATCTTCCTCGTACTCCGCGGGGAGAACAATCCGTGAGTCTGGAAGGAATAACGTGTGCTGTGGATGTCAATACACGCCCAACTATCCCCGTTCTTAATCCTGCCTCCGATGTTGACATTCCGGGTATAATATCAAATCCAGTTGGAGCAGCTACGGTTACGTTTAAACCAGGTTTGTTATCCACTGGGATGCAAAAGGGCATACTTACTTTAAATGGTAACACAAACGGATATTACGCAATTAACAACAACCCCGTTGATTCCAATGGAGTATGGGTAGTCGATTCAAACAGTAACCCGCGCCTTAATGTTCGCTCGACCGGTGATGCAGAACCGGGTGAGATGACAGGATTCATGACGGCAACAATTGCATGTCCTTAATTATGCTGAATACGTTCTTTGACGTGTTTTCAATGGTGTTAGCCGTCAGCCATCATCATACTGCGCCCATATTCAAACCCTGAATCCCCCGGCACTTACACTGCCAGAATCCGAAAGGGTTACACTTTTGATTTGGTTAAGCCGTAATGGTATTTGAGTAAATAGTTAAATTACACAGTTCAATAAATTGACACAAGGTGGATCCAACATCTGTCGTTATACTCGTTTAAAAGATCTCATGAGGCATATCAGAGCTGGATGTCACCCTATATATCCGGCTTCACCTTGCGCGACTCTGCCAGATCATCTGGCGCTGGAAAAATATGCTGATGACGCTGGCTTTCCCGCTCTCTGGATGAGAGAGAAGCCCTTTTATAACTCGCGGTTTGGTGACATCCGACAGATGCTGCATCCAATGGCCTACTCTGGATTTCTTACCTCTCAAACTAAACGCATAAGGTCGTTTAGAAAGCGCAAAATAAATTATGTTTTTCCGGAAAGCAGCCCAGGAGCGCTCCCGTGACCGATTACTTGAAATCGACCTGCATCAGTTCGGCAATCGTTGAATCACGTGTCGTTACTACGCAGCGATCCAGATAATCAGTGAACCGGGAAGGTTTCTTCATGCCAAGCTGCAGCAGTTTGGAATTATCAAAGACCACATTCAGGTTTGAGAAATGCCCGTACAAATTCATGGCGCGCAGCATGATTCGTTCGTTGCAAGGCCCGAACAGATCCTTAAAGGTTCTTCTGCTGTCAGAAAGCTGTTTATAGGACACCTTCTGATAATCAACGCCGAGCGCCCTGCTTCCGGATGCTTTTGCCATCGCCTCGTCAATTTCTGCGAAAGTCACACTACTCTGTGTGCCGGCAGAGATATGGATCACCTCATTGATGACGTCTTGTGCGTCAAGCAGTAAGACCAGCGCATCGGCACAGTAATCAACCGGAACAACATCAATACGATCATCCAGGTCGCAGGTGAATTTTCCGAGTGCCAGCGCCATGCGGAATACCCAGAAAATACTGGCTGACGGCAGACAGCCTTGATCGGAATGACCCACTACGATTGATGGCCGGGCAATGACCAGCGGCAGATCCGGTAGCTTTTCGGTCATTAGCTTTTCAATCGAGGCCTTACTCCACGTATATTCGACGACATGCTGATCCCGGCTGGAATTGAGTCCGCCCTCAGTGACCAGCGAGCCAGGTTCCGGCGCGCATGACATTGCCGTACCAACGTGAATGAATTTCTTTAGTCCCGCGACGCGGCTCATGCGTTCAGCGAACCTGAATGTGCCTTCAACATTCACTTTCCAGATAGTGGGATTGTTACCAAAAGAGGCAACGGCAGCACAGTTAATGACGTGGGTAACGTCGTCAATACGTGAGTCACTAATAAAGTTCTCAGTTAAAGCCAGATCACCCAGAATGATGTTTTCAGGTGCTATCGTGTTGATAATTGACTCATTTAAGCCAAAATTTTTCAGGTTTGCTTTAAGCCTGTTTAGCCCTTCCTCAACAGTCTCGCCTCTGACCAGCAGCAACAGTCCATCCTTAACCCTGTTCTGTAATAAATTTGCAACGACAGCCCCGCCTAAAAAACCAGTAGAACCAGTAATAAGGATTTTTTTCATGATAGTGCCATTTAAATTAGTTGATCAAAGGAGAGCATTAACGGAACGCTTTCCGAACAGGTTAAAAATAAAAGAACGTGTTGTGGCTAAATTATTTATGCTGAGCTTAAGGATAAATTAAGTTTTGACGCTAAATCTCATCCTCATGTCTTAATCACGTATCACGTTACACACCAAATCAGTATATAGCTAATAAGTATCGCCAGGTTAAACAGCACTGCAGATATTTTATGAAACTTTTCCATTTAGATTCTGTTTATACTTAATGCTCAGAGAGGAATGCTTAAACACCCACACTCCTGCTGATTGCATGATCTGATTTGAACAATTTCCGCTATTCAGGATCAAGTTTTATTTATTTTATTTTTGATGAACTTTATAGGGATTTTATAAATGCGGCTTCTTAAGCATTTATTAAGGCCGGAAGCTTTGCACACTATTTCTGCATGTTAAACGAAGCAGGTTTAAATTATTATTCAGCAACTGTGTTTAATCATTGTTTAATTAATATCAATTTTTTCCTGTCTTAAAATAACTGCCAGCAGAATCCTGAGGCGCGCAGTGACCGTTGTCAGAAGTGATGCTTACCTTGCGGGAGTGTTAACTGGCTACTCTGCTCAGGCTACAGGCGTGTTTTTCATTGAACGTGAGGCTGATGGCTTCCAGGTGTGAAGGCCAGTCCCCCGGGCAGGTGGCTTATAAAATCTGACTGAAATGCCATCTCAGGGTGCTGAAGAGTTGAAGTTATGATTAATAAATCGCCAACTGCTCTGCTTATTGTGTGAAAAGCGTAACCACAGGTAACTAACTTCATGATTACTGTATCGCGGACAGCGAAACGCCACAGACTATGGCTATGCTCTGATGAGTTCAATGTGCAACTATGACTATCAGGATATTACGTGATGAAAAAATTATCAGTTATCGTTATTGCTACTGGCCTGTTTTTGTCAGTGAATTTACCGGCTAATGCCGAAGGATGTCTGAAAGGCGCCGCAGTGGGAGGCGTTGCAGGTCATGTTGCTCATCATGGTGTCGCCGGGGCAGCAGCAGGCTGCGCAGTCGGCCATCATATGGCGAAGAAAAAACATAAAGAAGCTGACAAAAACCAGCAGGCTCAGCCAGCACAGAATTAAGCTGAAAGCTAATGCTGAGGTAAACCAGCGGTTACCGGACACGTTTTTGTCCGGTAATTAATGAGCATCAACTGTTCTGAATCTGTTAATTATTAATACTGTTTCAGGTTAACATCAGTTCTACTAAGATGATGGTTAATATTCCCCGCCATTAAAATACTTTCCCGCGATAATTTATGCATTATGGCTGTTGCGCCACTCACCCCCCTTTTTTTCTGTACCCGTAAAGCAGCAGCGATGCTGCACAGGACCCATGAAGAGAATTAAATGAATTCACACAGTCAGCAACAGATTGCGTCCGCAGTTCGTTAGAAAATAAAGTACGTATGCAGGGACTCCCTCATGGTTTTATAGAAAAAATAACATTCAGCTTCGAAAAGGAACGCTCTTTAGCAGCCAGCGGCGCAAGACTGAGCTGTCAGGCTTCATTCCCGACATGAACGCTGACAGTAATAAGAATTTGTCAGTAGTACGTGAACAAAAGAAGGACGGCGATAAATGGGCTTTACCGATAATAAACCTGTTAGCGCAGCGTGACAAAAGTCTGGCGAATATCTGAAACCAAACTTTCAGGCGCCTCCATTGCGGCAAAGTGACCACCACGAATATGTTCTGCAAAGTGCACTAACTTTTCAAATCGATTCTTTGCCCATTGTTCGGACAGTCGGACTTGTTCTGCAGGAAACATACTGATTCCGGTGGGTATCCGTATTTTGTCATACGCTTCAGGACGGTTACGCATTGCCTGCATACTCTCCCAATATAATCGGGCAGAAGTGGGGCCAGCGTTTGGAAGCCAATAAAGCATAATGTCATCGAGCATATCATCGAGTGAAAATATACGTTCAGGCTGCCTGTCGCTGTCTGAAACGTCCTGAAATAAAGCATAGATCCAGGCAGCTAAACCCACTGGTGAATCGGACAGACCAAATGCAACTGATTGTGGACGTGTACTCATAAGATTCATGTAAGCAGCATAGTCAGTACTGTATCGTTTGGCATCAGCGAGCATTTTTTGCTCTTCTTTTGTTGCGTCTGCGACTTCCTGCCCGGTGGGCTGAAAAGGCACAAAGTTTAAGTGAATACCGGTCAGGCCTGGCGGATTGATTTGAGCGAGTGTTTGAGTGACCAAAGCCCCCCAGTCTCCACCCTGTGCTCCCCAGTGGCTGTATTCAAGACGGGACATTAATTCAACCCAGGCCTGCGCAATACGCCCGATATGCCAGCCAGGTTCAGTTGGCTTACCCGAAAAGCCAAAACCGGGCATAGACGGTATAACTAAATGAAAAGCGTCCTGTTCAGTGCCTCCATGCGCTGTAGGGTTAACTAAGGGGTCAATGATATGTCTGAATTCAAGTACCGCGCCAGGCCATCCGTGCGTCAGAAGCAACGGCATTGCGTTTTCGTGTTTTGATCGAATATGCAAAAAATGGATGTCAATGCCGTCAATAGCCGTGAGGCTTTGACCTAAAGAATTTAACTTATGCTCACATCGCCGCCAGTCATACGATGTACGCCAGTGCGTTACAAGTGCCTGAAGATTTTGTAATGACGGCCCTTGCTGAGTACCCTCGATTGGCGAAGCACTCGGCCAGCGAATGCGATCGAGACGATCGGTAAGGTCATCAAGGTCTGCCTGAGCGATATCCAGTTTCATGGGTGAAATAATGGCTTTCATGATGCATCCTTTTAAATTCAGGTAATTAAGAGCGTCGCCAACATTGTTTCAATATTCGTCCAGTCTTTTTTTCCATAACGCTCGTTGTCCAGCGGCGTCAGCAAACCTCGTCCGCTCATCATATCGCGCAGGTATTGCATACCTTGCCAGGCAGGGAAAATATCATGAGGAGAGGGTGCCACTGTTTTAATCAATGAAATTGCCCAGCTAAGCGTGTTAATACTGCCCGCACGAATTGTTCGGTACTTCTTTCCAGAGAGCTGGGAGGCAATACTTGCTATTTCCTGAGGTGAAGCGCTTCCACCCGCAATGCGGAGATCACGCGGTGAGTTTCTATCTAATGCCGCATCTGCCGTAAAGTCAGCAACATCATCTTTCATCGTAAAATTCAGCATTTGACTCTTGTGTCCCCAATGCAACACACGGTTCCATTTCGGCAGCAAGATTGGTGCATCCTGAGTCAGGACCGTTGAGAAAGCGCCATTCAGTATTGATGTAGCCTGAATCGGTGCTGCGTTTAACCGTGCCCGAAATAAACGCCGTAGATCCATATTCCGATTCTGGCCCGGCAGTGTCCTGGTATAATCCAGTGAAAAATCTGAAGGGATAAATCGTGGTACGCCAGCGGCTACAGCCGCATCAAGTAAGGCACCCTGTTGAGTGATAATCGTATCCTCAAGACCGTTAATAGCAGATACCACACAGTCAGCCCCGCGACATAAGGCGGTCAAAGAGGCTAAATCATACGAACTTTCAACCCATTCAAATCCTTGTGCCTCAAGAGTACGTCTGATTTCATTTGATGTTGTCGGCCTTATGATGGCCCGAACCAGCCCCCCTTTGTGCATAAGCTGCAGACCAATGCGACCTCCAAGGTCTCCGGTAACACCAGCCAGAACCACTGTGCTCAGTCCCATATTTTATTCCCGCATTCAGGTGGGCTAAAAAGTCAGTATAGGCCCTTCTGCAAAAAATGAAACGGCACCGTTCAATTTTATATTCTGTTGATTGTTGGTATACTCGGCACATGACAGATGAACCTAAAACAGACAAGCCTTCAAGAGTCGGTCGTCCCCGACGCGAAGCCGCAGGGGATGTAGACACAAGAATCCTTTCTGCCGCGACAGCGCTTTTCTTAGAAAGAGGATTGGCTGCGACGAGTTGCGAAGCAGTCGTTGCAAAAGCTAAGGTTGGGAAAGCCAGTCTTTATTCACGATACTCTGGCAAAAATGCGTTGTTTGAGGCCGTTATCCGCCAGGCGATTGATAACAGCGAATTATTACTGACGAAAGCAGACATCCCTTCGGCTTCGCTCCGTACCCGACTGGCGATGGCAGGTAAAGCCGTAATCAGGCAAGCGATAGAGCCCGTTCCG
>Ga0308169_10005430_pt1 | contig 11586 bp, 8 predicted proteins | sample PhyBR1_2_FD_202139 | JGI IMG/M metagenome (GOLD analysis project Ga0308169, IMG submission 202139) | Phyllosphere microbial communities from UC Gill Tract Community Farm, Albany, California, United States - DLSLSB.R1 | ecosystem: Host-associated > Plants > Phyllosphere > Unclassified | place... | reverse complement strand
CAGGACGCGTTCGGTGGTGGTGGTCTTACCAGCATCGATGTGAGCGGAAATACCGATATTGCGGTAGCGCTCAATGGGGGTCTTGCGTGCCATAATTTTTCCTAAATCTTTGAATGGACAAAACCGGGCGGCATCTTGGAGTCAAAATGTGCCCGGTCTGAACAACTACTACAACGTTTTGCTTAGAAGCGGAAGTGCGAGAACGCCTTGTTCGCTTCGGCCATACGGTGCACTTCATCGCGACGCTTCATGGCGCCGCCGCGCATTTCGGCCGCTTCCATCAGTTCACCGCCGAGGCGTTGTGGCATGGATTTTTCGCTGCGCTTGTTTGCGGCTTCGCGCAACCAACGCATGGACAGCGCCATACGACGAACCGGACGAACTTCCACTGGCACCTGGTAGTTGGCGCCGCCAACACGGCGGGACTTAACCTCGACCATTGGCTTGGCGTTGTTGATCGCGGCTGCGAACACTTCCAGCGGGTCCTTGCCCGATTTTTGCTGGATATGTTCAAACGCACCGTAGATGATGTTTTCAGCGACCGACTTTTTGCCGGACAGCATCAGAACGTTGACGAACTTGGCGACATCCGTGTTGCCGAATTTTGGATCTGGCAGGATCTCGCGCTTGGGTACTTCACGACGACGTGGCATTTCAATTCCTTTATCTTCAGTTGAGTGCTGATTCAGCACTCGCGAGGGCCATCATGACCACTCACTTACTCGGCCTTCCGGCCGGCTCAACTTAACGTTTAAATGTGACCTCGATATGACCGAGACCGCAGATGATTACTTCTTGGCGCCGGCCTTGGCGCGCTTCGCACCGTACTTCGAGCGAGCTTGCTTACGGTCTTTCACGCCCTGGGTATCCAGTGCACCGCGGACCATGTGGTAACGCACACCCGGCAAGTCTTTGACACGACCGCCGCGCAGCAGGACAACGCTGTGCTCTTGCAGGTTGTGCCCTTCGCCGCCGATGTACGAAATGACTTCGAAACCGTTGGTCAGGCGAACTTTGGCGACCTTACGCAGAGCCGAGTTAGGCTTCTTCGGGGTCGTGGTGTACACACGGGTGCAGACACCGCGCTTTTGCGGGCAGTTTTCAAGTGCCGGCGACTTGCTCTTCACAACCGCGGCAACGCGCGGCTTGCGAATCAGTTGATTGATGGTTGGCATCGTTCCTAATCCAACAAAGTACTACAGTTGATGACCCGAACATTGGCGCCCGGGGACTGAAACCTAGTCCCGACTGACTGACAGCGGAGGCGACGAAAGCCACTCACCGAAGGAGCGGCTGCGAATGCGTAAGCGATGTGCAGAATAAATCGAGAACTCGCGAGTATAGACTTGTCGCAAACTGCGGTCAACCGATTTGCTGATTTTCTGGGCAGCCTCCGGGCGGAAGTCGCGAACGGCTGTGGTAGTCCTGACACAATTGACGGCGCACACGCCGCAGCGCCCTCGCCAGCAGAATAGCATTTCCTGCGATAAAGGCCGGATAATAGCGGTCTTTCCCTCGCCACCCTTCCCGATGCGATCTCTGCTGCGCCCCGCCAACCTGGCCCTCGTGCTCACTTACCTGGTGCTGTCGGTGGTGCCCTTCTTCCCGCTGGCGATCGGCCTGCCCCTCACCCGCCCGGCCCAGCTCGCCGGCATGGCCGTGATCGCCTGGATCGCGGTGTGGGCCCTGTTCAAGCGTCCGGCGTATTTTCACTGGCTGCTGCTGCCGGCCTTTATTGCGCTGCCGGCCGAGCTGTATCTGTATGTGTATTACGGCCAGGGCATCTCGACCCATCACCTGGGCATCATGGCCGAGACCAGTCCGCTGGAGGCGCTGGAATTCCTGGGGGCGCGCGCCTGGCTGCTCCTGGGCGTGATGGTCGGTGTCGTCGCCTGGTGGGCGGCCACCTGGCGAATCGCGCTGGCGACGCGCGACTTCGACTGGAACGACCGCTCGCGCCCGCTCGTGCTGGGCCTGCTCATCGCGGCCTGCGCCCTGTTCGCCTACGGCCAGAAAGCGGGCCTGGCGCCAACGATGGCGGCCTCGGCGTCGCAGGTGGCAAAGAAAGTGGCCGCCCCCGCGTCCGCCCTGCCGCGCCTGCCGCGCTGGGCGCAGCCGCCGTTCGAGGTCAAAGCGTTCGCCCAGTCCTGGCCCTTCGGCGTGGTCGCGCGCGGCCTCGATTTTTACAAGGAACGGGTCTACCTGGCCGACCTGCACCGGCGCAGCGCCTCGTTCCGTTTCAATGCGCGGCAAGCCGACCCGGCCAATGCGCCGGACGTGATCGTGATGGTGCTGGGCGAATCCTCGCGCTTCGACCGCTGGAGCCTGAACGGCTATGCGCGCCCGACCAATCCGCTGCTGGCGCAAGAGAAAAACCTGGTGCCGCTGCAGGACCTGATCACCTCGGTCTCGGCCACGCGGCTGTCGGTACCGGTCATCATTTCGCGCAAACCCGCGATGAAGAGTTTAAAAGACGGGTTTACCGAAAAATCCTTCATCACCGCCTTCCACGAAGCCGGCTATAAAACCTTCTGGCTGTCGAACCAGATCTCCTTCGGCAAATTCGATACGCCCGTCTCCGTGTTCGCCAAGGAAGCGGACCGGGTCGAATTCCTGAACTTGGGCGGCTTTACGGACAATTCGAATTTCGACGAGGTGCTGTTCGGGCCCTTCTCGCGCGCGCTGGCCGATCCGGCGCAGAAAAAGCTGATCGTCCTGCACACGCTGGGCAGCCACTGGAATTATGCGCATCGCTACCCGGCCCGCTTCGACCAGTGGAAGCCCTCATTAATGGGCGTGAACAAACCGGTGCTGACAGACGATGCGATCGAGCCGCAGCTGAACAACAGCTACGACAATTCGATTCTATATACGGACTGGTTCCTGGCCCAGCTGATCGACACCCTGAAAGCGTCGAACAAGGCGGCGGCGCTGATGTACGTGGCCGACCACGGCCAGACCCTGTTCGACGGCAGCTGCCGCCAGGTGTTCCATGGCCATAACACCCAGTACGAATTCCACGTGCCGGCCTTTGCCTGGACTTCGGACGCCTACGGCGCGCGCTTTCCGGACAAGCTTGTCCAGTTACGCGCGCACCGCGCGGCGCCGCTCTCCACCGAAAACGTTTTTCATACTTTGGTCGACCTGGGCGATATCCGCTATCCGGGCGAAACGCTGGACCGCAGCATCGCCAGCCGCCAGCTGATGCGCCATAAACGCTATGTCGACAGCTACGGCTGGACCGATTACGACAACGCCCGGATCCGCGGCGATTGCCATGAAGTGATCGACAAGGGCACGCCGCTGCCGCGTTATAAATAAAAGGGCGAGGGATCAGGGCCGGGCGCTTCCGCCCTCCTTCTTGCGGTCTTCCTGGCGTTCCCGGGGACCGTTAAAATGCTCCGCAAGGAAATCGATGAAGGCACGTGCGCGAATCGTCTGGTTGCGTTGGCTGGGATAGTAGACAAACAGGTCGGCTGCCGGCAGCGTGAACTCGGGCAGCACGATTTTCAACCTGCCGCTGTCGAGGTATTTGGCCAGGTCCCATTCCGACCTGATCAGGATCCCGTGGCCGTCCAGCGCCCAACCGAGAACGATATCGCCATCGTTACTCGACAGCATACCGTGCACCTTGACGACTTCACTGTGGTCCTGCTGCATGAAACGCCAGATGCCGTAGGCGTCATCGTTCTGCCGGTGGATGATGCAGCGATGGCTGGCTAGATCGGCGAGACTGGCCGGCGCGCCATGCCGCTCGAGATAGGCCGGCGATGCGGCCAGGTAGCGCCGGTTCGACATGATACGGCGTGCATTCAGGCGCTTGTCCGGCAGTGCGCCAAACCGGATCGCCAGGTCGAAGCCACTGTCGACCAGGTCGATGGGCCTGTCCGTCACTTCCATCTGGAGTTCCACGTCCGGATAGCGCGCGGCGAAGCGCGATACCAGCGGCGCGATCGTCGTGCGCCCGAAACCGAGCGTGGCGTTCACACGCAGCAGTCCACGCGGGGTGGCGCGCCCTTGCGCTACCTCGTCTTCCATCTCCTCCACTTCCGCCAGGATGCGCGTCGCATGGCGCAGGTAAGTCTCGCCCTCGCTCGTCAGGCTGAGGCTGCGCGTGGTGCGGTTCAGCAGGCGTACGCCGAGCCGGCCCTCCAGGGCGGCCAGGCGCTTGGTTGCCGCCGGCGGTGTCAGGTCGATGGCGCGCGCCGCCGCGGCCAGGCTGCCGTGGCGGGCAACGAGCACGAAAAACTGCATGTCCGAGGTCGGGTCAGTCTTCACTTTTTTTCATTTGATAATTGAATGTGAGTGAATTATAGGCCGTTGTGCGCGGATTATGCTACGGCTTTCCCCTACCAGACCGTATCCAGGAGACCCCGTGAAGATCGTCGAAATCCGTGAACAAACCCTCCCCATCAGCTCGCCGATCCGGAACGCCTATATCGACTTCAGCAAGATGACGCTGAGCCTGGTCGCCGTGATCACCGACGTGATCCGCGACGGCAAGCCGGTCGTCGGCTACGGCTTCAATTCGAACGGCCGCTACGGCCAGGGCAAGCTGATGCGCGAGCGTTTCATTCCGCGCATCATGGAAGCCGATCCAGCATCCCTGGTCGACGCTGCCGGCACCAACCTCGATCCGCACAAGATCTGGGACTGCATGTTCACCAACGAAAAGCCGGGCGGCCACGGCGAGCGTTCGGTGGCGATCGGCACCATGGACATGGCGATCTGGGATGCGGTCGCCAAGATCGAAGGTAAACCTCTATTCCAGCTGCTGGCCGACCGCTACGGCAACGGCACGCCAAATCGTGAAGTCTTCGTCTACGCCGCCGGCGGTTATTACTATCCCGGCCAGGACCACAGCAAGCTGAAGGACGAGATGCGCAGCTATATCGACCGCGGCTACACGGTGGTGAAAAAGAAGATCGGCGGCGCTTCGCTGGACGAGGACTTGCGCCGCATCGACAGCATCCTCTCGGTGCTGCAGGACGGCCAGAAGCTGGCGGTGGACGCCAACGGCCGTTTCGACCTCGATACCGCGATCGCGTATGCGAAAGCGCTGTCGCAGTACGACCTGTTCTGGTACGAGGAAGCCGGTGACCCGCTCGACTTCGAGCTGCAGGCCACGCTGCGCAATTACTATAAAAATCCGATGGCGACCGGCGAGAACCTGTTCTCGATGCAGGACGCCCGCAACCTGATCCGCTACGGCGGCATGCGCGCCGACCGCGACTGGCTGCAATTCGACTGCGCGCTCTCGTACGGCCTGGTCGAATACCTGCGCACCCTGGACATGCTGCGCGAGCACGGCTGGTCTCCAAGCCGCTGCATCCCGCACGGCGGGCACCAGATGTCGCTGAATATCGCGGCCGGCCTGGGCCTGGGCGGCAACGAGTCCTATCCGGACCTGTTCCAGCCGTTTGGCGGCTTCCCGGACGGGGTCAAAGTCGAGAATGGATATATCACCATGCCGGACCTGCCGGGCATCGGCTTCGAGGGCAAGGCGGACCTGTACGCCGAAATGCAGAAGCTGTCTTCGTGAATTGAACGACGATGGTGCCGACGCGGACAGCCCAGGCGTTGGCACGACGGCTCGCAACCCTGCTCTACTTACACTGATCCCGGCCTGTTGCCAGGGACACTTTCAAGGAGACAAAGGCATGAAGATCACACTCTCGCGGTCCCTCGTTTTGCTTGCACTGGCGGCAAGCCCGGCTTCGTACGCGTCAGACTACCCGAACAAGACGATCACCATGATTGTTCCGTTCGCGGCCGGCGGGCCCACCGATACCATTGCACGCCTGCTGGCCCAGTCGATGGGCACCAATCTGAAGCAGCAGGTCATTGTCGAAAATGTCGGCGGCGCGGGCGGAACCCTGGGTGCGGCACGCGTGGCCCGGTCCAGTCCTGACGGCTATACGATCTTCGTCCATCACGTCGGCCATGCCACGGCGCCCAGCCTGTATCGCAAGCTCCCCTACAACAGCATCGACAGTTTCGAACCGATCGGCCTCGCGACCGACGCGACATCGACCCTGGTTGCCCGCAAGGATTTCCCGGCAAAGGACATGACCGAGCTGCTCGCTTACATCAAGGCGAACAAGGAGAAAGTCACGCTTGCCAACGCGGGGATCGGGGCGGCTTCGCACCTGTGCGGCATGCTCTTCATGAGCGCGGCCGGCGTAGAACTCACCACCGTGCCGTATAAAGGCACCGGGCCTGCGATGAATGACCTGCTGGGAGGCCAGGTCGACCTGATGTGCGACCAGGCCACCAACACGATGAGCCACATCAAGAGCGGCAAGGTCAAGGCCTACGCCGTGACGTATAAAAACCCGGTCCCCAGCTTGCCTGGCCTTCCTCCGCTGGCAAGTGCCGGCTTGCCCGGGTTCGAGCTGTCGGTCTGGCATGGTGTGTATGCCCCGAAGGGTACACCCAGGGAAGTGGTAAGCAAGCTGAGCAGCGCATTGCAATACGCTGTCAAGGACCCTACTGTGAAACAGCGCCTTGCCGACCTCAGCACGGACCCCGTGGCCGAGAACCGCGCGACCCCCGAGGCGCTGCGCGCGCATTTGAAGGCGGAAATCGACAAGTGGGGGCCGATCATCAAGAAATCCGGCAGCTACGCCGACTAAAGCACGGCTCAGCAGGCGGCCAGCTTCACGCGTTCGACTTCAAGGCCGAACAGCGGCCGCAGGTTGGTGCCGAGGACGTTGCCGGCGAAGGCCGCCACCAGCCACAGCCAGCCGTGCAGGCTGCCCGAGACGATGCCGCTGAAGTAGGCGCCGATGTTGCAGCCATAGGCCAGGCGGGCGCCGAAGCCCAGCATCAGGCCGCCGACGACGGCCGCAATAAACGAACGCAGCGGCAGGCGCCAGACCGGAGAATACCGGCCGGCCAGGGCCGCGGCCAGCATCGCGCCGAGCACGATACCCAGGTCCATCATCGAGGTCACGTCATGCGACACCGGCGCGGCCAGCGCCGCGGCATTTGCCTTGGTCGACCAGTAGGCCCAGCTCGGGGTGTCGATGCCGATCAGCGCGGCCGCCTTGGCGCCCCACAGCGCAAAGGCGGAGGTCACGCCCCACGGCCGGCCCGACAGCGCCAGCGTCGCGAAATTCAGGACGACCAGCGCCAGCGCGCCCGCCACCAGCGGCCACTGGCCGCGCAGCCAGCGCTGCATACCCTGCACCGGCTTCACTTCCGAAACGACGATCCGGCCATGACGGCGCTTTTCGACGACGATCGTGATGACGGCGATCAGCGCGAACACCACCCAGTTCAGCAGCAGCGCGGGCGCCAGGCCCAGCGTCTTGACGAGGGAGATCGGCGCCAGCTGCGGCAGCGAGGTCCAGAACGGCATGTAGGCGGTGCCGATCACGGAACCGGCGATGAAGGCGATCAGCGTGACGATCATGCGCGTGCTGCCGCCGCCGACCGTGTACAGCGTGCCGGAAGCGCAACCGCCGCCGAGCTGCATGCCGATGCCGAAGATGAAGGCGCCCACGACGACCGAGGTACCGGCCGGCGACACCAGGCCCGTGACCGGGTTGCCGAACAGGCTGCCGTTGGCGAGCGCCGGGAAGAACAGCGCCACGCCGACCGCCAGCATCAGCATTTGCGCGCGCAGGCCCGCGCCGCGGCCATCGGCAATGAAGACGCGCCAGGCGGAAGTAAAACCGAAGGCCGCATGGTAGAGCGACACGCCGAGCAGCGCGCCGACCACGTAGAGCGCGGCCAGGCGCGCGCTGACCGTCTGCGCCAGGTACCAGGCGCCGAGCAGGATGAGGACAAGCGCGACGCCGAAGGGTTTCAGGTTGATGTCGGCGCGGCCCGGAAGAGAGGCAGTTGTGGAATTGGACATGGGGATAAATTAAGCCGGAAACCGTAATCTGCCATTTTCGCGCTTTTAAGGTTTTTTTGCAGCGAGCGCATGTACAGGGGGACGTGGGGCTGTTGCCTGTAAGGGTAGCGGTCCGCACGATCCGCACGATCCGCGTGGGCATGCCCACCCTACGGATACCGCTAACGGCAAGATCATACGAGACCTGGGTACGCGGCGTGTCCCGTAGGGTGGGCATGCCCACGCGGATGAAGAACACCACGAACAGCACAGGCGACAGCCCCACCCCGCACGCGCTCCCCGCATTTCGCGTCCGATCCCAACAATGTTCGTTCCCCCACATACCGCCGCGCGCCCCTCTGGCAGGATCGACCAATATTCACTCGAATGAACCAACTGGAAAGGATTACCGATGAAACGCATGTTCGCAGCCTCCCTGATGGCCATGGCGGTCACCGCCGCCCTCGCCCAGCAGGGTGACGGCACCCAGGTTGCCCTCAGCAACAATATCTTCAAACCGAACAAGGTCGAGGCGACGCCTGAGCGCATGCGCGGCATCAAGGCGCCGGCCGGCTTCACGGTCACGCCCTTCGCCACCGGGCTGAAGAACGCACGCATCATCGCGGTGGCGCCGAACGGCGACGTCTACGTGAGCCGGCGCGACCAGGGCGACGTGCTGCTGCTGCGCGACGCCAACGGCGACGGCCGCGCCGACGGCCCCGCGCTGACGGTGGCCAACCGCGCGGGCGCCCATGGTCTGGCGATCCACGACAACAAGCTCTACCTGGTCACGGTGAAGGAAGTGTTCGCGGCCGACATCAAGCCGGACGGACGCCTGGGCGAACTGAAAATGCTGATCGGCGACTTGCCGGATTCGGGCCAGCACCCGAACCGCGTGCTCGCCTTCGGCCCCGACGGCATGCTGTACATCAGCGTCGGCAGCACCTGCAACACCTGCAACGAGAGCAATCCGGAAAACGCGACGATCCTGCGCGCTTCGCCCGACGGCAAGCACCGCAGCATCTTCGCCAGCGGCCTGCGCAACACCATCGGTTTCGCCTGGCATCCGCAGACGGGGGAACTGTGGGGCCTGGACCACGGCATCGACTTCCTGGGAGATAACGAGCAGAAGGAGGAGCTGAACAAGATCGAGATGGGCAAGATGTACGGCTGGCCGCACGTGTATGGCGCCAACGAGATCTACCCGCAAAGCACGCCGGTGGGCGAGATCAGCAAGCAGCAATGGCGCGAGCGCAGCACGCCGATGGTGATCGGCTACACCGCGCACGCGGCGCCGATGCAATTCGTGTTCGCCAATCAAAGCGCCTTCCCTGCTGAATACCGCGGCGACGCCTTTGCCACCATGCGCGGCTCCTGGAACCGCAATCCCGCCTCCGGCTATGAAATCGTGCGCGTGCGTTTCGAAAACGGCCAGCCGACAGGCATCGAGCCCTTCGTCACCGGCTTCCTCACCGATGGCGGCAAGACCCATATCGCCCGTCCCGTCGGCCTGGCTTTCGCGAAGGACGGTGCGATGCTGATGGCGGACGACGGCAATGGCGTGATTTATCGGATCGCCTATACGGGCAAGGGCAGCGCACCGGCCGGACCTGCCGCGATCCCGCCGGATGGCCCGATGAAGGAGCAGGCGAACAAGGGCAACAAGGTGCCGCTGGCGAACAAGCGGGCCGAGACCCAGACATCAGGCAGCTTGTCGGTCAGCTCGCCGAGTTTTAAAAACGACGGCATGCTGGACCAGAAGTACAGCGAATACGCCGACGGCGTGTCGCCGCCGCTGTCGTGGAAGGCGGTGCCGAACGCGAAGTCGTATGCCATCGTGATGGAAGACCCGGATTCGAAACCGGTCACGCCCTTCGTGCACTGGCTGGCCTGGAACATCCCGGGTCACATCACGCAGGTGCCCGAAGGCGTCCAGGAGCAGCCGCGCCTGTCCGACCCGGACGGCGTCCTGCAGGGCCGCAACACGCGCGGCTCGATGGGCTATTACGGACCGAAGCCGCCTGTGGGCGATCCGGCGCACCATTACCATTTCCAGGTGTATGCGCTCGATACGATGCTCGATGTGCCCTTCGGTTCCGACCGCGATACCTTGCTCAAGGCGATGCAGGGACATGTGATCGGCAAGGGGGAAATCGTCGGGAAGTACGGACAGAAGCAGAAGCCGCAGAAGTGATCTGTCAGCGATAGCGGGGCTGTTGCCTGCCCTGCTATCGATGTGTTGAATCCGCATGGGCATGCCCATCCTACGAGACCCGTCACATCGACCGTAGGATGGGCATGCCCATGCGGACCGTGCGGACCGATAACATCACAGGCAACAGCCCCACGACCCCCCGCCACCCCTGTGTCCGCGTACGTACGGACACCGCACCCCGGACACCCCGGACACCTGTCCGCGCACCCGTCCACCCAATCAAATCAACCACTTACCCCCTGGCACGGATCGTGCAATAACGACAGCATTCACGTCGTTACCAAAACCACCATGATCCGCGATACATCCCATCAAGACACCGTCGTCACCGCGCCAGCCGGCCAAAAAACCAAACGGCGCGCGCTGCTGGCCGGCGGCGCCATTGCGCTCGTCGCCGTCGCCGCCCTGCTCTTGTCAAAATGGAGCAACAGCGAACACGCCGTCAGCGCCAGCCGCCTGCGCATCGCCGAAGTCGGCCGCGGCACCCTGGTGCGCGACGCGTCGGTGAATGGCCGCGTCGTCGCCGCCGTCAGCCCGACCCTGTTCTCGACCGCGCCGGCCACCGTCAACCTGAAAGTCGCGGCCGGCGACACCGTGAAAAAGGGCGATGTCCTCGCCACACTCGAATCCCCCGACCTGTCCGACGCCCTGAAACGCGAACAGTCGACCTACGAACAGCTGAAGGCCGAGGTCGCGCGCCAGCAGATCCTGTCGCGCAAGCAGAAGCTGCTCGCCCAGCGCGAAGCCGACGTCGCCGAGATCGACCGCCTGTCGGCCCAGCGCACGCTCGAGCGCTACGAGAGCGTGGCGCAGGTCGGCGTCATCGCCAAGATCGATTATCAGAAAGCGAAGGACGCGCTGAACTCGGCCGGCATCCGCGCCAAACATGCGACACAGGCAGCCGCCCTCGAAGGCGATGACGTGGCGCTGGCCATCCGCACCAAGACCAACGAGATGGAACGCGCCCGCCTGTCGATGGCGAACGCCCAGCGCCGCGTGGACGAACTGACCGTGCGCGCCCCGGTGGATGGCTTCATCGGCACATTGAACGTCCAGAACCGGATGGTGGTCGCCGCCAACGCACCATTGATGACCCTGGTCGACCTGTCGCGCCTGGAAGTGGAACTGGAAGTCCCGGAAACCTATGTCTCGGACATGGGCCTCGGCATGACGGCCGAAATCACCCTGCCTTCGGGTACCGCCACCGGCAAGCTGGTCGCGCTGTCGCCGGAAGTCGTCAAAAACCAGGTGCTGGCGCGCGTGCGCTTCGACGGTGAACAGCCGAAGGGCCTGCGCCAGAGCCAGCGCGTCACGGCGCGCCTCCTGATCGAGGAAAAGCCGAACGTCGTGCTGCTGGCGCGCGGTCCCTTCGTCGAGAGCGAAGGCGGCCGCTTCGCCTACGTGGTCCAGGACGGCATGGCAGTGCGCACCCCGATCCAGCTGGGCGCCACCAGCATCTCCGCCGTCGAAATCGTCTCAGGTTTAAAACCCGGCGACAAGGTCGTCGTCGCCGGTACCGACAGCTTCG
>Ga0308169_10005429_pt1 | contig 11589 bp, 9 predicted proteins | sample PhyBR1_2_FD_202139 | JGI IMG/M metagenome (GOLD analysis project Ga0308169, IMG submission 202139) | Phyllosphere microbial communities from UC Gill Tract Community Farm, Albany, California, United States - DLSLSB.R1 | ecosystem: Host-associated > Plants > Phyllosphere > Unclassified | place... | reverse complement strand
GTCGAATAGCTCCGCCAGATCCGGCGCGGGCCTTCGGCTGGCCAGGTCAGGGAGTAGGACCATGATCAGGCCGGTTGCCATCGTTCGCTACGAGCGCCTTTATTGGGCGGCGTTCATACTGGATACTGTCGTCGCGGCGATGACCTGGACGCAGCGGGAGGCGATCGTCACCGCCTATCCGGTACTCGCCAAGGCGACCTGGATATTGCCGACGTTCCAGGCGATCGGGATCGCGGTGACGGTGCTGCTCTGGTACTTCACCGCGCGCGCGCCGAGCGTGGTCGCGAAATGGGTGGTCGTGATCCTCGCCGCCTTGTCGACCTGGGCCGCCGTCCAGGCGCTTGCAACGCTCGCGACGGGTAGTGCGATTGTCGGCACGGCATCGATCCTCTCGCTTATCGCAGAAGCACTCTACGTCGCCGCCGCCGTCCACCTCTTCCGGCCCGGCAGCAAAGCCTGGTTCGGTCAGGACGACGACGCCGATTTCGACACGGACACCGACAGAGGAAACGTCGCATGATCTCCAGGCTGACCTTCGCCGCCGTCGCGATCGCTTTGCCGAGTGTCGCGCAGGCGCAGGCCTATCAATGCTCGACCCCCGCGTCGGTCGAGCGCGTCCGCCCGGACCTGCCGTCGGAAAGCCAGCCGAAGCGCGATATCCCGATCGGCAGCTATACGCTGGCGATCACTTGGGCGCCGCAATATTGCCGTGAGAATGGCGATCGCACCGGGTCGACCTTCCAGTGCGGCGCCGGCAACCGGTTCGGCTTCACGCTGCACGGCCTCTGGCCGGACGGGGTCGGCAAGGACTGGCCGCAATATTGTCATGACGCCGAGTTCGTGCCGCCTCCGGTGATCCGAGCGCATCTCTGCACGACGCCGTCCGCGCAGTTGCTGCAGCATGAGTGGGCCAAGCACGGCACCTGCATGCCCGGCTATCGTCCGGCGAAGTATTTTAACCAGTCGGCCGGGCTGTACGGCAAGCTTCGGTATCCCGACATGGATGCGTTGTCGCGAGCGCCGCTAACGGCGGGCCGGTTCGCTGCGGCGATTGCGGGCGCGAATCCCGGCCTGAAGGCTGACATGATGCGGGTTACCGCGACGAAGCAGGGCTGGCTCGACGAGGTCTGGATCTGCCTGGATCGCCGCTTTCGGTATCGTCGCTGCCCCGTGCATCAGGGCGGACTGAACCCGAGCGCACCGCTTCAGATCTGGCGTGGGAGTCGGTAGTCTAGACGAGGTAGGTGGCCGCTAAATCAGCATGGCACGGGTAAATCAGCATGGTACGGGAGCCCACCCCACATCCCGTTCGTGCTGAGTAGAGACCGAGTAGCTCCGTTAGGAGCGTATCGAGGGCGCGTATCGAAGCATGGGTCCCACGCGCCAACCTGTCCTTCGATACGCCGTCTCGATACGCTCCGTTGGAGCTACTCAACGGCTACTCAGGACGAACGGAAGATCGGCGAACGGAAGAGCCGGGCGGGCAGGCGGGAGCGCCGTCTACCGCCGGTCCCTCAACCAAACCAACACCGCCGCCAGCACGCCAACGCCCGTCCCAACCAGAAACCCGGGCGTCGCCTGCCCGATCGCAAAGCCGACCCCGGCGCCGCCCAGCATGCCAAGCGCGACGAGGAACCCGCCCGCAGCGCTCGGATCCTTGTGGGGGGGGAGGGTGTCGCGGGAAGTCGGTTCGGCCATCGCCATGTCCTGCCACGTGCCGCCGCCAGATGCCACCCAAACGCCACCCCCGATCCGCCGCCCGGACGAAACGTGGCGGAAATACGGCGTTAGATACTGTTCCGCAACGACAAGCCCGGCTAGGAGCCGGACATGGTGTTCCGCGTCGGGCGAGCCAGGCCGGCCGCCGCCTTTTTCGTTCTGACGACAGCGGGTGCCCTACCTTGCGCGGGCATACGTGCCGCAGGCGCACAAACCGCGCCCGTGTCGACCCAAACGCAGGCAAGCCCAACCGCCGACACACCGATGTCGCTCGACCCCAATTCACCGCTCGCTCCGTTACCAGATATCGGCGTCGCCTGGCCCGATCTCGCGACGTCGCCAATGGACCCGGCCGCCACGGTCGCTGCGGTCGATGCGAATGCGGAGAGCCGCTACGCCTGGCGGATCGACGGTATCGACGGGACCAACGACGCGTTGCTCCGCCAACGATTCGCGCAGCTATCGACGCTCGACGCGAACGATCACCAGGCCGCCAACGCCGCGCAACTCGATCGTCGTGCGCGAGAAGATGCCGACCTGCTCAACAGTCTGCTCCGCGCGGAAGGCTATTACGACTCTAGCGTCGTCACGCGCGTCGAGCCGGGCGCGAAACCGATGGTCGTGCTCGCGGCCACCCCCGGCACGCTCTACACATTCAAGGGCGTGACGATCGACGGCATCGCTGCGGCGGGCGACAAGGCACCGGGCTTGACGACTGCGTTCGGGATCAAGCCCGAAGACCCGGTCAATTCCGATGCGATCGTCGCGGGGCAGGCCAAGCTGACGACGCAAATCGGCCGCGAAGGCTTTCCGTTCGCGAAAGTCGGCGATCCGGCCATTGTGGTCGATCACGCCACCCGCACCGCGACGCTCGACCTGTCCGTCCAACCCGGCGGCGCGCGCAAGTTCGGACAGGTCGTCGCGCTACCCGGCAATCGCGTGTTCGGCGCGGACCATGTCGCGGAGATCGCACGCTTCTCGCCCGGCGACACGTACGACGCGGCCAAGCTCGACGACCTCCGCCGCGCGCTGATCCAGACCAGCCTCGTCTCCGCCGTCGATCTCAAGCCAGTGCAAGGCGCGACGCCCGATACCGTCGACATTGCCGTAAAACTCGATCGCGCGCCGCCGCATACCGTCGCGGGCGAACTCGGCTACGGCACCGGCGAAGGCGCGCGCGCGGAACTCAGCTGGACGCACCGCAACCTGTTCCCGCCCGAAGGCGCGCTGACGCTTCGCGGCGTGCTCGGGACGCAGGAACAACTCGGTTCGGTCGTCTTCCGTCGCAACAATTTCAAGGCGCGCGACCGGGTGCTGACGCTCCAGGCATCCGCCGCGCATACCAACCGCGACGCGTATGACGCGAAGACCTATTCGCTCGCCGGTACGCTGGAGCGCCAGACCAACATCTTCTTCCAGAAGACCTGGACATGGTCCGTGGGCGCCGAGCTGCTCGCGTCGGACGAGCAGGATGTAATCCTCTCGACCGGCGCTCCACGGCGCCGCACCTTCTTCATCGGCGCGTTGCCGACCAGCCTCAACTATGACGGCTCGGACGATCTGCTCAACCCGACCAAGGGCTTCCGCCTCGGCGGCCGAATCAGCCCCGAAGTCTCGTTGCAGGGCTGGGTGTTCGGTTATGCACGCACGCAGTTCGACGGCAGCGTGTACCAACCGTTCGGCGATCGGGTGGTGCTCGCCGCGCGCACCCGGCTCGGCACCATCGTCGGCGCGCCGCGTGACCAAGTCGCGCCGTCACGGCGCTTCTACGCCGGCGGCGGCGCGTCGGTGCGCGGTTACGGCTACCAGGCGATCGGCCCGCGCGATCCCAACAACGACCCGATCGGCGGCCGCAGCCTCACCGAATTCTCGATCGAGGCGCGCGTCCGCGTTCTGGGCAGCTTCGGCATCGTGCCGTTCCTCGACGCGGGCAATATCTACACTTCGCCGCTGCCGAAGTTCACCGGGCTGCAATACGGCACGGGGATCGGCGTTCGCTATTATTCGAACTTCGGCCCGATTCGGCTCGACGTCGGCACACCGATCAACCCGCAGCCCGGCGACAGCCGCATCGCCGTCTACGTCTCGCTGGGGCAGGCGTTTTGACCGAGGACCTTCCCGCACCGAAGCGTCGGATAGCCTGGTGGCGCTGGATCGTCGGCGCGGTCCTGGGGCTTCTCGCGATCGTCGGAGCGGCGTTGCTGATCGTCGACACCGATGTCGGCCACCGTTTCGTCGCGGACCGCATCGCGGCGATCAAGACCGCGAACGGACTGCGCTTCACGGTCGGTCGGATCGACGGCTCGCTGTACGGCGACACCCGCCTGACCGATCTCCGCGTGTACGATCTCGAAGGGTTGGTCTTCCAGGCGCCCGACGTCACGCTCGACTGGTCGCCGTTCGATTGGTTCTCGAACCGCCTGGAGATCCGCCGCCTGATCGTCGATCGCGCGATCCTGACGCACACCCCGCGCACCCGGCCCTCGAAGACCCGCGGTCCGATCCTGCCCGACTTCGACATCCACATCGGCAAGCTGTCGGTCGGCCGCCTCACGCTGGCGAAGCGCGTGCTCGGGACCGAGCGGATCGGGACGCTCGAAGGCCGCGCCGACATCCGCTCCGGTCGCGCACTCGTCGACCTCAAGGCACGCGTCGCCGGCAGCGACGACCTGAAGCTCCGGATCGATGCCGAGCCCGCGCGCGACCGCTTCGACCTCGACGTCGCCGCGAAGGGCGCCGCGGGCGGCGTGCTCGCGCGGATGGTGAAGGCCAAGGGCCCGGTCGCGCTCGCGGTCACCGGCGACGGCAGCTGGGCGAAGTGGAACGGCCGCGCGAACGGGATGGTCGGCACGACGCGCGTCGTCGATCTCGCGCTCGCGCAGGTCGCCGGCCGCTACACGCTGTCGGGCACGCTCTCGCCGTCGTCGCTCCTCAAGGGGCGGCTGCAACGGCTGACGGCACCGCGCATCCTCGTCAACGGCAGTGCGGAGTTCGCCAACCGCCGGCTGGACGGGCAGCTTTCGCTCCGAACGCCCGCGCTGGCGATCGACACGACCGGCATCGTCGATCTCGGTGCGAACGCGTATCGCGACGTGCGGATCAAGGCGCGGCTCCTGCGCCCGCCCGCGTTGTTCGACAACATGACCGGCAACATGGTCGAATTGCGCGCGATCCTGGACGGCCCGTTCGCGACCGCGGCGTTCGACTATCGCCTCGACGCCAGCCGTTTCGCGTTCGACCAGACCGGGTTCGAGAACGCGCATGCCGCCGGCAAGGGCCGCCTGTCCGCCGCGCCCGTCACCGTCCCCATTCGCTTCACCGCCGCGCGCGTCACCGGCGTGGGTACCGTCGCGGGCGGCATCCTGCGCAACCTGTCGGTCGACGGCCTGCTCCGCGTGACGCCGACGCTGCTCACCGGCGACGCGCTCAAGCTCCGGTCGGACAAGCTCACCGGCAGCATCAATCTCGCGGTCGAGGTCGGTATCAACGGCGGGCTCGGCCGCTATCTGATCCCCGGTCTCGGCATCGTCGACGTGAAGTCGACGCTGCGCGTCGTCCCCGGCCCGAACCGCCACGGCACGCGCGTGATCGGCCAGGGTAGCGCGCAGATGGTGCGGCTCGACAACGCGTTCTTCCGCAGCCTCGCAGGGGGGCTGCCGCGGATCACCACCAACCTCGAACGCACCACCGATGGCGTGCTGCACTTCACCAACCTCGTCCTCACCGCGCCGCAGATCCGGCTGACCGGCAACGGCTATCGTCGGCGCGACGGGACCTTCCATTTCGAGGGCGGCGGGCGCCAGCAGACTTATGGCCCGGTGACGCTGAAACTCGACGGCCAGATCGAGAAGCCGACGCTCGACCTCGTCTTCGCCAGCCCGAACGCGACGCTCGGCCTGTCGAATGTCCGCGCGCATCTCGATCCGACGCCGCAGGGATTCGCGTTCACCGCCGCCGGCGGATCGCGGCTCGGGCCGTTCACCACCAACGGCGCGATCCTGTTGCCGCCGGGCGCCGGCGCAACGATCGCCATCGCCGCGCTCAACGTCGCAGGCACCAAGGCGAGCGGCAATGTCGCGGTGGTCGATGGCGGCTTCAACGGCGCGCTCGCGGTCGCAGGTGGCGGCATTTCGGGCGAACTCCTGTTCCGCCCGGTCGGCCAGATCCAGCGCATCGAAGGCCATCTCGCCGCCAGGGCCGCGACGCTCGACACCGTTGCGTTGCGCTCGGGCAAGCTCGATTTCGTCACGCTGCTCGATCCCGCCGGAACCTCGATCGAGGCAACCGCGACCGGCCTCGGCCTGCGCCGCGGCACATTCAGCCTCGCGCAATTTAACGGGTCCGCGTCGCTGCGCGGCGGCGTCGGCACGATCAAGACATCGATCGCCGGCTCCCGCGGCCGCGCGTTCGATATCCAGAGCGTCACGCAGGTGACCGCCAACAGCTACGCGATCGCCGCGCAAGGTACGCTCGACGGCCGCCCGCTCAAGCTGCTCACCCCCGCGGTCGTCACCCAGGCAGAAGACGGCTGGCACCTCGCACCGACCAAGCTCAGCTTCTCGGGCGGCGAGGCCCAGGTCGGCGGCCGCTTCACCGCCGCCGGCACCGCGATCGACGCCAGCCTGACGCGCATGCCGCTCGCGATCCTCGACATCGCCTATCCCGGCCTCGGTCTCAGCGGCAGCGCCTCGGGCAGCTTCACGATCGCGACCGCCAATGGTGCAGCCCCGACCGGCAAGGCGAACGTGACGATCCGTGGGCTCAGCCGCGCCGGCCTCGTCCTCTCGTCGCGCCCGATCGACGTCGGCGTCGCGGCGGTGCTCTCCCCCGACAAGCTGGGTCTGCGCGCCGTCATCGCATCGGCCGGCAAGACCATCGGCCGCGCCCAGGCCCAACTCGCGCCGCTGGGGCAGGGGGACCTAGCCTCGCGGATCAGCAACGCCCGCCTGTTTGGACAACTCCGCTACAGCGGTCCGGCCGACACGCTCTGGCGCCTCACCGGGGTCGAGCTGTTCGACCTGTCCGGCCCGGTCGCGATCGGCGCGGACGTCGTCGGCACGCTCGCCAATCCGACCCTGCGCGGCGTCGTCCAGGCGAACGGCGCGCGGATCGAAAGCGCGACCACCGGCACCGTCCTCACCAACGTCCAGGCGACCGGCCGGTTCGGCGGCTCGCGGCTCGTGATCGACCGGTTCGGCGCGGACGCGGGCAAGGGCGGGCGCGTCACCGGCACCGGCCAGTTCGAATTCGCCGCCGCTGCCGGGATCGGCCTCGACCTCGCGCTACAGGCCGACAAGGCGGTGATGATCAACCGCGACGACATCGGCGCGACCGTCTCCGGCCCGCTGACGTTCAAGTCGAACGGCTCGGGCGGCACGATCGCGGGCGACGTCATACTCGACAAGAGCCGCTACCGCCTCGGCCAGGCCACCGCGGCCAGCGCCGTCCCCCAGCTCAACATCCGCGAAATCAACCTGCCCGACGGCGGCGAGGAAGTCGCGACCCCGACCAAGCCCTGGACGCTGGCGATCAAGGCCCGCGCGCCAAACCAGGTGGTGGTCAGCGGCCTCGGCCTCACCAGCGAATGGTCCGCCAACCTCCAGATCGCCGGCCAGCCCGAGAACCCGGCAATCACCGGCCGCGCGACGCTGATCCGCGGCGACTACGAGTTCGCGGGCCGCCAGTTCGAGTTGGCGCGCGGCGTAATCCGCTTCGATGGACAGGTGCCCGCCAACCCAGCTTTGGATATCGAGGCGAACGCGGACTCGACGGGCTTGAGCGCATCGATCCGGGTCACCGGCTATGCGCTCAAACCCGAGATCGGCTTCACCAGCACGCCCGCGCTGCCCGAGGACGAACTTCTATCACGGCTGTTGTTCGGCACCTCGATCACCAACCTGTCCGCGCCCGAGGCATTGCAGCTAGCGGCAGCAGTCGCGGCGTTGCAGGGCGGTGGCAGCGGCTTGAACCCAATCAACGCGGTGCGCCGCGCGGCCGGGCTCGACCGCCTGCGCATCCTGCCCGCCGACCCGCAGACCGGGCAGGGCACCTCGATCGCCGCGGGCAAATACGTCACCCGGCGCCTGTATGCGGAGATCGTCACCGACGGTCAGGGCTATTCCGCCACGCAGGTCGAGTTCCAGGTCACCCGCTGGCTGTCGCTGCTGTCGAGCATTTCGACGCTCGGCCGGCAGAGCGCCAACGTCCGCGTGTCGAAAGATTATTGAGGACATGGCCCCATTGCCGTTTGGGCTGAGCGAAGTCGAAGTCGCTTCCGATACGCAGGCCCTTCGACTTCGCTCAGGGCGAACGGTAAGGGGGAGCTTTCGGTTTAGGACCCAGTCATGAAGCCCGTCATCTTCGGCCTGTCCGGCCCCGTCCTCACCCCCGCCGAACGCGCATTCTTCGCCGAGTGCGAACCCGCCGGCTATATCCTGTTCAAGCGCAACATCGTCGATCGCGCGCAGGTGAGGGCGCTCACGGACTCGCTCCGCGCGCTTGCCGGACGCGACGACTTGGCGATCCTGATCGATCAGGAGGGCGGCCGCGTCGCGCGAATGGGACCGCCCGAATGGCCCGCATTCCCCGCTGGCCCGGTATTCGATGCAGCCTATGAACGCGCGCCGATGACCGCGATCCAGGCGGTACGCGCCAACGCGCAGGCGCTCGGCGTCATGCTCAGCGAGGTCGGGATCACCGTCGACTGCCTGCCGCTGCTCGACGTGTCGCAGCCGGATACGACCGAAGCCGTCGCCTCGCGCACGTTCGGCTCCGACCCGATGCGTGTCGCAGCGCTCGGCCGCGCAACGCTGGAGGGACTGGCCGAAGGCGGCGTGGTCGGTGTCGTCAAGCACATGCCCGGCCACGGCCGCGCGCGAGTGGACACGCACCACCACCTCCCGACCGTCACCGCGACCGACGCCGACCTCGAAATTGACCTCGAACCGTTCCGCACGCTCAACCAGGCGCCGATGGGCATGACCTCGCACATCGTCTTTGACGCCTGGGATGCCGACCGCCCCGCGACGCTGTCGCCGATCGTGATCGACGAGATCATCCGTCGACGGATCGGCTTCGACGGCCTGCTGATGACCGACGACATCGACATGAAGGCGCTGTCCGGCACCGCTGGCGACAAGGCGGCGGGCGCGATCGCGGCTGGATGCGACTTGGTGCTCGATTGCTGGGCGCGGATGGACGAAATGGTCGAGATCGCCGGGCGGTTGGGGGAGATTTCGGAGGCGTCGCGTGCGAGGCTCGATCGGGCGATGGCGTCGGTCGGCGCGGCCAAGGGTGACTTTGCTGACCTGATCGCAACGCGGGATGCGTTGTTGGCGTGCGCCTGACGGTAGCCCATCATCCATCACCCCGGCGGAGGCCGGGGCCCAGTTGGAAAGGTCGCAATAACGGGGCGCCGTCCTCAATCATCGACGTCCCCCAACTGGGCCCCGGCCTTCGCCGGGGTGGTGGGCTCTGTGGAAAGCACACCATCCGTTCGTCCTGAGTAGCTGCTGAGCTTGTCGAAGCTGCGTATTTAAGGACAGGTTGGCGGGTAAAACCTGTGCTTCGATACACGCCTTCGATACGGCTCTGACGAGCCTACTCAGTCGCTACTCAGCACGAACGGAAAGGGGATGCGACGTCCCCGTCCCCGCGATCACCCCAACCCCCGAGCCCGCTCGTCCCCGCGCAACGTCAGCACCTCGACCCCGCCGCGCGTCACCGCCACCGTATGCTCGAACTGCGCCGAAAGCTTGCCGTCGTCGGTGACCACGGTCCACCCGTCGTCCTCGGTCGACACCTTCCGCGTCCCCTGGTTGATCATCGGCTCGATCGTGAACACCATCCCCTGGCGCAGCATCATGCCGGTCCCCGCGCGCCCGAAATTGAGCACCTGCGGCTCCTCGTGCATCTCGCGACCGATGCCGTGCCCGCAATAATCGCGCACCACCGCATAGCCGTGCTTCTTCGCATGCCGCTCGATCGCGAAGCCGATATCGCCGAGATGCGCGCCCGCCCGGACCTGCCGGATACCCTGCCACATCGCCTCCTGCGCGACCCGCACGAGGCGCTTCGCAGCGGGCGAAACGGTGCCCACCATATACGTCTTGCTCGAATCGGCGATGAAGCCGTTCTTCTCCAGCGTGATGTCCAGGTTGACGATGTCGCCGTCGCGGATGACATCGCGAACGTTCGGCACGCCGTGGCAGACGACATGGTTGATCGAGCTGTTCAGGACGTATTCGAAGCCATATTGCCCCTTGCTCGCGGGGCGGGCGGCGAGGTCGTCGGTGATGAAGCGATCGACCATGTCGTTGACGTGCAACGTAGACAGCCCTGCCAGATCCTGCTTGTCGAGCATCTCGAACACCGACGCCAGCAACCCGCCCGATACGCGCATCAGCGCCAGTTCCGCCGCCGTCTTCACCATCTCAGGCTGCCGTTTTGTCGGCGACGCGCACCGACGCCGCGGCGAGTTGCGCGGTGACGATATCGTTGAACGACAGCGTCGGGTTGGCCTCGGCGAGCATGCCGATCTTCATCCAGAACTCCGCCTGCGCATTGATCGACCGGCACAGAACTTGGCTCGCCCGCCGCGCGTCCTCGTGCAGCGCGTCGTCGATCTTCACGATACCCATTCAAGCCTCACGTTCACTCTGACCACATGAAACGTGTACGGTTCATATGGTCTGTCGTCAAACGTGGAGGGTGGATGCTCGGGAGCGCGCGCTGTAGCGTCCCGCGATGGACGATGCGCAACTGACCCTGGATCTCGACGGATGGGAGGGGCCGCTCGACCTGCTGCTCTCGCTCGCGCGCGGGCAGAAGGTCGATCTGCGAAAAATCTCGATCCTAGCGCTGGTCGAGCAGTACCTTGCCTATGTCGACTCCGCCCGCGCGCTGAAGCTCGAACTTGCCGCCGACTATCTCGTGATGGCAGCATGGCTCGCCTATCTGAAATCGGCGCTGCTCCTCCCACGCGACCCGCTCGCCGAGCCCGATCCAGAGGAACTTGCGCTCAGGTTGCAACTGAGGCTCGAACGCCTGAGTGCAATGCGCGAGGCCGGTGCGCGGCTGATGGCGCGCGATCGCACCGGGCGAGACGTGTTCCTGCGCGGCGCACCCGAGGGGCTACGGACGGTGCGCAAGGCCGCGTGGCAGGCCGAGATCTTCGACCTGATCGCCGCGTACGGTCGCATTTCCGCGCGGACGCGGCCGGTGATGCATGTCGTCGCCGACCGCGAGGTGATGACGCTGGAGGCGGCGCTGGAGCGCGTGTCGATGCTGGTCGGCGAGCGGATCGACTGGAGCGTGATCGAAAGCTTCCTCCCCGAAGCGGGCGAGCGTCTCCGGCGGTCGGCGCTCGCGTCCAGCTTCGTCGCAGCGCTCGAACTCGCACGGCAGGGGAAGATCGAACTACGCCAGGCGTCACCCTTCGCGCCGCTGTATCTGAGAGCCCGCGCGTGACCCCGCCCGACGACTTCATGCGCGCCGTCGAGGCAGTGCTGTTCGCAGCCGAGGCGCCGCTGACGATCGAAGCGATTCGTGCGCACGTCGGCATCGGCGACGTCCGGACCGCACTCGACCAACTGACGGCCGACTATGCCGGTCGAGGCATCGCCATCGTTCGACGCGGCGAGCGCTGGCAGTTCCAGACCGCGCCGGACATGGCGCACATGCTCCGCCGCGACCGCGAGGAACCGCGCAAACTCAGTCGCGCGGGGATCGAGACGCTGGCGATCATCGCCTATCACGAACCCGTGACCCGCGCGGAAATCGAGGCGATTCGCGGGGTGCAGATTTCGAAGGGGACGCTCGACGTCCTGATGGAAGCGGGCTGGGTGAAGCCGGCCGGTCGGCGCGAGGTGC
>Ga0308169_10005428_pt1 | contig 11589 bp, 18 predicted proteins | sample PhyBR1_2_FD_202139 | JGI IMG/M metagenome (GOLD analysis project Ga0308169, IMG submission 202139) | Phyllosphere microbial communities from UC Gill Tract Community Farm, Albany, California, United States - DLSLSB.R1 | ecosystem: Host-associated > Plants > Phyllosphere > Unclassified | place... | reverse complement strand
ATTCGCAGCAGCAGACGATTGGTAACACGTACTCCAACCTGAACGGCTTTGCTGTCAGCCCTGACAAGGGTGGATATGAGTTCTATGAGATTGTTCCTGGTAAGAACGGGGCTTGGACTGCTTCCATCGGTCGCAACCTGAGCATCCTGTACCGTGCAACGGTTGAGGTGAAGGATGGTTCCACTGTCGTCACTTTGTACGATGCTAACGGTGACAAGGTTGACGGTCTGGGAAACGGCAACACTGACCAGTCTGAGGGCAACACTAACGACTCTGACAACGGTGGTACTGTGACGGTTCCGCTGCCTGAGGGCGCTAAGAGCCTGTCGGACCTGTCTGACGCTCAGTTGCAGGAGCTTGGTCAGAATGTCCTCAAGGAGCTTGGTAAGCGAGCGAACCAGACTCCTGAGGCAACAGCCTCAGCAACTCCCGCAGGGAAGTAAGTACATAACCTCAATGAGGTCATGACGCTTGAACGAAAGCCTTCTGTTGGTTTTCAAGTAATGCACTCATGGCCTCATTGAGGTTTTCCCAATGAGTAAGTATCTCAGAGAGTTTGTTCGGAGCTGTCTTCCAGTAATCTCCTTCACGAAGGGCTTGACTTTTCCTTCGTGAAGGAGTATTGTCGTACCCATGAGAGAGAAGACTAAGCTTCGTTACCAGATTCAGGTCCGCACGGCTGATGGGGAGGGATGGGAGAACCGTCCTTCTGGCACGAGCCTGTTGGCGAATGACCTGTGGAGCCTCCACCAGCGTGTTTGGGGTATGATTCGCAACGGTAGGGCAACCTACGAGACGGTTCGTATCTGGGACAACGAGGAGAAGCAGGTTTCTGAGGTTCCGACCTCTTGCCCTGTCGACCCTGCTCGCAGGTTGGAGATTAACAAGCGTACTGCTGAGCGTAAGGCTCAGGAGGAGATTCGTTATGCCCAGGAGCGTGCTGAGGCTGAGGTGCGTTACCAGGCGTACCTTGTTGCGGAGGAGACTGCTCGCCAGGCACTTCGCGCGACGAAGGTTGAGACGGTTGACCAGTTCAACCAGCTTGACCGCCTTCAGCGAGACCTTCTTGTTGGTGACGTTGCTTCGGCATACCGTGACACTGACATTGACGGTTACGGCGATGAGGGTGCAGGGTATGACGTGGATAAGTTCACTGAGAAGCTTCTTGCTATGGGCTGGACGTACAACCCTCAGGGTGTACGTTAATGTCCTTGCTGGAACCTCCTGCTTATGTGAACTGGCGCTCCCGCGCTCTTACAGCGGAAGCTGCTGTCACTGAACTGGAACTTCGGTTTGAAAATCAGGGGAAAGTGGGTCCGCATCGCGTGATTGCACGTGGTGCGGCTCACACCCCTGAGGGCGAGCTAGTTTATAATGAAGGCTATGCTGGCGGGTCAGGGCATGCAAAATGTTCCTGCGGCTGGATTTCACCTCGTTCTTACATGGCAGGGAACTCTCGCAAGACTGTTCATCGTGAGCATGCTGAAATTGAGAACCTTCACTCTCAGCTGAATCAGGTTCGCCATATTGTTGAGCAGATGGAAGGAAACCTCCAAGCAGGACGTTCTCCTTATTTGGAAGCGTACCAAGCGCTTGCGAAAGCACTTGGTCTTCCCGAAAAGTTTTGAAGTAACACCAACTATTGTAGTCAGTTGCCTACTATTGTAGGCGGAAAGAAGAAACACTTATGAGCGACATTGAGGACCTGGAAGAGCAGGAATCGGTCCAGAAGATGAAGCAGTTGTTCCAGCCAAAGGACGAAATGAACGAAGCTGGTGAAATCACGATTCAAATTTTCAAGAACCGCCCAGGCCAGCTCCACGCTAACCCTCGGCTTGATAACCATCCTGTCACCATGGAGGAGTCTGTTCTTGGGGCGCAGCGTAACACCAATGCTCACTTCTTAGAGTTGCTTGCTGAGGAGGCAAACGGCGCAGTTGAGACTGACCTTCCTGAGGGTGAGCCGCTGGTCATCACACTCATTGGTCCTATCCGTACCTGGTGGGGTCGGTTGGAGTCTCCTGAATATGCTGAGTACAATACTTGGCGTAAGGCTATCCAATCTGCTGTTGTTCATGCAGGTCACCTTGTGTACTCTCCTCACCTTGCCTGGAAAGGCGCATGGCATGAGAAGGCCCAGAAAGCAAATGACATGGCTATCATTCAGTCTGATGTCATCATTGTCATGACTCCGCCTGACACGGTAGCTGTTGGCACAGCTGCTGAGATTGAGGTTGCAAAGGAACACAATATTCCGTTGATTGATGCTCCTCCTGGGGATGAGGACGCGCTGCGCGCTCTTCTGACGCAGTTGGCGACTATTCGTACCTCGTAGTCCATAAAACACAAGTAAGGCCCGCAGAAGAGCTTCTGCGGGCCTTACGCACACCGATAAGCCTTATTACCTCCACCAGAGATAAATAAGGAAATAACCATGTATACTTACGGAAAAAAATTTCGTACTCACAATGCAGTTCTCGTGCTTATCAAACGCACACTGACATTATGGGAGCTATCTGACTCCAGACTAGCTCCTGAGCAAATTTTATTTTTATTGCAAGAAGATGAGCAACTTCATCCTTCTTTGCGAACAGCTATAAAAGAAGCTGTAAATCAAAAAGAAAAGTCTGTCTGGATAACTTTTTGGAATAATGAACAAGTGATTACTCCTATCTTACGAAATATAATCAATTTGGGATATCAACAGAGTCAAAGCGTTTCCCAAACACTACGAGCTGCCCTATCGTTGGCAGCGTTCGAAGAAGAGCGTTTGCGGAATTCTTTGACTCAGGAAGAAAAGTATGCTGATGAGTATGCTGAATCCTGGAGCATCTAAAGTCGTCTGAGACTGCTGTGGGCAGTAGTTTACCTGTGGAGGTAGCTACTGCCCACAACTATTAATTCTGGCGCTTGTACCAGCCAATCTTTGTTGGAATCTGATTTCTTCCTAACTCAATTTTTTCAGATTCTAAATCCTGCAACACTAATGCTATGTCTTCCGGGGTAATAACTGCATGGCCATAACTGTCATGAGCTCCACGCATTCCTCTTCGCCAGTCAATGATAACATACTGCTTCTGACCAGCGTCACGCTTATTCGTTGCAATACGTGTCAGGATAGTGAAATGCTCGGACACTCCACCCACAATCCAAGGCTGTCCATCTCGCTTGAATTTTAGTTTGTCACCAACTTCCAATTCAATTCGAGGAGTTGCAGGTGGGTTGTTGTAACGAGTGTAAATGATGTCATCGCTGTTAGCCTCATCTACAGAAGGCAAGCTGCGAAGACGACCTAAGAGCATTTGTAAGAACATATTCTTCTCAGGTAGTGAAGACAGTACCCACATCCAAGAGGAAAGCAGGATTCCATCCACAGAGAAAGACTGTGCGTTCTTCGCAGAAGCGGCATCCTTTCTTAGCTGTTCTCGGATGTGATTGACAAACTCAATAGGAGCGGCTCTCTCAGTTCTGAGCTTCTCTTTGTACGGAGCTGCTGATTTGACTGTCCACAGGAATTTCTTATCCAATCGTTCCAACTCAGCAGCCAAGTCGTGCTTATCAAATGAAATCGTATTGGTAGTACCCCATTCAGCAATAAACTCAGCAATATAATGGTGGTAGCAGAAGTAGTTACCCTGGTCAGCGAGTTTTCTATACTCAGCGCCTACTTCATGAAGAAGAGCGAGTGTTCTATCATCTACATCATCAGAGGACGTAACAAGTGCGTATACTGCTGCGACCCAAGGTTTTTGGAACGCCTGATGCATCCAAGGCTCTTCATCATACTGGTCCAAGGTTCCATAACCAGCAAGAAAAGCTTGCCAAGGTTTCCGCATCACTGAGGTATCCAAATGGCGAGCGGCAACAGAATAAGGTTCACCTGTGAGGGCCATGCGTGCACGGATATCTTGTTTACGAGAACGTTCATTTGTCATGATTAATCCATTCTTCGGTCAACCTACGCTCAACCGAAATGGTTTTCATGGTTGATGAACAGCTCACAGGATTTGAAAAACCTTGCTCTCAGCGTTGGAGCTGCGTAGGAGCTAACCAACTTGAGACAGGCATCTGTGAAATGCCTACAAGAGGATTGTACCATAGACCTTTTATTCTTACCAAGAAAATGCTATACTGGATGTTATGACTATGACGAATCGTATTGCTATTCATGAGCCAGTTGACGTTCTCGAGTTCCATAAATTTGCCACTGAGCTTGTCACTCCCGAAGCTTTCAATGCTGAACCCATCATGACCATCAACGAGTCTAGTATCTGGAATGAAATGGAGCAGGGCTTAGATTCCCTACTGTGGACAACTTTCACTGATAACCCTGTCCTTAATCCGGAAGAGTACAATCCTGCTCCTGACTTGGTGTACGCTCAACTTCATATTGACACGCCATATGACTGTGAAGTTCGGGGTATGTCATGTGGAGCTTGGCAGGCTTACCTTATCAGTGAGATTGCCAACAAGTATCTTATCCCAAACGGATTCCGTTTCTCTTGGTATCACGAGTCAGCACATGTTTGGAACCGAGGAGCAGAGGACTTGGGTGCTTTGATTGAATCCGGACATGCAGCAACAAGCTGGTTCCAAAATGTTGTCAACCCTGTTCTTCCGCAGATAATGGCGGAAGTTACGCAGGAAATTCCAGAGCCGAAGGAAATGACTTCCGCAGAGCGTTTCATCCTGCGACGTAAGCAGTGGGAAGAAGATGGGTACAGCGGACGACTTTGGTCTTCTTTCTAAGGAAGTAAAAAGAGCGGCTCGTACCTGTATTAGGTACGAGCCGCTCTTTTTTACTGAGTATTACCGAAGTGCCCACCAACCGCTGTAACCAGCAGGAATTGCAGGGAAGTTCTCCCAATGCTGGTCCAGCTCCTTCTGTGCTGCAACAGTGTCATCCCAAGTTTTCTCAGGACCCCACATGAACATGCCATCCCAACGGAACTGTGCATTACCGCCGTAGCGAGAGTCCATGTTCTGAATCATGTCCTCAATGAGACCATCATCCGTGAAATCGTGACCCTTCGTGTGATGTCCAACGGACCCCTTCACGACAGTCAGCTCATCACCTTTGCGCTTGAACCAAATAGCGGGGAAGCTAATCTGGTAATAGTTATACTCATGTCCGTTGATAGCGGTTCCATGAATATGCTTTTTACCTAGGAACGTGTCGAAATCAATGGCATAAAAGAACCGGCTCGTGGTGTACTTATCACTCTGATACATCATAATGTGTCCTCATCCTCTAAACTTCTCATACTCAATTCTATCAAAAAAGACACAAAAAGTCCAGCTGGAAGAAAGTGTTTGCTACGCTGGAAGGATAGAATAGCGAAGTGAAGGAAACTGGTATGAACGTACCAAAAGATAATGTATGGTCTGCAACCTTACGTGAACTGTCAACGCTGGAACCAGGTTGGAATGAGGTTCACCCTAACGCTTCGGCGGTATCTGTTATTGCGTTGAACCGAGCTGATGAAGTCCTGCGTTGGTGCAAGGGGTTTCATACTCCTATGCCAACGGTTCAGCCGTTACCTGATGGCGGAGTAGCCCTACGTTGGTGGGATGATGAAGAAGAAATCAGCATTGAAGTCAACCCTGTGGGTAAAGTTTCTCTGTTCCAGTTGAGTATCTCCACATTAGAGACTGAACAATATGACTCATTAGACGATATGGTCATGGTTCGTGAATTCATCTCACGGGTGATTTAAGAGCTTTGGCCAGTGAACCCGAAGACTCACTGGCCAAAGCGGTGAAAGTTGCTTAGACGAGCTTGTAGGTGTGCTGGAATGCATCATACTCAATGATGTAGCGGTCATCCGTCACATCAGTCTGTTCAGCACTGTCAACAGTGGTTGCAATGAAGCAATCCACTGCACCATGCTGGTCTTCACCCCACGGAGCAGTGATGGTAATAGGCTTTCCCGTAGGATTCTGAATCGCACGGATGAGACCATATGCAGTCCACTTACCATTCTCCATTGTGTAACGGGCAAGGAACTTCGCTGCGGGGAGGACGTACTGCTCACCGTCAGGGTTCGTCACGATAAAATCACCTGGCTGAGCAGTGTTCACCGTTTCCACGAAACCATCCTTCATGACAGTAGAGACAACTCGCTCCTCAGTCACCTGCTCAGCGTCAACAGTACCAAACTTCGTGAACAACGGGGCATTCTGCAATGCTTCCGTAAACTCAGCAGTCTGCAGGTCAAGGCGGAGGGAATCGGTCATAGTCTTTTCACAACTTTCATAGAATTTTGTCAGTACGAAGCTGACCCAACCAGGCAATGATAACAGATTCGCTCACTGGTGTAAAGTCGTTCGAGTCAACACCAATGTGATACATCCTCCGACTATTGTCATTCCAGTTCTCGCGCTGGTGAGTATGCCCATGCAGCAGCGGCAACCCAGTGTCAGCAGGATGGTGTTTCTCGTGACGGATAGGCTTCTTCTGCTTCCCATAGGAGTTCTTCAAATAAGGGAAATGGCTGAGAAGAACTTCCTGCCCATCAATCTCAATAGAAGTTGTCTCAGGAAGAATCGTAAATCCAGCATCTTCATATGTCTTACGATGCTTCTCAATATAACTTTTCGAGTTATCGCTGAACAGTTTGTCGTGGTTGCCAGGGACAAAGAACTTGTTTCCAGTCATTCCCTGATAGACCCGAATAGAATCCTCCAGGGTCCCCATAGCAATATCGCCAAGGAAGTACACGTCGTCATCATTGCCAACAACCGCGTTGTGGTTACCGATGAGGGTTGCATGCATATGTCCGAGAGACTTGAAAGGACGACCATCCCCAAGTCTTAGAATATTCTCATGACCTATATGGCCATCAGAGGTGAAAAATTTCATAATCATGCAGCTTTCTGATTGACTCTACTCAGGAACCCGTCAATCTTGTCCAACTCAGCAACAGTCAGACCGTGATGGCTTTTGGGTGTGATGAACAGACTGTCTTCTTGAGTGCTTTTCTTCACGTACTCACCCCAATGCTCATGAGCGTTGTCATCCACCCAAACGAATGGACGAGCATGTGCGTCCTGGTCGGCAAGGATAGCTTCTGCTTTCCACTGCGTCCAGTCACGCTTACCAACCTGAGCTGTATGCAGGTTCGCTGGAAGGACACGACCGTTATCCAACCCACCCAAATATTCAGCGAGACGAAGAACAGTGTTGTTTTCGTTCCAGGTAGTCAACCACACAAGCTCAGCATTGTACTCATGGCGGAACGCTTCAATAGTCTTCACCACAGTCGGGGAGAATACAATGAGGTTCTCTGGACGGAAGTTGATGCTGTTCTCAACTTTGATGATGAACTGTTCAACTGATTCATGGAGAGGCTTCTTCGCATTGAAGACTCCATCAAAGTCAAGGTACAGCGTTGCATCATACATGGTGGTTCAATCTTTCTGAGTCGTTTTGTACTAACATCTTACCACAGAAAGAACTGAACTCGCTACTCAGAACAAGAAGTTTGCTGGGTCTTCTTGAACCTCAGGCTCTGCAACTTTCGGATACGTGATGGTTCTCTTCTCAGGGTCAATGATGACAATAGGAACATCTTTGCGTTTCGCGTAGCGGACACAGTTACCTGTTCCACCTTTGGTTCCATCCCAGACAGCCACGACAACAGTTCCATGGTCAACCATGTATTCGTTGCGTTTCTGATAAATCCATGGTCCAACATAATTCAAAGAAGGGTCAACATTGACAACCTCTGCTGCGTTCTCCATCGCCCAGTCATACAATGCTTTATCCTGGTAGCGGGGTGCATGCGCAGCCCATGGGCGTGCAGCGACGAATGGAATGTTTAGCTCATAAGAAACTTTGGCTGAAAGCAGGTCAATACCTGCTGCCATACCTTGGATGAGCTTTTCAGGAGATAACGTTTGCAGTACTTCCGTGAGAGCTGATTTCACCCAGTCAGGGTCAGCAATTTTCTCCGGTCGGTGACCTGTGATAGCTACAATCGTCATAATCCTCTACATCCTTTACGTATATGCTTACCTTCAAGTATATACGAAGAAGAGCTATGAGTTCAAGAAAAGGTTCCTGAGACTTTCAACGACAGCAAATGCATGACGGTTCTGTGCAACGGTCTGCCCAGCATCCATTTCAACATGCGGAAAGTTCTGAGGAAGAGCGTACTTCTTTACGTACTCGCGGGAGTCAATAGCGATAGACTCAATAGGCTGAGTGTCAAGCTCAATGTTAGATGTACTCACATAAGCAACAAGGTCAAGTGCAACAGTCGGATGCTTCAGCCTGAAGACAAACTCTTCGTTTTCCTCATCAAAAACGGAATTCGTGAAACCAAGAGCTTCAAGCTCGGTCTTCCACTCATCAATGTCAAAATCCACGATTCAACCTTTTCTCTCAAATGCTGGTAAGTACGATCCTACTTTACCTGACTCATTCCTAGAAGTCAAACCAGGTTGAGTGTGGACAAAAGCGTGAGGGCGAAAGCCATTATGCTCTCGCCCTCACATGCTCAATACTTCTGCTGCTGAAGTAGGAGGATGATGACATCGCTGTCACCAAGATGCGGCTGATTCGTCGCAATATCCGCTGCACGAATCTCCTGAACCTCGGACAGACCAAGGCCCTTCCAGTACAGCGTTTCCGCGTTCGTGATTGCAGGGCCAACAATTCGTGCTCGCACCGCATTGTATGGCTCTTCCAAGTCAGTGTTCACAGGCTGCGTCACATTTGCAATCAGCTCCACAACACCGCGAAGATACTCGCTGTCAACGTTTTCCAAATCCGCCGAACCATCAATGTCCAGGCGGTCAAACTGACCTCGAGCGGACTGGATAAGCTGCTCACGGATAGCAATGCTGGCAATCATAAGGGAAGACCTCTCTTGTTTTCATACTCAACCGGCTTAGTTGATGTGAAGAGCATATCAGGACCCACTGACATTACTTGAAGTCAGAAGTCTGGAACTGCGTCCACAGGTCAGCTAAGAAAAGCTTGATAGCGTGTGAACCAATCTCACGACTGCCAGAAGCAATCTCGTCATTGCTGAACTGTTGCAACTCATCCAAAGTCACCCAACGTAAGTCAGTTGACTCACCTTCACCAGGAGCATGCTTGGGAAGCTCGGTTGTGACAAACAAGAATGAGAGGTCAGTGTGGTAATGGCCATCAGCTGCTTTATGCGTGTTGAGCATCAACGGATATGGGTGAGCAGTATAGTCAGGGTTACTCAGGTAAACAGGTTCATTCGGCTGCATGATACTCAGCTGATCCCACTCATAGCCTGCTTCTTCCAAAATCTCATGCTGGATTGCTGACCAAGGGGACTCATCTAATTCAACATGCCCACCAGGCTGCAGAAGTTTCTGCATCTTCTTATGCATGTGCAGCAGGAGGCGTGGCTGACCGGCGTAGCCAGTTTCGCTGGTAGGGTCAAGCTCGTAGCGGATAATGAAAGCAGAAGCAGTCAGATCATGCTGACCAGGTTCGGTATGAATATGCGGCATATCGTAAGTTTAGCATTTGAATTTGTTTCAACTCCGAAATATCACTAAACTGTACGGATAATGTTACTACATTGCTAAGATAGAAGAGGAATGTAGTAATGAATTCAACATTGATAAGAACATTGACTGTTGCTGGGTTAGTAGCATCAGTTGTAGGGGTTTCATCAGCTCCTGCGTTTGCTGCAACGAATACATTCAGCAGCTCTGGAACGACTGCCTCAGTCAGTAAAAATACTGTGACAGTCAAAACGACTTTGAAAGCGACTCGAGCAATAACAGCCCAGCTAGCTGGTATTTGTGCGCGTGACCGGAACGGAGCAGACAAAGATTTCACTCTGAAATCAAGAGTTGTTCTCAGCCCTAAAGGAATCACTTTTACCGCTTCTCAGAAGCTATCAAATGGGACGTACTCATACTTCCCATGCATCAAGAACAGCAATAAATGGTGGAACGGAGCCACCCAGAAGTTCACTGTAGGTTCTACAACAACTACGTCTACTCCAACTCCAACTCCAACTCCAACACAGAATCCTGCACCAAGTACAGCGATGCCTGTTGGTGATTTGCCAGGATGGAAACAGAACTATAAGCAGGACTTCACACAACCAGCTGCATTAGGCCAGGTAGGGAACGTCTACGGTATGTCCATGCGAGGATATGACGGATTTAATGACACTTCTGGGAAAGGTCTCTATGCTCCTGATAAAGTGTTGAGCGTATCTAATGGAAATTTGAACTACCATCTCCATACTGAAAACGGTACACCATTAGTAGCAACTCCAGTTTTGAATGATTATGCTGGCCAAAAGTACGGGCGTTATAGTGTACGTTTCCGTTCAGATACTATGCCTGGGTACAAGATTGCATTCCTTCTGTGGCCTTCATCTGATAACTGGAACGAAGGTGAAATTGACTGGCCAGAAGGAAGCCTTGGAGAGAAAATGCGTCCAGCATCCGCAGTACCAGGAACGTACAACAATGGCAGCATGTTATTCCAGCCTGAGAAAGAATATTTCACACCGACAGACTCAAAAGGATGGCACACAGCTACCACTGAATGGACACCAACGGGTGTAAAATTCTACTGGGATGGCCAACTTGTCGCTCAAACAGATAAAGCAGTACCTCAGACCAACTTCCGTTGGGCGTTACAAGCTGAGACTGAACTCACTGGAAGTAAGCCAGACCCTAGTGTTGCAGGGAATTTGCAAGTAGATTGGGCCACTTCATATAGCTACGCTCCTTGACATACGATCGTCTGTTCGGTATGATAAGAGAACTATTTTGTACCGAACAGACAGGTTTTTCTTTTATGACTATTCAGCAGGTTGCTAAGGGCGAGATGACTATTGACCAGCACATTGAAGAGATTGAGCATGGTGTAGCGGAACGAGCAGCTATTCTTCCAGATTCTCCATTTTCAATTTTTGAAGCAATGCATGATGCCCCTGGCTATGGATACTTGGAATTGTGCGATTATTGCGGGGAAGAAGATGTCACCTGGGTTGAATCTGATGACATGAGTTTTGTTCTCAGTGAATGCAACAGCTGTGGCGAGAAGTGGAAGGACATCGTATGAGCGGGGAAGTTCGGGTTATTGACCCAAGCGGCACACATTTAGTCATCGCTATCAGTGAAGATGGCTTTTTCGCTGCCTACGGTCCGTATGATTATGAGACCGCGAAGGATGTGGAAGAAGAGACCCGTCAGTATGACCTTAGTGGCAACACAACTGCTGAGACTGTAAAAATTGGTACGCCATGGGTCCGCCCCACTGACTATGACGAGTGAAAGCTCACAATAAAAATAGGACGGGTCTCAACCAAACGTTTGGTTGAGACCCGTCCTATTTTTAGTTCAAAAAATCAGAAGTTCACGCTGTAATCAGGGAGGTCATCTTCATCATCGTCTTCATCCCAGTCATCCTCGGATTCTTCCTGAGCTTTCTTGATTTCCTGAGCGGAGAATTCATTCAAAAGCTGTGAAGCGTTCCAGTTCCCGAATTGTTCACCGCAGAACGTCGGCTGATAGACGCGGTTGACAGCAGTCAGAACGCTAGTAAGGTCCTGCAAATCAGTGACTGGTTCTTTCATG
>Ga0308169_10005424_pt1 | contig 11598 bp, 24 predicted proteins | sample PhyBR1_2_FD_202139 | JGI IMG/M metagenome (GOLD analysis project Ga0308169, IMG submission 202139) | Phyllosphere microbial communities from UC Gill Tract Community Farm, Albany, California, United States - DLSLSB.R1 | ecosystem: Host-associated > Plants > Phyllosphere > Unclassified | place... | reverse complement strand
CCTGCCGCCCTCCTGAAATGTATCCTCAAGCACCGCCTCCCATGCCTTGCGTCAGCTTCAATGCAGTCCACCGAAAAGTGTTGGCTCACCGTTGACCCCGACCACATCGCGGATCTTGGCTGCCTCGCCCGCGCTCAACCTCGACTTCATACTGACCAAGAACGTCTCCCACGCGGCGTCCGCGTCATCCTCCAGCACAAATTCACTCACGCACAGCGCATGGATCCGCTGCCAGAACTTGGGGTCCGAGATCGTCCCGTGGAATGCGGCCGAAGAAACCTGGGGCTGGGGTCCGCTGGGCGGGACGTCGATATTGGCGTCGGTGACCGGTTGCGACGATGCGCCCTCGAGCTCCGTGGTGATCGTCAGACTGGGCGCCGGCGGCCGGGGGCCACTTGGACCAGGGGACGGAGTTGGAGCCGCAGCGGGGGGTGCGGACGTGCCGGCGGTGGGAGCCTTGACCATGAGTGTGAGGGTTGCGCCGTCGGGTATGTTGTACTCTTTGATGAGCTTGGTGTCGGCCAGTGCCTTTCCTTTGAGTAGCAGGCGCTGTGAGTCCGGGGCCGGGGCTGAGCTGGACGCTTTCGAGACGAGCGTCTTCAGGTGCGAGATTGTGTCGGTGGTTTGGGCGGTGATGGTGAATGTCAGAGCGGGCTTGAGGGATTTGACCGTGAGAGTGAGCGAGTCTGGCATGAGCACTGCGACAAACAGCATGCGCAACACGAGCCGAAAGCGCGCGACCACGCACCCTGCGAAGGCGCCTCATCCACGTCCATCACGTCCGGCGGGGCGGCAATGTCGACCTGGGATCAGCTATGCACACAGTCATGGCGTCACACTCCCTCCTCAGATGCGGGGCACTGCACTTCGCTACTCACCCCGACGATGGCCACCTTGCGTGGCCGTCTCTCCAGCGGCGTCGAGTAATCCCCGGGGTACTCGACCTTGTGCCCGCTTAGTCCTTCCGTATATCGCTTGATGAACGCCCGCTCCTCATTGAGCTTCTCGGCGGATAGTGGCGTGTCGCTCATGGTGGATGCTATCGGCTACGCGTATGCTGCTGCAGGCCCGCTGGATGCTTGTATCGCTGCGAGTGAGTTCGAAGTTGAAGTGTCAATGCTCGCACCTCCGGGACGCGTAGATGACGTCGATTAAACGATTCGGCGCTCTTCGCCGCCGCGATCAATCAACTAGAGCCAAGCTGACAAGTGACTGTACTCTTCCAGACTTTCTAGACAAACCATCTCTTGCATTAACATCACCCGCATCGCACAATGGGAGGAACAGCATCCAAGACCGTCAGGCAACTACCGAAATCGGTACCGACAACGACCCGATCCCTGCCAGAATGGGCCAACAAGCAGCTACCTGCTGAACCTCCACTTCCGCATTTCCAGCCGTCATCTTCGTCACAATCGACACAAACCCCTTCGTCCTCTTCCTCCGCATCATCCTCCCCACCACCAACATATCCTCAGCAGGATGTGCTCTCGCATGGTCGTATGGAGCGCGGGTCCGGCATAAGTCGGGACGAGCCCCGTGGTGCGCCCATTGGTCGATCCCATGCCCGATTTTCGGGCGAGAAGGATGACGGTGAGTGACGGTGGCCGTGTGCTTGGTTTCATGTCTTACACCCCGCCTTTCGTGCGACTTTGTTCCCCCCATGGGAACTACGACGAGCCGGCCGGCTCAAAGCCCTTCCATCTGCTCCGGTCATCTTCGTACCCCTTCACCTCGTCTTCGTTGTTCCCGTTCCGATCTGACCCTAGTCGTCCGCCGCGACGCCCTCGACCCCGACTTCGCAGCAAACCTATCCCGGCTGGGACAAGTACCGATCCACAACGCCGGGCAGTTCATCCCCGCCCAAGCCGCCGCACAACGTACTTTGAACTCAAGACGGGACGAGCTGCTCGACGCGACAACAACTCCACCACCAGGTCACCTCACCGCCGTACTCCTCAGCCAGCTATTTGACGAGCTCAAGTCGTTGAAGTCGCCCGGGGATCGACAGAAGGTGTACGACAAGTACGCGATGAACGAGGGGGATATGGCGGTGGTGCGGCGGTGGGTGAACAGCCCGAGCGTGGGCGATGTCGAGGTGGTCAATGTGGAGGGGGAGGAAGTAACGGAGATGAAGGCGTTGTGGGTGGATGGGAAGTGAGCGGGCTGTACAGCTGCGTCAATCGCCGGACACGAGGCATCGGCATCGGCATCGGGCACAAGGGCTAGGTGGGCTGGCCGCAGAGATTTGTGCTGCGCGGACGATAGCGGCAGCACATGCATGCTCTGCGATCCTCAAACACGACTCGGTTGAGATCACTCCAAATTGCGAGCTGCTACAAACATATGGCGAGATGCTTCATAGCCTAAGCCGGTCTTCACCTCGGAAAGCCACAAGCGCAGCGATATGTGTCACCGGCGAGGGCCCGTCTGATCCGTCCTACGTGTCCCTGCTGCCGCCCTGCCTAAGTGGCTGATGCAGCACCGTAGTCGAGTTGAATTGGTCGTCCTCCTTGGCCGTGTTGATAGTGTCTACACACGAGTGCACGCTCTCCTCGTCCGGGTGGCGTCGCCTGTTAATGCCGACGCGCATCTCAGGCACTACGTAGGTCTAGCTGTCAGCTTTCTGTCATGGTTTCCTTCGAGTCTTCCGCCGAGGCATGCAGAAGCTGGAAAGCTCCCACGATGGCTCACCTCCTCGTAGACATACGTGTCGACCTTGATGTTATCTAGCGCCATCGTCTGTTGCTGCTGGCGATTGGACAGGGCAAACGTGTTGCCTCGCTGAAGGTGAGCACTCACCGGTGGCTAGGCTTTTGAAGAACCGCTCCCACTCACCGGTCCAGACGTGCTAATATTTTCGCTTGTCTCCGCGCCCAGGGCTTTACGAAGGACGAAGTGGTAGTTGAGCACCGCTGGGAACATCAGCACTCGGTGGCTTTCTCGTTACGCACCAAGGATGGACAGGACGTGGACTTTGGGATGAATGATGATGAAGAAAGCTGTCGCGTAGTTGCTCTGCCTCCTTGTGATGGCAAAGACCGGCAGGAAAAAGAGGAAAACGATCGTTCCAGGCAGAGCGGTCTCGAACATGACTCGAATGAGTCGCTTGATCAACTTGCCCGTGGTCGCCCAGTCGGTCGTGGACTGCTTGAGGCCTAGATGTTTAGCTTTGGGAGGCACAGTCACATGCAAATTGGAAGGCTGGCGGGAAACTTACCCCAGGCAATTGTACACGACAAGAAGAGATCGAGGAACAGATTACCGCAGACCTGTCTGGTCAGCTCGTAGCGCGCGAAATGGTGTGGGCATATAGGGAACGAGCACACTTACCCACAAATACAACCATGAGCTGGTCCACATCAGCTCCTGCATCTGTCAGTGTGATGTGCTCTGCCAGTGGCCCTGTCGTTGTCGCTCGCGACATACCCCCTGGTCAAAGGCATTGGTACTGCGGTCCCCTGCCACTTTCGCACCGACTGCGCCGGCGAATCCTAGTGCCCTTGCGAGTAAGCTTGATGTCGACTCGCGGTAGGACCGGAGAGCGCGCACATGAGCGGGGCAGAGGCGAGCGGAACCCAAAACGCATTGTTGCAGAGTCGATAAGCTCGCTTGATGAAGAAGATCTGCTAATGAGGCACTTCGAACCCGCCTCAGGAACTCGAGGGGCTTACTTGAGCAGGTACAAGGGTGATGGGATCAAAGACTCCATAAGTTGTCAACTCTGCGAAGTGAGCTGTGGGCATGGTGCCACAAAGGATCCAGTGGCTTACTGCTAACATCGACGAGATTGCTGAAGCTGGGCCGATCAGCCCCGCATCCCACCCTACCTTAGGAGCGGCCGGCACGTACACGCCAAAACCCAACACAAAGTCATCCCACAGAAACCAAATGCTATAAGACGAGCACGCCGTCCCGGCGAGCATGGCCCAAAACTGTCATCTGTCATTACTGCGGACTGGACATATGACCACCTACGACAATGACTTGATTGAAGCGCGGCTCGGTCCGCGCGTTACTGACCCAGAGGATGAACTGGTGGATGATGATACCATACAAGATGAAGTCCAGCGACCACCTTCGCGTCAGCTCCCCCTTCGGATGGGGCTTCCAGAGATTCCCATGTAGGGGGTGAAACCCGGCCACGGCGTCGACACCGCAACTCACCCGATGATGAACGGACCTAGCCATCCTCCAATGTTCCGGGACATAATTTCCTTGACTGACGCCTCGAACATGGCCTCGGGGTTCGAAGAACCACTAGTTCCCGTCGATGCCGCCAGCAGTCCCCCATCTGCCCCTGCCGATACATATGCGGGAGCTGTGGTCATGGTGTTGGATAAACAGACAGGATAGACGATGTTTGTACAAGGTGGGGATCGTCCCGTGATGTCAGTGAAACCCTAAGGGGCCGGGAGATACAGAGAGAAGGAGACGGGGAAGAAGAACCAATGGGGGGATTCATGCCTTTAAACACGTTCTCACCGGCCTCGTAGGAGGTTAAGGCTTCCGTGGTCAGTAACTTGAGGCTTCGAGGAACGGTAACCATCACGACCTCATCATATCCTCGGTACCGTCCACCCCCTATCTAACCCCTTCAGAGCTTAGCGTGGTTTATCGCATCAGCTCGATTTCAGCACGTCCTCCCGTTCTTTTGCTCGAGTCCAGAACGATCTGGGCTGGTCGTCTTGCTTGTGACCACGAAAGGCAATTAGGATGTGGCCAAAGGTTTGATTGGGTAGCACGGACCGAGATTCCCCAGTAGACGTGATCGATCACACAGAGGGCTCGACGCCAGAAGTCTGACATCTGAGGTCGTTCCTATCAAGAGCTGATGGTGGCGTCGTGATGTTTCATGTTTCACGATCACCACCATCACGCACTGGCCACTGAGACCCTGAGAAAGGCACGACCGTTACCGAACATCGCCGTGTTCGCTGCACGCCACTGCATCAGGCGAAGCTTGACGAACGAGTTGGCGAAGGCATTTCATCACGCAAGAGCCTCGCGAGGCGTTTCATGTCATCACCTCGTCGTGGTTTCTTTCCTTCTGCCGGCTGCGGCGGGGTGCATGGGGCCGGAACTTTGTCAGAATCTCGCTGCCAATTGCTTCGACCCCTTTGATCGCGTGCTCTGAGATCCACTGTCCTGCTCGCGCGGAACGCGCGCGTGCGGCACTCATTTTCGGGTGACATGTTCGGTCGTGTTCCGAGACGCCTCCGGGGATCGCACTGTACCTGGCTGCAGATTGCGTCCATTCAAACCGGACAGGAGACGGGCACAGCTCGATATGGGACACGTAGAGGCGGAACGGTCTTTCCGGTATGCTGTGATCTTGGGTGCGCCAACAGCTCGCGAGGCGCCGAGATGGCGGTGAGCCCTCTACTCAGAGTGAAGAGCGACGATATATGCGTAAGAGTGTCGCAGGACCGTTCTTACTCCGACTTTGATGTCAGTGCGTTTAACCTCTGGTAACAGCCCGATCAGTCGGTGACAGTCGCTCGCGTAACAACTCAGCTACCCGGCACCGAGTTCCAGCAACCAGCCTTTCCCAGCCCCAAATCGAGCGTCCCGTTCATCAGACTGCGCGATGACAGTGCCCTACATAAGCGAAAACCCCCCTCTTCTGAGGGCACGGTCTGCGCGCGGCGGTACGCGTATCGACATCCCCTCTTTTGCACCACCGTCAAATCTGGAGCGAAACAGGATCCATAGCACTCCATCATGGACCCGCTACAGTCGGGGGATATGTCGGCCCAAGAGGCGCTAGAAGCGGCCCTTAGAGCTGATTTGTCGGGGAATCTCGCCGGGAATCTGGGGCCGTACATGATGGGGTATGTATACACAGTGGGATGGGACAGACGGCGTCAAGCACAGCTAACCGCAGCATGCTCATCGATTTTGTGCTCTTTGGCGTGATGGTCGGACAAATGGTTTTCTGGGCTCACGGCTTCGCCAAGGAACGGCGCTTTGTGCGCATCGTCGTCGTAGGTGGACCTTGCTTTCCACTCAGGACCGCCTTGAGCTGAGCCGTCCAGCTCTGGACTGCAATATCGTCCACTGCGCTGACGGTGTTCGGGGTGTGGTACCTGTGGTACACCTTTGTCGCGCATTTTGGTCTGTGAGTGCTCTGACGTCTAACGGCGCTCTTCCCGACGTTGACGCCGCAGGTTCACACCTTTCGCCGAAATCGACAGTACGTCGCGTATGAATCTGGGAATGCGAGCCTCTGACGTCGCAGAGGTGACGTGGTACGGTATCTTGGCTCCGTTGGTCACGGCGCCCGTCCAGGTGAGTGTTCAGGCACTGCGCGTCCGATCAATGTGTCCTGAGAAACAGCTGTTCTACACGGAGCGGGCTTATCGCTTGACCAGGCAAGCGCTTTGGGTGCCTCTTATCTCCCTGCCACTCATGTGGGTCCACCTACGACCTCTTCCTGAGCCCTCTCCCAGATCGTGGCTACCCGGACAGCGACCGCTGATCAGAAGAGCTATGAGCCTGGCAGGCTCTTTCGGCCTCAAATTCAAGACGGTCGGGGTTACGGATCTCCTGAAAACACCTGTGAATCTGCACCAGAGGAGGAGACGGTGCTGGGGGCGTGGCTAACAGCAGGACCTGACGGCATGGCTGTACATCTGGGTAGGTCAGGCGGATAGTGGGAGCAGAGGGTAGCAACATCTCTGACGGCATAGCTCACATCTGTGCTGGCCGTCGACCTCTTCCTCACGGGGACCATTGCCTATGGTGAGTCCTCTTCACTTCGGGCTCGAACTGAACACGGGCTGACTCTGAGGCCTTGCACGATCGCGGACCGGATGGTCAAACACGGACAAGATGATCAATCGTCTGATACGGTGAGGCCCGGGTGGTCCTTGACCATCCAACGCTCCCAGGCCGCGTACGAGGTCTGGCCGGGAGCTGACGCGACAGTACCTCGTTCGAGACCCAGCTGCCCGGTGCGGTCCTCGCCATCGCGTTCTTGGCGTACCTCGCCATCCAGGGTAACGGACTGGTGAACACGTTCTTCGAAATCATTCACTCCAAGTTCTACGTCGTCTCGCTCATGGGTACGATGGCGCCTGTCTCCCAAACCCGAGGCCGCCGCTGATTGTAGCTGTGTTGAACTATCGGTACACCTTGCAAAACGAGGAACTGGAGACGGACCCGTACCTCGGGCAGCGGAGAGTGAGTTCCACGCCAAAGTCGGTACTGCACCGAAGATGCCTGACTCACCCTCGTCGCAGAAGTCCACCACCTTCAACCCGGCTTCGCGGATGCAGCAGAACACCGCCCGTGATGCCTGCGAGACCGGGGTTCGTTTCGCAGAGGTGAGCGTCTGGTCAGACTGCGCAACACGTGAGTGCTCGTCATCTGACGCCAGACGCATGAACTCGTTGACATACCCCTTGATCGGGTATCCAGCGAGCCTGACGGCAAGGGTCCGGGCTTCACCTCGGACAATCCTGCTGACCCCATATCTGCCGTCAGGTTCTGAACGTCCCAAGTCGGTGCTGTACGTCTGCGCACCTGCGATCCACTCCGTGTTGCGGCCTAGCTGACATGCAGGTGTCGCAACCCGTTCTCGGCATCTTCAGGCGCAACGTGCAGTTCTGAGTTCGAGGCCGCCTGGTATCCGTTGCAGGACCATGCATCGATCCATCATCCGTCTGGTGCAGTCGAGATTGCTTCTGCGATTCTTTGACAAGGTGATGAAGCGATGATGGCGAGCGGGGTCTTGAGCTTCGGAGCCTCATGCAGTTTCTGAGTGCTCCACAGGACGGCGTCTGTTTTCACATGCCACGGCGTCCTCTTCCTGACTGTCGCTTTGCACGACGTGCTGGGACGTTTCGGACCGAGGTGATCGACACCGTCAGATGAGTATTCGAGCACTAATAGCTGTAGTTGTGAATGAACACCGCAGTACTAGGCGCAGCGGTCCGGGAAGAGGACCGGTGCGGAGGGCTCATGAGGATCGACGCATATACTTCACTGCTTTCCAACAAGTTTCAGAGGCGAGGAGCGGTACCCCCTGCTTGAAGTGACACTGGTCCTCCAGCCAGTGAGTGGGCCACGACGTCTCGCCAAGGACTGGCTCGCCGCATAGACCATGCTGTACTCGTCAGGTGAACATTGCCTGCTTCCTCCCCAATCAGCGTGCTCAATCGCATACAGACTCGCCGGGAAACATTCGGTCATTCACCTACCACCAAACGAATTACCGAGCCCGCGGCGTCCCCTCCCGAACCGTTCCGGCGGAAACGCCGAGAACACTTCACCACCTCGTCAACATTAACGACCCGTCCTACCCGAGTCGTTTCGACAACATCACCACGTTACCCCTGACCGAGCGTAGACGTCTGCGGGAGGCGGCGCTCAAGATAGTTTCATCAATCGATCAAGCTGGCGTCAAGCCGCGAGGATTTGATCACAGCACGGCCAGGACCAAGGCGGGCGGGAAGCAATGCACCGCGATGTAGCGCGATCAGGATGCACTGACGAGCCCGCGAAGCAGGATCTTCAGCTCCCCTCTTTTTGCCTTGGTGATCGCTGACAGGGATACAGTACCGGCTGCGATCAGAATACAAGAACGCGTAGAGTGGTTGTGTGACCCACTTCCCCGGCGACCCTCTCCTTCACCACTAGGCCGCTCACACAATCTGTCATCAACCTCGTCAGCCTCGCGCACACCGTCAAAAGTACCACATACATTCGGTTATCATCATGGCGTCCGTGGTGGGTTTGCCGCCCAACGAGCAGGAGGCACACTGGAAAGCCTTCTACGAACCCAATAAGGATAGACTCATCGGGCCGTTCTTGATGGGGTGAGTGACTGGCAGACAGAGAATGCGACGGAGGCTCAGAGCTTGCACTGACGATAGGGTATTTGTCGACGCCATCTGTCTCGGGATCCTGGCGGTGCAGGTCACGAACTGGGTCAAGTTCTCTCTCAGCGAGCGGAAGTTCACGAAGGTCGTCGTGGTGAGTATTAACACACGTGCTCCGACGTCGGGATGGGGCGTGGCTGAGCGACAGACTTTTTGCTGCCTGATCACGACCGCAACGACGGTCTAGTGAGTGCGAGGCGATCGTCCGACGGTCGGGCATGGCAGTGATTGATTGCAGCAATGTCATCTACGCAATGCATGATCTCGTCTACGGCTTTGGCAACGTGAGTCGCAAGTCACTGGTAGTCTGACAGAACATGCTCCAACTGCAGTATACCAACATCAACTCGGCGTACTGTGAGTCGGTTGCGCCTGATCATCCACCACGGATGGCGTGTTGATTTCAGATATCGGCGGATACCGTCTCTTCGATTGCTTCACTGCCGCCGGTACACAGGTAGGCCGGACACCGGCTACCACCTGCAGAGATGGCAGCCTGACGTGCAGATCTTCTTCGTGGATCGGGCTGCGAAGCTGTCGGGATGGCCCAAGACCGTTTGGGGGTTCTTCGCGCCGTTGATGTGAGTCCGTCATGGGTGCCTCTCGGCACTCGACCCATTGCAATTCGCTGCAGTCGGAGCCGGGGGCGCCTACCAGCCTCAAGAGCGGCGCTGACGCTTCCAGCGTTGGTGCATGTGCGTCGTCCATCACCAACTTCGTCATCTACCGGCACAACAACAAGACCGGGGACTACACGACGACCGTGAGTCGCGCCCGCCGCCATGTGTCCGCCATGACTAAAGGGGCGAAGCTAAATGTAAGCCTGCAGGACCGTCCCTGGTTGCTTGGATCGTCGCCACGGTCGTCATCGACTCCCTGCTCAGTATCATCATCGTCTTCAACCTGGTCCGAAGCAGGACGGGCTGGGCCAACACGGATGCGACCATCAAGCGGCTGATCCGGTATGGGGCACCTCTGTTGGTGGTACGGACGAGCTGACGGGCAGAATGTCGCTCGAAGCTTCCATCCCGGCTACGATTTTGTAAGTCGACAGCATGATCGCCAAGGCCAGACGACACGGCTAACCGCAGGGCCGTCACTCTCCTCATCATCTTCGAGACGCAAGGTGACACCCGACATTCCCGTATCAACGTCTTCTTCGACGTCAGCATTGCCAAGATCTACGTCGTGTGCCTGATGTGTAAGTGGAGATGGTCGCTCGATTGCTACGCCAGACAGAGGGCGGGAAGCTGACCTCAGCGCTCCTCAATGCCAAGATCAACTTGAAGCGGGACATCGAGGCCTCTGTCGACCAAGACGATTCTTTCGTGCGTATGAACGCGACTTCTCCTTGTAGTTCATGCTCCGCCTCGCGAGCCCGCCTCACGAGCCTCGTGAACGGTTTAGAGGGGTGAGATGAAGTGTGCTGACCCTAGTTCGGCGAACAAGGCCACAAGATCAGGCCCGCAGCTGTCATGGTCTCAACAGAGGTGTACACCGAGGTAGGTATTCACCCCTCCCTGGCCACTGCTGTGCTCAACCCCAGTCTCACCAGATGCAAAAGCTGCCGCAGCTCAATGCTCCGCGACGCGCTCCCATCGCCCGACTCGACGAAGAGTCCAGCATCGACGGCGAGGTCATCAATATCGACCTTGGCAACGGCAGGAACGCGTCAGACCCGCACGAATTCGGCAACAAGGAGTCGACCGTGAGGTTCGACGATATGGTCAAGATGTAAAAGCATCCTGTGAGCATGTGCTCGGAGAAGAATGGAAGGGTCGGGGTGGGTGTATATATATCGAGCGTAGTGGGCTCCCGGTCTGACTTGGGATCGGCCTGTTTGGTACGGATCCCGTCTCGCGTGTCTATTGCATGTCTTTGCTATGATCCTTGTCGGCGGCTTCGCTCTCGAGCTTAGGAATCCCGCTCGATCGCACCGCCTGACACCCCAGACAGAATGTGAAGGCACGAAGTCATTCCCGCGCTATCGTTTCCTCCTGCCGGCACGTCGGATACCCCCTCGCTGGTGAGGCAACGCGTCTTGCTGACCTTTGGTCCCTCTTCACTCCTCCCCGCCCGCGCTACGACGAAAGGCCGTGCTGCTGCGGCGGCGGCGGGCGGGCTAGGCTAGTGCATTCATGATCATTCGGTATCCAGGAAGCAATTCAGGGAACGGGCAAAAAAGGCAGCAGGTCAGACGACCAGTGCCCCGTGGGTCATCCGGTGTTTCTACCGCGAATGCCGGTAATGCCGGCGGAAGGCGGATAGACTCCTCACAACAGCGCTGAGCTCTGACAGGGTCCAGGCCGGACCGGCTGATGACCAGCGCGGCGGGATCATTGAGCGAGTGCGTCGGCGTTGGTGACAGCTTCTGGAACTTTGTTGCTGGCCTCTGTCAACCCGTCGGATGCTCTGCTCTCACCGCGGGTAGCCCGTGGGCGCGCGGGAGAGAGAGGGTGGGAGAGTGGGAGATTCGATCGTATATCGCGTCGTCATTTCAGGGTCCAAATTGATGATGGGCGTTTTCAAGCTTCCGTGGGGCAAAAATCTACTGTGTGACCCCGCGACGGCTCGAGGCTTTTACCCCACAATATTTACCCTGAGACAGGAACCGCTACCTGACGCTCTGACCCGTTGTTCAGGGTCCACACACGTCGACGACCCTTAGATCTTGTGCCGTGTGGGTTGCCCCCTGTGTGTGTGGGCCGTGATC
>Ga0308169_10005422_pt1 | contig 11602 bp, 9 predicted proteins | sample PhyBR1_2_FD_202139 | JGI IMG/M metagenome (GOLD analysis project Ga0308169, IMG submission 202139) | Phyllosphere microbial communities from UC Gill Tract Community Farm, Albany, California, United States - DLSLSB.R1 | ecosystem: Host-associated > Plants > Phyllosphere > Unclassified | place... | reverse complement strand
GACGAGCGTAGACAAGGAGGATGTCAAGTGAGTACAGCGCAGCGAAACGTGCAAGGACCGGGAAAACCGGACAGCAGTCAGCCCGACTCCGTACTCTCCAAGGCGCATCTCTTGTTGAGCGCGTTCAGGCAGGGAATCTCCACCCTGGGGCTCACAGACCTCAGCCGCCGGTCCGGCGTCTCCAAAGCCAGCGCGCACCGCCTTGCGACAGAACTTGTAGAGCTTGGCTATCTCACCCGGACCATAGGCGGCTACCAGTTGGGCCTGCAGATGTTCGAGTTGGGCCAACTGGTTCCCGGCCCGGCGATCCTCCGCGATGTCGCGCGGCCGGCAATGCAGGATCTCCGGGTAGCGACTCGCGGAATCGTGCACCTCGCGGTTCCTGAGGGTGGGGAGTGCGTTTACCTCGACCGGATTGCCGGACGGAACGAAGTGGCGATCATTAGGGCTGTAAGGGACCGTGTGCCGTTCCCTATGACAGCGTCTGGCCGCATCTTCCTCGCACATTCGAATCCGGACAGGACAGCTCAGCTTGACTCTGCCGCTCTGGCGGCTCTGGGCGCCGGCAACCACCCCGAGGCTGCCGCTGTATTAGCGGGTATCCGGGCCCGCCGATATGCGGAAGAGCGATCGACGTGCTACCGGGGGACCAAGGCTCTGGCAGTTCCTGTCCTCTACCCGGATTCCGAGCATGTGGTTGCAGCAATCTCAGTAATTATGCCGCTTGAGCGTCGTGACGAGCAGGATGTTTTACGTGCCCTTTGGGCAACGTCGGGCGATATCAGGGGAGGTCTCCTCCGGACATTCGACGACGGTATGCGGCATCAGGCAATGAAAAGCTTCCTCTAGCTGTCAGACCCAAACTGCCGATGCGTTGGAACGGCGAAGCTGCGCCCAGTTCTGTGCCACGAGCTATCTCGAAGAGTCTGTTCCCATGAATCCCGCGAGAATGCACCAAGGCCGCCAGGGCGTTCAACTCGCCATATGCGATCATCGCTGCGACCGCAGAGCCACTGGAGGATCCCTTGGTGGTGATCGTTGTCGGCCCGGTTCTGCGCGGGCGGGGCTTCAGCTGGGCACACTCGGTCTACGGCTTGCCCAGTGGGATACCACAAACAATGCCCGACTTCAACGATCGCGGCTCGTTGTAGGCAGTGAGCGCCATTTGAGGTCGCGGATCAGCCCTGGTCCATGTCATATCAAACCGGCTGGCTCAACGGGGGTCCGCTGAGCGGTCCCGCCTCTGCGCTGCCCGGCCCTGATGCCTAACCATGGGGTTATCAGATTGCGAACAAGGAGGACCACTATGGGCATCATACGTACATCGCCGATGGAGGAGCTGTGGGTTGCGGTTCTTGCGGAGCTCGCTGAGCGTCGTGAGGAGTTCCGCGTTCTTGGCTATGTACCGCGTGATTTCATCGAGAAGTTTTTTCCGCTGGGGCTCTACCGTGCCGCAACTCCGATAAAGTTCGGTGGGGTCGTTATGCCACCTGCGGACTTCTTGAGGAACATCGAACGCATAGGCCGAATTGATGGTTCGACTGCCTGGGTAGTGGCATTTGCATCGGGCAACACCTACTGTGGGGCTCTTCCGCTCGAAACGCAGGCCGAAATTTACAGGAACGGCCCCGACGTCGTCTTTACTGGCGGCCTGTTCCCAATGCAGAAGGCTGAACGCACTCCTGCAGGTTTCCGGGCCAGTGGCCGCTGGAAATTTGCCAGTGGTTGCATGGCTGCGGACTACATCAGCGTAGGTCTGCTTGACGATTCCGCCGGCGGCAAACCTCGAGCAGCAGTGCTTCCCGCCGATCGGGTCAAAATCATCCAGGACTGGGACGTCAGCGGTATGCGCGCCTCCGGCTCGTTTGACACCGTCGTCGAAGACCTTGAAATCCCCTTGGATTGGACCTTCATCCGCGGGGGCAAGCCACTCATTGACGAACCGCTCTTCCATTACCCTCTAATCGGATATCAGGCTCAATGCCATGCGGCGATTGGACTCGGAGTTGCCCAAGGCGCTCTCGATTACGCCCAGTCTGCAGGCACATATCGAGGAATCACAGGGGCACCGCCGGTGGGAGAACGGGCCTACTACCGGGTCGAGTTCGCTAAGGCATTCGTCGCCCTCCAGTCAGCACGTGCTTACCTTCTTGACGTGGCAGAGGAAGTCTGGGAGGCGGTGAGCAACGGTGATGAAGTGACCGACGATCAGAAGGCGCGTATCCGGCTAAGCGCCGTCAACGTGTCAGATACCGCGAGCCAGGTGGTGCACGACATAGCGAAAGTATCGGGCGCTGCAGTGATCAACAACGCCCACCCCCTGCACCCGATACGGATGGATGCTCAAGTTCCGCAGTTGCATGCCTCACTAAGCCAACATATGTACGACGACGCTGGCGCCGTACTACTGGGTTTGCAATCGACCACTCCGGGGTTCGTGTGACATCAGAAAGTCGCCAAAGCGGCAGGAAAGGACCTAGCGGCCCCTCTCCCGCGTGCACTTTCAAGCAAGCTTGTTATCGAATTCCACTAAGCCTGGATTAAGGAAGGAAGACCAAAATGCGCAGTCAAATAGACCGGACAGATCGTCCACCAAGGAATCCCCCGGAGCGGAAGTCACAGTGGCGTCAGGTTCTCGGAAGGTACCCCACCGGTGTAACGATCATCACAACCGTCGATGACGCCGGACAGCCCGTGGGGATGATCGTCGGAACGTTTACGTCTGTCTCCGAAGATCCGCCTCTGGTCGGCTTCCTGCCCCAGAAGACCTCCGGTACCTACGCCAAGGTTGAACACGCTGGCCGCTTCCGGGCCTCAGTCCTCGGGGCCGGTCATGAAGACCTGTGTCGTACATTTTTCAGCGCGCCACCCGACGAACGTTTCGAAGGCCAGGAGTGGGAATTCGACGAGGGCGGCATCCCCAGGCTCAAGGATGCTATTGCATGGTTTGATGCCACCGTCCACGACATTCACCCTGCCGGCGATCACGTAATGGTTCTCGGCGAGGTTACGGACTTTGGGTTGGGTCCTCGAACGGGTGGATTGCCATTGGTCTTTCTCAATGGTGGGTATGGTTCATTCACGATCCCCCGGAATGATTTCAACCTCGACAACCTGGGCGGTCAGCTGCGCCTCGCCACAAGCCTCGGTGCTGAAATTGAGAAGTTGTCTCTCAATCTGGAACTGGAGTGTTCCATTTCAACGGTTGTTCAGGACACCGTGGTCGTGCTGACTGCATCCGATGATCAATCACCGTACGTCGGTACCTACTTCCCCTTCGCCGCTCCAATCGATCCCGGCTTCGCTGCTTGGTCCACGCCAGCACTGCACCGCACGTGGATCGAAGGCTCCCGTCATATGAGAGGGCAGATCGACTCTGCCCTGATCGAGGAAATCCTGACACTTGTCCGCCAAAACGGTTATGCCATTTCCTTTGGCCATACGAGAAGCGAACAATTCAGTGCAGCTTTTTCGTCGGCTAAAGGCGACAGGGGCATGCTTTCGCCCGTGTGGGATTCCCTGGTCTCCGCCTACGCGGAATATTGCCGCCATCCCGAACCTGCAGCACATGCAACTCTGATCCAGGTCCCCATCTTTGGACAGGACCAATGCGTGGCCTTCGAGGTGGTGGTGAGTGGATTCGGACCCGGTGCAGCCAAGGAACGTTTCCGGGAAATCATTTCCCGCACAGTTGATTGCGCAGCCCGCCTTACAGAAAAGATCGGCGGGCGCGTTCCAACTGACTATTTTGTCCAGTTGCCTTAAGTCGAGTTGGGTCGCCGAGAATGGAACCCGGCCCGAGCCGACGCCGCTGCTCACTACTGGAGCCGCCCAACGCAATTTTGAATATCTTGACGACGTATCTCTTTGCCGTAAGGCAATTCAGGCAGATCAGCCCTCATAGCTGGGGCAGCACGGCAAGCCCGTCCTGCAGCTGCTGAGCCCCGCCTTGCGGCGACAACATCCTGAATGGAGACCCCTTCCGCCTAGCGCGGCGAGATTGTTGACTGACTAGCCGCAATGGCCCACACGAAGCGGATGGCCCCCGTGCCGCCCCGTCCGAGGTGAGCCAACAAAGACCGTGAAGCGTACAGCTGGGCCGGGGGTAACCATCCGTGCCAACACGAAACAAAGGAGTTCCCATTGAACAACCCCCTGTCCCGCCGCACGTTCATCACCGCCGCTGGCACAGCCGTCGCCGCCGCAGGCCTTACTCCAACCGTTGCCCTCGCCGCAGACGGCAAAGATACCGACCGCCGCGCCGGTTCGGCACCGTTTACCGTCAACGCGACCGTGCTCGACGGCGGAGAGCAAATTACCTCGGTGGTCATCGACGCCTCACGTCAGGGCGGCCTAGCAGAGGGCCCGATACCCGCCTCCGCATTCACCGTCCACGCTCTCGGCGTCAACCCGCTCACTGGCACGGTGGCTTATGACCTGAACCGTACCGTCACTGCGGCGCGCGCTGACAACGAAGGCCGGATTACCCTGGACCTCAAGCATGGTGAGGGTATCCCCGGCGGCGCCTCCCTGGATTACATCTGGAACGCTCAGCGCAACGTCTTGCTTGACCTTACCTACACTATCTCGCAGGTCCAGCCGCTCCCCCGGCACGGAAACGGTGCACCCCAAATCGGGGCCTTCACCCAGGGCGCACTCGTGAGCCCTGAAGTAGACGCTTTCACCCGCCACGTAGCGCGCTCGGGCCTCAACTATCGTCTTTTCGCCCCTAAAAACCGGGGCCGCTCTCAAGGCAGGCCACTCATTGTGTGGCTGCACGGAGGCGGCGAAGGCGGCCTCCTGACGGACGGATACAGCTACTACGACAACGAAACGCCGCTCCGCGGCAACCGCGGTGCCCTCGGATTCACAACAGACGAGGCCCAGGATCTCTTCGGCGGAGCCTACGTGGTTGCCCCGCAATCCCCATCAATGTGGCTGGCCGACGGACCTGCATATGCACCTCGCATCCGGGAAGTGATTGAGGAGGTATGCGAGGCTCACAACGTGGACCGCGACCGAATCCATGTGGTGGGTTGCAGCAACGGCGGTTACATGAGCCTGAAAATGGTCGTCGAATACCCGGACGTGTTCGCCTCGGCTGTGCCAATCTGTGGCGTCGTCGCGCCATTCAACTCTCCCGGTCCGATGGTGACGGATGAACAGCTTGCCGCGATCAATACCCCCACCTGGTTGATCACTGCCGCCGATGACCCCATCATCGACCCGCAAGCTAACACCGTGCATGCCCACGAACTGATCCCCGGCTCGATCATGAGCCTCTATGAAAACGTCACATGGAACGGGTACAAATTCCTCGGGCACTTTTCATGGATATACGCGTCCCACAACGACCCTTCCCACAACGGAATCAAACTGTGGCGATGGATGGCCCAGCAGCATCGCTGAAACGGCCAACGCAGCCTGCCATCAGGTCCGGGCCCAATAACTTTCCAGCTGGGCCCGGATCACCATTATTGGCTACGCCTGCTGTACCCGTTGTCTTACCACCTTCGGGCGATCGATCGAGGTGAGGCTCACGGTCGGGTTCCGCACGTATGCCCGCCCCGTCCTGGCAGCTCCCGTCCTTGTGCGGAGAAGACGACGAAGCGGTCAAGACATCACCAGTAAGAGCAACCACGCCTTCAGAAGGTTCTCCAACTCAGCAGGGCGTTCAAAGTAACGCGATCAGACGGTTGCTCGAAGGCTTGCGGCACCTGAGACCACGTGCCGGGAATGTACTTAGAGGCAAGAGTGCTGGAGCTGGGCTCTGCAGTGCCCTGAGCGGCACACAGATTCGCTGCTTTCATGATGCCAAAGCGCCCGTAAGAAGCGCTCCTGCTCGGCAGCCCAGCTCCAGCCGCACGTATTGTCGAAAGGGTGTCTGCCGGCCAGCAGCTGGCTCCGGCACCTCATGCCAGGCATGTCCCGAAATGCGGCAGGTCCCAACGTTGTCTGACTGACTCTGGTCTGTTTATTTCAGCGTAGGAGGGGTGCTTCGGGGGCGACGCCACCGGGATGTCCGTACAGGCAAACAGCGGCAGATTTTGCAGGATGACCCCTGGAGTTCAGCGTTGTAACGACATCACGGACAGAATCGGCGTATTCCCCACTACGCAAGAGATCTGCGACCACTGGCCGACGTACTCGATTGGAAAAGGCCCTTTCCCTGGCCCCGGGTTGCACTGCTTTTCCCCGGATTTGACGGCTAGGTACCTCGGGAAGGCGGGACGAAGTTCGTCGTTGGTAGCCACGGGCTCGGACAGAAGGTCGTCGGACGTCTCCGGGTAGCGGCGAGGAACTGCAAGCCGAGGTAGGCCGTGCTCCGAAACCTGTACCCGGAGATGGGCAGCGCTCCACGCGGGCCCAACTCATTGCTTAGATGAGCGCTGCCCGTCGCGGGTGATCGGTGAGTAGCCTGTTCGTCCGCCGCTATAGAGCCCCGAAAATTCCATTCGGGCAGGCCGGGCAACCTGAGACTACTAATAGCGGTCATTGGCTGCTAGCAGGCCTTCTCCTCAAACACCGCTTCTTTCACCCCTTTGATGACGCGTCCTGCTCTTTGGCCCCTTTTTGATGGCCGTTTTGGGAGATTAGCAATGGGCTGCCCCTGCGTCGACCGTGAACTTCTCATCCTCTCAGCAGCGCACTGTTGCTCCAGCCCCAAGAGCGGCTTCGGTCTCGGGGTTTTCTTCCGTCGTATTGACTCCTTTGTCGCTACGACTCCGCGCCCGTACTTCTTACAGTGGCCGCCATTAAGCAATCACTGCTACCTGTACCGCAGTTAGATCTTCGCTTTGTACTTAGCCAAAGGACTTACCAGCAACCGCAGGGCACGGTCAAAAAAGAATCCAATGACTCCCAGGGTGATGATACCGACAAATGTCCAATCAATGCGCCCATAGTTGCGGGAGGTCCATATCAGGACACCGAGCCCTTGATCAGCAGCGACCATCTCAGCGGAGACGATGGTCAGAAAGCTGTTTCCTAGGGCCAGACGTGCACCCGTGACGATATGGGGAACAGCGGATGGGAGGACAATCGAATAAAGCGTCTGAAAACGGCTGGCACCCAGACTTGCTGCCGCCCGAAGCTTCGTCTCATCCGTTGCCACCGCCCCGGCCATTGTGTTTATAACCACAACAAATACCGAAGTATAAAAGATGAGAACAATTTGGGACATGTCGCCGAGGCCGAACCAGACGACAGCAAGTGTCACGAATGCGATCGGAGGAATGAAGCGAAAGAACTCGATGTAGGGCTCCGCAAGCTCGCGAATTACCGCTATTCGCCCCATAAGCAGTCCCAGCGGTGCGCCCACAGCGACACCCAGCAACCATCCGAGCAGAATCCTATAACTTGAAGCCGTGATTGCCTCCCAGAGCGTCCCATCAATCAGGAGTGCGAAAGCCGCTTCAGCCGTCTCCGCAGGCGAAGCAACCAGAGCCGGCCCGAACTGCCAAGACAACACCTGCCAAATGACCAACCCAGCCAAGACAGATATTATTAGGATGGCAACCTTGCGGATTTGAGAATCGTAACGCCTTCTCGGGCGTGCGACCGGCTTAACTCGCTGGGCCAAATGTACCTGTGTCATGAATTCTCCTTAGCGAGCCCTTGGTTACGGAGCGCTGCTCGTACTTCTTCGCCGATATCAGAGCGCAGCTTCCTGTGCAACTCGATGGCGCCAGCGGAAGTTTCATCCCTGGGGCGGGGAAGATCTACCTCATAACTCGACTTAATTCGCGCCTTAGGTCCAGCAGTCATGACCAAGATCCGGTCGGCGAGTAAAATCGCCTCATCAATATCGTGGGTAACAAAAACTATGGTACAGCCGCTTTTTTGCCATATTCTGTCCAACTCCGTCTGCATGATGTGACGCGTCTGCGCATCCAAGGCACCGAAAGGTTCGTCCATAAGAACCACTCGTGGTTCATTGGCGAGTACCCGGGCGATCTGCGCTCTTTGCCGCATCCCTCCGGAAAGTTGCGAGGGAAACTTATCTGCAGCCCCTGTCAAACCGACTAATTCGAGATGACGATCAGATATTTGACGTCGTTCCGAGGAACCCATTCCTCGCATTTTGGAACCGTACTCAACATTCTGTCGTATAGTCAGCCAGTCGAATAGCGCCTCGGTCCCCTGAAAGACCATGCCGGTTTCTGAGCTCGGGCCATCAACTGGGTGGCCGGCGATGAGAAGAGAACCGCCCTTGATCTTTTCAAAGCCTGCAATAGCAGTAATGAGGGTGGACTTCCCACATCCACTGGGTCCGAGGAGGCAGACAAACTCACCAGGGCCTGCGGCAAAATCAGCTCCATCGACCACCGTGAAGTCTCCGAAGCCTATTCGAACTCCTTCGGAGGAAAGGCTTGGTCCGGCCTTTGTTTGCACGGTTTCTGTTTCAAGCATCATACTGATCTCCAATCACTTGACATTCTCGGAATACCAGGACTGGAGAAAAATCGCCTTCAATTCGGGCGCCTTCTTCAAGGTCCCAGCCTTGACGAAGAAGTCTGACTGCTGTGCCAACGCACTGTAATCTGACTCTTTGTAAGCCCGCACGCCGTAGTTCACAAGGGCCATGTCCTTCAGGCTCTGGTCGTGGTCCCCTCCGGTGGCTTTAGCGATAGCCGTAGACGCCTTCTCAGGGTCACTCTTGATGAAGTCCGACGCTTGCTGCAGAACTTTTCCAATCTTGGCCACTTCGGCTGCATTCTGATCAATCCAGTCCTGGTTACCTGCCAAGGCCTGCATGATGGGCTGATCGAAGGATCCGCTGTCTTTCAGGACCGTCAGTCCCAATGCTGCTCCTCGACTAGGCCACGGCTCCCAAAGTACGAAGGCGTCCACGTCGCCCTTCTGAGCGAGACTGGGAAGGGTGGCCGGGTCACTCGAAACGAATTTCACGTTCGTGGAATCGATGCCCTCAGATTTCAGGTATGCGTGGCCGAGGAAAGTACTTAAGCCTGGGACTACGCCTATTGTTTTGATATCAGCGGCCGTCTTGATGTTCGGACGCGCTACTACCTTGATGAATGACTGCGATTCCATGTATACAAAGGGGGCACGCAAAGCCGGGTTTTCCGCAGCAACAGTAAGGAGTGTCGTCGGGCTCGCGCCCGCGAGTTGTACCTCTTTTCCGGCAATTGCTTGGACGGCATCACCGCCAGCGGCGAATTTCCTGATCTTGACGTTCAGGCCTGCCTCCTTAAAGAGCCCCTGCGCATCGGCTACAAAAAATTCCCCGTAGGTTGCATCTGCTGCTACACCGATGACAACTTGATTGTTTGATCCGGACGTGCCGTTGTTAGCCCCATCCGCGCTACTGGCGCAGCCAGCAACCATCACTACGGCAAGAGCACAAAAAAGCATCTTTAGCGTCCTGCGATGAGATCCATGCATGAATTGATTTCCTTTGTTTAGGCCAGCCCGGCACTGACCTCAGCGGGGCGTAGGACTCAAGGTCCTCCTCGACCCCGGATGTGTTCAACCCGGAGGTTCGCTGAACAGACCAGACAGCCGGTCCGGGTCCTTTTGTGACGTGGATAACCGCGCCGGCGTGAATCGTGGCAGTCACAGGGACGCGTTGGTCCAATCAGTGAACCCAAGCCTCCAATCCTTCAATCCAGGGGTGCAGGCTATGACAATCCCGACTCTTAGATTGAGAGGCTTCATCATGCGCGCGGCCCTGATTCACGAGTGGAACACTCCTCCCCTTATCGGCGACCTTGCCGAACCGCACCGACTTCAGGGCGAGACTCTGGTGCGAATTGATGCGGCCGCAGTAGGCCATCTGGACATCACTGTAGCGACCGGCGAGTTCGCCCTGCACCCGCCCCTGCCCTACATCCCGGGCGTGGAGGGATCTGGGACTGTGCTTCAATCGGACACCTTCGAACCGGGCACCCAGGTGATTGTCCGCGACGGAGCGATAGGCGTGGATCGCGACGGCACCTGGCGCGAACGCGCCTCAATTCCCGATGCTGCGCTGACTCCACTGAGGATTCGTGTAGATCCGAGCGTCGCGGCGACCTTCTTTGTCCCGACTGCAACTGCTTACATCGCTCTGCACGATCTTGGGGAGCTTAGAAGTGGACAGACCGTCGCTGTTTCGGGCGCTACCGGAGCAGTGGGTTCAATGGCAGTCCAGCTCGCGCTCCAAGCGGGAGCACACGTGATCGCACTCGTCTCGCGGCGCTCACGCCTGGGTAACCTGCCTGACGGCGTTCGTGGCATCGCGGTCGAGGATGCGTCAGCACTGGCCTTTCTTGCAGCGGAACGACCCGCCGACCTGCTCGTGGACACCATCGGCGGGCCCAGCCTAGGACAACGAATCAAATGCGTTAGGCCTGGAGGAAAGGCAATCTGCGTCGGATACACAGCTGGCGCGAAATTTACGATCGATCTACCGACCTGGTTGGCCACGGGCGTAGCCATCTTGCCGCTGAGCCTCATAAGCATGCAAATGCGGGCCAAGGAAGTGATCGCGGGATTGCTACCCAAGATCGCCGAAGGAACTATCCGTGTCGAATACACCGAGTTTCCGCTAGAACAGACAGCAGAGGCACTCCACCTGCTCCAGGCCAGGGGAATTCGTGGACGGGCTGTGATCCGCTTCTAAGCATGGGCAGTGGCTCTTTGAGGCCCCCGGGGCGGGAGGGACCTTCATGACGCTGCGTCTGCCGCGGCTTCCCTGGGCTTTCATGGAGCACAGAACGCGACCATAACCCAAGGAGCTTTCCGTACGGCTGCATATAGCTCGGAGCGGCCGAGATAACCTGGCGGTGATCGTGGTGCGGCTCGCCAGGCCTCACACACCCTCGGCGTTGACGCGGACGTACGGTGATCCAGTACGGGTAAGACGGCGGCTTGAGGTCGGGCGGGGTGAACGTGATGTGCCACGGCCAAGGCCTGACACGGTCCAGCGAAGGGTGCCGCATGGAGGCCGGCGTGAACATCACTGTGGTCCTGTCCGACATCGGCGTATCAGTGGACCATGGCACGGCCTTCGATCTCCCGGGAAAGACGATCGCAGATTTGCGCTCGAAGGTGGGGCACTCCAATAGGCAGCGAAAATGGCCAGCCGACCGTCAATGGCTGTATAACCGCACCTATTGGGAAGTCATTTCTTGAGCGATTCCCGCGGAGTTATCAATACTCTTCGTGCCCGCAGGGAGCCAGTTTTAGTCTTTGCTGCTGAAGGCGGCGTCGAAGCTGGTTTGGGAGGCGGGGAAGTCGTATTTTTTGAGGGCTGCGAGGGCTTCGGGGGCGCCGTGGAGGCGGTCCATGCCGGCGTCTTCCCATTCGACGCTGATGGGGCCGGTGTAGCCGATCGCGGACAGCGCGCGGAAGGAGGCTTCCCAGGGGACATCGCCCCGGCCGGCGGAGACGAAGTCCCAGCCGCGGCGGGGGTCGCCCCAGGGCAGGTGGGAGCCCAGGACGGTGTTGCGTCCGGTTTGGCGGATCTTGGTGTCTTTGCAGTCCACGTGATAGATCCGGTCCTTGAAGTCCCAGATGAAGGAGACGGGGTCGATGCCCTGCCACATCATGTGGGAGGGGTCCCAGTTCAGGCCGAACGCTTCGCGGTGGCCGATCGCTT
>Ga0308169_10005420_pt1 | contig 11605 bp, 8 predicted proteins | sample PhyBR1_2_FD_202139 | JGI IMG/M metagenome (GOLD analysis project Ga0308169, IMG submission 202139) | Phyllosphere microbial communities from UC Gill Tract Community Farm, Albany, California, United States - DLSLSB.R1 | ecosystem: Host-associated > Plants > Phyllosphere > Unclassified | place... | reverse complement strand
AAATACTGTGAACGAGAGTGAGCGTCTGCAATGAATGAGATTTCTTCTTGCAGCTTGTGATACTGGTCTGTCAAGTGTAGTCCTTGCGTAGCGGATGTCATAGAGTTTTCATTATACTATATTTTGAAGGTGATTTCTATTGTAACACACTATACTATCTGTTTTCGAAAACGAATTTTACCAGCATCCCAAATACGTGGAATATTGTTCAGCTGTGCAAGCTCGCGTTCACTCAGGTTTTCATCCCAGATAAGATTTGGGTCTTCACGGAAACGCTTTAGCCGGTAATTAAATTTATGTACTCGCTGTTTATTGACAATATACATATAATCTGGGGGGAGTATGAGGTCTACCGCAAAACCATTTTCAGAGTATAGCTTGCCATCCGAAATAGTCAAATCAGCAAACGTGATAAAAGCGTCAGGAGCATACGCTTTTTCAGCATATTTGAGAATTTTTGTAAACCCTCCAACAACTGAGTAAGCAGTAGCATAACGAACAATATTGAGTGTATTGTTACGCTCTTTCTTTAAGACCATAACAGCTTGAAGTGCATTGTCTTCATCATTAAGACCTAAATAATAACTTCCCTGGACTCTTCCTTGGACATGATATTGGTCCAGGAAAGGCGCTGCTTCTTGGAAAGATAATTTTACAGGAGTAGTTTTTCGAGCATAAATTTTTGGGCTTTTTGATTCGCCTAATTTAGAAGCCAAAGCCTTTTTGATGATTTCACTTCTACGATTCCAGTCATCTTCCCAAATCTGTATCAAACGAATCTCGGCTTTTTGAGCTAGTAAATACTTTTCATGATGGTATAGTTTTCCTACACGATTTTCTTGGTGCCAATGCAACCCATTGAACTCAATTGCAATGCGTAAGCTCGGAATGTAAATATCTAGTTCTTTCCCGTTTAGCAATGAGCGGTCATTTTTGAGAATATCCAACCCCAAAGTATTTTGAATGTAATCAGATATCTCCTGCTCAGCCTGAGAAGTAGGTTGAGAAATAGAACATTTCGGACATTGTGATGGGTTACTTCCAGTTCTTGCATATATGAAAGCATTCCATTCATGAGATTTTTCATCGCATAGCCAAGTAGCCTTTTTGGATGATCCGTGTGTTACCATATCGGGGGTAAGAGGAAGATTTTGTGTTGGATGCCATTGAGCTGCAATTTGAGGATGTGTCTTAGTCAAAGAATGTGTTGACAAATCAACTTCTCTTCCCGCACAAGCTGGGCAGAAAGAGTTCTTATGGCTAAGAAGGGTCCTCGGTTTGGCCGTCCAGGCATGATTGAATGGGCATAACCACCAGTAGGTTTCTTTGAATTCCAGTAATTCTGGTTGAGGGTTTCCATTTTTTGTAGGGTGCAAAAAGCGAAGAAGCTCGGGATTTTTTGTGGTAGTTTGACGAAGGGAATCTTTTTGCTTTGCGTTTTTACGAGGATTGCACTTTGGGCAGTTCTTTCCATGTCTTGTTCGGTTGATTACCGACATTTCCCAAGCGTGTTTTTTAGAGCACAGCCACCAAACCTTTTTAGTATATCCAGACATAATACTATTAGGAGTCAGGTTTCCGTTTTTGGTCGGGTGCCATTCTTGCGCGAGAACAGGTTCTTTGGTAGCGAAGTCATTTATCCCTACAGCAAATCTATTTCCAGAACAGTAAGGACATCCTGATCCTTTAACTCTACTTTTTATAGTAGCATCCCAGTCGTGGTTGCACGTATGCCCTAACCACCATAATTTTTTGTTGGAGCCAACGCTAATAGTATCTAAAGGACCTTCATTTTTAGATGGATGCAGTTCTTGAAAGATAAGAGGGTGATACTCTTTTAGCGTCTGGGTCATATAACTTATATCGGACAATTTTGAGGTGGCGACGGGATTCGAACCCGTGGTTGTACGGTTTTGCAGACCGTTCCCTTGGACCGCTCGGGCACGCCACCAAGGAGGGGATTACTTTTATATCATTGAAGTGGGGCAGGTGGGACTTGAACCCACGAATCGTCGAGTTATGAGCTCGGTGCCTTAACCAGCTTGGCTACTGCCCCGTTATGTACTAACAGCACTTGAATGATAATAGCAGGTTTATTATCGGCTGTCAAGTATCAGCCGTTTAATAGCTGGAACTGGACGCTCCCGCGGCTAATGCGAAGAGTACATAAAGCACTATTATAAGAACCCAACCAACGAGTTGGAAGTATCCAATGACAAGAGCTGCAACCGCTGCTCCTTTACCACCTTCACCTGTGCGCTTAATTTCTGACAAAGAACGATGGCCTAGAATGATGCCGACAATTGTCAAAATCCCAACCAAGAAACCTGTTAGCGAGAAGATAAGTGCCATGATGGCAAACCTATTGGTTATAGCTTGTGCAGGGTAGGGCATATATTGCTGTTGGTACTGATGTTGAGTTTGTGGATAACCTGTTGGTGTGCCGTAAGAATTCTGCTGAGGATTAGGATACAAATTCTGAGGAGTAACATTATTGAAAGGCTGCTGTACAGACTGCTGAAACGGTGGCACCTGCTGTGGCGTATTACCATAGTAGTTCGGTGTTTCTTGAGCAGGCTTCTGAATGTTCACCCTATTGTCAGGGTTTATAGAATCGCTGTACTCTGAATTGTAATTACTCATAATCTTCTTTATCCGTTATTAAAATCCGAACGCGAACGTTGCTATTGCGCTTAGAAGGGCTATTGCAATAGCAGAGTAGCCGACGACTAATGCCGCAATAGCCCAACCTCTACCTTTTTCACCTGTCTGTCTAATTGCTCTAAGAGCTTTATGAGCTGCAACGATTCCAATAATAGGCAGCAGTACTGCTGTAAAATTCCAAAATAGAACAATAAGTGCGCCAACTACTGTAAGACCTAAGGCGATGAATACTTGGTTGTTGAACTTGCCTGTATTTTGGTTATGGAACTGAGGAGGTGCGGCGTTGTACAGGTTCGGCTGCTGGAACTGGTTCTGCTGAGGAGCGGCAGGATTGTAATAGTTTGGCTGGTTCTGATTCTGAAAATCAGGTGCCTGAAAGCTCTGAGGTTGTTGTACTGCTGGATACTGCTGTTGAGCCTGGAAAGGCTGTGCGCCGCTCTGAGGCGCGAATGGAGCCGCAGATGGATTCCCTTGTACAAAAGGCGTATTCGCCTGCGGAGCGCTCTCCTGTGGACTCTGAACAGGTCGCTGAGGAGGGAAAGGCTTGCCAGGGAATGGGCTAGCTGGCTTGTTGAACTTTGGGGTGTTGTTTGATCCGAAATCTGTCATGATACAGTCCTATCGGATAAGTACCCTCGATGGGATTTGAACCCACTATCTTGACTTTATAAGAGTCCTGCATTTACCGATTATGCTACGAGGGCGAGCAGGATGTTACCAGTTGGCAGCTTCCTGATGAAAACGCTGTTCATCTTCTTCTGAAAAGAACGTTACTGTCTTAGTGATGCATTGTTCTTTCGTTACTTTATCAGCAATTCGCTGAGCAGTAGCGTTATTGATAATATTCAATCTATCCTCATCAAACTCCATCCCAGCCCAGTATACTGTGATGACATTTGATGATACTCCCAAGTCAGATTCTAACCAGAACGTGTCAGAAACCTTGAAAGAGCACAATGCCTGCATTAGGTTATCCCACAGGTCTTCATACTCATCATCAGAGAAGTCTTTGTCAAACTTGATGACAGTCACCGTGTTCGGGTAAGGAGTCCACTCTTCTCCATAAATTTCCTCAGACGAAACATCCTGATATCCATGTTGCACTTCAACTTCTTCTACGCCCATCAGGTACAGAGCGTAAACACGATGAGTTCCGTTCTTGACGTACGGCTCATATTCATAATCTTCGTCCCCACCATCCTCGGCAAGGGTTGAGAAAATAATAGGGGATCGGAATTCGCCGTCACGAGTGTACTCTGCGATGAGTGTATCGACAATTTCCTTATCGTAAGAATTCTCTGCCAACATTTCAAAAGTATCTGACCACAAGCCGTTATCAGGATAGGCTGGTTTATAATCGGAGAGAATATCTTTCAAAAGCATAATGACAGTATACACGCAAAAAGCTGGTTTTGCAAGAAACAAAACCAGCTTTTACACGTTTAGTAATCAGATCGGACTTTACTTGAGAGTCCATTCATTCTCATTGTCATTCTTCTGGAATGAAATAGTCTTACCAGAGTTCAACTCTGGGTCGAAACGAGAAGACTTCAAACCAAGTCCTTTGTACTTGTCCAAAGCTTCAAGAGCCTCGCGCAGCTCGCTTTCTGATAATGCTGGAACAGCCACAGTAGTCACACCTTTCAAATAATTTGACTTGCTTACATCTATCGTCCTGGTTCACTGCGACACAGTTCTTTTTCCGATTATGATATTGATAGGAATAATCTATGTTACTTCACGGCACAGGAACTCCTCTTCCTATTGGGAGTTTGATTACATCAGCAGATTCTCGCAAGCAAAAAACAAGTTATTTCAATAGCTTTGCAGATCACGTGTATTTTGTTGACACTGAGTACACACCAGCACACCCTGAAAATGATTTCGTTCCACGAATGGAAGAGTTAGAACTCCCTCAGGACAAGCAGACATCTACTGAGACAAAAGCGTATGCTTCTGCTATTTACTATGGACTAAACACTGCGACCAGAAGAGTGCATCCTCTTTCTCAAAGCCTTGCTACCAGCGTAATAGATATTTATGGTGATGCCAGAGGTGAAGCGTATGAAAAAGCAGCTTCCTCTATGACGGAAGAAGATGTATATCGTTTACGTAAGAATCTTTCTGACTTAGGTCGTTCCACGGAAGGATATGCAACTTCCACTGAATGGGAAGCTATGTCTTCGGAAGAACAAGAGGCATTCAATGAGAAATATTCTGTTGAAGAAGAAACACCGCCTAATCCTTTGAGAGGGTATTGGGTCTATGAAGTAGAAGTCGTCAAAGGCACAGTGGAGAAAGACCAACATGGACATCACGAATCTAATTATCGTGTAAAAAATGGTCAGTTAAGAATCAAACGAGCGGTTATTGCTGACGGAGCGGTACTTTCAGATGAGATTCCGTATCCACCTACTAATGCAATTATTCCTGAACCTAATGGTCAAGAAGAAGCACTATTAGCTGAAATAAGCAAGCGAATTGAACAGAAAAAAGTTGACGTTACAAGAAATACGCCTCGCACCGCAGGTGTGCCCGCTTCTGAACTTGTTTCTTGCGGCGCTGCTACACAGGATGGCTCCTCTTGCAAACGAGCAACCAGAGGCGAATCATGTTGGCAGCACAAGCTGAAACCAACTCGGTAGACATTTTGGAGCCTTCTACGGGGTTCGAACCCGTGACCTCTTCTTTACGAGAGAAGCGCTCTACCAGCTGAGCTAAGAAGGCATAAACCACCACATGCACCTAATTCACTGAAATACCGCTGCTACGTTTCCGTCCTGACGGGGTTTTCCCAGCTTATTACCACATGTGGAGGCCGTACTGCTGGTGGGATTCGAACCCACACATAACTACGTTCTGAGCGTAGCCCCTCTTCCGTTGGGGTACAACAGCTTACATTTTCAATTGTACACAGAGTTATCTGTATAGTCAACTAAATATTCAATTATTTTCTTTGGTGCCTCCAACGGGATTCGAACCCACAACCTTTACCCTCGGAAGGTACTGCTCTATCCGTTGAGCTATGGAGGCATATTATCTTATTCATGCTTATCGGTTTTTAGTTATAGTTGGAGACGAAGACCGGATTTGAACCGGCAGCTCCTTTCGGAAACGGATTTGCAGTCCGCCGCGTTAACCATTCCGCCACTTCGCCATGTCACACAGTTCTAACTGATTTGCATACGCTGGTTCAGTTTAGTGAAAAACCTTGACAGACAACTCTTTTCTCAGAAAACTGTGTGCTATTCTCTAAGTGTTGCTCTGTATTCATTCTAACACAGAAAATTGTACTTTTCCAGGGTTTTGAATAAAATTTACGAAAAAAGCAGAAAACCTTGTTTGGTTTCCTGCTTCTATGGAGCCACCTATGAGAGTCGAACTCATGACCTCCATCGTACCAGGATGGCGCTCTAACCAGGCTGAGCTAAGGCGGCATATCAGGAAGCTTATTACGGCTTCCTAACATGTTATCGGCAACATTGGCTACCTGCCGAAAACAAGGCAGCATCATCATAGTAAAACACAATCAAGTGTAACGTTTGTAGCAAAACGTCCTACGAATCCGCGCGTACCCGCACATGGAGTTGAACCATGACCTACACATTATCAGTGTGTTATCCAGTAACCGCTAGACCATACGGGCATATATTTTGTTATTATTACGATCATAGCATACAGAGTGAGCAAAGTCAAATGTATGAATGAAATTTGCGTGTTCCCACCAAGAATCGAACTTGGATTACTACTGAGTCAAAGTAGTGTTCTACCATTAAACTACAGGAACATATCTGCGGAGAGAGGAGTAGTTGAAACCCACGTCAAGAGGCGCTCACCCTTCTTTTACAAAGAGGACCAGCCCCTGACTGGTTCACTCTCCATGATATCCGTTTTAAGTTATTGCAGAGAACATATTTTCAAGATGATATCCCTTACATTGTTCTACGACTCAAAGGAGTGACCACTTCGCATATATTCTATGCGAGGATATTTCCTATTGTATCGGCCAAAAGCAATCCTAGGGAATGTGGAGCCTACGGGGGTCGAACCCGTGACCTCTTGCATGCCATGCAAGCGCTCTACCAGCTGAGCTAAGGCCCCAAACATCCTGTAAACAACATTATCTGCTGTGCTACCCTCCTGGTAGTGGTAGCTCGCTGTACATTTTATTACAGACTCTTTCAGAATGTGCTGGGATATCGTATGATAAGTGATCCCGCTTCTTGAACTTGGCTTTATCATACAAAGTTTGATCCAAGCAAGAGATAAAACCCACCATACAAACAAGCTTGACTTGAATGCAGCTTTCATGAAGTCGCAAGGTGGGACTTTTGGCGGACAGTGAGAGATTCGAACTCCCGGTGGTTTTACCCACAATAGTTTTCAAGACTACCGCTTTAGGCCGCTCAGCCAACTGTCCAATCCAGGATTGTTACGGACAATTCTGGAAACCGTTGATCTTACTTGATGATGTTATCGGCGTTTTCAGCTGACAAAGCCACCAATTCGCTCAGGACACGAGTGAAATCATAGCCTTCAATTGTCATATGACAACCAACAGCGCTAATTTCTATTGTTCCAACTGTGTATTCACAGGTTTCGCAATATCCTGATATCTCATAACCCAAAGAAACGTACACTGAATCAGTGTCGCTTACCTTGTAGCCCTGGTTCTGTAACATGTTACGTCCCCACAGCTGGATCACATCTTCGTATTTCATGTCAGCACCTCTTTCATAATCATATTTGACGCTAAATGCCATCTGCTTATGAAAAAGAACTTACATTGTTCACGATTATGTGAAGTGGACCAGAGGGGAATCGAACCCCTGACCTCCTGCTTGCAAAGCAGGCGCTCTACCAATTGAGCTACAAGCCCATTCCCTACTCTTCCAGTTCCCTCTGAAATCAAATGCAGGCGGGTGCTACTGTGCGTTTTCCTTCCGTAGCCGAACATCTGTCTGTATTTTTACGAATGCGGTGTGAACAGATTGACCGATATCACAGCATGTTTCAGAATTACTAATTCTGGTAAATTGGCTATTCATGCGAGCCAGAAGAAATACTTATCCAGGAGCGGTTAACTTCCTTTACTTCGTTCTCCGAGCGATAAGCGGGATTTGAACCCGCGACATCAACCTTGGGAAGGTTGCACTCTGCCAACTGAGTTACTATCGCATATGTTTAGTCCGTAGAAGGATTCGAACCTTCGGGCAGCCCTTCTGTTAGCAGTTTCCCATTAGCAGAAGACCAACCAACCATTTCTTGCATGCCAAAAACTGGTTTAGCAATTCATGATCTTACCTTCAGCCACTCAGCCATACTGGACTAAACGTGGAGGCTAGGAGAATCGAACTCCTGACCTTCTGCTTGCAAAGCAGATGCTCTACCAATTGAGCTAAGCCCCCATATAACGGTACCGTTATTCAGTTCTAAACTGACTTTGATTGGAAGTGAGCCACGGTTCCGTACTGCTCACCGACTGCGACAATCCTGTTGCCACCCATGTGACGCGGACGGGAATTGAACCCGCAACTTCGCAATGAAGCACTAGATTGAAAGTCTAGCTGCCCGTACCAGTAGAGCGACCGCGCCATATTCTTACGTAGCCCAGGTGGGACTCGAACCCACACGTCCTTTCGGACACTTGATTTTGAGTCAAGCGCGTCTACCAATTCCGCCACTAGGCCATATTTTAGAGTCTTTGACAAGACTTGTAGAGTTGCAGGATTCGAACCTGCGCTGAGAGGTTATATGCTCTTGTGCATCCGCTACACTAAACTCTTGTCAGCTCGTTTTAGTAGCCTGACATGAAATTGATTCGGTAACACATCATTTCATTACCGCTACCCGAATACAAATTCAGTTACCGCTGAATTATTCGGCCATAAATGTTCTATGTCAACTGCATCTCGCAGTGAACTTTCTTTCTATAAAGGGTTTCTTCATTCACAATCAGGAAGAAACCCTAAGCGATCTGGACGGGACTCGAACCCGCGGTAACTTCTTAGACAGAGAAGTGCATTAGCCGCTATGCTACCAGACCATAAAACCCTCGTCGTACACCCAAGCCTGCGCTACACCACCACAGTGTCCGCTTTGGCTTGGAACCCATATCCCGAGATGCTAACTCGTACTTACCCCCACCTGCCTAAATGGTTAATTTAGACCCAGCGGGAGTAGCCGCGAGCAGTGAGTAGGCCCCCAGGGGATCGAACCCTGAACCCTCGGATTAAAAGTCCGATGCTCTAACCAATTGAGCTAGAGGCCCATATCGCAACCATTCCCCAGTTGTTCGGTTTCAGGTTGCTTCCTGTTATGCAGTTACCAACCTGCGTTTATCCAGAACTTTCAAGAATACAGGCATTCTTGGCTGGAATATTGAAAAACGATAACAACCTCGTTTATCAATGGTCGCTGCCCCTGCTGGACTCGAACCAGCAACCTTGAAGTTAACAGCTTCCTGCTCTGCCAATTGAGCTAAGGGGCAATACTCAACAGTTTCTTATATCATGCTTGAACTGAAGGTCCCTCTTGAAGAGGTTTATTGCGGGTTCTTATATTTGCATGACCCGCTCGCTGCCCCACCTGGATTCGAACCAAGACTAAAAGATTCAAAGTCTTCTGTGCTGCCATTACACCATGGGGCAAAAACATCCTGCTGTTAACAAGATGTAATTGACACGGGAGCCATCACCATAGGTAATTCATCCGTGCCGTATAGAATATGTTCTCTGTGGATTTTTCAAGTTACTGTATGTTTAGAATCATACCAGTTTTGACATAATATGTCAAATTTAGATGATTTTGCGGACGGTGTGGGATTCGAACCCACGAGACAAGTTTCCCCGCCTACAATCTTTCCAGGATTGCCTCTTCAGCCTCTCGAGCAACCGTCCATATTATTTTTTTATTTCAACTGTGATATTACTATCAGCATGGCAGCCCGTACGGGGTTCGAACCCGTGTCCTCCTGAGTGAAAGTCAGGCATCCTAGACCACTAGACCAACGGGCCATACTTGTTTACTTTTTGTTGCTTTATGCTTATCGGCTAAAAACTCCGATTTTACCTAGCGTGACCCTAACGGGATTTGAACCCGTGCTACCACCTTGAGAGGGTGACGTGCTAACCAGACTACACCATAGGGCCAGGTTTCGTAGGATTTCAACTTTTTGGCTCATGACTTCCGTCAAGTCTACTCTACCTACTGATGGACTTTCACCACTATGTGATACTCGCCCTGATACGTGCTTATGCTCGTAACAAGGAAGATAATCCGCCGATTACCCTAATCATCTGCTCCCCTCAGGGCTTATGGAGCTTGATACATCACAACAGAAGAAGTCGTTGTATCTTATAGTTATTACCTGGGCAGTTAGCATTCACTATCAGCTTATACGGTTTCACGATAACCGTCAACGTAGTTCCCATCAAGCGCGACCAAGATGTTCCCTATGTCACCAGTGATTCCAGGTAGAATCGAACTACCGTCTTCCCTAAAACTTGTTCCGTGCTTACTTGATGTTACTAAAACACTTGACAAACAAATCGTCAAACGGGATATAAAAGCCGTTATACTGTGGAATCTCCTATATGAAGTTTTACTTTCAAGCCTTGCGACTTGATGTTTCACAAGATAAATGGCTTACTGGCAGCGAGATAAACCACCAGCCCTGCAGGTAACCCTGCCGTGCATAATTCTCAATTACACTACGCTCAAATATCCTATGAAGTTTTACTTTCAAGCCTTGCGACTTGATGTATCAACTATACCATGCTTTTCTTATCATGTCAAGTTTTGCGATTCAAGTAGTTGCGAACTACTCTACTTCCTCACATGGAAGCGTGCTTACTATAACCATACACCATTGAACCATATTATGCAAATCGGTCAATCCCATCTGGCAGCGAACCAGCGCAAGAGTCGACTTGCGGACCTCAATCTCGCAGCTTCAGGAGCTACCTGCTGCAAGCTTACATAACTGCAAGTGATGAGGTTTTACTTCCTCGTCGCTTACATGAATATACTAACACAAGAATTTTCAGTTTGTCAAGTTCAAAACCAAACTTTTTCAAATTATTTTTCAGTCAAGTTCTCAACAGTTGCTTTGAGGCGAAGCTCATATTCAGAAGGCTCATACTGAACATTCTCTCGCTCAGCTCCATCAGGAGCGTAAAAGAGGTTTACTTTCTTTGCCAAAGCCACATAAGCTTCTTCAAATGTTGCACCTAAGGAATCTAAGCGAACATCCCAGTAACGGCGGGTGTAGTGCGGCTCAACATGTGCACCCGTCTCCAAACGGACAGCGGGAGAGTGTTCCATGGATACGTGAACATGCACATCATCCAAGCCAATGTCAGTTTCCCAATCCGTAGAAGGCTCTTCTTTGGCTTTCTTCCAGAAAATAGGGTGGTGATTCAACCAGTTATATGCAACTAACCAGTTCTCAGAATCTGCTTCATATGCAGGATTGATTTCATCTAACCAAACTCGATAGTCGTACTTTAAAAAATCTAGTGAATCCTCAGAAGTATATGACATCAATAAACGTCCACCTTCACGACCGCTGGAACGCCCTTCTAAATCTCCGAAGAACATCCCGTTCGTAAGTTTTCCGCCATGGCCATTCACTGAGTCGTCAAAGACTACCTGAAAATCAGTTTCACTACGAAGCCAGTCATATGCGGCTTCAATAGAGTCAAATGTATCATCGCTTGTAGATACGCGGAAAACACCATCTGCGTAAGAGATAATGGAATGAGGCTTATGTTCAGGCAAAGCAGCTACTAACCAATCAGGGAGCTGCACATTCGCAATATAAGCATCATACTCTTCATCTGTAGCGAATTCTGGCATTGCTTGCTTTCCTTCCAGCATATTGGTGACCCTAACGGGACTTGAACCCGTACTACCACCTTGAGAGGGTGACGTGCTAACC
>Ga0308169_10005419_pt1 | contig 11606 bp, 11 predicted proteins | sample PhyBR1_2_FD_202139 | JGI IMG/M metagenome (GOLD analysis project Ga0308169, IMG submission 202139) | Phyllosphere microbial communities from UC Gill Tract Community Farm, Albany, California, United States - DLSLSB.R1 | ecosystem: Host-associated > Plants > Phyllosphere > Unclassified | place... | reverse complement strand
CGGCAAGCCGTTCAAGGTCAAGATCCCCGCGGGCGTCGCCGACGGTCAGAAGATCCGGCTGCGCGGCCGCGGGCGTCCCTCGCCCGACGGCGGCGAGAGCGGCGACGTGGTGGTCCAGATCGCTGTGCGACCGCATCCCGTCTTCACCCGTGAGGGGCTGAACCTGCGCGTCATCGTGCCGGTGACCTTCACGGAGGCCGCCCTCGGCGCGACCATCGAGGTTCCCACTCTGAGCGGCGATACGGTCAAGCTCCGTGTCGCGCCCGGTACGCCGTCCGGACGCGTTCTGCGCGTCAAGGGGCGTGGGGTCACGACCTCGAAGGGCACCGGCGACCTGCTCGCCGAGCTGCAGATCGCGGTGCCGTCGCACCTCGATGAAGCCGCTCGGGAGGCGCTGGAGAAGTTCCAGGCGCTCGAGCCCTCGGAGAATCCGCGGGCCGACCTGATGGCCAAGGCCCGCCGCTAGAGAACCGCAACACCTGATGATGACGAACGCGAACACCGAGGAAGAGGTGAGGGAACATGGCTGACCAGCACATGGATGCCGACACCCCGGTGTTCGCGATCGCCGTCGCCGCCCAGCTCTCGGGGCTGCACCCGCAGACCCTGCGACAGTACGACCGCATCGGGCTCGTCGTGCCCGGCCGGACGTCCGGCGGCTCACGCCGATATTCGACCCGCAACATCGAGCAGCTCCGCGAAGTCGCTCAGCTGTCGTCGGAAGGCGTCAGCCTTCCTGCGATCGCACGCCTTCTCGACCTCGAAGACGAGAACCGGATGCTGCGCCGCCGCGTCGCCGAACTCGACGCCGCTCTGCGCGCCGAGCGTGAGAACCGCCCGGGCATGCGCGTCTTCGCAGCAGGATCCGCCGGTGTCATCCCGATGCCCAGTGGTCGCCGCATGCGTCGATCGGCCGAGGTCGTGCTCTGGCATCCGGGCAGCGGCCGGGGCTGACAGCTCGCGGCTCGCAGGGTGCAGCCGGCACGCGTCGTCCACCCGCGCGCGGTATCGTTGCGACACGATGAGGATGACGCGTCGCACACTGCTGATCGGCGCCGGAGCCGGTGTCCTGGGAGTCCTGCTGGCCTCCTGCACGCCCGAGCCGGCGCCGTCTCCCACGCCCGATCGCTCGCCGACTCCGAAGCCGACCGCCGGGTCGATCACGCCCGCGGCGTTCGCCCGCAGCTCCTGGACGACCGACCCGTTCGCGCTGGGCGCCGCGAGCTTCACTCCCGTCGGCACGCAGGCGAGTGCCCGCGAGGCGCTGGCCGAGCCGATCGACGACCGCCTGTTCATCTCCGGCGAGGCGACGGATGTCGACGCGCCGGGCACGATCGCGGCTGCGCTCCGATCTGGAGACCGGGCCGCCGATCAGCTCCTCCGCGCGGCCGACAGCGGTGAGCGTGTGGCGATCGTCGGTGCAGGACTCGCGGGTGCGGCCGCCGCAGCTCGCCTCGTCGCCGAGGGGCTGCAGGTCACGGTGTTCGAGGCCCGCGACCGCGTCGGCGGACGCGTCCAGTCCGTGGTCGACGACAAGGCCTGGCCGTTCCCCGCTCAGCTGGGCGGCTGGCTGCTCGGGTCCTCCGACGACGTCCTGCTCGACGCTCTCAACGCCCTCGACATCCGCACGGTTCCGGTCACCGGCTCGCTGTGGCGGTCGACCGACGGCGACGTCGAGCCGGTGCCGATCGAGCCGGTGCAGGCCGCCATAGCGACTGCCCAGCAGGGCCTGACCGACGCGTCACTCGACGACGCGCTCGCGGCGGCGGGTGCCGATCTCGAGGAGCCGGGGCTGGCAGCACTGCTCGCCTCGATCGCCGCCAGTGCCGGCGCCGATGCGTCCGATGTCTCGACGTGGTTCCCCCCGCGACTGCCGGTCGACGAGATGCTGGCGCCACTCGGCGACCTCACCCCGGCGATCGAGGGGCTGCTCGAGGGTGCGAAGCTGAGCCTCTCGTCGCCGGTCAGTCGCGTCGCCTACGACGAAGCGGGAGTCAGCCTCGGCATCGCCTCGGGCGAATCGCTGTCGTTCGACCGCGTGCTGATCACGGTGCCGCTCGGTGTGCTGAAGAGCGAGGGCCTGCAGTTCTCTCCCGCACTGCCCTTCGGCCACCGCGGAGCGATCGCCGAACTCGGCATGGGGCGCATCGAGACGGTGTGGCTGCGCTTCGAGGATCCGTTGATCGTGGCGGAGCCCGAGCCCGAGCCCGAGCCCGAGGAAGGCGCCGATGCAGCGGATGCCTCCGCCGCCACGCTCTGGCATGTGGTCGGAGGCGATGCGCTGATCCGCACGTGGATCAACCTCGCACCGGCCACCGGCGAGAACGTCGTGGTGGGCATCGTCGGCGGAGAAGCGGCGGGCGCATTCGCCGAGCTGAACGACCAGAAGGCGGTCGAGGCCGCGATCGCCTCGCTCGCGCCGTTCCTCAGCGCCCCTGCCTGATCACGCGAGCCTGCTCGCCCCCTGCCTGATCACGCGAGCCTGATCCCGCCGGATCGAGCGTGCTCAGACCTCCGGCCGCTCGTGGCCGCGCCGTCGCATCCTGCTGACGAGCACGATCACCGTCGCGACGAGAGCGAATATCGCCAGGGCCACCGCGCTGGTGATCAGGAACTCGGGCGGGCCGGACACCTGCCGCGGGTCGAGGAAGTAATACGGGTACCAGCCCACCGACGGCCCGCGCCACATGGTGACGCCGCCCCAGGCGAGCGGGAAGGTGAGCGCCGTCGGCACCACCCACCACGGCACCCCGCGGTGCCCGGGGGTGAGCACCCAGGCGAGGGCGGTGCAGGCCGGCAGGTAGAAGTGCAGCACCTGGTCCGACCAGGGCACGTCGACGCGGATGCCGCGCAGACCCGCCTGCCAGACGATCAGCGCGAAGGCGAGGCCTGCCGTGATGGTCCATGTGAGCACGAGGGCCAGAGCCACGGTGAACCAGCGGGGGTCCGTCGCCCGGATGAAGGCGAGCACCGTGCCGATCAGCAGCACGACCACGAGGGCGCAGTTGGACTGCACGGTGAGATAGGCGAAGAAGTTCTCGCCGGCGATCGTCCGCGAGCTCAGACCCCAGAAGAGGCGGTGCACGAGGGCGACGGTGCAGACGGCTGCTGTCGTCAGGCGCAGCACGCCGAACACCGATCGTGCCCTCACCTTCGCCTCTGCCCCTTTCCGGCTGTGCCCGATGTTCCCGTATATCGCGCATCATGCCATCCGGTGAGTCTACGGAAGAGAACGCGGCGGCAGTCTGCCCCGCGACTCGTACAGGAGACGGAAAAGTCGTCTTCATAGCGTGGATGCAGGGATCGCCCCTGCTCCGCGCCTGGCGCGCGGTGTCCTGCCACGAAGGAACACCTCCTCATGACGAACACCACCCGCCCCTCTGCCGCTGCCTCGCTGGGACTGCTCGTCCTCCGCGTCGTGGTCGGCGCCGTCTTCGCCGCTCACGGAGCGCAGAAGATCTTCGAGTACACCCTCCCCGGAACCATCGGCAGCTTCGCGGGCATGGGCATCCCTCTGCCCGAGATCGCGGCTCCGGTCGTCGCCTTCATCGAGCTGATCGGCGGCATCCTGCTGGCGCTGGGACTCTTCACGCGCCCCGTCGGCATCCTGCTCGCGATCGACATGATCGTGGCCCTGTTCGCGGTGCACCTTCCGGCTGGCCTCTGGGTCGGCGAGGGCGGCTACGAGTTCGTCGCGGTTCTCGGCGTCGCGGCCCTCGCGCTCGCGTTCACCGGCGCGGGCCGCTTCTCGCTCGACGGCGCCTTCCTGCGCGGTCGTGTTCCCGCCTGGCTCAGCTGAGCATGCGGGGGAGCGCCCCACGGGGCGTTCCCCCGTCGGTGTGTATCCTGTCAACAGTTAACAGGAGGTCACCGTGACACAGACCGTCAAGCGCGGAGAGTCCCTCGGCGCGCAGGTGGCGCAGGTCCTGCGTCAGCGCATCGTGCGCGGCGAGCTCTCGCCCGGCGCGCGCATCACCGAGGAGGCCCTCGCCGAGGAGTTCTCGGTGAGCAGGGGGCCGATCCGCGACGCCCTCACCCAGCTCAGCTTCGAGAAGCTCGTCGAAGTGCAGCGCCCTCGGGGCGTGTACATCACCGGGCTCTCGCAGGACGACGTGGATCAGCTCTACAGTCTGCGCGGCGCCCTCGAGCAGCTCGCGCTGTCGCGCGCCATGAGGGTGGAAGACGACGAGCGCTGGGCATCGATGGCGGCTGCGGTCGATCGCATGAGTCAGGCCGCAGACAGGGGCGATCACGCCGCCTTCGTCGCCGCCGACCTCGAGTTCCACTCCGAGATCTACGTCCTCGCCGACCATCCGCGTCTGCAGGGCGCGTGGAGTCAGTACCTGCCGACCTTCGCGTCGCTCCTCGAGGTGACCATCAACCACGACGACGACCTCCACGAGTCGTCCGACGACCACATGAAGCTCATGGAGGTGATGCGCTCCGGCAGCCCCGACGAGGCTGCGGCGGTGCTCACGGCCCACCTCGACGGCGCACGCGACCGGATGCTCAGCGAGCTCGCCGACCGACCCGCCTGACGGCGCCTGCGCGTCGGATCTCTGACGGTCTCCGACAGATCTCCGTCCGGATCAGGCGGGAGGCGTCAGGCGACGACGCAGCACCCAGGTGTTGCCGGTCGCATCGCCGCTGTGCTCGAAATCGTCGAGCACAGCGCTCGACAGGGCGAGGCCGCGTCCGCTCTCGCTGTCGACGCCGGGCATCGTGACCGCATCCCAGTCGATCCTGGCCGGATCGGCCGTGTCGACGAAGGTCGCGACGAGGTCGTCGGAGCCGACCTCGATGTCGACCTCGACGGTGATGCCGACATCCGGCTCGCCCTGCGCGTCAGCGTGCGTGGCGATGTTCGTCGACACCTCGCTGACCGCCAGTGCGAACAGCGTGCGGTCCTCCGGCGCCACATGCGGGGCGGACTCCCAGAGGGCGTCCAGGGCGTCGAGGACGTGCTCGACGAAGGCGGGGCCGGCGAGGCCCGCGACGTGCGCCCGGCGCTCCTCAACGCCCATCGAACGCCGTCTCGGGTGTCGGGTGGTCGAGCAGCACGCGGTCGAGGTTCGTCAGGTGCAGCACCGTCCGCACCGCCTCGGGCACTGCCGCGATGCGCAGATCGCCGCCGGCGACCCTGGCGCTCTTCAGACCGCCGACGAGGGCTCCCAGCCCCGACGAATCGACGAACTGCAGGTCGGCCATGTCGATCACGATCCTCGACTCGCCTCCGGCCACGAGGTCGTTCACCGCCTTGCGGAGCAGCGGTGCTCCCGTCGCCGTGAGGCGTCCGGACAGGGAGATCACGGCGAAGCCGTCCCTGATGTCAGTGCTGAGATCCATGGTTCTCCTCCTCGAGGGTTCGGGCCGGTCCGCGGTAGCGGGCGGCTTGGATGATGACGCTGAGCACGACGAGGTCGTACAGCACCCACACCGTGTTGACCAGGGTGCCGGTGCCGTCGCCCGTTCCGATGACGACGCGGGTGATGCCGATCACGAGCGCCACGCTGAGCACGATCATCGCGGTCAGCTGCGGCCAGATCTCGCGCCACGGCACTCCTCGCGGATCCCGTCCGTCCTTGCGGGTCACGGCGAACGACAGAGGGCGGCCGAAGACCACGTTCGCGAACGCCGTCCAGCATGCGCGGATCCAGACCGGGAACAGCGCGAGCGAATACTGCTGCCCGCGCCAGGTTCTCAGCCCCTTGGCGACCACGAGGAACAGCAGCTGGTTGACGAGGAAGTAGGGCAGGAACCGCACGAAGAAGTCGACCGACCAGGCGGTCACGGGAAGCACGCCGAACACCAGGTAGACGACCGGTGCCGTGAGATAGATCACGGCGGCGAACCCCGAGAGATAGCTCCACATCGTGGCGAAGTACATCAGCCGCTGCCCGATCGACAGTCCGCGCTTCGCGAGCGGGTTGTCGCGCAGCATCACCTGCAGCGTGCCCTGTGCCCAGCGCAGGCGCTGCGTCAGCATCGTCCGCAGATCCTCGGGCGCGAGGCCCTTCGCCAGGATCTCGTGGTGGTAGACGCTGCGCCAGCCGAGCGAGTGCAGCTGCATCGCGGTGGCCATGTCCTCCGTGACCGAGATCGTGGCGAGCGGAAGGATCGGCTGCGCCTCGTCGCCGCGGTCGAGGCGGAGAGCGTCGAGCAGCGCTCGTACGGCGTCGAGAGCAGTGATCGGCGACAGATCCGACTGGGCGAGCGCCGTCAGGCCCGCCTCGTCGACGACGATCGCGTCGAGTTGCGCATCGTGGGCGATCGGCAGGGAGCCCAGCTCCGCGAGGTCGGATCTGATGCCGGCGAGATCCTTGGCGACCAGGATCACCGAGGCGTTGTGCACCGCAGCCAGCACCGCGTCGGCGACCTCGCGCACGGGCGCCCCGCCGGCGAGATCACGACGGCTCTGGCCGATCGTCACGTGCAGTGCGAAAAGCTCGCGACGGAGTTCGGGATCGGATGCCGAGCGCATCTCCTTCTCGACCAGGGTCTCGGAGGTGCGCAGCGCGCGAGCCGCGGTGTCCGTCACCTCGCGCACGTAGCCGATGATGCCGAGCTGCATCAGGGCGTCGCGACGGAGCACGGCGTTCGATCCGCAGAAGAACGCCGCGTTCCAGCCGTCCTTGCCCTGCTGGATCGGGCCGTAGAACAGCGGCGCCTGGCTGCCGAGCGGATCGGCCTCGTCGACGTTGACGAACCACTGCGGGGTCTGCACCACGGCGACCTCCGGGTCGTCGGCGAAGTACCCGAGCGTGCGGTGCAGGATCAGCGGATCGGGGATCTGATCCGCGTCGAGGATGAGGAGGAACTCCCCGTCGGTCTCGAAGAGCGCGCTGTTGAGGTTGCCCGCCTTCGCGTGACGGGGCTTGCCCATCCAGTCGTCGGAGCGGGTGAGGTAGCCGATGTCGGCGTCGCGGGCGGCCCGCTCGAGCTCGGGTCGGGCACCGTCGTCGAGGATCCAGGTGGTGTGCGGATAGGCGATCCCGCGCGCTGCTCGCGCGGTCGTCATCACGAGCTCGATCGGCTCGTTGTACGTCGCGATGAACACGTCGACCGTGCCCTGAGGCGGCGACACGGGAGCCGGCCGCTCTTTGGCCCGCCACATCGTGAGACAGAAGAGGAAGGTGTCGATCAGGCTGTAGGTCTCTGCGATCACCAGGGGCACGGCGATCCACCACGCCGACCAGTTCACCGATTCGAGCCAGCGCCACGCGACGTAGTTCACACCGAGCAGCACCGACAGCACCGCGATGATGCGGATCGCGGCGAAGCGGGCGGTCATGCGTCGCGCCGCACCACGACCACGGTGATGTCGTCGGTCGCTCGATCGTCCGAGATGAGCTGCAGCGCCTCGTTGATCGCCCCATCGGGACCGAGCGCGTCGAGCACGCGGGCCACGTGGGCGAACGGGTCATCGGCGTCGAGCACGTCGAGCAGGCCGTCGCTGCAGCACACGAAGGCGTCTCCGGGTTCGAGGCGCGTGCTCCGGGACTCCCGAGCATCCTGGTCCGGAAGGGCGGCGCCCATCCCCAGGGGGAGGCCGGTCGAGCGAAGGTGCTCCCACGAGCCGTCGGCTCGGAGGATGAACGCGAGGCTGTGCCCGGCGTCGATCACCTCGAGATCGCCGGTCTCGGGCTGCAGCTCGGCGTGGACCGCCGTCACGAACATCGTCGTCTCGGAGAGGTCCTCCTCGAGCAGCCGGTCGGCGTCGGCGACGGCCTCGGCGATGCTGCGCTCGGGAGCGGTGCGCAGTGAGGCGCGCACGCCCGCGGCGACGATGGCGGGACCCGTGCCCTTGCCCATCGCGTCGGCGAGGGTGATGCGCAGCGCGCCGCCGTGGAGGCGGAGGTCGTAGAAGTCACCCGCCAGGCGGCCACGCGAGGCGCCCCCGCCCGCGATCGTGTAGCCGGCGATGGTGGGGAGCGAGTGCGGTCGCAGCGCGCTCTGGATCAGAGTGGCCTGATCGAGCTCGGCGTCGGCCGCGAGCTCGGTCTGCACCCAGAAGGCGAGGTCGCGCAGCAGGTCGCGCTGCGCCTCCGAGAAGGTGTGCGGCTCGGTGTCGAGGACGCACAGCGTTCCCACCGGTTCGCCGCCGGGTGCGTGCAGCGGGTGCCCGGCGTAGAACCGGAGGTGCGGATCACCGACCACGAACGGATTCGCCGCGAAGTTCTCGGTCGCGCTGGCATCCTCGATCACCACCGTGCGGTCCTGGCCGACCGTGTAGTCGCAGAACGAATCCTGTCGGGGCGCCTCTCGCCCGCCGAGTCCGATCTCCGACTTGCGCCACTGGCGGTCGCCGTCCAGGAGCGAGACGCTCACCATCGGCATACCGAACATCTGCTGAGCCAGCCTGGCGACCCGATCCACTCGTTCATCCCGTGGTGTGTCCAGGATCCCGAGTTCCTCCAGTGCCTGCTGGCGTCTGCGTTCATCGAACATTGCTCCGCTCCCCTCGTAGCTGCTCTCATACTCGCACCTGCAGGGGCGCGGATGACAGGCGGTGGCGGAGAGTTGTATACCGGTATCAGTGTTGACTGTTAACAGTCAACACTGATACGGTCAGGGGGTCGACAACAAGGTCGACCCACGTAGAGGAGCAAAGATGCCCCGCAAGCGCATCACCCGGGCCGCCGCCGCTCTCGCGGCCGTCGCCGCCACCGCTCTCGTCCTGTCGGCCTGCACGAAGGTCGAAGAGGGTGAAGACGCGGAATCCGCCTTTCCCGAGAATGACATCCGTCTGATCATCCAGGCGAACCCGGGCGGTGGATCCGACCTGTCGTCGCGTGCCCTCGCGACCGAGCTCGAGGGCATCCTCGGCGTCAGCGTGATCCCCGAGAACATGCCGGGTGCGGCAGGGGCTCTCGCGATGGAGTACGTCGGATCGCAGGATCCGGACGGCTACGTCATCGGGTTCGCCCCGGTCGAGATCGCGATGCTCAACACCACGCAGAGCGCGAACGTGCTGCCCGAGGACTTCGACCTGCTGGGCCAGATCATGCTCGCCCCCGGTGTCGTCACGGTCGGCGCGAACAGCGGCATCGAGACTCTGGAAGACCTGGTCGCCCAGGCCGAGGCCGGCGCCGTGACCGTCGCCAACTCCGGCGCGGGTTCCATCTGGGAGGCCGCGACGATCGGCCTCGGCGACGCGACCGGCGCCGCGTTCACGCCGGTTCCCTACGACGGTGGAGCGACGGCGGTCGCCGCCGCCGCATCCGGTGAGACCGTCGCCGCCGTGTCCGGCCTGGGCGAGGCTCTCGCGCAGGGCGAGGCCGTGCGCATCCTCGCAGTCCTCAACGACGAGCGTCACCCCGACGCCGAGGACGTGCCGACAGCCGACGAGGCGATCGGCGAAGACGTGGTCTTCGGCGGCTGGGGCGGCATCTACGCCCCCAAGGGTCTGCCGGATGACGTGAAGAGCGAGCTCGAGGCCGCCGTCAAGGAGGCCGTCGAGTCCGACACCTACCAGCAGTTCCAGAAGGATGCCGGCAACCTCGTGGTCTACCGCGACTCGGCCGAGTGGACGACGTTCGTGAACGAGCAGTTCGACCTGTTCAAGGACCTCCTGGGCTGACCGGCTCCGACTGCGGGGTCGGCCGCACGCCGGCCCCGCGGTCCGCCGCCGCACGTCACACCAGGGAAGGAGCACCATGTCCCACGTCGATGTCACTCCTGCGATCGAGCAGGACGCGCACCAGGGAGCACCGCCCTCGCGACCGCTCGAGATCGTCTTCGGCGCCGTCGCCCTGGCGTTCAGCGCCGGCTATCTCTTCCTGGCCACGCAGATCCCGCTGCGCCGAGAGGCACTGCCCGGACAGATCGACGCACGCTTCTGGCCCATGGTCCTCGCGGTCGCGGCGGTCGTCGTCTCGCTCGTGATCCTGGCTCTGGCGATCACCCGCCCCGCTCCCGGCCGCGAAGACCTCGACCGCATCCAGCCGGGCGGCGTGGTCCGCGTCATCGCCACCCTGCTGATCGCCGGGGCCTTCATCGCGGTGTGGTCGCTCGGATCCGTCATCCTCTTCGGCTACCGCATCGAGGTCTTCCCGATCGCCGCCGCCGTGCTGATGGCCGCTCTCATGCTCCTCCACGGGCACCGCCGGTGGCTGAGCCTGATCATCTACTCCGTCTCCGTCACCGCGTTCGTCTACGTGGTGTTCGGCATGCTCCTGAGGATCCCGCTGTGAACGCGCTCATGGAGGGGCTGAACTCGCTCCTCGACATCTCGATCCTGCTGTACATGCTCGTCGGGCTGCTGCTCGGCTTCATGGTCGGCGCCTTCCCCGGCATCACCGCGACCATGGCGGTCGCTCTCGCCGCAGGATTCACGCTCACGCTGGAGCCCGTGCAGGGCCTCGCGGTGCTGCTGACGATCTACGTCGCCGCGAACTTCGGCGACCGCGTGCCGTCGATCCTCATCAACACCCCCGGCACTCCCGCGTCGATCGCGACGACTCTCGACGGCTATCCGATGGCGAAGCAGGGGCGAGCCGGTCTCGCGCTGACGATCTCGGCGATCGTCTCGGCCGTCGGCATCCTCGCCTCCCTCGTGCTCTTCGCCGTCGCCGCCGTGCCGATCGCCAGCTTCGCCCGCGACTACTTCAAGTCGCCCGAGCTGTTCGCGCTCGTCGTCTTCGGCATCGCGATCATGATCGGGATCTCGTCGAAGTCGATGCTCAAGGGCATCCTCGCGGGTCTCTTCGGCCTCATGCTCGGCACCGTCGGAACGTATGCCGCCACGGCGGACCAGCGATTCACCTTCGGAGTGCTCGAGCTGGTCGAGGGCGTCAACTTCATCGCCGTGATCATCGGACTCTTCGGCATCGCCGAGCTCTTCGACCAGCTGCTCACGTATCGCAAGTCGCACGTGCGCCCGATCTCGAGCCTCGGCCGCTGGTGGCCGAATCGCGCCGAGCTGAAGCAGAGCGGTCGAGCCACCGCGGTCGGCGGCGCCGTCGGTCTCGGGGTCGGGCTCATCCCGGCAGCCGGTGGCGACATCGCCGGTCTGATCGGATGGGAACGAGCCCGCAAGGCATCGAAGCACCCCGAGATGTTCGGCAAGGGCTCCATCGAGGGCGTCGCGGCATCCGACACCGCGTCCAGCGCCACGCTCGGCGGCTCCCTCACGACCACGATGGCCCTCGGCATCCCCGGCGACTCGGTGATGGCGGTGATGATCGGGTCGATGATCATCTGGGGCATCACCCCCGGACCCACGCTGTTCACCAACCGCCCCGACCTCGTCGTCTCGATCGTGGGCATCATGCTCGTCGCGACCCTGCTCTCCCTCGGGCTGAGCCTCGTGCGCATGAAGGGCATGGTGAAGCTGCTCGATGTGCCGCAGCCCTACCTGTGGAGCGGCATCCTGATCTTCTGCATCATCGGCACATACGCCACCTCGAACAGCCTGTCGACCGTCGTCACGATGCTCGTGTTCGGTGTCATCGGAGTGCTGCTCAAGCGGATGCAGGTGCCGGCCGGGCCGATCGTGCTCGGCCTGCTGCTCGGCCCCCTGGCCGAGGAGAACCTGGCTCGCACGCTGGCGATCCTGCCCACGCGGCCGTTCTTCGAGGTCGTCAGTCCCATCGCGATCGTGCTGC
>Ga0308169_10005415_pt1 | contig 11610 bp, 11 predicted proteins | sample PhyBR1_2_FD_202139 | JGI IMG/M metagenome (GOLD analysis project Ga0308169, IMG submission 202139) | Phyllosphere microbial communities from UC Gill Tract Community Farm, Albany, California, United States - DLSLSB.R1 | ecosystem: Host-associated > Plants > Phyllosphere > Unclassified | place... | reverse complement strand
GAACCAGGGCTTTCCACCGTGCCATGAGCACGCTGTTGGTGATGTGGTTCCGGTCCGCGAACTCCCATACGGGCCAGCGACCTGGTCGCATCACAGGCCGGACAGATGGCAGCATCCGACTACTTGCCAAACCCCACAGATACCGCTTGCAACCAAAGGGGCGTCCACAGATGGAAAGCGGACCTTCCGCATTACCCTTCGGATCGTCTCCAAAACCATCGGCACGGTGCCGGAGCGATCGGGCGCTCGGTGACACGGAAGCTCTGGTCGCCCTCTGTCTTGCCCTCGCAGGGCTGGGGCTGCGCTTTATAAGTTACGGACGTCGACGATCCCGAGGTGACGATACCCTCACGAAATAGGATGAACTCTGCCCAATTCACTCGCCTGCGGGGATTGCCGCTCGGCCAGTAAGTAACGCCGAGAACGCCAGCCTGTTTTAGTTCGGACCGAATATCTTCGATCCCGCTATCGTTATCGAACGTGCAGTGAGGCCTCTCATCGTCGTTCGACCCATCGACCCAAATGTTGTTGTAGCCGCTTGGCCGCTTTGGCTGACATGTCCGCAGAAGCACGATCACCCGCTTCAAATGAGGGAAAGCTGCGGGAAGCCAACTGCGGCTTTCGGCCTCACTCGCCTTCCATCCCTCGGCACATCCGGCGAGTGCGAACGCGAAAGCCGCCACTGCTGCCAATGTGCTACAGCGATAAGTTCCGCTCATCGGAGGCGCATGACAGCGCCGTCGAATGTCCGCAAGTGGGCGTCTGCCAACCGTCCGCTTCGGGTATCGCGAGGGTACCGGCTTGCGATCGGACCGCGCGTTGGAGGCGGCGATCGCCACCACAGTGGAAGGTGTCTCCTCAGTCAACGCTGATGGTATTAACTGCTGTCTGCTTTGCACAGCGTTGCCAACAGTTCCTGCAGAGTGACGCTCGGCCGCGTGTAGCTCATTCGGGGTTCCAATCCGATCGCTGACACTAGCGTCGCGCCTATAACGATAGACACGTCTGAGTAATTGCGCAGTATGTCGAGGCTCAGCCTGGCTTGGCCAAATGCCTCATGCTGCTGCAAAATACGGTTTTGATGCGCCATTGCATTATCGCGCACGATGTTAACTCGGCTTGGTAGATCGCCTAAGCCGTCGAGCATGATCCCGCATTGCTTTTCGATTGTCTGATCGATCACCTTAGCTTTGCGCGCATCCGCGATGAGCGACGGAAAGTTTTCGGTGCTCTTATGACGCTTGAAGAGGTTCGATATCCTGATGAGGAATGCCGCTTCGTACGCGGCGCGAGTGAAGCGCCAAGCATCGTCGAACCGGTCGAGCGCTACCTCATACGGTGCTACTGCAGTGTCTAGCGTCAACGCCTCCCAGAGGTCGAAGTATACCCTAGCGCGATGCGCTAATTCCTCAGCCCGGATGATCCGGTCTTCGATAGCAGGAGCCTTCATCCGCTCTATCGTCATGCGCATCGAAAGGCAGGTCAATGCGTACGTGTTTTCGGTCATGGGTTAACAAGCGGGTATCGTCGCCTGGCTGACGCGAACGCGTGCGCGCGCTTCTGCAGGCTTGGTGCAACTGCGGCGAAGGGCTTAACCGACTGACGTCCGCTAATGGGCGCTAGCGGTCATTCGACGCGATCGTCTCAGGAACGTCCGGAACTGGTGGAAACCGGACCGGCTGCTTTCGGGAGGGCGGGTGGCGATAGCCGACATTGGGCAGCTGCCGTTTTTCTTGAAAAGGATCGAGAAATGGGAATTGCTGGAATACCGAAAGCGCAGCTATTCGAGCCTTTACCGAAACGATCCACCCTGCGACGCTGCGTCACGCTTATCCGAGAGGACGTGCAATGAGATTACTGGCTGTCTTGCTGATGTCTGCGTGCGTGGCTTTCACACCCGTTGGGTCATATGGCCAAAGCGCTCCGGCAATCGACAACGCCGAGATAGCAACCCTCTTCAAAACCGATCAATCCGTACGCGAAAACCTCAAGCCGGATCAATTCAAAGATCGCGATTTTATCACTCGGATGATCGAGGGTGATCGTATCCGTCGAGAAAGAGCACGTACTCTCTTAAAAGACGGTCACCTTAAAACCGCTACTGACTTCTACTACGCTGCGTTTCTTTTTCAACACGGCAACACGCCAGATGACTACCTTCTTGCTCATACATTAGCTCTGGCATCCGCAACTAGAGGCAACAAGGATGCCGCGTGGATTGCGGCGGCGACATTGGATCGCTATCTACAAATGATTGGTCAAAAGCAAATCTACGGCACTCAATATCTCAATAAGTCTGAAACGGGGCCAACAATGGAGCCTTACAATCAAACCTTGGTTCCAGATGCACTCCGTGAATCATTGGGTGTGCCTGTGCAAGAGAAGCAGCATGAGCGACTGGCCAAGATGAAAGTCAGCGGAACGCTCTCAAAATAGCGGCAGACGTATGCTAGGCGACGCCATTCGCTCTTTCCCGATTGGGAACCAGTAGCGGGACAGTCGCTTGGTCGATCGCGCTGAGAGCCGTCCGGGGCACCCCCTTTCTCAAAATCCGTTCCCAATTCCTCTTCCCGAAATGGCCTCTCGAAGACGGAGAAATGAGAAAGGCCGCGCTTAACGAATGGCCGTTATCGGACGCCTTGATCACCAGCTTGAATGTCCGGGTGTGGGCGGAAGCGGAATGGCCGGAATTGGTGGTGAGCGGAAAGGCGGGTTTTGAGTTGGGATATTGGAAGGCTGACATTCGGATTCGACACTCGATATCAGTAGGCTGAGCTCGAAGGTGCGCTAAGCTTTTTCGTGTCGGAGGATGAACTCAGCCTTCGCTCGAACCGATGATGATCGGTCAAATTGGAGGGGTTCCGCGAAAGCTTGAGCTTCTTCAGTTCCGAGCATGTGCTGGATGACACCGGTAAGCGCGACCCTCCGCACAGCTGCCGATTTGTCCCTGACGCCGTGCTTGATAAGAACGGCGCGAGAAGGAGTTATTGTTAGGGAACGGTGGTCGAAAACCGTCTCTCGACGACGCAGCCCCATAGATTTGTCGATCCAACGCCACGCGGCGCCAGACGGCCATTCCGCCTTGCCGTCGATCAACGTTCTTAGGGCCATCGCACGTACTGCTGGCTGTGTCGCATCGAAGGCAAGCTGCTCCAAATACTGGTCGAGCACTGGCGTGCGAAGAGCGTACCGCAGCGTTGAGGCTTGCGGACCCGTCGTTGCGGCAGCCATCAAGTTCGCCAGTTCAGCTGCCACATCGCTGCGGCCAAACACTTTGTCTAGGATTGACCGCTCGTCCTGCCATCTACGCCAGCTCGCCTGCCGAACAAGCAGTTCGGCTGCCGTTCGCGCGACTACGGCTGGGTTGGTGACAGGAAACGAACGGCTGGCACATCGAGCAGCGGCTTGTCGGACAGGTTCCGCCCAATCATTGAGGCGCCAAAGGACAGCGGCGAATAGAAACGGGCTAGGCAAGCCTCCCGTGATCTTGAGCAGCGCGGCCTCCCGGAGCCGGCCATCCCGATGGAACATGAAGAGATATTCTAGCCCCGGAGTCCGGAGCAACTGCGAAGCGCCACTTCGACGCGGGGAGAATATTTTGCCCAACGGCGATTGCGGCGTTTGCCGATCAAGACCAGCGACGGCTGCGATCTCTCCGTCTGCTCGAGCAACGTAACCGGGGTCCAAATGGGCAAGCAAATCAAGTGCGACGCTCAACGAAGATGCAGCGTCGTCACCGACCCGCAGCTTAGCCCTAACCTCGGCCAGCGCTGTAACTAGTCCGGAGGACAAAAGAACGGATTGAGTTATCACCTGGAAGAAGTGCGTCACCTGTGGCGCTAGGTCAACGCTGGGGGACTCTCAAGCTGAACGGGCGGCTGCTTTCGGGCAAGCGCCATAACGCTCTGAACGGCGAAAAATGGGCGATTTCAGACTGGCAGCTTTCGGCAGCGGACGGCATGAAAGTAGCCACTGTAACGAAGAGTGCCGGATGACCATCGACAAGATCGCGCTGTTCGAAGCCACGAAGGCCCTTTGGCCAGCAATGGTGAAAGTGTCGGACAATCCGAGCGCGAGGCACGAAATATATCGAGCCAATGAGGAGGTGTTTCCGCAAGACGACGACTGGCGGCAACTGGCCCTCTGGGCGTTTCATCAGGCTCTAGGAGTTTATGAAAAGCAGGCGTTGGCGAAGGGTCTGCCACTGTATCCCCACGAGGTCGCCTTTAACGAGTTTGATACGCGCATGCGGGCGAACCTGAACGGCGCTGACTGCTGGTCGGACGAGCGAGAAGAATACGAGAGTAGCTGAACGAACGACCGCTTTCGGACAGGCGCTATGCCCTCCTAAAAGGCGACAATTGGGCGGGAGCAGACATAGGCTTGTCGCGAAAGTGCTGATTTTTGCAACACGCCATGTCCGGTTTTAGTAAATCGCGGCCTGTTCTCTTTCGGGCAGCGATCGGCTGTGAGCAGCCGATCGTTCAGGTGGCTAAGTACCTGCTTCCTGGTGGCACTAATTCACGCAAGCGGCTGAACGCAGCTGCTGGATTGTCCTCCAGCTGCGCGTTCAGACAGCCAATCGCTCTTCCTCGACAGCAAGGTCGTGCAGCAGCCTATGAAGATCGTCGCCGTTGAAGTGGGACAGGTCAAACCCGCTCGACGCTGCGATCGGCGCGAAACGTTCCGCGTTCGCGATCGAAGACCCTACGAAACCCATCGCCCAGTTTGGAAAGCTTCGGGCACCGATAGGTTCGAGGGTCAGGAGTGACACCTCACCGTGTCGCTCGTCCTGCTGTATGCGCTCAAACGCTGCTTCGACCTGTTCAAGCGGCCCCTCGAGCACTTGGGCAAAGCAGCCTGCGTTGAACATGAGGGCGCCCGTAATATCATCCTTCATATTGTTCGCCCGGCTCTTTGCCAGGATAGCCTCGACTTCAGCGGCAAAGCCCGTGCCTTCGGCCGGTAAATGGTTCTGGCTGTAGTACACCAACCGGTAGATGGAGGTTGACATCGTGGCTCCTTACATTTGCCTGGACAGAAAATCAGCAACCTGATTTTGCGCCATCGGCCGTCCGGTCAGATAACCCTGAACGTGCGTGCAGCGCTGGTCGCGGATGCGCTGGAGTTGATCAGCGGTCTCTACTCCTTCGGCAGTAATTGCCATGCCGAGGTTGGAGCCAAGACCCGATACGGCGCGCAAGATTGCCTCGCTATCAGCGTCTCCGCCAGAGACAAAGGAACGATCAATCTTGATCTTGTTAAAGGGAAATTTTTGGAGATAGCTCAACGACGAGTATCCGGTACCGAAATCATCCATTGAAATCTTCACCCCTAAAGCACGTAGCGCGTGAAGGGTCGCTAGAACGTTGTCAGTGTCCGCCAGCAGCGCGCTCTCGGTAATTTCAAGCTCAAGACGCTCAGGGGCCAAGCCTGAACGAGCCAATGCCGATGAGACCTTTTCAAGCAGTGTATCCGCCTTGAACTGCAGCGGAGACACGTTAACCGCCACAACAAGGTCGCCCGGCCAGGATGCTGCTTCCATGCAGGCGGTCGTCAGCACCCACTCACCGATTTTGATGATGAGGCCATTCTCTTCTGCAACGCCGATGAAATTGAGCGGGGGGACATTACCCCGGGTCGGATGGCTCCAGCGAAGCAAGGCCTCAAACCCCATGACCTTGTCAGTCTCAAGATCTACAAACGGTTGATACGCCAGCTGAAATTGCTTGAGCGCGAGCGCGCGACGCAGATCGATCTCCAGTTCACGCCGTTCGTGGAGCTGGGCATCCATGCCGTTTTCAAAAAAGCGAAATCGGCCCCGGCCAGCGCGCTTTGCTTCATAAAGAGCCAAGTCTGCATTACGTAAAAGATCGCGTGGCTGAACAGTGCCGTTAGCGATTGCCACGCCGATACTCACACCAACGTTAATTGTATGTCCGCTTAAAACATAGGTTCTGCCGACGAGATCAACAAGGCGCTCGGCAAGCTTCTCAGCATCCTCTGCTCCGCCGACACCCTTTTGTAAGATGACAAACTCATCACCGCCCAGACGTGCAATCATGTCTTCCTTGCGGCACGCCGTCCGTAATCGATCAGCGACCTTTTTCAGCAGCTGGTCACCAATCCCGTGCCCCAAAGTGTCATTGATCATCTTGAAGCGATCGAGATCTAGGCACAGCACGGCTACCCGCGACAGCTCCGGTCGCGGTTGGCTCACGGCAGCTTCGAGAGTTGCCATGAAGGGTTTACGCAACGCCAAACCGGTGAGATCGTCTTGTTGCGTCGGTGATGAGGGCTCTGAGGTGCTGCCACCAGGCCACAGGCTGAGGCACATGCTACCGCCGCCAAGCGGGTTCGCCAACGCCTCGAAGGCTTCCCCCTGACGTGTCATCAACCTGATCGAGGACGGTCCGTCCGCATTCATCGACGAGTGCAAGACGTCAGGAAAAATATCCTGAAGCGACAGGCCAACGATCCATCCGCCCAGGTGGGCCGCGGCTGCTGCATTCGCATAGCTCAGCTCTCCGCCGGCACTGATAACGATGACCGGGTTCTGCAGCGACTCAAGAATGCGCGCGGATGACTCTACAGTGAGATCGGAAAACGGCATGGTGATCAGGCTCGGCGCTAGCGGTTGGCTAGACCCTAGAAGGCGTTTCAGAAGAAACGGTTAAGGCTGACCTTGGTGGCTGACCCCCATAGGCAGGCGCGAGCAATAGTGTGAAACCCCATGGGTCACACCCGCATCCTGATCCCATCGCTCTTAACAAGATGCCGAGCCAAAACTCAAAATTTGTTGGCTAGTAGCTCCTCCGCAACCAATATGCACGAGCGGCAGCTTTCGAGGAGCTACAATATGCCTCTAAATGTTTGGATAATGGGCGGAAACCGAATGAGAGCTTTTCGGTAAACAGTGCAGTCTGAACGCCTACGCCGGCTAACGCCAAACACACGATAGTCGCCAATCGGGGTTAGCGATGGCGTTTTGCGACGATCGGTAGGCCAAAGTGCGAAATCACCCGTTTGACGCACAATCATGATCACGACCGGGTTCTCAGCGCATCTGACCGTTGAACGGCGATAATTGGTAGAAAGCGGCCCGGCTATTTTCGGACACCAATCGCGGTAATTAGCCGCTCGCTCATATAGTCGCTGAGATCAGCGAATCCGCTGCATTATGTTCAAGACGTGCGTTCCCTGCGCTCTACGCGTTTGTATTCATTAAGGAATATTGGGTCTAGATATGTATGACAATTGGTGAAGATTTTCATATACAGTTCAAGATATTGTAGATAGCTCGCTTGGACACGCAAATTAGCCCTCGGGGTATCTTCATGTGCTGGCTGCCAAATAGGCCTATCGGCCGCCCGCATGTAGCTGCAATTGTATATTACAACCCTGAATATCTGCGCGGATTGGTGTTCGGCAATGACAACAACGCCACAATGCTGCGACGTTCCGATTTAACATGCCTCGTCAATAACGTGGACATTTCTATCATCGCAATGCGATAGTCCTCCCATCTTGTCGTAATCAAGCCAGAGCTCCAAATCTTTACATAGGATGAGAACGCATTGCCTATAGCGATGCAGTTGATTTTCATCTCCCGAGCTGCCGCCACTGCACTAGGCGATCCACTAGAAATAGCGGGATCAAATATTCTTGAGTGCTTGAAAATTTGATATTCACGGAGCAGCCGGACCATCTGCCATCTTCGAGCCGATAAAGTCGACAGCGACGATAGGTTATCAGCTTCTATCACTGCTACAGAAGCTGCGATACGTGCAACGATATCGTCATGATAGCTTTGTAGCCGGCTCAAGATTGTATCGTCGATCATTAACCGAAATTATGGCTTCCTATCCTAAGCAATAGTTATGAAATCAAAGCTGTTCTTATTTTCTGCCGTGATACCGCAATGTGTAGCCGGCGGAACCACGAAGCTGCGGTTGGAGCAAGGCATAGCCTCCGTCTCCGGCGGAACGGCACGGGTCGTGAAAGGATCAAATATCAGAACGGCCGTCCTAAGCACTTACTGACGCTGCGAAAGGGGGGCCATTTGCGACGGCAGAAACGCTCACTTGCAGTCATTCGAGGCTTATATACGAAGAGCAAATGCGACGTCGCCTCCTAAACCTCATTGTCATGAGCGGCTTGTGATACAGCGACATTAAGGAAGCAGACGATGACGCAGACACTTCTTTTCGTTGGCCGTTAATCTCGCAAGAGCAGCCCCGCCTTGCTTACCAGTTCGCATGTGGCGTCACTTCCTCCAAAGCCGAGATATTGTGGCTTGATTGACCCCCAAGAAGAGCCGCGACGGTGCGTTGGGTACGGGCGCCCCTTGGGTAAGCCGACATAGCGAAGGCTCATTAATCCTTACGCCAAGACAGGCAACATCACGTCCGGCAACGCCTCCACCGCCGGCTGTCCGAGCAGATATCCCTGGCACAATCGAACGCCGACCTCTCTCAAGGTTTGCAATTCCTCTGCGGTCTCGATTCCTTCCGCGATGCACTCAACGCTCAACGCCTGAGCGATCTGCAGGACACCTGCAACGATGGTGCGGCGTGAAGCCGATCCATCGATCCCGCGGATAAGAGCCATATCAAGCTTGAGCATATCCGGGTGCAGATCCGCGAGCAGCCCCAAGCCAGCATAGCCCGCGCCGAAATCATCGATCGCTGTGGTAAAGCCACGTGCACGATAGGCCTCGATGATATGACGGACGTGCACTACGTCCTGCATGCGCTCGTCCTCGGTGAACTCGAACATCAGCCGGCCCGGATCAAACCCCACGCGTCGCGCGGCCGCAAGCGATGCCCTGATGCACGCATCGGGTTCGTACACCGCGTTCGGCATAAAGTTGATCGAGAGTTTCGCGTCTCCACCGGGAACGAACAGGTGACCAGCGAGCTCGATCGCCTTCACCCGACACGCTTGATCGAACTTGTAGATCATGTTGGGATCTACGCTCGACAGGACTTCGCCGGCCGACTGACCATCCGTGCCGCGGACCAGGGCTTCATAGGCAAACACCGAGCCGGTCGTGATATCCACGATCGGCTGGAACGCCATCGTAATAGCCATCTTCAGCGGCGTACTTGTCTTGCAGCCCTGGCAAGCGGCTGTCGTTTCGAAAGGCACCGCTGAAGCTTTGTCAGCCAACGTGATTGGTGAATGCATCATGCCCAGTCTTCCAGTTTGCCCATTGCGTTACGGGGTAAAACAATTCCGAAGCGAAAGCTTTTGGGGCGTTCATGATCTTTTAGATTCTGCACTACGAAACGATCGAGGTGAAAAGCCAAATCGCTTGTTTCTAGCCCTGCTTCGGGAACGACAAACGCCTTCAAACGGCCGTTCGCGTGCAGTCTGACCGCGACGTCGGCTACGCCGTCGGCGCGCCGCAAAACCCCTGCTACATGGTTCGGCCATACATTTAGTCCGGCAACCTTCACCGCACCGTCGCGCCGCCCGACGGGGCGCAGCCATCGCTCTCCGGCTCGTTCTATCAGGTCCGGCACCTCCTTATGCGTACCGCTGCCGTCCATGAGATCCCAGTCGTGATCACCTCGCGGGACCAGGTCCCAGCAAGGCAGTAGTTCATACATCGGATCGGGTGCCTGTCGGAGCGCGATAGCGCCGGTTTCAGAGGAGCCGTATACGTCGATCAGGCGGCTGAGCCCCGCCGCGAGGAGGTCGTTTGCGACAAGACCATCAAGCATGCCTGCGGAACTTACGCCGACGATGTCGTTCGGGAAGCGCCGCGTCATCCGTGACATGGCTCGCCATTGGTCCGGTACCGCCACGACGAGATCGCCCGCTACTAGTTCAAGGGCGGTGCCAAGCGGTCGCGCTATCACTGGGACGCCGAGCGCACTCGGCAGGAACGCAGTCCAGATCATCCCATAGAGGTGGTTGGCGGGTACCATCGCGATTATCCGCTTCCGGTCGGCAAAGCGGTTTGCCAGATATGCGGCTTCGTCGAGCAGAGTGCCGAGAGCATGAACGCATGGTCGCGCGGCTCCGGTCGAACCGGAGGTCTTGACGGTTATCGTACACCCCCCCGTCTCATATCCCGCCATGATCCAGTCAATCCAGTCACTGACCTTTTGCGGCGCTTGTTTGGTCAGCGAGGTGTCATCAAGCCCGAAGGTTTCGGCCATAGCACCAAGCGCCCCAAGCTGTTCGAGCGAGTCCAGCCCCAAGCCTTCCTCGCCGACAAGCATGTCTTCAGGCCATTCATCCGGTAGCATCGAGGACAAAGATTCATCCCGCAAGCGCTGTACTTCTACGGCCGTGACGGCGCACGCGATCCGGTGCACGGCGGACCGCCCAATCCCTGATCTCGTCACGCGGCCTTGGTCTCAGCTGCGAAGACCCGGTTCCGTCCGGCACGCTTTGCCGAATAAAGACGTTTGTCAGCCAACGCGATGAGCGCTTCGATCGATCCTTCGGTCTCGTCGAGGGTCGCACAGGCCAAGCTGGCCGTTACCCGCAGCGTGCCAGATGGAGCTTCGATGACGACATCGGCAATCGCTTCGCGAAGTCGCTCGGCAAGCTCCATGGCTTGATCACGATCGTAGCGCGGAAGCAAAACCCCAAATTCCTCGCCCCCCAAGCGCCCAAAGATGCCGCGTGGTGGCAGGAGTGCGCTGCACGCCTCGGTCACCCGGCATAGAAGCGTATCGCCTACCGGATGGCCGTGCGTATCGTTCACCGCCTTGAAGTGATCGAGATCGAGCACGATGAGGGATAGCGACTGGCGGAGTTCGCGCCAGCTTTCCTGCTCACGCGTCATGGCTTGACTGAAATGGCGTCGGTTTGCAGCGCCGGTCAGATGGTCACATGTCAAGAGGCGCCGCACATCCTCCGTGGCGGCTTCGCGACGCGGTACATCGCGCAAAATGACGGAAAACCGAGGTAGGACGGCATTGTCGCGGGCCGAGCGCGCAACGACGAGACGCTGGCACCAATAGCGCTCGCCATCAGCGCGTTGCTGCCACCCTTCTTGGAGATGCCATCCCTCGCGAACGGCGATCGCAAGCTGCTCATCCAGCCGCAGATCGCCGCCAGGCAAATCGGTGCTGAGGACGTCGGCAAGGTTGTGCCCTGTCACGTCGGTTGGCTCATACCCCGTCTGCCGGGCAAAGTGGGTATCAGCTGCTGCGATCTGACCATCTGGTGTAATCGTGAGCGCAGCATAGCCGTTGACGCCGTCAAGTAGGGTGGCGAACCAGGTGTCGGCCTGTCGCAGGCGGTTTTCCTGGACAACCTGATGGCTAATATCGGTGAGCGTTGCCATGAACCGGTCAGCGCCGAGCTTGACCAGAGTACAGGCGAGGACCTTTGGCGTGGCACCGCTCCTGCCCGGTCCCAGGTCGACGAAGATGCGGTGGCCATCACAGATACGTCCCGTAGGCAGCGCAAAGGCTCCTGCCATGCTTCGCAGTTCCGGCGCATGCTGTTCGAGCGCGGAGAAGAAGTTGCTTACGTCACGTGGCCCCGCCAGCGGCAGCAAGTGCTGCATGGCGTTCGGGTTCATCAAGCCAATCTCGCCGGTCGCGTTGCATTCGATCAGTCCGATCGGACAGGCATATAGAAATT
>Ga0308169_10005414_pt1 | contig 11610 bp, 18 predicted proteins | sample PhyBR1_2_FD_202139 | JGI IMG/M metagenome (GOLD analysis project Ga0308169, IMG submission 202139) | Phyllosphere microbial communities from UC Gill Tract Community Farm, Albany, California, United States - DLSLSB.R1 | ecosystem: Host-associated > Plants > Phyllosphere > Unclassified | place... | reverse complement strand
CTGATTCTGTAGCGGTGGGCTCCAACGTCCTCGTCACTGGCTCACTTTGGCGTTCCATCATGATGTTTGAGAGTAGAAAGTGGTCCAACGCTAGAGTATCTCGGAGTGGTGGCGCATCGGTCGCGGACACGAATGTCCGGGCGAAATTCAACGACACTAGCTGGGTGAGCCGCATGCCCAGCGAGTATGGAGACGAGACCAAAAGAGGGGAGTGGAGATCGACTGGTCGAAATGATTAAGCAGTGGTTCAGCGCTCACATGCGTTGCTTCGTCAATGTCGCGGCCGAAAGGAACACAGCAAGGCACACACGGTCATCGCCGATCAATGATGGTCAACGAGCGTTTCAGCATGAGAGGAAGAGCTGCCTGTCAGAGGAAGAGGGGTTGTAGCTGTGCCAATCATTGTCTGTGGCCCACAGGACCTTCTGTCCAAAACTTGTGCTTATGCCCAATCGAAGATGCACCGCACCCCTCTGAAAACTGCCGACCATGCATTGACGCATGCTCCGGCCGCCTTTGCCTTGAGCCGAGTGCCACTGAGAAATGCGCCACGTGACCTCGTTGTGTGAACTGGTGACGTCAACAAAGCGCCAGAAGCCAAGGCAAGCGCCATTGACACACACAAAGGGTCCGACCCAACAATCCTCGTCTCATCTCAACCCCCTCTGGCCCTCTCAGTTTTACCATCATCCCAACAGCAATCAATCCATCATGGCTATCACTGACGGTCTCCTCATCAAGGTGAGCGCTGACTTGGCTGATCCTGCGCGACCAGGCTTTTCGCCACTGGTCGCGCTGCGTCCAAGGGATGCCAGCGAGGTGGCACAGCATTGACATCCAGGTTGTGAACATCATCATCTACGCCGTCTCGCTGGGTAGCAATGTCTACTCTGTCGCCGGTCCCGATGACATGTACGGCAGCTCCAAGGTGAGTTGGTCCTGCCTTCGCCCAAAGCCTCGCTAACGGCCAGACTACGTACATCACGCCATCATACTATGTGTGTTCTTGCTCGACCCCTGGGACCGGTCCAAGCTGACCCCTAGGCGTTCTACGTGTGGTCCCTGATCCACCTGCTTCACCACCCGCGGCAAGGAGATCGTCGTTGACTCGATCCACTGGCGCTTCGCCCTCCTTGGCATCTTCAACTCGGTCTACATCTTCTTCTGGTCCCGACACTGGTACATTCTGGCGTTCGTCCTCAGCCTGCTCGTCTCCGCCACGGTCTCGCAGATCTACTACGTTGTGAAGAAGAACCACAGCAGCAAGGAGAGCTGGGGTGAGGAGGCGTTCGTCCACCTCCCTTTCTCGCTCTACCACGGTTGTGAGTCCGCGGCTACTCGCCTTGGCAGAGCTGACACCAGGGACCATTGTCCTCGTTGTGCTCTCCCTCTTCGAGGCTTTCGGCGTCAACGCCCACACCCACAAGGCTGGAATCTGGACCAAGATCTTCGTGTTCCTGGCGTTCGTTTTCCTTGAGACCACGGCGGCCGCGTACGCCTTTGCCAGCCGAGAAGGCGACGCTGCTGGAGCGGCCGCTATTACCTGGGCGCTCTTCGCCATCTGTGAGCCGTACATGTGACACTTTGGTCGGCGCTAACTCCCCAGTCATCCACCAGACCAGCTCAAAGTTCATCCACTGGTCCGCCTTTGTCTTCTTCATCCTCTCCCTCTTTGCCATCCTCAAGTCGCTCTAGTGAGTCCACGTCTTCGCGATCCGCTGGACCCGGACGCTGACTCCAGCACCACTATCCGAAGCGGCGGAAACGTTCTGCACGACGAGGAGCGAGCTCCGCTCGTTTCTGGCTCGACTTAATTGCCCACGGCTCAAACGACCCGCTCACTGGCTATCCCGACATACTTGAGAATCGGACGACGGAACACGACTGATATTTATAGGCTTTAACGAGCGGATGGCGGATGTGAATCTCAGCAGCGAGGGATGGGAATGAGCATGTCTAACAACACGTTAATAGGATCATGCATGTGACATGGCGCCTTCGAGTCAGAGGTCTACCTTCGCCTCGTCACCGTTTCGTCCGCTTGCTTCGCCGCACTTCTGGCTGTGACGGAGCATCATGAGCTTTCGTTATCGCCGGTTTCGCCTCTTCCTCGGGCTCCGACAGTCCGGAAGAGTCTTCTGCAGCTTTCGTTGCTTCTTTCGGTTTCCGCTTGACCCCGTTCGGTGTCCGTTTGCCACCCTCCCCGCCCTCAGTCTTCGTCGTCTTCGTCGTCGCCTCATCATCCCGTGCGGTCGCCCCCTTTCCCTTCTTGCCGGAAGGCAGCAGCTCCTCCCAGCCGCCTTTTGTACCCAACTGCACTACCGCCTCGAACGCCTCGGGGGTCACGGGCTGCACACCTAAGCGTTAGCTGTGCACAGCACCTCAAATGCGACCGTAACAGCTCACTGAGCCTGCCTCGATTGACAAGAGCCATCTCTTTGAGCGCTTTGAACCCTCCCGCCCCTATGTACGCGACCTGCTCCGGTATGGCCGACAGGGAAACCAGGTATTTGATCAATGCCAGCGTGGGCGGGTGTTCTAGGCGCCGCTTGAATTTGACGTCGACCTGGAAGTGAGCTTTCCAGCGTCAATCCACGGACGCCCAGCTCACCATGTACCATGTAGGCTCTTCCTTGGTCGTTTTGGCGTCAAAGTACGGATGAGATCTTCTGTCATTCTGGTCGTGATAATCGCTCTGAGGGGACGCACAGTCTGGGTGGCCTTCCTTTGCGATTTCCGCAAGGGCAAAAACTCCTGGTAGCTTGCAGTTGCTATGGTAGAAGAGCACCTGCCTTGAGCGATTGTTCCGTCGCCAGCGGCCCGCGAGCTTGTGCGCCCAAGCTCACCTCGTCGCCGAGCTTCATCTTCTCCTTCATTATCTTCTTGGCCTCATGACTGCGTACGCCTGCCCGTGAGCTCGAGGCGATGCTGCGCGTCTCAGTCGACATACCATCCCATGGCGATGTGCTTGGGTGTGAGACTCTCCCTGTCGGTAAACCCGAAACAAAGCTCACCCGATCGCCTCGAAATCATCCACCGAGAACTGATGTGTGAGCACGCGCCGGTGACCACGAGGGTCGTCTCTTCACCTTGACATCCTTGCCTTTGACCACCCGCGAGTCCGGCTCAGCTTTCATCAGCCACGGCATCTTGTTCTGAGCTGCACAAGCTGTAGATTGAGACAAGGAAGATGCTCATTCCGTTCAGCACGCAACGCTCATGGCCTATCTCCCCGGGCCAGGCGTAAACAATCCAGGCACGGCGGGCGACGCTTTCCCACGGTGTCATCCGATATTTCTGAGTCTCGGTCGTCTACCGGTGAAGACGATCTTGTGAGTGTCGAGCTTGCATCACTCGCCAGACCGCATAGCATATCGTACCGTGAAGAGGCACCATGGATCTGAAGCGGAAACACGTCGAGTTTCTGCAGGAACAGGCGACCGCTCGAGCACTAGGCCAACCAGGAGCGCCAGCTCAGCCAGCCCCCAAGCAGCCCAAGCAGCCCAAGGTAGGTTTAGAACCCTGCACAGAGCTGCGTATCGGGCTGATGACCAGCCAAAGTCGGAGAAGAAGAAGAAGTATCTGGCCAAGAAAGCGAAGCGGCACAAGATCCTCACAAAGGCCAAGAAAGCCGCCGCGCCGAAGAACAAGGTCTGGACGCCAGGCAGCCAAGATGGGAGCAGTGACGAGGACAGCGATGGAGAGGAGGACAACGGCAACGCTCAGGCTGGGCCGTCGAAGCTACCAGAGCCTGTGCCGGCGCCAAAGGTTGACCTGAGCCTGGCGACGGCCAATGGGGAGGATGATGAAGCGCTCGAAGAGGCTGCTGAGCGGGAACGGCGGAGATTGCAGAAAAAGGAGAAGAGGGCGATGAGAGATCATGAGGAGAAGCGAAGGCGGAAGGAGGAGAAGCGACGATTGAGAGAAGCTGAGGAGCGAGCAAAGGAGAAGGGAAAGGCAAGGGCGGAGGCGGGACAGGAGGACGGCGAGGAGCATGATCGGTCTAGGGATGAAGATGTGGAAATGGCGGAGCCGGCAGGCGAGGGAAACACCGAGAACGGCGACGGGCTACCGACACTGGAACATCCAGAGACGATCGACCGGCCGAGTTCGCCACCTCTGCTCGAGGCATTCCCGTTACCGACTTCTGCCCCAGCACCGGATCCATCATTGCTCTCGCGGCAGGGTCTGCCAGCGGGGCTGGAGCACGCACAGCTGGTGGACCAGGATCTACGGATACCGATAGACGACGTCGAGTTTACGATCAACCGACAGAGGCAGAAAGGAGTGGGTGAGAGGATGGCGAGACGGCTCAAGGAGGCGGGAGTGACCGAATTCTTTGCCGGTACGTTGTGGTGTCACAGTAGCCTCTGACAGCAGTACAAGCAGCCTTGCTGCCCCATCTACTAGCGCTTCCGCTTGTCCCAAACCCTTTCAGGCCGCTGGACGATTACCTCATCTCGGCCCCGACGGGTTCGGGAAAGACTCTGGCGTATAGCATACCGGTGATCAAGACGCTGGAGGATCGCAAGATCGTCAGGCTGAGGGCGCTGATTGTGCTGCCGACGCGGGATCTGGTGGTGCAGGTGCGAGAGACGCTGGAGAGTCTGGCCAAGGGCACTGGACTGGTCGTGAGTGTTCCTGCATCGCGACAGCATGCGAGACGCTGACGTAAGATTGGGACGGCAACAGGACAACATAGCTTTGCGCACGAGCAGAACCAGCTTATCGCTGAGCGGGATGAATTGTGAGACTGCAAATGCTGTGATGGAACACAGCTGACGAGTAGACTGCTCGGCGGATCCAGCAAAGTCGACATTCTCATTGCAACACCGGGTCGTCTTATCGACCATCTGTCGAAGACGCAGAACTTCACCCTGCAACACTTGCGGTTCCTGGTGAGTGACGAGGGCATTGCATGATCATCAATTGACTCCAGATCATCGACGAAGCAGATCGGCTGTTGAACCAATCCTTCCACAACTGGCTCCAACAGGTCCTGTCACACACCCGTCCACCGACCGAACGCATCCCTGTGCCCGAGGGATTCGTCCGTAAACCCTGGGACCTGGTCGCTGGTGAATGGCAAGCAGCCTATGGCATGATCGACACCGACAACGAATTCTTCCGACCGCCAGAATCAACGGTGAGCTCCACCCAGGCTGTATACATGGTCATGCTAATGCCAGTGCCAAAAACTGCTCTTTTCGGCAACGCTCACCCGAGACCCCGCCGCAATCGCCTCGCTTCAGCTTCGCAACCCGCAATACTTCATTGTCCAAGACGGATCCGACCCGACTTTGTCACTGAGCGAGTCCTTTGCCCTCCCATCGACGCTCAGTGAGAAGTACCTCGTCGTCCCGCCTCAGCTCAAACCGCTCAACCTGGTGCATCTATGCCACTCGTTGGGCGTGTCGAACGGGCTGGTGTTCACTAAATCGGTCGAGAGCGTGGGCCGGCTTGTGGCGCTGCTCAACTTCTTCGAGGAGGCATATGCGGCGAAGAAACGCGTGGTCGTCAGGGGTTACACGGCGGAGATGAAGCCGGGTGAGAGGAAGGCCGTCCTGGCCGACTTTGTCGCGGGCAAGGTGCACTTGTGAGTTGCGCCCGGAATCCGGCTGCCTTCCTGTTGGAGGCTGACAGCTAATGCCAGGCTTGTGTGCTCGGATGTCATTGCGCGAGGTCTGGATCTCCCCTCCGTGGCGCATGTGATCTCGTATGACACGCCCGTCGATCTTCGCAAGTATGTGCACCGAGTGGGACGTACGGCGCGAGCTGGACGAGAAGGGACGGCTTGGACGTTAGTGGAGAAGCAGGAGGCACTGCATTTCAAGGGGATGATGCGAAGTGGAGGGAGGCAGAAGTCGGTCAAGAAGGTCAAGGTGAAGGAGGATGACTTGGCCGGGTACAAGGATGCGTATGGGCGCGCGCTGGAGCGCGTAAAGGAGGTATTTGTCAGGCAGGAGTAGCGGTCGCCGATATATGCATTGCTGCTGCCCATGTTGACCGAGGAAAGGGTGAAGAGTGAGGAGCCGGAGAAGGCGGATTACAATTTTGTAATGAGATTTACCCTGAGGGATTGAAAAGCCACGCGGGGGCCGGTGATCGGCGTCTCAGCTGATTTGACTGTTCGAGCGTCGTGTTGCTATTTGCAGCGCGTCTCGTCCTTTTCGTCATTTTGGCACCTCTGACCGCTTTCATCTGTCTCTATCCCCATCGTCCAACCAGCTCGCTCTCCGCTTCATACCCATACCCATCCCCCTCTCTTCATCTCTTTGTGCATCCCTCTGCGTCATGCCGAGCTATTCATCATAGACACAGTCCTATTCTGTGATCTCACCGACAGCTGTGTACAGCAACACAAACCGAACACGGCCGAGGGCATCGCCGCCAAATAACTCCCCACGATGCCCTCCTTACCGTCCCACCTCAAGCTGCCGAGCAAAGCCGTCAAGGCTCGCGCGCTCTTCCTCAACTCCCTCAACTTCTATCGTGTACACCTGTTGACGTTCACACTGGTGCGTACAGTCCCCGAAACCGACGATCAACTGACTCCAGGTCCCGTTGATCATGTCCGGTATCATGTACGGCATCAACACCGAATACAAGATCGAGTACATCGACTGTTTATTCAACTGCATGTCGGCCATGACGGTTACTGGGCTCGCGACGGTCAATCTATCCACTATGAGCGCGACGCAGCAGGCCATGCTGTTCGCGCAGATGATCATCGGTAGCCCGGTGAGCTCGGGAGGGCGCCCGTGGAACGTGCGCTGACAGTAGACCGTCGTATCGATCATTATGATCGTTGTCAGGCGGTGCGTCCACGCACCAAACCCGCCCACTCGTAGGGGCATGTCGCTGACGATGCAGACACTTCTTCCAGCAGAAGTTTAAGCATGTCATACAGGAGCAGCAGAAACGGCGTTCATCGTTCAACCTCGCCAAGACAATCTCCCGCGTCACGCCAAATGGCCCGCCGCTCACTGCTCTTCGCAAGAAGTTCAGCATGAGCAGCAAGCCCGAGCCTGAGAAGGTGAGCGTGATTGAACAGATCCTGTCCCTGTTGCGTTCCCTCGGTAGCGGCTAAACTCAGCCCTCGCCTTCACCCGATTCACACGGAAGATCATCCGACGACCAAGTCCCAACCCCTTCCACTGTCGAGACGAAGCCGGTCGTGCAACCTTCAATCGAGCGTGCCATCAACCTGAAGCCACCATCGGCAGGAAAGCACAAAGGGCCGAAGAAGAAGCAGAACATCTCGGTGTCGATGATCAAACGGGTGGAAGGGGGAGGAGTTGGATTGATGAACCCAATGGGGTGGTATGACGCCGAGCGACCTAGTCCGACGCATACTCCCGGGAGGCACGACGATTCGGCCTTGGAGACGTCGGACTCCGAAGACTCGCCGACGCCAACGCCGAGAACGAGCGCACCGCCGCCGCCGTCGGGTCTGGGGTTGGAGGATATGAATGCAGAGGGTAGGGATTCGTTGCGGTCTCTACCCGCATTTGTCATGGACAGTCCGCCCAGAATGGATTCGAGCGAGATGGAGTGAGTCAAGGCGATCTGAGTCTCGCTGACTTCAGGCGATCGCCCACTCATGTACCCTATGCCGGCAGACAGCTCGGAGAAGAAGAGGCGTTTCCCCGATCCAGGACGATTGCGTTCAACGACGGTGACGATGGGATGGACCATGATCGGGGGATGGCCACGGGACGCGAGGGCGGGATGTTCCCGCGGACAGCTACACACCGTAGTCAAGCTGCCGGTCCCGGCCCGGGGTTCCCTTACTCGACAACGGCGTCGTCGTTCCCCCGGACCTACTCGCTGAGACCTTCCGTCTCCCGTAAACCCGACACGAAGAACTCTGGATTCGGTGGTTTCCCCACTCCATTCGAGATCGTCAAATCGCTGGTCAACAAATTCGCGCCGAACGCCTCCCGGACGCTTACCAAAACGCTCACGATGCCCCGCGCGGCGACTTTCAGCGGGAGAGATACGATGACCAGTGGCGGAGTCGATAAAGAGGTCCCATATATCTCATTTGCCGCTACGGTCGGGAGAAACAGTCGGTTTACGGGTCTGACCGAGGAACAGATGGACGAGCTGGGTGGCGTGGAATACCGCGCGTTACGCGTGCTGTTGTACATCGTAATTGGAGTGAGTCGCAGACGAGGGCGCGGGCGCATTGAAGTTCTCTCCATCTGACCTGCAGTACGTTTGCTTCATCCTCATCGCGAGCTTTATCATCATCGCCCCTTATATTGGCGCGGGGGGACGTTACGATTACGTGTTCGAAAGTCAGCCACGTGTGGTCAAGATACCATGGTTTGCGCTCTTCCAGGTCGTCTCGGCGTTTTCGAACACGGGTATGAGTTTGGTCGATCAGAGTATGATCCCCTTCCAGAAGGCGTACTTGATGATCTACAGTAGGTTCGCGTGGAGAGCACGCCGGCTACGGACTGACCGCCAGTTATGATGTTCTTGATCTTTGCTGGAAACACTGCTTTCGTGAGCGAGGTCTTGCCGTGTAGATATGTGAGCTAACTGTAGCCTGTTCTGTGAGTACCAAGGTCGATTGGGATTTTGCTTGACTGACACGACACTAGGCTGCGTATGACTGTGTAGGTTGAAGACGTAGCTATACGATGCTCAGATTCCTGACCCTCAGGTGGACCATCTACAAGATCTCCCCAAAGGAGTCGCGGACGCGCGAAACGCTGAAATTCTTGCTGGATCACCCACGACGGTACGTCAAGTCACGTTTCAGCGTATAAGACTTGACGGCCAGATGCTTCATCTACCTCTTCCCCGCTACGCAAACCTGGGTCCTCGCTCTCGTCATGATATCTTTGACGTGAGTCCATCGCCGACGTCCGCCGACGTCCTCAAGCAGCAGCATCTCACACCAGTCTTACCGATTGGGTCTGCTTTCTCGTGCTTGACATTGGCACGCCAGAGATCCAGTCATTGCCTGTTGGGACGCGAATCTCTGCCGGCTTCCTGCAGTCCGCAGCGGTTCGCGCTGCTGGTTTCGCGATTGTGCCGATCGCTGCTCTAGCTCCAGCTGTCAAGTGAGTGCACTGAGCTGACATCTGACATAGGCTGATCTCAGGGTGCTTTACACTATTATGATGGTTCGTCGAAGATTCACACGCCTGAGTATGAGAGCCGGGAGCTGACATCTCAGTACATTTCAGTTTACCCCGTCGCCTTGTCCGTACGAGCCACCAACGTCTACGAGGAGCGGTCCTTGGGCTTGTTCGCCGATGACGATGAGGAAGACTACGAGACCACCAATGAGAAGGGCGCTCAAGCTGTGGCAAAGTACCTCGGGTGGCAGTGAGTTTTTCGGTTTGCGCCGACGGGCCAAGCTGATCGCAGTGCACGCCGGCAGCTTGCCTTCGATATTTGGTGGCTTGGTTTTGCTCTGTGGCTCATCTGTATAATTGAGGCGAGTCCGCAGTATCGTCTGAGGATCTGAGCTGACGAGCAGAGGACCGAGCTCGAGAACGAGGAAACCGCATCGTGGTTCAACATTTTCAGCATCATCTTCGAGCTTGTCAGCGGGTACGGTACTGTTGGGCTCAGCTTGGGCCTGCCGTATGAGAACTACTCGTACGTTGACGCTTCTTGCCCGATTCGGTTGCATCTGACGCGCAGACTTTCTGGTGGATTCCGCAAGCTATCCAAGCTGGTCCTCATAGCTGTCATGCTCCGAGGCCGTCATCGTGGTCTGCCCGTCGCTATTGACCGGGCCGTCATGCTCCCCAAAGATTTTACCGCCGAGGAAGAAGCCGCGCTAGAGGAGACGCGATCGCGCCGCATGTCCCGTCGGGGATCTTTCGGAGTACCGGACGAGTTCATGGCGAGTCTGCGCCGCGGGTCCATGTCGAACATGTCGCAGCATACGTCCAGGCCGGATGCGCCTATCGACCCCGTATCCGGTCAGCCACTGCGCCGGACGTCATCCCCACCCGGCACAATCCGGTCCAGAACAGGCAGCAACCCCCCGCCGAGTCCTTCGAGTCTGCAGTTCGCGCTTGGACGGAGTAGCAGCGAACAGAGATCGCGAAGTCCGGTCGCAATGAAGGGCGGGTCGTTGACACCGGTCCAAGAGTCGAGCATGTCCAGAGCGAACACACGGACGGACGTGTAGGGGTAATCCAGCGAAGTTGGTCATAGCCGTATCGCGCATTCATCTCACGTGGACAAGGTAGCATAATTTTTCTTCAGTCCGCCTCATTCTGTTGTTACACTACGACCCGTACTTGTATATAGCATGCATGGATACATTGCGACTGGCACTTTGATGACTGGTTTACTACAAGGAAGCTCTCACGCCTTGCCGGCCGAACCGAATAGCTTGATCCACTTCTCGCACTCGCGCGCCATGACTTCTGTTGCTTCCTCCTGAGCTTCAGGGAAGGGCTTGGACGCAAGGCCGGCTGACAGGGCGGCTGCGTACGGGTCTCGGCACCACGAGTTGACGTTGATCTGCGGTTAGTTGAGAGACAGGTCGAAGGGAAGCGGCGCGGGACGTACCTTGCTCACGCCAAGCTTGATCATTTTGGGCCAGTACTCCTCGGGAAGCTCGTCCGTGCCGTGGGCGCTGAAGTGAGCGGGTGCACAACCAGACAACGGCGCACAGATGCTCGGGGTCACGTACCAGACCGGCACTCTGCCTTTGAACTGGGATCCGAGGGTCTCGAGACTGGGCATCAGCTGGACATCGTCACAGGAACGGCGAGCACACTTACAGGTCAAAGCGCCATGATGGCCCGCCGAACGTCTTGTAGCTTCCATGTCGGTTCCCGACACACGGCGCCAGGATGTCCGCGCCCGTCCTGTATGTCAGCACCCGCACGCACCTACCCTCGACCGGTGCACTCACTCCCGCATAAACACCTCGGCCTTGCTCGGATCAGTGAGCATCTCGCCCGTGATCTCCCGCACGCCTGCCTCTCCACCTTCCAGCCGTCCGAGCTCCACCTCGGTCGAGATGCCCTGCGCCTTGCATCGGTCGATGAACGGCTTGGCAATCGCAATGTTCTCCTCCTCGGTGTCGGCATGCGAGGCGTCCACCATGATACTGTCAAACTTGACCCCGTGTTTCTCGGCATACCCGATCGCCTGCTCGAGCGCCTCGGCCGTCGTCGCGTGATCGAGGTGGACCGCGATGGGCACGCTCGCCGAGTGTGCGAGCTCGACGCAGAAGCGGAGGTAGGGCAGCCCGCCGTACTCGAGCGAGATGGGGAAGAGCTGCAGGATCGCAGGGGACTTGGTACGCTCAGCGGCGCGGACAAGCCCGATCGCCGAGCCGGCGTCGTAGCATGCCTGGGCGAGGATGCCGTAGCCCTCTTTCTCCGCTTTGGAGAGGATGGACAGCGTCAGGTTGTTGGAGAGGGACATGGCGAGGGTGTTGGTGATGGTGCGGATGGTAGGCAAGTGTGCGGATAGAGCAGCAGCGCCGGGCTATAGCATGTCATACTAGTACCCCCTGGTGCGAGGTGGTAACGGTAAACTCGGCAATAGCAGGAGTACGGAGGTCGGTCGGACCGGCACAAAGTCGGCCCGGTCATCATCCCGATGCAGCAATTGCCGCTG
>Ga0308169_10005413_pt1 | contig 11611 bp, 14 predicted proteins | sample PhyBR1_2_FD_202139 | JGI IMG/M metagenome (GOLD analysis project Ga0308169, IMG submission 202139) | Phyllosphere microbial communities from UC Gill Tract Community Farm, Albany, California, United States - DLSLSB.R1 | ecosystem: Host-associated > Plants > Phyllosphere > Unclassified | place... | reverse complement strand
TGGCCACCCCGGTCTGGACCCAGCCCAACCACGACGTCGCCGAGCAATTTTTCGACATCCACTCGCTGATCGCCTGGCCGCTGGTGGCGTTGATCGTTCTGCACGTGGCCGGGGCGCTCAAGCACGTGCTGATCGATAAGGACAAGGTGTTCACGCGGATGTCGTTCGGGACCGACAAGATTGAGCCTTAGTACGTCTATCAAAATCTATGGTCCCCCTCCTTTTTGCAAGCTGCTTTTCCCTGACTATGATGTGAGTAGGCTTGCTCGAATCTATCCGGCGTCTGTTGGAGACTTGCTCCGCGCCACGATGAGAGTCGCGCCTGTTGGCCCTAAAAACCCCGGCGGCTTGTTCAGCCAGTTTTGTTATCAGGGTGCCCGACAGGCCAGTGTGCCGTTCACGTCATCCAAAGTCAGCAGTCGCAAAACCGGTGGGTGGTACTACAGTGAGTCCAAGGAAGCCCTCATGCGCACATGGGCTTCCTTCATTTCGAAACTGGTGTGGTGCGCCGCGATGGCCCAGACGATCCTCGCGAGCTTGTTGGCCAGCGCGCATGCGACGACGTTTGAGTGCCTGCGCATCAGCATCGCGCGTACCCAGGATGCGAGCTGTCCTGTCTGTCGCTCCAGTAGCCGCATGTAGGAGCGTGCGCCCAGCACGAGCAGGCGCCTCAGATTCTTGTCGCCGCGCTTGCTGATGCCGAGCAGGTTGTTCCTGCCGCCTGTGCTGTACTGGCGTGGGACCAGGCCCAGGGATGCGGCGAAATCGCGGCCGCAGCGGTACTGCTTGCCATCGCCCATTTCGCTTGTCAGTACGCTTGCCGTAATCGGTCCGATGCCGGGTATCGTCATCAGACGCTGTCCCAGGTCATCGTCGGTCAGTTGGGCCGCCAGATCTTTTCGATTTCGGCGATCTGCCCGTCCAGGTACTTGTAGTGGGCGTGCAGCCGCTCCAGCACCTGCACCAGTCGAGGCGGCAAGGACTGCTCGGCCAGGATGGTTGGCAGACGTCGGACTGCAGCATGTCCGATCGGAAGGCTGATGCCGAATTCGAGCAGGAAAGCGTGGATCTGGTTGCCCGTCTTGATCCGGTCGCGCACCAGTGATTCACGCACACGGTGCAGGGCCGACAGCGTTTGCTGGGCTTCGTTCTTGGGTGTCACAAACCGCATTGATGGACGGCCGGCCGCCTCGCAGATCGCCTCGGCGTCGACGAAATCGTTCTTGTTGCTTTTGACGAACGGGCGCACGAATTGCGGTGAGATCAGCTTGACCTCGTGGCCGAAGCCGGCCAGTTGCCGTGCCATGTGGTGAGCACCGGCGCAAGCTTCCATTACGACTGTGCAGGCGTGGAACTTAACAAAGAATTCGATCAGCTGCTTGCGGCTGAACTTCTTGCGCAGCAGTGCTTTGCCGTGCCGATCCTGGCCATGCACATGAAAGCTGTGCTTGCCAAGGTCGATGCCGATGAGCGTTACGTCTTCCATGATGGCCTCCGTTCAAAATGAACACACCCTGTAAGCCTAGACCGTAGGGTGGAGGGGGACCATCTCATTACCCTACTTGCCAGCAGAGCAATACGGGCCGCACACTGAGCCTTGCGAACGGCCGGGTTCGGCCCAAAAGCAGGCACTCGCCATAGACGGCGAAGTTACGCGCTCCATCCCCATCCCCATCTCGATGCTTGTACCCTGGCGTCAGCCGTGCTAATTTAGTTAACAGGTTAACTAAATGGCGAAAATAATGCATCCAGAACCGTTCCACATCACGTTTCCTGCACATGGCAAAATCGAAGGTAGTCTTTGGACGACGACTGGCGCAAAGGCATTAGTGTTTCTGCACCCCGGAACAGCAGTCACGCAACGCTATTACGAACCCTTCGCACGCTACCTGTTGGAACTTGGGTTGAACGTCGTTACCTATGACTACCGTGGTACGGGACGGTCGCGGCCTGCAAATTTGCGCGGCTTCACTGTTTCAATGTCCGACTGGATGGATGACGATGTGGGCGCAGTCACACGCTGGGCGTCTGCACGCTTTCCTGCTTTACCAATGCTAGCCGTTGGACACAGTTTGGGCGGGCATGCCCTTGCTCTATCAGAAGATACAAATTCGCTTCGCGCAGCCGTGCTAGTTGCTTCACATGCTGGCGTGACCGCCACAATTAGCGGAGTTGCGGAACGAATTAAGGTGTGGATAATCATGCGTGTCCTTGCTCCGCTGCTGTGCGCAGTGCTCGGCTATATGCCCGGACGCAAACTTGGACTTGGCGAGGACTTACCGCGTGATGTGATGCTTCAGTGGAGCCGCTGGACTACTCTCCCGCGCTATTTCTTTGATGACCCTGCAATGGACGCCGCACGGCGCATGTCTCGCGTGCAAATACCCCTTCTCGTCTTGGGCTTCAATGACGATCCCTGGGCCAATCCAGGCGCAATCAGCATGCTCATCGCACCGCTTACTAACGCGAAAATAGAGCGGCATCAGATCGCACCGCGTGACGCTAACCTGCCCGTCATCGGGCACATGGGGTTCTTCCGCAAACGTTCAGCAGAACGTCTTTGGCCTCAGATCGGGTCCTGGTTGCTGGATCAACTCAAGGATGTTGATAGCCAGCCTGCCGGTATTGCTGATGATTTGCGAACGAAACAGGGTGCCGAATGAGCAAGGATGTCAAATCTCCGCGCTTCGTTTTTCTGTTGAATAAGGCCCAACGAAGACTGCAGCGCTGGACCGAAACCAGGCCTGGAACGTGGGAAGGGATCAGCACAGCTCAAGTTGGGCTTCTTTTTTTGCTGGCATCGCGCAACCAAGCCACGATTGGCGAGATTGCCCAGGCGTTGCACGTAGCTCCAGCGGCGACCACCAACCTCTCCAAGCGCATGGAAGCTTCGGGGTTAATCGAACGAATTGCTGACAATGAGGACGGAAGGGTAACTCGGCTGCGACTTACGCAATCTGGCGAGGATGCGAGCGCACAAAGCAGGGAGATGCTCAAGGAGCTAAACAAACGGATAAGCGAAGGTTTCTCTAGCGAAGAATTGGCTACCGTTGCGCGTTGGCTCTCACACGTCAGCGATTTAGAACTGTAGTTACAACTCTATTTCACCGTCTGCTCCGGGTCGGGTGCTGCCTGTCGCAACGGGCCGCGTTAGGATGAAAAGCGTGTTCTTAGCTGGATCGACGCCATGGCAAAAGCACTCATTTCCGACGAGCTCTGGACCCTTATCGCAGCTCATCTTCCAGTACGCCCGCCATCTCCAAGAGGTGGGCGACCACGCATCAGTGACCGGGCAACGCTAACCGGGATTTTGTTTGTTCTCAGGACTGGAATACCTTGGGAGTATCTGCCGCGTGAGCTCGGGTGCGGCAGCGGGATGACCTGCTGGCGGCGCCTACACGAATGGATGCAAACAGGTGTATGGCAGAGCATTCACGAGGCGATACTGCGCCGGCTCCGCGAATACGACCAGATCGTGTGGGATCAAGCGTGCATTGATGCCGCCAGCGTGCCTTCGCCGCGAGGCGGCGAGCATACCGGCCGAAACCCGACTGATCGGGGCAAGCTTGGCTGCAAACACCACATCCTTGTCGATCAGCGTGGCTTGCCGTTGGTAGCCCAGATCTCAGGTGCGCAAGTTCACGACTCCCGGCTGCTCATACCGATCGTCGAGGCAATCCCTGCCATTAAAGGATTGTCGGGCCGAGCTCGCAAACGTCCAGGAAAGCTGCATGCTGACCGTGCGTATGCATCACGAGCGCACCGTGCCTGGCTACGCCGGCGAGGCATTGCTGCACGCATCGCGAGATACGGCGTCGAGTCACGCGAACGGCTTGGCCGCTGGCGTTGGGTCGTCGAGCGAACCCTTGGGTGGCTTCACCGATTTCGCAGGTTGCGGATTCGCTACGAGCGCCGCGCGGATATCCATCAGGCCTTCCTCTTGCTGGCCTGCTCGCTCATCTGCTGGCGGTACGTTGAACGGTATTGTTAGAGATACTTAGGCTCCGACGACGGGGAAGTTAGCGGCCGAGGAAGCCGCGCACCGTCTTCCAGACCCGCAGCGCCACGCCGGCGCTGCCGGCCAGCCCCGCCAGCCGCTTGCGGCCGAACAGCGCAAAGCCAAGCCCGGCGCCGAGCACGCCAAGTACCAGCTTGCGGTTGGCGGCCAGCGTCGCCAGCGCCGGATGCGCCGCGAGCGCAGCCGAGGGCCGCAGCGATTTCAGTTCGTAAGCCAGCCCGGTGCGCTGCTCGGCGCAGCGCTCGATCAGTTCCTGGCGGCGCGCGGCCAGGGAGGGTTTAGTCATGCGCCGCTCCTGCGCGCGCATGCGCTTGCGCGTAGGCCGCCTCGAGCGCGTCGGCCGCCGCTGCGGCAGCCGTTTCGGCGCCCTTGCCGGCGGTCGCGTGGCCGCGCAGGTAGGCGACGTCGCTGCGCAGTTCGGCCAGCGTGCTGGCAAACAGCGGCGTCTGGGCGTTCAGTCCCGCGCGCACCTTCATCAGGATGACGGCGGCAACGAGGCCGAGCAGGATGGCCATGCCGCCCACCGCCTGCAGGCGATACGTGTCCCAGAAGATCACGATCACGAACAGGGCGGCCAGCATGAAGGCGCTAGCTGCGAGGAAGACCGCCAGCATGGTCCAGGCGAGGTAGCCGAGCAGGCGGCGCGCGTCTTCCTGGAATTCGACGGCGGCCAATTCGAGCCGGGTGGCGGCCATGGCGACCAGTGTCGATGCGATCCGGCCTACCGTCGCGATGAGTTTCATTAGCGGCGTGCGATCAGCATGCCGATCACGACACCGACTGCGGTGCCGATGCCGACCGCTTTCCACGGATTTTCCTGCACGAACTCATCGGTGGCCTTGGCCGCGACCTTGGTCTTCTCGACCACGGCTTCTTCCAGGCGGATGATGTCGTCCTTGGCCTTGACGATGGTGCGTTCGAACTTGGCGCGGGCGGCCTTGAATTCTTCGCCGGTCAGGGTGCCGCTGTGGCGCAGCCAGGCTTCGGCGTCCTGGATCACGGTTTTCAGGTCGGACAGCAGCTGGTCGCGGGCGCCGGTCTGGGTCGGGATTTTTTCCATCATGGTGGGGTACCTCTTGGTTGATGTGCTTTGTTTATAGGTAAATATTATCTTAAAGCATAGTCGAGCGCGACACCAATGAAGAGTGCTGCGCCCAGCCAATTGTTATGTCGAAAGGCGGCAAAGCAGCGCATGCGGTCGCGATCGCGGATCAGCGTGTAGTGGTAGACCGCCATGCCGGCCGCAACCAGCACGCCGGCCACGAACCACCCCCTCAGGCCGAGCATCCAGCCGCATGCCAGGTCGATGCCGAGCGCGGCCGTGTAGCACAGCATCACGGCGAACACGTCGTACTTCCCAAACGTGATCGCCGAGGTGCGTATGCCGATCTTGAGGTCGTCGTCGCGGTCGACCATCGCGTACTCGGTGTCGTAGGCGACCGCCCAGAACACGTTCGCCAGCAGCAGCCACCAGGCGACCGCCGGCACATGGTCCTGCACGGCGGCGAAGGACATCGGGATGCCGAAGCCGAAGGCGATGCCGAGATAGGCCTGGGGGATCGCGAAGAAGCGCTTGAAGTAGGGATAGCTGCCGGCCACGATCACGGCGATGACCGACAATTCCTTGGTCAGCGCATTCAGCGGCAGGATCAGCAGGAAAGAGACGATGGCCAGCACGGCCGCCACCATCAGCGCTTCCCAGCCCTTGATGCGGCCGCTGGTCAGGGGGCGGTCGACGGTGCGCTTGACGTGGCGGTCGAAGTCGCGGTCGGCGTAGTCGTTGATCGCGCAGCCGGAGGAGCGCATCAGGGCGGTGCCGATCACGAAGATGGCCACGACCAGCGGATTCGGACGTCCCCCGGACGCCATCCACAGCGCCCACAGGGTGGGCCACAACAGCAGCAGGATGCCGATCGGCTTGTCGGCCCGGACCAGGCGGAAGTAGAGCGCCAGCTTGTTCATGGATTTTCAATTGATAACTTGCAAGACCAGAATTCTAGCCTGTTCATGGCGCGCGATCGATTATGCACAAAGTATGACGTGCTCGGCCGGGCTACGATGCCGCTTTCGACCAAGACGATCCAAAGGAGACATGCATGCAGTTCACGAGTATCGTAGCGGCAGCCGGCATCGGGCTGGGCTGTTGCAACGCCGCCCTCGGTCAGGGCGAGCAGGCCGGGTGGCAGGAAGCGCAGTCGCTGCGCGAGCTGCCGCCCGGCATACAGGTGCTGCTCGGCGTTGGACTCGGCGCCCACGATGGCGGCATCGCCGACCGGGGCGAAGCCATCAATAACGGCGACGTGGTCACGCCCGCTTCGCCGCCGCAGCGCCGCTTCGCACTCGGCCTGGTGAATGGCGATACCGCGCTGATCGCGGTGGAGCAGGGCGGCCGCGGTCAAGCGGTCGCGGCGATGGAATTCAAACAGACCGGCGCGACCTGGGAGCCGGTGCGCTGCGCCTACACCGGCATGGCGGCGCCGCATCGCGCGATCGAAATGCTGGAAGCGTTCGCCGCGCATCCGAGCCACAATCCGCAGGCTTGCCGCCTGCCCGGCGCAATCCCGGTTGCCGCCACGGAGGGGGCCGCCGGCCGCTGAATCAGGCGGCGGCTTGCAGCTTGACCATCTCGACGCCCGGCAGGCCGCACTCGGCCACGGCGTTCACCACCGCATCGATGGCGGCGCGCCGCGTAAAACTCTTGCGCCAGACGATCACCACGCGGCGCGAGGGCGCCGGTTCCTCGAAGGGCACGAAGGTCAGCATGCCGTTCGGGTCCGTCATGTTGGGCACCGAGGCGCGCGGCAGCACGGTCAGGCCGATGCCGCTGGCGACCATGTGGCGGATCGTTTCCAGCGACGAGCCCTCGAAGGTGCGCTGCATGCCGTTGCCGTTGCCGCCGGACGGAGAAAACTTCGCCATCTCCGGGCAGACTTCCAGCACCTGGTCGCGGAAGCAGTGGCCGGTGCCGAGCAGCAGCATGGTTTCGCTTTTCAGGTCCTCGGCCGAAATTGCGGAGCGAGCGGCCCAGGGGTGGTTCTTCGGCATCGCCACCACGAAGGGCTCGTCGTACAGCGGCTGCACCGCCATGCCGTGTTCGGGCAGGGGCAGGGCCATGATGGCCGCGTCCAGCTCGCCCTGGCGCAACAGGTCCAGCAGCTTGACCGTGAAATTTTCCTGCAGCACCAGCGGCATCTGCGGCACGTGCTCGATCAGGTTCTTCACCAGCGGCGGCAGCAGATAGGGGCCGACTGTGTAGATCACGCCCAGGCGCAGCGGTCCGGCCAGCGGGTCCTTGTTCTGCTTGGCAAGCTCCTTGATGGCGGCGGTCTGCTCGAGCACGCGCTCGGCCTGGGCCACGATCTGGGCGCCCAGCGGCGTCACCGAGACTTCCGACCCGCCGCGCTCGAACAGCGTGACGCCAAGCTCGTCCTCGAGTTTCTTGATGGCGACCGACAAGGTCGGCTGAGCGACGAAGCAGGCTTCGGCGGCATGGCCGAAATGCCGCGCCCGTGCGACGGCAACGATGTATTTCAGTTCGGTCAGAGTCATGGCGTCGGGTCGGAAAGCGTGAAAGCCGTGTTTTTGAAACGACGGTCGCTTCATGTTTGGACAGATCAGTACTATTTTACCGGTAAAGCTGTCGATATAATGGCCGGGCGGGCGATGTTGCCTGACGTTAATAAAAAGGCGTTCTCATGTCCTCGACCTTCGGCCCGGCGGAAGCCCAGGCCTATATGCACAAGCTGCTGACCGTCATGCACCAGCAGGGCGGCTCGGACCTGTTCATTTCCTCCGATTTCCCGCCCAGCATGAAGCACCAGGGCGCGATGAAGCCGCTCAGTAACCAGCGTCTCTCCGGGGAGGTCACGCGCGCGCTCGCGTTGGCCCTCATGAACGAGCGCCAGCGCGCCGAGTTCGAAGCCGAGATGGAGTGCAATTTCGCGATCTCGCTGCCGGGCGTGTGCCGCTTCCGCGTCAACGTGTATGTGCAGCAGCAAAGCGTCGGCATGGTGGTGCGCACCATCGCCTCGGAAATCCCGAGCTTCGAAAAGCTCGACCTGCCCGAGGTGCTGAAGGACGTCGTGATGACCAAGCGCGGCCTGGTTCTGGTCGTGGGCGGCACCGGCTCCGGCAAGTCGACCACGCTGGCGGCCATGATCGACTACCGCAACAGCAACTCGGCCGGCCACATCATCACGGTCGAGGATCCGGTCGAGTACGTCCACAAGAACAAGAACTGCCTGATCACGCACCGCGAAGTCGGCGTCGACACCCTGTCCTGGCACAACGCACTGAAAAATACGCTGCGCCAGGCGCCGGACGTGATCCTGATCGGTGAGATCCGCGACACCGAAACGATGGAGCACGCGATCGCCTTCGCCGAAACCGGCCACCTCTGTCTGGGCACGCTGCACGCGAACAACGCCAACCAGACCATGGACCGGATCATCAACTTCTTCCCGGAAGAGCGCCGCAACCAGCTGCTGATGGATCTGTCGTCGAACCTGCGCGCCATCGTCTCGCAGCGCCTGGTCCGCACCGAGGACGGCAAGGGCCGCAAGGCGGCGATCGAAATCCTGCTGAACACCCCGACCATCGGCGAGATGATCTTGAAGGGCAATTTCCAGAGCATCAAGGAGATCATGCACAAGTCGCGCGAGCTCGGCATGTGCACCTTCGACCAGGCCCTGTTCGAGCTCTACAACAAAGGCTACATCAGCTACGACGAAGCGATCCGCAACGCCGACTCCGCCAATGGCCTGCGCCTGCAGATCAAGCTGTCGGGCGAACGCAAGGCCCCGGGCGAGGGCGGCGCCGCAGCCGGGCCGGCCGAGCTGTCGATGGTGGTCGACGAGCCGGAAGAGGATGCATAATACGAAGCTATGCCCAATTTCGAATCCAAGATCTGCACCCGTGCCACGCTCCAGCAGCGCATCGCCGACCTACCCAAGCCCGTCGTCCTGACCAACGGCGTCTTCGACATCCTGCACCGCGGCCACGTCACCTACCTCGCGCAGGCGCGCGCGCTCGGCGCCTCGCTGGTGGTGGCCGTCAACACCGATGCCTCCGTCAAACGCCTGGGCAAGGGCGACGACCGTCCGCTCAACACCATGCATGACCGCATGGCCGTGCTGGCCGCGCTGGAATCGGTCAGCCTGGTGGTCGAATTCGACGAAGACACGGCCCTCGAGGTCGTGCAGGAAGCCCGCCCCGACATCTATGCCAAGGGCGGCGACTACGTGATGAGCGACATCCCGGAAGGGAAAGAGGTCATCGCGCAGGGCGGCAAGGCGGTCGCGATCGATTTCGCGCATGACCGCTCGACGACCAAGCTGGTGGCGAAGATCCGGCAATTCGGCGGCTGAATAGCGCTATCCAGATCAATCTCCTTGTTCAATAGTTAAAATCTTCTGGACTTTATGTTCTGAACATTCTTTAATTTCTGTAAATTCAGAAATTAAAGAAAACCATGATACTGAGCCCGACCGAGCAAAAATTCATCCTCCACTGGGGCGAGATGGGCACCCGCTGGGGCGTCAACCGCACCGTCGCGCAGATCCACGCCTTGCTCTACCTGTCCGGGCGCCCGCTCGCCGCCGACGACATCGTCGAGGCCCTGGGCGTGGCGCGCTCCAACGTCAGCACCAGCCTGAAGGAATTGCAAAGCTGGAAGCTGGTGCGCATCACCCACGTGCTGGGCGACCGGCGCGATCACTTCGTGGCTTTGCAGGATGTGTGGGAGATCTTTCGCGTCATCCTCGAAGAAAGGAAGCGCCGCGAGATCGACCCGACCCTGAGCGTCCTGCGCGAATGCGCGATCGAAGGCGCCCAGGACAAGGAGCTCGATCAGGCGGCGCTCGCGCGCATGCAAACCACGCTGGAGTTCCTCGAGATGCTGAGCAGCAGCTTCCAGGATTACCAGCACCTGTCGCCGCAAACGCTGCAACGTGTCCTCAAGATGGGCGGCAAGGTCGCCCGCTTCCTCGGCCCGAACGACAAGGAACCGTCATGACGATATTCGACGAGCACAAACGAACGGTGCTGGTGACCGGCGCCACCGGATTCATCGGCCAGCAGCTGGTGCGCGCCTTGCTGCAGGACGGGCATGCGGTGATTGCGCTGACCCGGCAAGCGCAGGAGGCGGCGACGCGCTTCGAGGGCAAAGTGCGCTGCATCGGATCGATGGATGCATTGGCGCCGACACAAGCCATCGATGTCGTCATCAACCTGGCCGGCGCCCGCATCCTGGGGCCGCGCTGGAGCGGCCAGCGCAAGCAGGTGCTGCGCCGCAGCCGCGTCAAGCTCACGCAAGGCGTCGTGAACTGGATCGCCAGGGCGCAGAGCAAACCCTTCCTGTTGCTATCGGCATCCGCGATCGGCTATTACGGCATCCAGCCGCTCGGCGACGCGACGGGGCTGGACGAATCGGCGCCGCCGCAGCCGATCTTCATGTCGGATCTGTGCCGCGAGTGGGAAGAGGCGGCGCATGCGGCGGCCGGCTACGGCGTGCAGGTGGAATGCATGCGCTTCGGCCTGGTGCTCGGCAGGCAGGGGGCGCTGCCGATGATGCTGCTGCCGATCCGGCTGGGACTGGGCGGCAGGCTGGGGAGCGGGCGCCAGTGGCTGTCCTGGATTCACGTGGACGATCTGGTGCGCGCCATCGCGCATCGGTGGCGGCGCGCGGCAAGCGTAGGGCACGCGGCAAGCATCGGCGCGACCAATTTCACCGCCCCGGAATGCCTCAGCCAGCTCGCCTTCAGCCAGGCGGCGGCGCGTATCCTGCACCGGCCCTGCATCATGCCGACGCCGGCCTGGCCCATGCGGCTGGCCCTGGGTGAGCAGGCCGATTTGGTGCTGGAAGGGCAGCGGGTCGTGCCAAGCCGCCTGGAGCGGGAAGGCTTCGTGTTTCGTTATCCCGGCATCGACGAGGCGCTGCGCAGCGTAGTGGGGTAAGGCGGGCGCTCGCAGTGCTGCGACGGGAAACGGCGTGGTCGTCTATATTGGCGGCAAGATCATCGATCCACGAAGGATTCACCATGCGGCCGATCGTAGTGTTTTCTGCTGGTCTCCTGCTTGGCGTAATTGGCGCCAGGGCCTACGCCGCCGCCGCCGGCGACGAGCCCTTGTCCACAATCGCGTCCATCGACGTGAATCGCTATCTCGGGACATGGTACGAAATCGCCAACTTTCCCAACCGCTTCCAGAAGCAGTGCGCAAGCGACACCAGCGCAACGTACAGCCTGCGCGACGATGGCCGCATCCGCGTGGTCAACCGCTGCCGCAAGGCGGACGGCAGCATGGATGCCGTGGAAGGCGTGGCGCGCCAGGTCGGCGGCCCGGCGTCGCCGAAGCTCGAAGTGCGCTTCGCGCCGGCGATCCTGTCGTTCATTCCGCTGGTCTGGGGAGACTATTGGGTGATCGATCTGGACGAGGATTATCAGCTGTCCGCGGTCAGTGAGCCAAGCCGGAAGTATCTGTGGATATTGTCACGTACGCGGCATGTCGATCCGGCGGTCTACGGAGCTTTGCTGAAACGGCTGGCGGCGCAGGGATTCGACACGTCGAAACTCGTGCCGACGCCCCAAAGCGATT